>Ga0105242_10000815_pt1 | contig 24214 bp, 43 predicted proteins | sample KBSM24metaG_FD_81521 | JGI IMG/M metagenome (GOLD analysis project Ga0105242, IMG submission 81521) | Miscanthus rhizosphere microbial communities from Kellogg Biological Station, Michigan, USA - KBS M2-4 metaG | ecosystem: Host-associated > Plants > Roots > Rhizosphere > Soil | place...
CGGATCGATCTCATCCCAGATGCACCAGAAACACACCAGGTCACCGGGCCGGTAGTCGGCGAGCGGGATGTACTCATATCCCGGCTTGCTCATCTGCTCCTCGGTGACGATGTCGCTCGCAGTAAACATCGGCATATCGCAGCCGCAGCCAGCACAGCGCGGCCGCTCGATGTTGAGGTCGCGGATGATTGCGCGAAGGCGCAACCGCTCGAGCTGCTCATGTGTCATGTGCATAGAATCCTCCGCTCATCAAAGCAGCGGCAATTGCGCCTGCGTCTCGGCGGGCGCTGCTATTGTCTTGACCAAAACACAAACCTCTGCCGGGCTTCCGGTGTCGGTCGGTCGGGTTTGCCCGGTGCCGATAATCACGCCATCGTTTTTCAGATCGGAGAATCGCGCCGAGCAGGTTTGATGGCGCATGCCGAGCGCAATCTCGGCTTCATAACAGGTGCAACCAGAACGCCCACAAGACCAAATATGTTGGAGCACCCGAGCACGATCTTGCGATTTGCGAGTCCGCTTGTTGGCCTCGACGCTTTGCGGATTTCCACCGTGATAGTTTCGCGTGATGTCGTCGCTCATTCCGCAGCCTCCTCGAATTTACCGACCTCCTCGCCCCATGAATCCCAACCATTGCGACGGCTGCGCGCGAACAGCTCGAGATAAGGGCCCGCCACCAGGCGCTCGATGCGGCCGTGTACGCAGGCAGGCTTGCGGCTGTGCTCGCGCCGCGGCTCGATGATGGCCTGGCGCACGTCGGCATTGATGCGCTTCGGCTGGCCGCGGGTGGCCAGGAGGCAGGCCTCGGTGTTTGCCCGCGTCCAATAGCCGAGCCCCATCTGGTCGGTCACATCATCGCGGAATAGCTCGAGCTGCCGCGCATGTGCCTTTGTCCAGACGAATGCCACCGTCTTATAGGTGAAACCCCATGCTTCGATGACGCGAATCGCGTCGGGCAGCGAGGGCCACACCATCCACAGAAACAGCACACAATCGGCGGCCGCCAGCTCACCCACCGGCAGCTCGCACAGCGCCTCGGTGCTTTCGGTTTCATAATGCCGCTCGACCGCGCGCGAGGTGTTGCTGTCGCTGCGCGCCCACCATGGCCGCCGTGACCAATTGTAGAATCGCCATGGTGGATCCGCGAGGATGGCACCGTAATTCCCGGCGAGCTGCTCGAATGGTGTTGCCATCGCTCACGCCTTGGCATGCGCGCGCGTGGTGTGCGCGCGACGGGCAGTTAACTGATACTTGAAATTCGGAAACGGTTGCCTCGACGGCACCATGCGCCCGTGAGCAGGCGCGAAGCAAGTCAACGCGCGGAAAAATTCCCCGCTATCCCTCGCGCTCGACGCGCCAGCTCGCCGCGGCCTCCTGCGAAATCAAAATGCGGCGGCCGATTTTCATTTCTCGCGGCGCTTCCTTGCGCTTCCTTAGAACGTAATACATGCGAGTGCTAATCCCATGCGCCTCGCAGAATTCCTGAATCGAAAACGCCGCGATGCTTGTTCCCGCTGGCCGTCGCCGATGCTTCCCCTTGGGCATGCTTGCACCTCTAACGTAGTTGGGATGCAGCACCATAGAATCAGGAAGGCGCCACACCATGACGGTGCGGCGCCTTGCTGTTGCTTGCAATGTTTTCCGCTTGTGGAAAACGGGGGTAGTGCCACCGTGTCACTATCTTAGCGGCACCACGTTACCGACCAGCGGCAGCTCGACCTCGAGCAGGCCCGCACGTGCCGAGTCGTCGTACTGGTCGATGTCGCGCGCATAGTTGCGCTCGATCATCACCACCGAGGTATCATGGATCGCAGCGATGGTGCGCAACGGCACCCGGTTCGCCTTGATGCGCCGCACGATGCTCGAGTGGCGCAGCGCGTAGTAGGTCACCTTGCGCGGATGGTCGGCCAGGCCAGCCACCACCACCGCACGCGCGAACGGCCGGGCATAGTCGGAGCTGCTCGCCGACCAGGCGTCACCCGTGCTGCGCACCAGGAGCGGCTCGCTCGGCCCGCGGTTGGAACGCAGCTTGGCAGCGAGCGCCGGTGTAATCGGCACCGCGATGTGGCGCGCCTTGCTGCCGGTGCCTTTCTTGCTGGTCGGCATCATCAGCCGCGGCGCACCCTCGGCCTGCAGATCGCGCACCTCGAGCCGCACAATCTGCGAGGGCCGGGCGCCGGTCACCGCGCCGACCTCAACGAACAGGCCGAACGCCGGATCCTCACGATAGGCTGCGGCCACCAGGTCGCGCACCTGGTCATCGCTTAGCACCACGTTGTTGGCGGCATGGCCGTGCGGCTTTTGCTTGAGCCCGATGCGCCACGCCTCGGTCGAGATCCCTTGCTCGGGGTAGGCATCGGCCGCGCCGGTGAGCGCCGACTTGAGGATGCGCACCGTGCGGTTGACGGTGGCAGGCGCCGCGGTGATGCCATCACGCCAGGCCTTTAGCTCGCGGGCGGTGAGCTGCTGCACCTCGCGGCCGAGGAGCTGCGGCGCCACCTGGTTGAGCCAGTAGCGCACCCGGCTGACGTTGCCCGGATGGCGGTCGGCATTGCCCGCGGCATACTCATCGAGCGCACGCGCCACCGTCAGCGCACCCTCGAGCGCCGGTGCCCGGTTGAGCTTGCGTGCCTTGTCCTCGGCCTGCTCATAGGTCAGCACCTCTAACCCATTGGCCTCCTCGAGGTCATCCGCCAGGCCGATGGCCTTGAGCTTGTTGTTGCCCTTGCCGTCAGCCAGGCGGGCCGACCAGGTGCCCGCGCGGCCCTCGAGTCGGCGATAGCCGAGCGAGATCCCAGGCGTGGCGGTGGCGATGAAGTAGGGCTTGCCGCGGGCCAGGAGGCGAGCGCGGGCCTTGATGGTGGTGAGCGTGGTCATGTCAGGTGTCCTTGTGTTGGGCCGCGTCAACGGCCGATTACGCTGCCGGTTAGTACGTCAGTCATGGAAAATTCGATCTGCTCGCGATACCAGCCCGACCGCCTGGCCTTGGCATCACGGCATCGCGCCGCCACGGCGAACGTGCTGCGGTCGGTTTGCTTGATGGTCATGAACTGGCAGGTGATGGGCTGCGGCACCTCGCTGACTTCCAGGTGCTCGACATAGCCGCGGGCGCCGAGCTGCAGCCAATCGCCGGTACAGGCCTGGCGCGTGCTGCGCTGGTAGGTCGAGCTAACCCGGCCCTCGCTGTCGGTTATGCCGGTGGCGCACCAGCCACCGAGCATTTCCTTGTGCAGCTCATCGGCGTGGGCGCTGCCCGCCAGGAGGGCGAGCAGCGCGGTGGTGGCGAGGAGGCGCGTCATTGCCCGCGCTCCTGCAGGAAGGCATCACGCTGCGCGCGGGCGGCCTGGTAGCCCTCGAGGAAGGCGAGCTGCAGGGCCTTGTCGGTGAACCTGGCCGAGGCTGTGCGCGCGACCGCAACCAGCAGCTCATCGGGCGCCTGGTGGTGGTGCTCACGGCCTTGCTCGCGGGCCGCCTCTGCTGCGGCCGCCGCCTGCACGATGGCCCATTGCTTGCGGTTCATCGCTTGCCCCCGATCACCTGCGCCTCAACGATCTCGACGGTGACATCGTCTCGGGTCCAGCTCCGGGCCTGCTTCTGCGCCAGGGCGAGCGAACCGGCCCAGGAGGTTTTATCGTAGGCCGGGATCCAGGTGCCGGTTACCTTGCTGGTGTAGCCTTCGAAATGGATCACCACGCAATGGGTGTAGGTGCGGCCCGCGGTGGTGCGGGTGTGGCGCTTGCCGGTGGCGTCGTGAGCTTCATACTTGGTCGTCATGGTCATGGTCCTTGTGTTGTGGCCCGCGTCAACGGGCCGGGTTTATCCTACGCCGCGCGGCGCAGGAATTCGGGGATCTCGAAACCGTCAACCGGCACCAGGGCGGGCGCGTCGACCAGCTTAACCGGCGCCTCGCAGCCGTGGCGGTAGGCGAACAGCCAGCGGTCCACCTCGCTCGAGCCCGGCGCCGTGGCGCGGTCGAGGTCGGCATGGAATTGCGCGAGGTGCTCGAGCGTCGGGCGCGCCACCTGGTGCGGTGCCTCCGGCCCGGCGCTCGCCTGGATCTTGCCGTCCACCCGCGCTGCGGTCTGCGCAATGGTCGAGCCCTGGCGAGCGGCGCGGCAATGATTCCTCGCCACGTTGGTGGAGTCGGAGGAGTCGAACGGATAGAGGTGGGCCATCTCCTGCGCCCGCATCATGTGAATGCGCGGCCGCACATAGGCGCCCTCGCCGTCGATCTCCCACTGGTCAATCGCGGCGAACACCTCGGCGATGCGAGCGCGCCAGGCCGCCGACCGCGGCTTGGCATAGGCGCCGCTCGAGCCGATGCCGACATAGCCGAACCCCTCGCAGAGGTGGAGCAGGTAGCCGATGGACTCGTGCATGTGCCAGATCGGCATCACGCGGTCGGTGTCATCGAATAGGTAAGTAGTCTCGGCAATCAACTGCGCGTTCTGCTGCTCGGTGCCGTCGATGACATCGGGCAACACCGCCACCGCCTGCGGGCAACGGTCGAGGATATCGTTTGCCCACTCGGCAAAGCCCTCGAGGTAGGCCTCATCGTTCATGGTGTCGACACCGGATTGCCAGGCGCTAAAGGCGCCGTTGTCGACCAGGAGGATGCCCTCGCTGCCGACCAGGTCGATGGCCTGGTCGAGCTGCTTGCCGAGCTTCTGGCGGGTGCCGTAGCTCACGCAAAAGGAGGCGCCGCGGAGCTGCTCGAGCGCAGGCATCGGGTTGAGCGGCAGGCCATAGATGGTGGTCTTGTTCATTTGCTTTTGTCCTTGTTTTCTCGGTGGCCGCGTCAACGGCCACGCCCCCAATATAGTGTCCCGGCCATGTCCTGGCAAGCGTAATGCGCACCCATGCAGCTCAATTCACCTCGGTGCGGGTGGCTCAATGATTACAAGGGCTTAGCAACCGGCCATGCAGCTCGGTGCGCAATGCACGTGCCCTATCGCGGCCTGCCAGCCGGGCGCGGCAATGCCGATTCCATGCGGGTTTAGCCCCGGTCAGCCGTGCCCCATGCCCCGGCCATGTCCCGGCCAGCAAAAAGGCCCCGGTTTCCCGAGGCCTCCTGGCTGCGGTCGATGACCTTGAACGGAGTTTTGCCTACCAGGCGCCAGGCCTGGCCGAGGAGGGCCGCAGGTCACCTTTCGTTGCGTCGATGCCGCCGCCCACCGGCGTAAGCCCCCTCCTCGCTTTAGTCCTCCGGCGGCGCCGTCCAGGCGCTCGCCGCCGCAACGATGGCTTGGATCTGCGGCAGCACCGCCACCAGCTCGGCCTGGCATTGCTTGAGGTTGCGGCCCCAGACCTTGCGGCCGCCGCCTGGCATGCCCTCGAGCGTCATCACCAATTCGGCCGGGGAAAGCGACCGCGGCAGGGCGAGAAACTTCTGACACAACACCCCAACGTCGCGCACGATGGCGATGATGGCGCGCGCCGCCTGCTCGTTCTGCCCCTTGATCTTGTCGGTCAGGCGATGCGTCTGCACGAACCCGTGCTGCTTGTGGAACACATCCAGGCGAGTCCAGCCGGGGTAATCCGGGTGCGGTTCGTTGGCAATTTCCGGCCCCGGCTTGCCGATCTCCTCGCAGGTGAATTTAGGCAGCGGTGGCGGCGGCGGCTTGACCGGACCACGCGGATCCAACCGCGGCTTGCGCGGCTTGTATTTCAGCGGACGCAGGCCTCGACTTGTCTGCACCTTTTTCGGCTGCTTCGATGAATCTGAATCGCACTGTGCGATTGAGACTCTCGATTCACGCAGTTTTCGCACATAGCTTTCGACAACCCCGGCCGCCTTGGCAACGTCAACGTTGCTCATGGCCTGCCCGCGCTCGGTTTCGAGGAGCTGGCGCACCGAAAATTCCTTGTCTGCAGGGCTGCGCTTCAAGCCCTCATGCGCCTGCGCCTGCACCGCCCACAGCACCACCTGCTCGCGGTCCTCGGCTGGCGTCACCCGCACCTTGATCAACGCCGTACCGTTGAGCAGGTAGGCTTGCTTGCGCAGGAACCCATCATAGACCAGCAGCTCGCCCCCGACCTCGGCGCAATCGAGCGGCGGGAAATCCGAGCCGTCCCGCATCAGCGTGGCATAGGCCCGGATGGTCTTTTGCGGCAACACCTGCCGCATCTGCAGATCGGAATAGCAGGCCGCCTTTTCGGTCGGCACCTCGATGAGACGGTAGATCCGTTCGTCCTTGCTCAACATCGCTTGTCCTCCTCCTAGAAAAGGGAAAGGGCCTTGCGGCCCCTTCCCCCTAGTCCTGCCGTTTCTTCTATTGGGCAGCTTCCTCGACGGCCGCGGCATCTTCAAACCGCGGAAACGTTTCGTCGACGCGCACCTGCACGGCCTTCATGGCCTGGTGGATATGCCAGGCACCGAACGCCTTGATGATGTGCGCCAGGATCATCGACACCGAGGTGAGCTTGCGCTTGCCCCCGGCCGGGATCGCCCCGTTGTCGGAATCCTGGTAGGTCTTGAGCTTCTTGCGCAACGCAACAAGCGGATTGCCTGCCGTGTTGGGCCCGTCAGCCTCGGCCGCTATCAGGCCGCGCATGAATTCGTCCAAGGTGTCCTCACCGAACAAGGTCAGGATCTTGAAGGCGACGAATCCGGCAACATGCTCGCGCAGCATGATCTCGATGGCGCCGGGATACTCCGAGGCCACCAAGCCAACGGCCTCTTGCAGCCCGTCGTGTGCCACCAGGTAGCGCAAGACCTCGATGGGCGAGGCCTTGTTCATGTGGCCTTTGCTCGCAGGCGTCATCACGCCTGCGTCATAGTGCCGGGCCAGCCGGATCACCGCGGTGATTTCCCGCGCTAATCCATTGTGCCCGGCAGTCTCGAGCGCATCCGCCGCCGACCTGATTTTCGAGTTGTCGATATAGGCAAACCCGTTGTTGATCTCAGGTGCGGTTGCCACGACATAGGTGCGGAACGTAACGCCCGACAGCAATCCTGCCCAAGCGCGATGTTGCCCATCACGGTCCTGCAGGATGATGGTCTGGCCGGTCGGCTGCCAATCCCCATCGATCATCATCTGTGCATAGTAGGCCACAGCGTTGAACGATGGAGTCCGGTTCGCCTTGTGCATGACCGTGCGCCGGAGAAACGCTAACGAATGCTCCGGCGTCCAATCGTGCCAGCCGTCGCCCAGAGTAATCGACTCCGGTGGCGGCTGTTCGTTCGACCAGGCGGTGAAATCCGCAACAAGCTGCTTGAACTCTTTCGCCGTTGCGGTGGCGAGGTTGAATCCCGCAATGGGATTCGGGGTAGTAGTCGTCTGCATGACGACTCCCTCCTCTGCTAACGAGCAGGGTGCTGGCCCTCATGCGCGAGGCGCTTGCGCTGCTCGACGGTCAGCCTAGACTACCGAATATCAACTTGGCAAGGGACCATGACCGGCACCGCTAAAGATTTTCAAGACCGCCCATTGCAATTGGCGCTCGAAAAGGCTGGCGGTGTCCGGGCGCTCGCTCGCGCGCTCGGCATCAGCCACACCGCCATCCTGCAATGGCGGCGGGTGCCCTATGAACGGTTGCTCGAGGTCGAGAAAATTACCGGCATTCGCCGCGAGACATTGCGGCCGGAACTCTACCGCTAATCAGCCGCAGGTGAGCCGGGCTGGATCCTCGACGCGATAGAACCGAACCGAGTCCACCCGCAGCCACACCGAACCGTCCTTGCGCTGCAGCAGCGGCAGGCCGCCGCAGGTGCCGCGCACAATCGCACCCTCCCACTCGCCCGAGGATGACGGCACCACGATCACAATGAACACCGCCGCGAGCAGTATCGAGGCGCTCACAATCCACACCGCCAGCGGCCACCATTGGATCATGGCGTGCCCTCCTGCGCGCCCGGCCGTTTCTTGGAATAGGCCAGCGCGATGCGAGCAGGTAGCACCACCTCCTCATCGCACCGCTGGCAGCAGCGGCCATCGGTGATGGGCCATGCGTCATTCGACCAGCCGAGCGCGGTGATGCCGCAGATCGAGCACACGAATGGCGGACGCGGTTTCATGGCTCGGCTCGCTGCGCCGCATAGATTTCCCGCAGGAGTCGATGCAGCCTTGGCCATTGGCTTTCGGAGAGAGCTGCAATTTGGTTGTCGGGCAGGGCCATAATCATGCGGCCCTTCGAGTCGGGCTGAATGCAGATTTCAATCTTGAGTCCTTTGGTCATGCTCTCTCCTCCTCTGGTCATGGTGCCACCCCACGCATGATGGCCAGCCAGGCCACCGCGGTAGCGAGCACCAGCGCGATCATCACCACCTCGCGGGCGCTCATCGCTTTCTCTCAATCGTGCTGCCGGAATACCGGCCTTGCCCGTCATAGTAATTGGTCGTTGGCCCCACCCGCACCGAGCTGCCGGAGAACCGCCCGGCCCCATCGTAATAGCTGGCACCGTTCGGGCGGCTCACCGAGCTGCCCGCAAAGCTGCCGTTGGCGTTATAGAATTGCTTGCCCTCGGCCCTGGCGCAGCTCACCACCGCCCACAGCACCACGCCCCACACCAGCGCCCGCTTGAAGCACCACCAGCCCCACAGCGCGGCGGCCTGGCGGGTGTCCTGGTTAATCTGCGCCAGGCGGGCACGGGCAATCTCCACCTCGAGCCCGGCCAGCTCCTCGAGCAGCGCGTCGGCCGTGGGCGGCATCGGGCGCCGCCGACCGGGGAATTGCACCACGCTCATCGCCCGCCCTCCTGCTCGAGGGCGCGCATGGCCTCGGCCACGGTCGGGTGCCGACTGATGATCACGTAACCCGCCACGTATTCCTCGGTGATGACATAGGGCTGGCCGTCCCAGGCGTCCTTATCATAGGACACGCCGCGATGCAGGCACGGCCCGAGCTGGCCGATGTGGCCAACGGGGATTTGCTTGCGGCCCATTAGATCCTCCAATCGGCGTGGCCGAAACAGGCCGCCGGTGCTGGTGTTGGCAGATAAACGATGGTGGCCGTTGCTTGCGCCGCCCGGCCGAGCTGCCAGCCGGTGAACGGAAGTAAAGACACGGCTGCGAGCAGCAGCCCCGCGATTAGGATTTTCATTGCCTGAGTCCTTGGTTGCGGCGCGTCATACGCCGGGGTTCACACATATATACGGTTGCCAGCGGGCGGGCAAGCGGCGTATATACGAGTCCGATGACGCCCAAGGACAAGCGGCGGCCGCGCCGAGGTGGGCCGCGTAAACTCTACACCACCCGCATCTTGCTTTCGCTCGCGCCGGGCGTGCTCGAGCGCATCGACCGCGTGTTGCACCAGGATGAGAGCCGCCTGGCCTTCATCCGCGCTGGCATCGAGCGTGAGTTGGCGCAACGGGGATATAAATGATGACCGTTGAATGCCACCCCATCGCACCAGGCGAGGCCGGTCGTCAGGAGTGGCTCACCTGGCGCAGCCGCGACATCACCGCCAGCCGGGCCGGTGCCCTGTTCGGGTGCGACATGCCCGACAAGAATCTAACCGTGCTGCGGCTATGGGCCGAGCACCGCGGCGCCGAGTTTCACGTGAAACCGGAAAATAAATTCATGCGGCGCGGCCGCAAGCTCGAGCGCCTGGTGGGCGAGGAGGTCGAGGAGCTGCAGCCAGCATGGAAGATTCACCCGGTCGGTTGCTATTACCGCGATGCAGATTTGCGCCTCGGCGCCACGCCTGACTTTTGGGTGCTCGGGGATCCGCGCGGCCGCGGTGTGCTGCAGGCAAAAACGGCGGGCGGCAATGTCATCGCCTCGAAATGGGATGGCGGCCGGGTGCCACCCGATTGGATCCTCTGGCAGGTGCGCACCGAGATGCTGCTCACCGATGCGGCCTTTGGCGCCATCGCCGTGCTGGATCCCTTTACATGGGATTGTCACCTTATCGAGGTCGAGCGCGACCAGCTCGCCGAGGTGGCGCTGGTCGCTGCGGTAGCTGAATTCTGGAAGCACGTTGCCGAGGGCACCGAGCCGCCGGTGGATTTCGCCCGCGATGCCGAGGCGGTGAAGGCGCTCACCGCGCGAGCTGTGCCCGGCGAGGTGCGCGACCTGACCGGCAACAATGAATTGCCCGAGCTGCTCGAGCAGCGCGCCCGGCTGATGGCCTCCATTAAGGTTATGGAATCGCGGTGCGAGGCCATCGAAACCGAGTTGAAGTATTTGCTCGGCCCGGCCGAGCTGGCCACCGGCCTGCCGGGCTGGCGCATCACCTACAAGACCGAGCACCGGAAGGAATACACGGTTAAGGCCAGGAGCGGCCGCGTGTTGCGCGTCTATAACAAGCGAGAGGAGGGCGAGAAATGAAGCAGCTTATTGAACACCAGCCCGATTGCACCCCGCTACATCCCTGCGCGGCCTGCGAGCTGGTGGCCTGGCTGCGCGAGAAACTCGAGCCGGAGGATTTTAGCCACCTGGTCGAGCGCCTTAATGAACTCGAGCCGCCAGCATCAAAACGGCCACGCAAACGCAACCGCAGTTCCGCACCCAAGGAGGCCACGGCATGACCGACATCACCACCATCGCCGCGGGCAAGCCTCCCATGGTCATGCTGCGCGAGCGTTTCGAGGCGCGCAAAACCGAATTAAAAAACATGCTGCCCTCGGATATCTCGCCCGATGTTTTCATCCGAGCGTTCACCACCGGCGCCACGCTCAACCCCAAGATCCAGGCCTGCACCTGGCAATCAATATGGGATGCCTGCATTAAGGCGGCGCGCGCCGGGCTGCTGCCGGATGGAGTCGAGGGCGCCATTGTGCCGTTCAAGGCAGAGGCGCAATGGATCCCGATGGTGCAAGGCGTGCTGCGCAGCGCGCGGCGCTCCGGCCAATTGGCCTGGATTGATGCCAACGTCGTGCGCCAGGGCGAGGCGTTTGAGTATGCCATCACGCAAGACGGCCCGCGCTTCCGGCATGAACCGGGCGAGGATTTTAATGCGCCCATCCTGCGCGCCTATGCGGTGGCGCGAACCAAGGACGGCGCCTTCTATTCCGCGGTGATGTCAAAGGCCGAGATCGACAAGCACCGTTCCTATAGCCGAGCCGCCCGCGAGGATTCGCCGTGGAATTCCTGGTATGAGGCGATGGCAATTAAAACCGCCATCAAAGGCCTCGGCAAATTCCTGCCATCGGTGCGCGATGCCGTGGCCGATGACGACTCATTGGCCGAGGTGTCGGATCCGCCGCGGCTACCAGCTCCGTTGCCCGCAGAAATCTTGCCTGAGTCTGCGGGTGCGTCACCGGAGGGCGGCGCGCCGGGCGCGGTTGTACACCCCACCGCACCGGCCGCCGTCAGTACGGAGCAGGCCGAGCCCGAGCGCGAGATCCTGGTGGCGTACAACAATGGCGCCGATGCCAGGGCGAGCGGCGAGGCGCGCAAGAATGTTCCCAAACACTATCGCGAGGCCGACCGGGTGCGCGAGCAAATCGCCTGGCTGGCCGGGTTCGATTCCAAACCGATTCCGACATTCGAGGAGGAGTAGCCGATGGCCGACAAGCCCGCACCCATGCCTAAGGTCACCCCGATGCCGCCACCGGCGGCCAGGCCCAACCGCGTCCAGCATGACGCCTACGCCGAGGAGGCCTTGCGCGCAGCTCAACGCCACATCGACCAGATCCAGGAGATCGACCGGCTCGGCCAGGAGCTTGAGGAGTGGCGCCGCCGGGCCCAGCTCGCCGAGGCCGAGGCCCGCCGCCTCGACCAGCGCAATGAGGATCTGCAGGGCATGCTCGAGCGCGAGCGCGAGCGGCTCACCGATGAGCGAGACGCCTACCGCAACCGGGTCAATGCCCTGGTGGCGGGTTTCCACACCGCGGGCGGCATCATCCTGCGGCTGCTCGAAACCGCGCAGGGCGAGGTGCGGCCAACGGTGAACCTCACCACCCTGGCGGATGAGGTCGACCGCGTGCAGAAGGCACAGCTCGAGCTGCCCGATGGCTCGCCCGATGAGCCGATGCCGCGGGCGGTTACCGCGGGCCCGCGCTCCGATGGGTAGCGGGCGTGTCTATACCGGCCACCGCAAACCGGATGGCTCGACGGTGGTGCACGTCATCGGGCGCGATGGCGACTCGCGCCGCCTGCGCCTGCATCCGTCCAAATGCAACCACAGCCCCACCGGCTTTGAGTGGGGATATGGCGGCAGCGGGCCCGCACAGCTCGCCTTCGAGATTCTGTTTAATGTTTTCGAGGATTCGGATCTCGCCTGGCGATTGCACCAGGCATTTAAGCGCGAGCGCATTGCGGCATTGCCACGCCATAGCTCCTGGCACATCGGCGAGGGCGAGGTGATCGTGTGGGCCGCCAAATTCGCCGGAAGCGAATGGCCTTAGGCTGTTTAAAACGAGGATAAATTGACCGACCAACCGTTAACCGATGCCGAGGCGTTGCTGCTGCACCGCATGCTGGCCAACTATCACGCCGTCATCGCAGCCACCACCCGAGTCGCCACCCGGTTTGATTACCATGACGATCTCGCCTGGCGGCTCGGGCATGAGGCCGACCGATTGCAGGATGAATTAGTCGACCGAGGAAGAAATGCACACCCTTGAAAACGCTTTGCTTATGCTCGCCGATGAATGCAAGCACCAGTATCACAGCCCCGAATGGCTCGCCGATACGCTGCGCGCCTTTGCCGGTGCCGCCGCGGAATATGAGCCGCCGGTAGGCATGCAGGATCCGCTCGAGCAATTTAACCGGCAGCTCACCGAGGCCTGCGAGCGCAGGCGCGTGGTGGTCGAGGTGCTCGAATTCGCCCGCCGCAAACGGCGCCTCACCTGGCCGGAATTCCGCACCTGGTATGTGGGCGTGAACACCGAGCCGGATGAGCCTAACCAGGAGGCGCCCGACACCCGCCGCCTAAAGGCGGCGCTGGCGGGCCTGGTGCGCTCGGGCACCCTGCGCCGCTATGGTCGCTGCGGTTATGAATACGTGCCGGAGCGGCAGCGTAGCGGGCCGCGCCCGGTTGACGCCGAGGCGCGGCCCTAATCACCACGGCGCAACCAGGCCCAAGGACATAGGCCCGTTGCGGCGCTCGGTGACTGTTCGGAAATCTAATGCAATGCGGGAGGATCTGAAAGATGGCCGGGTATGTGTTGGCCCACGGCTATTGCTTTGGCTGCGGTGCCTTGTTCTCATTCAACCCGGTGCACGTCCCGAGCATAGGCGTGCACGGCGTGCGCGAGCCGGTGTGCCGGGCCTGCGTCGAGCGCGTCAATCCGCAGCGCATCACCAACGGCCTGGCGCCTATCGAGCCGCACCCGGAGGCGTATGAGCCCTGCAGTGAAATCGAGCTGCACTATGATTGACCGGCTCGGCCTGGTGCTGGCGCTGGCCGTCATCCTGGCGGTGCTGGCGAGCTGTCAGATGCCGCTGCGCTGACAAAATAATGGCCCCGGAGTCGCATCGCTGCGAGGCCGAGGCCCGTCATGCATGGCGCCAGGGTTTGGGGGGACAATAACCGGGGTAACCAGGCGATGACGTTGGCCCCGGTTATAGCACAGATTTTTAATCGGTGGGCGACTCATCCTCCTCCGGCTCGAGGCCCGCGAGCGTCTCGCTCACCGCGCCTGCCGTCTGTGCCAGCTCGGCCAATTGCGCCTCGGCCTCGGCCGGATCGTCCTCGGCAAGGGCCTGCCGCACCAGCTCGGCCAGCTCCTCGATGCGTTGCGCAGCCGCATGTAGCGAAGCGATTTGCCGTTGCGTTGTCATCGGTAGCCCTCACCACTTTAGAACGGGAAAGCTGACATGGCCGAGCGCACCCGCAACCCAAACGACAAGCAGGATCAGGCAAATCAATCCGACAATGATCTTGGCAAATTTCATCACCATCGGATCGATGGCAACGCCGAACCAATCGCGCACCACCCATAGGATCGCATAGGCGATGCACAGCACGATGGCGATATAGAGCAGCAGATATAGAAACGATATCAGTAAGCCCATCCGAACCTCCTATCGTCCGAGCAGCACCAGCACGATGACGATGATGGCAACGGCGAGCGCGAACCACGCGACATTTTGGGCAAATGCTCGCCAGGCCTGGCGGGCCATCACATAGGCTGCGGCGCGCCGACCGGGCTAATGGTGCCCGCCACTGCCTCGCCCGCCACGATCTCGATGTCCATGGTGGTGACCAGCTCGCGCGTGCCCTCGCCGAGGTCGGCATCGGCGCTGCAGCTCACCTGCACCTGGCCGACCTGGCCGTTTGGCGTAACGGTGGCGCGCGTGCTGTCATTGGCATCAACGTCCACCGTCGCGATGTTGGCATCCGAGGTGTCCCAGGTCACCGCGCCATCGATGTTGGCCGGGTTGCCGTGCGAGTCGACGTAGGCGACTTGCACCTGCACCAGGTGATCATTCGGGAGGGTATAGGCCATGTCCTGTCCTTTCGCTGTGATGGTGAATCGATCATATGTGATCGTGATAAGCGCGTAGCCTTCCGGCTCAGTAACGAACTTGAGCGTGCCGCCGAGCTGAAATTGAACCGTGCTCATTCCTTGCTCGCGCAAGATGGTGGATCCCACGCAACCGCCAGCTTCCTTGCCCTGGAATGGGCATTGATGGCGTTAGTAGTCCCTACCTGCGCTCGCTGTGGCTGCGAATTAGTTGGATCCCTCTGCCAAATCTCAAACAGGTGGGCCATTGCTTCCACCAAGCCCTTATCAATGCCATCGAACGCTAGTTGTCTCACCCGCTCCCGCTCGGTGGGATCGACACAGTCGTAAGGCACCTTGGATTGCGCCTCCAATAGCGCCAGCAGAAGGAGCGTGACCACCACGGTGATCACACCGACTGCGAGAGCTATCCATCGGTCGCGAGTCATGGCCTGGCTTTCGATTCGCGCTCTCGGTCTTCGATTGCTTTCATGCTTCTAATGTAGGCGTCGCGCGCGTTGCGCGCACCTACTACTGCCTTCGGTGGAATGCGCGGCTGATAGGCGTCAGTGACCCAAATGCTGTAGAGCTGCATGATGTGCTTTTTAAAGGCTTCGTCTAATGCCTGCCGTTCTAGCGCGTCGATGTGATCATCGTATTTCGACGGCGGCACCGGAGTGCCCTGCGCCCCCGCCTCATCCCATCCGCCGGTGAGATAGCCGATGATGGCGAGCGCAAACAGGATCGCAAGCACGATGATAACCGTCAGCGCGACGCGATGTCCGATGCTGATGCGGTTAAGCAATCCCATCGACATACTCTTGCACGGCGCGGAACATGGACTCCGAGTCTTTTTTCAGCTCGGTTTCGTGGCGGATAATTGGGCCGTAGTGATTGGCAAGATTCCGCAGCGTCAATGCGTGCGACTCGGCAGCGAATGCGGGCATGACCTTGCACATGAGCTGAAACTGCTGACCGCGCCCCGAGCCGTAGCAATCCCAATCGCTGCTCGAGCAGGAGACATCCACCGCAAAGGCCATCAGATAACCCGGCGATTGCCGCCGCGCATACTCATCCATCAGCCGATCAAATTCCGGGTTGCTGGCACCGGCGGCATTGTATGAGGTCTGGAAAGCTCCGGCCTCGCAGGTTGTGCTGTCATAGTTGGAAGCAGATTGATCCCGACCACAGCAATGTTGCCCGCTCGATTCCCGCATGCCGCTGCCGAGCATTAAGGCGTAGAGATTCCGCAGCACGTCCGCGCCTGCCTCCTCATTCGACAGGCCCAACGCGGTAAAGTCCTTGCGGTAGAGGTTGAGCGCATCCTTATCCGAGTCGGTCCTGGCCTTGGCCATGTCGAGCGCAGCCGGATGCCCGGCCTTGAGCTTGAGATAGGTTTGTGCGAACGCCAGGGCCATGCCTTGAATGTATCCGGTCGGCGCGACGCCGCGGTCATCCCAGGAGTAGAAAGCAATATCGCTATCATTGGCGAGCCGCGCGATCCGTTCCCGGTCTGCGACCGAGAGCGCATCGGGTGGCGGTGGCGGCAACGGTATCGGCTCGGCGTCCTCATACAATGCCGTCCATGTTTCTTGCCCTGCAATGCCGTCGACCTCGAGGCCGCGTGACGCCTGGTAGCGCAACACGTTCTGCTCGGTCGCTGGCCCGAAATCACCATCTATCGTGTCGGTGAAATTCGGGATCATGCGCTGCAGATCCACGACATCCGGCCCGCTATCGCCGCGCTCGAGCATGGGGCGATCCTCAACCGGAATCTGCGGCACGTCACCGGCAGCGGTCGGCCAGATCAGCCCGACAACCTCGGCAGGATTATACGATTGCACATTGACCTGGTCGGATTGATTGCCGCCCCTGCAGCGGTACCAACCGTCGTCGTCCAGCTCCTCGAATAGGGTGACGTGGCCACCACCCTCCCTTTCCTTTACGACAACGCAACCCTGCACCGGAGCGCCGATGAGCTGGCCGCCGCCATGCATCCATGGTTTCCACGATAACGCCCACATCCACTTGTCCGTATCGGTCGGGCCCCAGGGTGGGCGAATGTCAGCGACGGCCATGCAGAATGCGGCAGTCAATCCGCACCAGGCCGTTTCGTCGTGTTGGTACAGATCGCAATAGCTTTGCATGTCCGGGTATTTCCGGGCGATGTACTTTGTCATAGCGAGGATCCGCGGATTATCCGCATCGCCTGGCGCCTCGGTCAGTCCGGTGATTGATCGCATCACTAGCAGCCAGGGCGCGACCTCTGGTTTTTTCTCGGGCATGGTGTTGTCCTTTTGCATCATCACGTGGCGCGCCCCGGCGCAGGGCGGCCGCCAGCCGATCATAGAATGCGAGCATTGCGCGGCGGCTTTCCTCGCAGCGTTGGCAGCTCATCGCCGCTGCGTCCGCAATGTGCCGGGCATTGGTCCCGGCATCATCACGATGGGCCGATGGCGAGTTGCGTGCACCACCGGCACCGGCGCCGGTCGCGGCGGCAGATTGGCGGGAGGCGTCACCGGAGTCATCGGCGTTAACGGCTGAATCACCGGCAAGATGCGAACGTGCATCGCCAGGCGTTGGCGCGCCACCCAATCCTCCGCGGGCGCCTGGATGACCTGGCGCTGATCCGCGAGCCATTGCGTACCGCCGACCATTGCATCATTCCTTTTCCGGCGGTGGCTGCGGCGGCATGATTGGCGGCAGCTCTGGCGGTGGCGCTGATGTTGGAGTCTTTGCGCCTGCCCTTCCGAATGGAGTCATGACCATTTTCGGAACACCACGCGCGGCCGCGGCCTCGGCACCGTCACCGAACAGCATTGACTTGGCCCACGCCTCGCGCGCGGCTCGGTCAAATTGAATCATGTCCTTCCAATCTTCATTCGGTGTGGTCTGCCGCTGCTCGGCCTCGGGGAATGTTTCCACGAAATCGGCGGGCAATTCCGGTGCGGTGCGAGGAGCTGCTGCCTTGGGATCATCAGCCATTTTTGAGTCTCCATTCGGCTTGGCGTTGCTCGGCCTGGCGCCTGTTTTCCGCCAGCGTGTCCTCTTGCTCTTGCTTGGCAGCGTGCCAGGCATCGACATATTTTTGATAAGGTTCGAAATCGTCAATCGGCGTGTTGGCCTTGAACTCCGAGGCGTTCGGTGGATTGACATATTCGATATGCCCGGCGGCGCCGTCCCATTGAATCACACTGATGGCCGGATCGAGTCCGCTGCAATCGACGGTTAATCCCACGCCGTCAACGACAACGATATTATCGGGCCGAACGATTGTTTCGCTCATCGCGGATTTCCCTCGGTGGTTCATGCATAGGTAAAGCAACCTGGTCGTTTAGCTTGACCATCTCATTTCTGAAACTCTCGACCGCGGCGCCGGTTTGCCGCTGCTGCTGGCTGTTCTCAATCAACAGGATTGGAAGCCAGGCTAGCGCACACTTCCACATATCCAATTCTTCATTGCTCTGCGGATGCTTGCCGCGCACCTGCACCCACAACGGACACTTGTGGCACACCTTTGATGTGTCCACCTTGTGCAGCGGACAAATCAAACCCGCATCGGCGCGCGGAATTTGCGGCATTCGCTACCCTCAATTCTTGCTGCAAATGATGGTGTCAACATAGGCCACGCGCATGTCGAGCCCGTGCGAGTGCGAGTTGCTGCCGCCGGTGTTTGCCAAGCCCTGCAAATCAAACCCATAGGCGGCACCCGCATCAAAGGTATATGAGGGCCAGGAAATCATCGCCGGTGAATTGCCCGCAATGCCGTAGTGAGTATGCGATGGCATTTGCGCCGCCGACAAGGTCATGGCATCGGTTGCGGTGCGGCCGAACAGCGTTGTGAATCCGAGCGAGCCACCACCCGTTCCTCCGGTCGTTCCCGAGACAACGCGCAGGGCCTTGTTGTCGTGCGTTGTTAGCTTCGTCCATCCCACCGGCGCCGCGGCCTGCACAAACAGCATCGTTGTTCCTGGTGGCCCGACAATGGACGCTGCCACGAAACCCGTTGTTGCGACCTTTGCCGAGCTGTCACCGGCTGGCGGTGGTGTCGCAACCGTTGGCGCCCCTGGCAGCACCGCGTTGCTGGCAATGCCGAGCTGGCTACCAACGACTCGCAAGGTCGCATCATTGGCAATCGCAACACTCGAGCCAGCAATGAGGAGCGGAGCTGTTGCCGCCGATATGATGCCCGGCGGTCCCTGCGTTCCTTGCGCTCCTACTGGTCCCTGGTTCCCTTGCGGCCCCGGCGGCCCGGCAGGCCCGACCGCACCGTCCGCACCGTCCGCCCCGGCCGGGCCGGGCACACCCTGCGGGCCGATGGGCCCGCCAGGCGTTCCGGGCGGGCCAGCCGGGCCCGCCGGTCCATCCGGCCCCGCGGGCCCCAGCGGCCCCGCAGCTCCTGTTGGTCCGGTTGGTCCCGCAGGCCCGACAGGCCCCTGCACGCCCTGCGTGCCGGTCGGCCCGATCTGCCCGCGCTCACCGGAAAGATTGATCGTCCAGTTGTTGAACGTGCCGGTGCCGCCAATCAGATCGACCGTCATAATCAGCGAGGTGCCGCTGTAGGTCGTAACCTTTCCTTCCACCCAATTCGACGGCGAGGCCACCGAGGTTGCGCGCGCTCGCGCACCAACCGAATAGGCAAGACCGGATTGCGTGACGAAAGTTAACGGGCCGGTCGCAACAATGTTTGAGGATACCGAGGTGGCCTTGTAGCCCGGCCCGCCCGCTGGCCCCGGATCCCCTTCCGGGCCTTGCGGGCCTGCAGCTCCGCGTTGGCCTGGCTCGCCTGCCACGCTGATAGTCCAGTTGTCATAGGTGCCAGCGCCGTGCAGCAAATCAATTTGCACTACCAGGTTTTGCACCTCGTATGAGGTTACAATGCCTTCCATCCAGAAGTTGACGGGATCGTCGGTGAATGCAGCTCGCACCCGAACGCCAGGCAGGAAGCCAAGGCCGAATTGCTGCATGACAAAGTTGATGGGCCCGAGGCCAATCGTCACCGTCGAGGCTGATGTGCCTGCGATAACCGGGCCGCGCGGCGCAAACGGCGCCGTCGCCACAACAGCGATGGTGTTGAGCGTTTCCAGCTCAATGTTAGTTACGCCGGTGATGGCCATTTGGTCACACCCTCAACGATGGTTAATTGTAATTGCATTATCTTGCGCGAGAACTTGTCATCGCGGCCGACCACATCGCCGATATAGTCGCCAGGCACCTGATGTTTCATGTAATCCGCCAGGATGTAGAAAACGAAATAGCCGTAATCGGGAGGCACTCCCACCGATAGCGAGCCGTCATCCGAATTGGCAGATAAAACCACCTCATGGTTTCCCAAGGCGCGGCGAATTTCCATCTCGAAATAGATGTCGCGCAAATCAACTTGTGCCGGATTCAAATCGTTGTCATCGACCGGCGCAACATATTTAACCGTGTCGATCCAATCCTCATTGTTGCCGGTCTGCACCTCGAGGAGGATCAGCGGCAGCGCAAGCAAGTTACTCATGGTCAATCATCCATACACTGACGATGCATCGACAGCACCGTCGATGTTGCCGGGCAGGTAGTAGGGCCCGCCACCGTTCACCACTATCGATGAATTGTAATAACCGAGATAGCGATAGCCGTAGGCCGAACCGGCAAATTGACACCAGCCATAGGCAATGTACGCCGTTGAGCCCGAGCAATTCACGAACGCATTCATGCCAACGCCGTGCATATTGATGAGCGTGAACCACAGCCCGATGGTCAGCGATGCGCCAATGGCAAGACCGGCAAAGCCCGCCGATGTATTATACACATCGATGTACCCGGAGACGGTGACGGTGCCGCCGAACGATCCAATACAGCCACCGTCAACTACCGTCACACCAGAAAACGCCAGGTTAGAAATGTAAACATTGGCGCCGTAATTGCACTCGACCATATTCCCCCGCGACGATCTCATATAGACCGTGAAGCCATTCAGCGACACGCTGGTCCCGGATCCGCTCATGACAATAACGCGAGGATATTGACCGCCGCTTTCTGCCGTGCCCTGCACAGTATAGCCGCCTATGTTTGCGCTATCGCCGCGAATTTGAATCGAGCCCGGCAAATCCTGAATCAGCACCGAGCCCTGATATACGCCAGGCACCCCGAGCTGAATGGTCACCGTTCGGCCTGCCGTCACAAAACTACTTCTGACGAAATTAACCGCCGCCTGAATTGTGCGGAAGGCGTGCGCGTCGTCGTTCAATGAACCGTCGTTGTTGTCGTTCCCGGTCGGCCGAACATACAGGATCAAATCGGCCGACAGCTTGAACCATACCTGACTCCGCACCAGCCGGAGCATTTGCCAGTAGGTCGTATTAAACTCAATCAATATGCATTCGTCGGCGAGCACGTCCGAACCTTGCAGCGGTTGGCCGTCATTGCGTTTAACCGCTTGAGCGCCCAGGCCATTGATTGCAATTGTCACCGCGCCGGTGTTGCGATTCTTTAGCTTGACCAGAACGATGTCACCGGCTGACACGGCGGTGATGGCAGGAGTGAAATTCGCAATGACGATGTTCGGCGTGGTGCTGACATCCTCGGCGTAGGGAATATGGATCTGGTAAAAATTACTAATGCCGCCAGCCGCACCGAGGTAGTTCATCACCTGGAAGCGTGTACCGTCATCGACCAGCAAGACAACCTGGCCTGCGCGAATGTCATCAGGTTCTAGCTGCGCCCCGTTCGAGCGAACCACCGGGCGATTGCCGAGCGAGTTGACATTGATCGTCGTTGGCCCGCTGTTGTTGTTGGCGCACAACACCCGCAGCGGCGTGCCCTGGCGATAGGCTTCCAACGCTGGCAGCAATGCCACCGACATTGCATTGACGGCGCCGGAGTCAACGCAGAAATTCACCCATTGGCTGCGCGCCGAGCGCGTGAGCTGGTGCAAATCATTGTCGGTCGGGACTAGGTCGCTATCCAAAATATAATTGACGATCTCACGCTGCGGATATTCCGCGGCCGCGGCTGGCAAGATAGATCCTTGCCGCGCAATTGACGGATCGCCATTGACGTATGGAGCATCGGGATCGTTCACGCCATAGGGAGGTGCGTATTTCATAGTTCAGTCCCTCGATATTTTAGGGTGTGCCCGCGAACGATCCGCCGGTCGACAGCAGCGAATAGTCGTAAATGATTCGGGTGTGGGCCGGTTGCCAACGATTGAGCAGGCATTCAAGGTCGGTCGCGAGGCCGATCTCTAGGTGATGGTCAACACCACACTCGCCCATACCGCAGCGAAACCAAGTCAGCTTGGCGCGGTCGACATAGACTTTCCAATAGAACCGAATTTCAGGCCGCGCGATTTCCCAACGCGGCATTCCGATATCATCGAGCGTCGTTCCGCAGCGGCTAATGCCGACAATCCAGGGCGCATATTCACCGATGCGGATCGTGTAGCCGAGCCATGCTGAGACATCGATAAACCACTGCCGCGACTGCGCGCCGAGCAGCGTCATGTGCAACAGCAGCATTCGGCGCCGGTCGCCGACCGTCAGCGGTTCCTTGAAGCATGGATCCGGCAACCCCCAGGCCCGTTCCCAATCGGGCAGCAGCTCTAATGTTTTGCGCGGGTCCGATTCCTGCTCGAGCAAATCAGCGGCGCGGCCGTCAACAAATCCCCACACCTGCGCCAGGCCACGGCAGGTTCGATAGAACACCGAGCCGACATCCTCGGCGGGCCAGGCGATGCCCTTCGGTAATAGGTTGAGCAGCGCCCCCGTGTAATCGTCACCCGTGCGCCGGACGTGACGGTCGCGCGGCGGCTCAGAGTGTGACGCCATAGGACACATCCCCCAACACTGCGAGGTGCCCAGGCGAGGGCATCAGGTCATCATTCGAGAATGCGAGATCGAAATGCTCAACGCCTGGCGTGTCCTGAATCGCGTGGTATTTCCAGGCGGCATAGATCGTCGCGCCAGGAGCGGCCCAGCGCCGCAGCATCGCTTGCAGACTCGCCTCGATTGCCGCTCGCATCGCGGCGGTGTCAGGCACCAGGTTGCGAACGTCCACGTCGACGCGCCTTGGGATCGGCGCAACCACGAAGAAATCCTTAACCGCGACCGGCCTCACCTTATCGAGGTAGGCAGTCACGGTTTGAATATCGGCCGCAGCCGGAAAGCCATCGCTCGACGCGCGCAGATCGTCCATCATGAAACGCAGCGTGACGCATCCCATCCCCATCTCGAGCGGGCCAGACCAGGCACGCGTGACGCCCGCGACGGCGAGCGCCCATTGCACATAATCGTTTTGATCCCCGCCCATCGGCGGCTGACGAATGCGCATCAATACGCGGATGCGCAGATCTTCGTCGTTCTCCTCATCGGTGCCGCCCGCCATCGTGATGACCTCGGCGGTGGATCCGACATTCACAATGGGCGGGGTCACCGCCAGGAATGCGCCGGGCTCGGCATTGCCGAGGGTGCCAGGATCGAGCGCGCGCACGGGCACGTTGACCGGCGCGCCACCGTCTGCGGTCATCGCCTCCATGGTGGTTTCGTAGGCTGTGTCGTCGCCCTCGAGCCGCGTTCCCAACGGGATCACAACGCCCTCGAATGTGCCGGTAATGCCGACCTCGCCAACCGCATAGGTCGCCATCTTGCGGCCGACCGTGCCGTCCGCATTGACCAGCCAAATGTCACCGTGCCGGTCGAGCCATTCCGTCTCGGCGGTGTCGGGTAGGAGCTGCAGCGCCAGCCACGCGATATATTGCAGGACATGGTGCGCCAGGCCCGCCTTGGCGTCGGCCATGACGCGCAGCACGTTGTTGCCGATGAATGCCGCGCCATAAAGCGACGCGGTGATATCATCGCGCACCATCTCTCGCACCTTGCGGAGCGTCGGTGTTGACCAGGGCATGAAAGATTCCGAGGATTAGACCGGATAGCCGGTTACAAAACGATCCTTCGCGCCGACCGGGATCGGCTCGCCGGTGACCTTGTCCCATAGATATTGATAGCGCAGCTCAATGAGCCGCCGCGGCCCGCGCCACATGACAATGGAAACGGTGATCTCCTGGCGGCCCGTGCGCTCGGCCTCGACATCGACACGCGAGCAGATCCGCCGGTCGATGAATGGTTGTAACGCCTCGCGATTGTAGGCCTTGGCCCGCACCAGGGTGGCGCTTTCCCAGGAGGGATCATCCGAGATCTTTGAGCGCATCAGCAGCCAATTCTTTGAGCCGATGGGCCAGCCGCCCCATATCGCTTCGGCGTCCATGTCGCCCCACCAGCCGCGGCGGTCCTCGCTGTCGAGGTCGGGCAATGGTTCGTTGAGGTCGGCGAGCGCATCGGTGGCGATGGCGACGCGCACCGCGGTGGCGAGTTCCTCCTCCTCGCTCAACGTGCCATCGGGTTGCTGCAGCCAATCCAGAAACGTGCCGCGCAAATCGACTTGCTGCTGCAGCTTAATGTCGGTCATTGATCCTTGCCCCGGTAATGCTGCTCACATTGCAGGTGCAGCCAGATGAGCTGGCCATCGATGGTGCGCAAGACCAGCTCTTGCCGATAGTTCGGCGGGCGCTCGAGCAAGCTGCCCGCGCCGGGCTCGGTGTCGCACCACACACAGGTTGGTCGCGTAGCGCCCGCCATCGGGATCAATCCTTGCTGCAAATTATCGCGTCGACATAGGCAACGCGCATATCCAACCCGTGCGAATGCGCGCTGCCGCTACCAGTGTTTTGCAAGCCTTGGACATCCATCCCAAAACCAGCCCCCGCAGGAAATTGATATGTGGCATAGCCAATCAATGCAGGCGCGTTGCCAGCGATGCCGACATGAGTATGCGCGGGCATCTGCGCCGCAGTCAGCGACAATGCATCGGTGGCGGTGCGCGCAAACAAGGTGGAAAA
>Ga0105242_10000822_pt1 | contig 24138 bp, 24 predicted proteins | sample KBSM24metaG_FD_81521 | JGI IMG/M metagenome (GOLD analysis project Ga0105242, IMG submission 81521) | Miscanthus rhizosphere microbial communities from Kellogg Biological Station, Michigan, USA - KBS M2-4 metaG | ecosystem: Host-associated > Plants > Roots > Rhizosphere > Soil | place...
CCTCTCTTCCGGACCGGCATCGTCATCGCCTGGGTGGGGGTCGCCTCGGGGCTGGCCACCTACTTCACGGGGGACACCGCCGCGGATCTCGTCATGGCGGTGGAGAAGGCCCAGGAGAAGACCCTCGACCCCATCGTGAGCGAGCACGACGCCTCGGCCGGATGGGCGCTGGGCAGCGCCGTGCTCGTGGCCGCCGCCGGCGTCTGGGCCTGGCGACGGAGAGGCTTCGGCCGCGAGGTCACGGTCCCTCTGCTCGTGCTCACCGGGTTGTGCACGGCCATTCTCGGCCGGACCGCCCTGCTCGGGGGACGCATCCGCCACCCCGAGGCGAGGGCCGGTTTCGTCGCCCCGGCCACGCACGACGAGGAACACGAGCGCCACTAGGACCCCGGCCGGACCCACCGGACGGCGTGACTGTTGGACTCCGATGCCCGAGGGGTGAGCCGAGGCGTGACAGCCCCTCGCCCGACGTGTAACACCCGGCCCCACGTTCGACCTCCCGAGGGAGCTCCGGAGAACCCCATGCGCCTGACCGATCGCGTGAAGCAGATCCTGTCCTGGTACCCGTCCGACAGCCCGGGGACCAAGATGAACCTGGCCCGGCTCCTGAACACCGGGACGCTGGCGGGGACCGGCAAGCTGGTCATCCTCCCGGTGGACCAGGGCTTCGAGCATGGCCCGGCCCGCTCCTTCGCGCCGAACCCGCCCGGCTATGACCCCGAGTACCACGTGCAGCTGGCGATCGAGGCTGGCTGCAACGCGTACGCGGCGCCCCTCGGGTTCCTGGAGGCCATCGCGGGCAACTACGCGATGGAGATCCCGCTCATCCTCAAGCTCAACAACTCGGACTCGATCACCAAGGGCGAGCCCGCCTCCGCGGTGACCGGCTCGGTGAAGGACGCGGTCCGCCTCGGCTGTGCGGCCGTCGGCTACACCATCTATCCGGGCAGCGGAGAGCGGAACGTCCTCCTCCAGGAGCTGCGGGAGATCCTCGAGGAGGCCAAGGAGCACTCCTTGCCCACCGTCGTCTGGGCCTACGTCCGGGGTGCTCCCGTCGCGAAGGAGAACGAGCAGGCCGTGGACCTCATCGCCTACGCCGCCCAGGAGGCCGCACAGCTGGGCGCCCACGTGGTCAAGGTGAAGCCGCCCAAGGACCAGGTCGCGCTCCCCGAGGCGAAGCCGGTGTACGAGAAGTTCGCGATCCCGACCAAGACGCTCACCGACCGGGTCCGCCACGTCGTGCAGAGCTGCTTCAACGGCAAGCGGATCATCATCTTCTCCGGCGGCGAGGCGAAGGACACCCCGGCGGTGCTGGACGAGATCCGCGGCATCCGCGACGGCGGAGGGTTCGGGTCGATCATGGGCCGCAACGCCTTCCAGCGCCCCAAGGACGAGGCCCTGAAGCTCCTCCGGGACGTGATGGGCATCTACCAGGGCAAGTAGCGCCCGGCGAGACGACCACCTCCGACCCCAGACTCCTCCAATCCCGCCGGGTCGTCCAGCGCATCGGGAAGGCGGAGCACGCAGGAACCATCGTGCTGCCTTCCTGAGCGACGTCCTCGGCTCTCCGCATGCGCGGAGCGGAGCACGGTGCTTTCGGCTTGTGGACGCGTGTGGTGGGCCAAACCACGCGTCCGTTCTTGTTCAGGTCGCCTCCGAAGAGACCGAGCAGCGGACCGAATTTCGGATCCGACCCCTGAACAGCTTCCTGGCCTCCTGAACGAAAAGACCTGTCGGGAGGCGGCGGGGTTCCGGATCCGCCGCCCCCAGACGAGGCGGAGCGCGCGCGGCCCCGAGGTGCGGCGCCCCGCGCACTCCACGCTCCCGTTCAGCACGGGGGGCGAGCCCCCGCCCTGAGGCCCCGACGCCTCAGAGCGTCCCGAGGAAGGCGAGCAGCGCCGCCTGATCCTCCGCCGAGGCCCGGGCGAACCGGTCTCGCGCCTTCCGCGCCTGTCCGTCGTGGGCCAGGATCGCGTCCTTCACCGTCCTAGCCCGCCCGTCGTGGAGGTAGAGCGTGATCGCCGATAGCCCCCACAGCGGCGCGGTGCGGAACTCTCGCCCCCGCGCGTCTCCGGTCGCGATTCCGTCCCCGAGGCTCCCCATCTCGTGAAGGAGGAAGTCGGAGTACGGGTGGAAGATGACGTGGTCCAGGCTGGCCACGGCCGAGTCACCGGTGCGGAAGGTGTCCCAGTGGCAGTGACTGCAGCCGACGCTTCCGAAGACGCGCTTCCCCGCCCAGGCCTGACCGCTCATGTACTTCCGCGGCGGCGGAGCGAGGAGAGTCATGAAGTCGGTGAAGGCGACGATGCCCTCGCCGTCGTCGTTGATCCCCGGCAGCGGATTGCACGCGAGCAGGCTGCAGTCGCCGCCGGGACAGTTCTCGTCCGGGAACTCGGCGCTGGTGATGCCCATCTCGTTCAGGTACGCGTCGCCGGAAAACTGGTGCACCGTGGGCACCTGGTTCTTCCAGCCGAAGCGGCCGACCGCGTCGCGATTCCGGGCGATGTCGTGGACCATCGCCACCCGGCCCGCCTCGTCGGGCCAGAGCGTGCGCTCCATCTGCGCGATGTAGCGGAACGTGCTCTCCGGCACCGCGTCGATCAGCCCCAGACCGAAGAGAGGCGTCGTTCGCCGGAGCGAGACGAGCGTGGCCTCCGCCGGGACCTGCTCTCCGGTGAAGTCGCAGGCGCCGGCCACGCCGATGCCCTTCACCTGGATCAGCGACCCGCCGTGCTCGGTCATCGGGTCGAACGTTCCATCTGCTTTCCTGGTCCCGAAGCGCGTCTCGAGGAGCGAGCTTCCTCCTCCCACGGCCGGGTCGGTGTGGCACCGGGCGCAGGACGTGTCGTTGAAGACGGGGCCCAGACCTTCCTCGGGTGTCTCGTCGGACTCGAACTCCTCCTTCCCCGCGGCGAAGCGCGCGAGCAGCGCCCCGCTCAGCCCCGGCAGTGGATCGCCGGCGCGCGCCTGCAGCGACGTGCGCAACGACGTGCTCGCCGATGTGAGATCCAGATCCGCCTCCGGCTCCGCCGGTAGCGGGCCGACCGATCCCGTCCCGCAGCCAGCGCTGCCCACCATCAGCGCGAACGCGACCGTTCTCGACCTGTGAACGACGTTCATTGGGGCACCTCCCTGTCGATTCCCCGCTCGAGCCGGACTCTTCCGGCTCAACAAGCGCCTGTGAACCGCGTTGCTGTGCGTCCACAAGGCTCGCTGTCCGCGCACGGAGCACTGGTGCGCGCCCCGCAGCGCGCGTCGTGCGCACCGCACGCTCGCGCGAGAATCCACGCCTGCGCGAAGAGACGGACGTCACGGTCCGGCATGGGGGCAGCAGCCCTCGATCCGCGTCGCGCGGAGCGGCGAGCCCCCGGCCCGCAGGCCACCCCTGCACCGATCCGGACAGGGAGCGTCGACCACGTGCGCCGGATCGACGACCGACCAGGCGACTACGGAGCCAGCACCGCGCCCTCGACCGCGCTGTGGAAGGCGGGCGGCTCGGGCATCTCCGGCGGCGCCGATCTGCTCCGCGCCACCGCCACGCGCACCAGCTCGTCGACCACCCGGTTCACCGCCGACCGGTCGCTGAACGGGACTTCCCGCGTGGGTACATCCGGGAGTCCGAGGATCCGCATCAGCACGCGGAGCAGCGGCCCGGAGCGTTCGGGCATCGCGCCGGCGATCGGCACGGACGTTCCAGGCGTCCAGTCCGTCTCTCGTGCGAGCGTCTCGAGGATCTCCACGGCGCGCCGGACCTCGAGCTGCTCCTCGTCCGGAAGCGGCGGGCCGCCGGCGTCCGTTCTGGCGAGCGTGACCGAAAGAAAGAGCGTCGGGAGTCGCTCCAGCTCGGTTCTGCGGGCACGGACGAAGCGCACCACTCTCCGGACCTGGCGACCGAGGTGAACGCTCGCAACCAGGACGACGGCCGAGTAGCGCTCCAGGGACGGGAGAGCCTCGGTCCGGAGGTCCTGGACCTCCACCTCCTGGGAGAGGGCGTGGATGCGCGCGGCGATGCACTCCGCGATGCGCCGGGTGAGGCCGGTCCGGGTGGCATAGACGACGAGCAGCGGTTTCATTCCTCGCCCCGAACCATCCTCCTCCAACCCGCTGCCGCGGCGAAGTGCCGGTCCGGTTGGACCAAGGTCTCACGGGAACGGGTGTTCCAACCTGATGGACTGAGCGATGCTTCCCGGGGGAGCTTGCATGCCCGGGTCACCCTGGGCAAACCGAGCGGAGGATTCGATGAACGTCCTGATGCTGGTGGTCTCGGTGGCGTTGACCTCGACTCAGGTCGAATCCTCCGCGCGCGCAGGACAGGAACCGGCAACCCCGCAAAGCGACGGAACCACGATGCAGGCCCCCGCCGCCGCCGTGCAGCCGCTTCCGCCCGCGGCGCCCCCAGCCGCCGACGACGGGCCGATCTTCCCGCTCTGGGGCGACAAGGTCCGCAAGGCGGGCTTCGAGCTGCCGCCCGCGTTCGGGGTGATGGTCAACTACTACTACCAGAAGTCGTCGATCCTCATCTCCGACCTCAAGCTCGGCGTGAACAACGGGCCGCTGCGCGACGCGAGCTTCATCCAGTTCGGCGAGTCCACCGCCCACGCCAATGCGCTCGCGATCCGGCCGAGCTTCATGGTGTTTCCCTTCCTCAGTTTCTACACCGTCATCTCGAGCGGAAACTCGGTCACCGAGGTCAACCTCACCTCGCCCACCGCCTTCACCACCAAGGCCTCGAGCGGCGCCTTCGTGGTGTCCCTCGGGGCCACTGCGCAGTTCGGCTACAAGGGATTCTTCGTCGTCGCGGACTTCAACGGGTCGGTGGCGGACGTCGACCGGATCTCCGACCTCATGGGTTCGAATCTCCTGTCCTTCCGAGTCGGCTACAACTACCGCCTCACCCGGCCCGGTCAGTCGTTCTCCTTCTGGCTCGGGACGAGTGGACAGGTGATCGGGCTGGAGACCAAAGGGTCCGTCAAGCTCGCGGACGTCATCCCTCCGCCATCCCAGGGGACGATCGATCAGATCAACGCCCGGTGTGCCGAGTTCCGCCCGAACGATCCGCGCGGGCAGGCCTGCCAGGAGTTCGCCGGCAAGCTCCAGGACTGGAGGGACGGCACCGATCCGGCGGCCTCCGTCCAGTACTCGCTCAACAAGAAGCCCCAGGACGTGTGGAACATGGTCGCCGGCGCTCAGTTCGCCCTGGATCGCAACTGGTACTTCCGGATGGAGGTCGGATTCCTCGGAAGCCGGACGTCGTTCCTCGTGGGAACCGAGTACAAGTTCGACATCTGACCGGGCGATGGCCGCGTACCCCTTCCGCCTTCTCATCCTGCTGGTCGCCACGGGCGCCCTTCCGGCCGGGGCCCAGGAGGAGGCGACTCCAGCCGCTCCGCCGGCTCAGGACGGGGGAGTCCCGGCGCCCGCGTGCGCGACCAGCACCGAGTGCGTCCGCCGCCTCGACGTGGGGAGCGTCTGTCGCGAGGCGCGGTGCGTGCGGTATTTCGACGAGAAGGACCTGCTCGAGATGATCGGGCTCAAGAAGAGCCGCGGAGTGCTCGAGCCCTGGAAGCTCTACCCTTCCATCATCCCGGCGTTCGGCTACACGCCACAGAACGGGTTCGTCCTGGGCATCACCACGCTCGCCGGCATCTACCTCGGCAACCCCGAGACGACGACGATCTCCAGCCTCGGCCTGGTCGCGTTCTTCACCACCAAGAGCCAGTTCATCGCCCAGTCCCGCAACGTCGCCATCCTCGAGGGAAACTCCTGGCAGCTGCACGGGGACTACCGGCTCCTCATCACCAACCAGTCGACCTACGGGCTCGGAACCGGCGCCGAGACCCAGGCACTGGGCTTCTCGGTCAACGGGCTGGGGACGACCTCGACCATGGCCGGCGAGCAGCCGATGGACTTCAACCTGGTGCGGTTCCACCAGTCGGCCCTCAAGCGAGTCTGGGGGCCGGTCTACCTCGGGGCCAGCTTCCGGTTCGATCGGTACTACGGCATCAAGGACCAGCTGTACGCACCGGAGGCCGTCCCTCCGGTCATCACCACTCACGCGGCGTACAGCCAGCAGTTCGGGTTCCCCACCGGCGCGTACAACACCTCCGGCCTCGGGCTGGAGGCAGTGTTCGACACCCGCGACTCGACGATCAACGCCTATCGCGGCTGGTACCTCAACGCCTCGTACCGCTTCTATCCCGAGTGGCTGGGCAGCACGCGCAACGCACAGCTCCTCTACGGCGAGGCGCGGACCTACGTCAGCCTGAGCGCCGACGTGCCGAGGAACGTCCTCGCCTTCTGGGTGCTGGCCCAGGGCGTGACCTCGGGGCAGCTCCCCTACCTCGCGCTCCCCTCCATCGGCTGGGACTTCGCCGGTCGCACCGGCCGCGGCTACGTGCAAGGGCGCTTCCGCGGGACCGCCGAGGTGTACGCCGAGGCCGAGTTTCGCTTCCGGATCACCGGTGATGGCTTCCTCGGCGGAACGGTGTTCGCCAATGCCTCGACCTTCGCCAGCCCGGCGCTCGGCGTCCCGGGGTACGCGACGCCCGGCGAGGGGCTCTTCTCCCGCATCCGGCCGGCAGGGGGCGTGGGCCTGCGCTTCATGATGAACCGGGAGGCTCGGAACAACGTCACGCTCGACCTCGCCTTCGGCCAGGACTCGGCGGGCATCTACTTCGGGGCCGGCGAGGCGTTCTGATGCGAGCCGCCGCGCTCGTGCTGTCCCTGCTCGCCACCGGCTGCAGCTCGGCGCCCGCACCTCCCCCCGCCGCGGCGGTGGACCCACGGCTGCTCTCCGGGCTGCGGGCCGCGGTGCCGCTGAATCCCATCGCCGTGGGCCAGGATCCGTACCCCACCTGGGCCGGACGGGCACCTCCGCTTCCCGCGCCGTCGAGCGTGTGCGCCGTGCGCTTCGAGCCCGACCGCACGCACTACCGGCTGGCGACGTTCGGCAGCGCGGCGGAGGCCGGGGAGCAGGGCTACCGGGTCACGCACACCGGCGCCTGCGGGGCCTGCTCGACGCTCCAGGACCTCGCGGTCTACCTGGAGCGTCCGGACCTCACGAGCCCGGTCCGGAAGTGCGGGATGACGCCGGGGACCCTGGAGTGCCTCGAGGCGCTCGGCTTCACCCACCCCTGCGCGCAGATCTGGAACTTCAACGTCCAGAACACGAAGCGAGAGTGCTTCGGCGTCTGCATGCGCAGCTGGATGTCCGGGGAAGCCTCCACGGCGTCGGACGGGGGGCTCAACGACTGCCTCCAGTGCGACGAGGACCGCTCGGGACCGGTGTTCAAGGCCGTCGCGGGCCGGACCCGGCGGAACTCCGGCATCCGGTCGTCCATCCAGCGCCCCGACGAGCAGGTCTCGCGGGTCGTGCACGACTACCTGCCGCCTCCGGCCGATGCCGGGCGGTGACCCCACCCGGTCGGGGCGGAACGGCGTGGCCGGTCAGCGCTTCTCGACCGTCTTCTTCAGCCCGTCGAGCACGGTCATCCAGTTCTTCTCGAACTCGGCGCGATGCTCGACATCGGACGGCTTCGGGCCCCCCAGCAGATTCGCCTGCGTGAGGGTCACCTGGGTGCCGCCCTTCACCGCGGCGAGGTCGAACGTCACCGTGTGGTAGTTCTCCGGCTGGTCGGGCAGGCCTCCCAGAGGGCTGAAGTGCGTGAAGGCCAGCCGCCGCTGCGGGTCGGCCGTCTGGATGGCGCCGTGGTCCTCGTAGGACTTGCCCTTGAACTGCCCGCGAAAGGTGATGGGGCTGCCCACCTGGAAGTCGCTCGAGACGTCGGCGCCCAGGAAATAGGACTTCATGATCCGAGGAGTGGTCAGCGCCGCCCAGATCTCCTCGGGGCTCGCCGTGATCATCTTCGACACCCGTGCCGTCGGTTCGCTCATCGGAAACCTCCTCCGTGGCGACGGAAGGTAGCCACGCGTTTGGAGGTCCGGGAGGCCCGTCGCCCTGCCGGACGTCGCCCTGCGTCGAACCTGGGACGGTCACGATTCCGATGGACTCCCGCTCCCGCGAGCGCGAGCGTGGTCGTGTCCGGTGAGCCCCAGCCTCACGGGCAGGCCGGCGTTCCCGTTGCCTCGTGGGGGACTCGTTTCCCGGGGAGGACAGATGCTCGGTTCAACGAAGGTGCTGTCGACGTCGATCGCGGTGGCCGCGCTGCTGGTCAGCGGAGTCGCATCCGCGGATTCCGGTCCACCCAAGCAGTGCAGTGCGGACGTGAAGAAGCTGTGCCCGAAGGTGAAGCCCGGGCACGGAGCGGTCCTCGTCTGCCTCGAGCAGAAGGCCGAACAGGTCTCGCTGGAGTGCAAGGGAAGCCTGACCGACAAGGCCCAGGCGATCCAGGGTGCCTGCAAGGTCGAGCTGGACAAGTTCTGCGCGACGGTCGAGCACGGCCAGGGGCGGCTCTTGGAGTGCCTCGCCAAGCACGAGGCCAGCATGGGCCCCGACTGCAAGGCGTTCTGGGGGACCGCGAAGACCAAGGCCAAGAGCGCCGCCAAGTAGGTGCCGGAAGCGCCAGGGTGATTCAGCCCCGGGCTTTCCACACGGCGTAGAGCGCTGGGTACACGAGCAGCTCGAGCGCCGCGGACGTCACGACCCCGCCGACCATCGGCGCGGCGATCCGCTTCATGACGTCCGCGCCCGTTCCCTGTGACCAGAGGATCGGGAGAAGACCGACGAGGATGGTGACCACGGTCATCATCTTCGGCCGGATGCGCTGCACGGCTCCGGCCCGGATCGCCGCGAACGCCTCCTCACGTGTTCGTGGCCGGTGCTGGCGCCAGGCCAGGTCCAGGTACAGGAGCATCACGATGCCCGTCTCGGCATCCAGACCGGCCAGCGCGATGATCCCTACCCAGACCGCGACGGAAAGGTTGTAGCCAAGGAGGTAGAGCAGCCAGAAGGCCCCGACGAGGGAGAAGGGCACGGCCAGCATCACCAGGAGGGCCTCCACCCAGCTCCGGGAGTTCCAGAGCAGCAGGAGGAAGATGACCAGCAGCGTGAGCGGGACGACGAGCTTCAGCCGGTCCCGCGCCCGCTCCAGGTAGCGGTACTGCCCTGCCCACTCCAGGCGCGTCCCCGCGGGGAGCTCCACCGACCGGGCCACCGCATTCCGGGCATCCGCGACGTAATCGGCGATGGGCCGATCCGTGTCGGCGAACACGTACGAGTACAGCCGCCCGCCCTCGTCGCGGAGCATCGCCGGACCGGTGCGGAAGCGAACCTCCGAGAGCTGGCCCAAGGGAATCTGGGCACCCGAAGGCGCGGCGACCAGCACGCGTCGCAGCTCGTCGACGCTGCTCCGGAAGTCTCGGGCGTAGCGCACCCGCACCGGGAAACGTTCCCTGCCCTCGATGGTCTGCGTGACTCTCGCCCCTCCGATGGCGGTCTCGATCGCGTCCTCGACGTCCCCGACCCGGAGGCCGTAGCGGGACGCGGCGTCCCGGTCGATGTCGAAGTCGAGGTAGTGACCACCCCCGATGCGCTCGGCGAACGCGCTCCGGGTTCCGGGAACCCGCTGCAGCGCCGCCTCCACCCGTGTTGCGGCCAGCTCGATCGATTCCAGGTCCGGACCGAGCACCTGGATGCCGAGCGGGCTGCGCACGCCGGTCGCCAGCATCTCCGTCCGGGTCTGGATGGGCATCCACCAGACGTTGGGCATGCCGGTGAACTGCGCCGCCTGATTCAGCCTGCTGACCAGCGTGTCCCAGTCCATTCCTGCGGGCCACGCGCTCTTCGGCTTGAGCGTGACCACCGTCTCGAACATCTCCAGAGGAGCCGGGTCGGTGGGGCTGTCGAAGCGTCCGGCCTTGCCGAAGACCCGCTCCACCTCCGGGAAGCTCCGGAGCAGCTCGTCTTGCCTCTGCAGCACGTCGCCGGCGCTGGTGTCGCTGATCCCCGGCACTGCGGTCGGCATGTACAGAAGCGTCCCCTCGTTCAAGGGAGGCATGAACTCGCTGCCGAGCCGCCCCACGACCGGAATGGTGAGCACCACCAGGAGACCAGCGCTCAGAATGACCGGCCAGCGGAAGCGGAGCGCGAATCGACAGACCGGGTCGTAGGCCCGAACGAGGAAGCGGGAGACGGGGTTCTCGTCCTCGCTCCGGATCCGCCCGCGGATGAGGAGTGCCGCCACCGCGGGGACGAGGGTGACCGACAGCAGTGCGGCGAAGCCCATCGAGAATGTCTTGGTCCAGGCCAGAGGCTTGAACAGCCGACCTTCCGTCCCGCTGAGAGTGAACACGGGGAGGAAGGCCAGGGTGATGACCAGGAGGGAGAAGAAGATGGGGCGGCCGACCTCCTGCAACGCGGTGATGACGACCGACGCGCGTTCACCAGGGCGGCCCGCCTGCTCCCACCGCTCGAGGTGCTTGTGAATGTTCTCCACGACGATGATCGCCGCGTCCACCATCGCCCCGATGGCGATCGCGATCCCACCGAGGGACATGATGTTGGCGCCCAGCCCCATCCACCGCATCGGAATGAACGCCAGGAGGACCGCCACCGGCAGGACGAGAACCGGGACCAGGGTGCTCCGGACGTGGAGCAGGAAGACGGCGATGACCAGGGCCACCACCACCAGCTCCTCGACGAGGGTGCGCCGCAGGGTGTGAATGCTGGCTTGGATCAGCTCCGAACGGTCGTAGGTGGGAACGATCTCCACTCCCCTGGGGAGGCTCGGCTGGAGCTCCTGGAGACGCGCCTTGACCCGGGCGATGACGTCGAGCGCGTTCTCCCCCGAGCGCATGACCACCACGCCTCCGACGGTCTGTCCCTGTCCATCGAGCTCCGCGATGCCCCGGCGCTCCGAGGGGCCGACCTGGACCACGCCCACGTCCCGGATCCGGATCGGCGTTCCCTCCCGTGAATCCAGCACGACGTTCTCGAGGTCTGCGACGCGCTTGACGTATCCACGGCCGCGAACGAAGTGCTCGGTCCCGGAGATCTCGAGGACCCGTCCTCCCACGTCGTTGTTCGACCGCCGGACCGCGTCCATCACCTGCGCGAGGGAGATCCCGAAGGCGGCGAGACGGTTCGGGTCGAGGTCCACCTGGTACTCCTTGCCGAAGCCTCCGATGCTCGCGACCTCCGCCACGCCCGGAAGCGCCTGGAGCGCGTACCGGAGATGCCAGTCTTGAAGTGACTGGAGCTCGGTCAGGTCGTTCCTGCCCGTCCGATCGACGAGGGCGTACTCGAAGACCCAGCCCACCCCGGTGGCGTCCGGCCCGATGCGAGGGATGACGCCCTCGGGCAGCTTGGCCGCGGCTGTGGACAGGTACTCGAGGACCCGGCTCCGAGCCCAGTAGAGGTCCGTTCCTTCCTCGAAGATGACGTTGACGAAGGACGATCCGAACATCGACTGTCCTCGCACGCTGGTCACCCGTGGCGTGCCGAGCAGCGTCGTGACGAGTGGGTAAGTGACCTGGTCCTCCACCAGGTCCGGCGAACGGCCCTCCCAGTCCGAGAAAACGATGACCTGGACCTCGGAGAGGTCCGGGACGGCGTCCAGCGGCGTCGTCCGAAGAGCCCACACGCCCACCCCGGTCAACCCCGCGACCAGGAGCAGCGTCACCCATCGGTTGGAGGCGCACCATGCGATGAGTCGCGGAATCACGGCGCGCTCCAGCGAGGCATGGCGTCACGGAGCTGCGCCTCGCTCCCGAGGAGGAATGTCGGGCCGATCACCACCCGGTCCCCCTCCTCGAGTCCCGCGCGGACCTCGGTGAGCTCTCCGGCGCTCGCTCCCGCGAGGATCTCCACCGGCTGCAGCCGGCCCTGCGCGCGCTGGACGAAGGCGTAACGATGTTCCCCGGAGACGAGGACCGCGGCGCTCGGGACGGACAGCAAATTGCCCAGGGACCGCTCGACTCGAACGTCGGCGAACATCCCCGGCTTCAGGAGCTGGTGTGGATTGGCGACCTCGATCCGGGCCTGAAGCGTGCGCGTCTTCTCGTCCACGCGCGGAGCGACGAACGAGACGCGCCCTTCGATCCGGTCGCCCGGAGCTGCGGGAACGGACACCATCGCCGGCTGGCCGACGGCGACGAAGGGGGCCTCGCTCTCGTAGAACTGGGCCTGTACCCAGACCCGGCCCAGATTTCCGATCCGGTAGAGGACATCCCCGGGCATCACCCGGCTGCCAGCCACGACATTCTTCTCCAGGACGACTCCGCTGGCCGGAGACCTCAGGGTGAAGCGCCCATCGGACGTGCCGCGGGCGCGGAGCCGTTCGAGATCGCCGGGGCCGAGTCCCCACAGCCGGAGTCTCCGGGCAGCGGCCGTCTGCAGTGGCCTCGACGCTCCCTCGGGATCGGCCCGGGCGCTCGAGAGATACTCCTCCTCGGCCGTCAGGAGGTCTGGACTGTAGAGGGTGAGAAGCCGGTCACCCGTCCGGACGGGTTTCCCGGTCTCGGCGACCAGGAGCGATTCGACGTAGGCCTCGTACTTGAGGGTGACGTCGGCGAGCTGGCGCTCGTCGACGTCGACCCGCCCGAATCCGCGGAGCGACCGTGACAGCTCGCGGCGCTCCGCCGTGGCGAAACGCACGCCCAGAAGCTGCTGGCGGTAGGGTGACAGCTCGAGCGCCTTGCCGAGGCCCGGGACACCCTCGGCCTTCGTCTCCGCACCGCCGCTCTCGAGGGTGAAGCCCTTCCTCGGCGGCGAGACCATCAGGCGGAGCTGGGTGTGGGGATGGCCCGGAGCATCGATGCCCAGCGTGAGCGTCCAGTCGCCGTTCATCTGGAGGGGGTAACGGATGCTGTAGCGGCCACCTCCGAGCGATTCGGTGGTGCCGCCTCCCTTCATCTCCGGCATCGCCCCCATGGCCGGCATGTCGTACTCGAAGGCCAGACGGGCACCTTCGACGGGTCTTCCCTCCGGGTCTCGCAGGGTCACGAGGAGGCGATTGTCCCCGCTCCTCGGCGGGTCCGGCTCGATGGTCAGCTCCACGCGAAGATCACCGAGCGAAGTGGATTGCCCGGCAGGGGGCTTGCTGCAGGCGACGAGCCCCGTGAGCACCACGATGGGCAGGAGAGCGCGTGTCCTCACGGGCGAACCCCCAGTCCGCCACCCAGGGCTCGCTCCAGGTCCGCCTGTTGCTGTGCGTAGGCAGCGAGCTGACGCGCGAGATCTTCCTGGCGCATGAGCGCCTCGCGCTCGCTGTCGAGGACGGTGAGGAGCCCGATGCGGCCCGAGGCATACGCAGAGAGGGAGCTGTCGAGTGTCTGCCGCGCGAGGGGAATCAACCGACGGGAGATCTCCACCAGTCGCTGTCCGGCCCGGAGCTGCGCGGCGGCGGCGGTGACCTGAGCGGTGATCCTGTTCCGGAGGGCCTCGGCGAGTGCCTGAGCGGCCTCGACCCGAGCGCGGGCCGCGGAGACCGAGGGCTCGATCTTGCTGCCGCCGAAGATGGGAAGATTGGCCTGCACCCCGAGGAACAGGAAGTTGTTCTGTGGCGGGGCTCCGAAGACGTGCATGTATCCGAGAATCGGCGTCACATCGGGCACCGCAGCAGCCGACGCGAGCCGTACCCGGGCCTCGGCCGCTTGAACCGCCGCGCCGGCAGCCTGGACCTCCGGCCGATGCTCCAGCGCTCGAGCTCGAAGAGCATCATCGGCAGGAAGGGTGCCGAGGAGTGGCGGCTCTTCGGTCGGTCCGAGCGGCGAATCGGCCTCTCGGGCGAGGAGAGCCCGGAGCCGCGCGGCAGCACTGACCTGCGTCGCGACCAGCCGCTCGTGTTCCCCCTCCTCCTTGAGCAGCTCGCTGCGAGCCTTCAGCCCGTCGACGACCTCTCCGCGGCCTGCGGCGACCCGGTCCGCCGCCACGGTGGACAGCTTCCGTAGAACGTCGAGCGTCTCCTCGTGCACCTGGAGGATGCGCTCGGTCATGAAGAGCTCCCCGTAAGCTTGCGTCACCTCGCGCTCGACGTCCTGGAGCTTCGCGGCGGCGTCGGCCTGCGTGGCGCGAGCGTCGGCCGCGGCAGCGTCCTCGCGCGCACCCCGCTTCCCACCCAGAGGAAAGGTCTGGGTGAGCTGGATCATGATCGGCACGGTCGAGAAATCGATCGGCCCGTTCCAGTACTGGACCATCAACATCGGGTCATCGAGTGCGCCCGCCGGAGGCACGGCTCCGGCCGCGGCTCGAGCCTGGGCGAGTGCGGCCCGGATCTCCGGATTACGTTCTCGGGCTTCTTCGAGAAGACTGGAAAGACGAAGTGGTGGGGCCGCAGCCACCACCATGGACGCGACGAGCGCGAGCACGGGCAACCTCCGAGCGAAAGGTCAGACGGACAGCCAGGACGACGGCGGTCGCGCGACGCTCAGATGAGGAGGATGCGTGTCTCTGACAGCGGAGGTCGAAGGAGCGGCGGTGCTTCCTTCCGTTCCGCCGGAACGGACTGGAAGGCCTCGAACCACTCCAGCTGGACGACGACGGCGACGGCGAGCGCAGGGTCTGCCTGGATGCTGTCTGCCTTCGCGGCGGGCAGCGGCGCCTGGACACGGTGGTCACAGCACCGGTCGGGCAGGACTCCCGGGCTCTCGCTCCCGGCCTCGTCCTGACATGCGTTCGGAGCGATCTCCTCGCCAGTCCACCGACAGAACAGTCGAATCCGCTCCACCGGAGGAGCGGTGACGACCGAGATCAGGACCAACGCGGCGACCCAGCGATGCAGCATCTCGAACGGTTCTATTCCTCGGGCTGTATGGAATGCAAATTCCGCCAGTCGACGAAGCTCACGCCGCGGAGTCTCCCTTCTTGACCCGATCCTTTCCGATGTCCTTCGTGAGTCTCTCCACCTTGAGCCGATCGAGTTGCTCGAGAGGAAGCGCCGTGAAGATCTGGAGTCGTGAGTAGAGCGTGAGTGCCACGTTGTAGAAGAAGCGCTCCTTCGCCTCCGCGGTGGCGACGAAGGCAGCCGGATCCTCCACACCCCAGTGCGCGATGATGGGCTGGCCGGGCCAGACGGGGCATCGCTCGCGCGCGTTGTCGCAGACGGTGATGACAAAGTCGAACGTGACGTCGTTGAACTCGTCCCACGACTTGCTCCGCGCGTCCGAGGCGTCGACGTTGAACCGCTGCCGCAGCACCTTGAGGGTCAGCGGGTTCACCACGCCCGACGGATCCGCTCCGGCGCTGTACGCTTCGAAGCGGCTGCCGCCGAGCCGGCGAAGGAAGTACTCGGCGAAGACGCTCCGGGCCGAGTTGCCGGTGCACAGGAAGAGAACGCGGTAGGGATGATCCGTCTTCATGACGTGGCCTCCGGTTTGGAGTGAGGGACGACGATGTCCGGAGCGACACGCTCGAGAGTTCGTGGACTGAGCCAGCGAAACAGCCCGGTCGCCAGAGCTGCTCCGACGACCTGGCCGACCAGGAACCCGGGAACATCCGCGGGTCGAATGCCCGCAAAGGTGTTCGTCGCTGCGCGGGCCAGGGTCACCGCCGGGTTGGCGAACGATGTCGACGATGTGAACCAGTAGGCACCCGTGATGTATGCCGCGACGGCGAAGGCGACGATGCCGGGACGCGAGCGAGCACATCCCCAGATGACGCTCAGCAGCCCAAAGGTCGCCACGGCCTCGGACAGAACCTGTGCGATCCCCCCTCGCGCGTGCGTCGACGCGGTGAAGGCGGGCAGCTCGAACATCGCGTGAGCGACTGCGACCCCCACGAAGGCCGCCAGACACTGCGTCAGCAGGTAGGCCGGGACCTCGCGCCACGGCAGGCCTCCCAGACCTGCATCTGCGAGCGTGACCACCGGGTTGAAGTGCGCCCCCGAGATGGGCCCGAACGCGAGGATGAGCGCGACCAGTGCCCCGCCGGTCGCGATGGCGTTCGCAAGGAGCGCCAGGGCCACGTTCCCGCCCGCAAGGCGTTCCGCCATGATGCCACTTCCCACCACGGCGACCAGGAGCATCGCCGTGCCGACACCTTCTGACACCAGCCGCTTGGGCAGAGGAGCCATCGCCGTCAGCGCGAGCAGCACGCCCGTGCTTCTGCGATGGAGTCCTCCGGCGAAGTCTCGCCGTAGGTCGTGCTCTCTCCGAAGGTCACGAACGTCTCCCAGGAGACTCCGGAGGGATCGTGCACCCAGGCCTTTTCCGAGCGCGCGTAGCAGCAGGTGGTCCGACCCTCGTCGAACAACCGAGTCCGCGCGCCCTGGAGACGACTGGCCACGGCCGAGAGCTCTTCGGGAGTCTCGACCTGGAGCCCGAGGTGGTCCACGCCGGGAGCTCGGCCGCGCGCGGAGATGGCAAAGTTCACGCGCGGGTCCTCGAGCATCCACTTTGCGTAGTCGGGCTTGCGGACGGTCGGCTCGCCGGCGAACAGCACCGAATAGAACCGGACGGACTCCTCGATGCTCTCAACCGCGACGTGTACGTGCAGACGCTTCACGGCGAACTCCTTCCACGGGTCGGGGAACGTCACAGGCGGGAGCACAGCTCGCACTGCCGCAGCAGTTCTCGGTGAGGTAGGCGACCAGCGCGTTCATCCGATCGAAACGCGCCGCGTAGATGAGCTGGCGGCTCCGTCGCTCCTGGGTGATGAGGCCGGCATGCATCAGCTGATGGAGGTGGAAGGAAAGCGACGACGCGGGAACTCCCAGCTCGTCCCCGATCTCCCCCGCCGGCATCCCCTCCGGGCCCCGCTTGACGAGCAGCCGGTAGACGGCAAGCCGCGTCTCCTGCGCAAGAGAGCCGAGCGCTGCAATCGCCTCCGAGGTCTTCATGGGATGTTTCTAGAATAATCGAAGGCTCGACGCAACCACATTTCCAGGACCATGGAATCGCTGTGACCACCCCCGGTACGAACCGGCTACGTTCCCTGACTCACTTGGACTCCGCGTCTCCCCAGTCGCCCGAGCGTAGACGGCTGCCGCTGGCCTTCGTCACAGGCGCCACCGTCGGACTCCTGGGCGGGCTGATCGGCCTGGGAGGTGCAGAGTTTCGCCTCCCACTCTTGATGGGGCCGTTTGCCTTCCCGGCCCTCGAGGCAGTCATCGTCAACAAGGCGCTCAGCCTCATCGTGGTGGGCGTTGGTCTGCCATCGCGCGCTGCGAGCGTCCCATGGTCGACGGTGGGGGCCCACTGGAGCACCGCGGTCAACCTCCTCGCGGGAAGCCTCGTGGGCGCCTGGTTCGGTGCGGGGTGGGCGACCCGGATGCGCTCGGCCACACTTGCCAGGGTCATCGCGATTCTTCTTCTCCTCATCGCCGGCGTGCTCCTCCTGGCCCACGACGCAGGCTCGGGTCGTGGCCTTCCCGAGGGACCCGTCCGGTGGACGCTGGGTCTTCTTGCCGGGACAGGCATCGGAGCCGTGGCAGCGCTCCTCGGAGTGGCTGGAGGCGAGCTCCTGATTCCCACCCTCGTTCTTCTCTTCGGGCTCGAGCCGAAGCTCGCCGGGAGCCTCAGCCTGGCGGTCAGCTTCCCGACGATGCTCGTCGCGTTCTCACGCTACAGTCGGGACCGAAGCTTCAGCGTGCTGCGAGAGAACTGGCGCTTCCTGGGAGCCATGGCATCGGGCTCCGTCGTTGGCTCCATTCTCGGCGGACGACTGCTGGGGCTCGTGCCGACCTCGGTCCTGCTTCCGATGCTGGCGGCCCTTCTCGCCTGGAGCGCCATCCGGCTCTGGCGGCACGAGGCCCAGCCGTGATGCGGGAATCCGAGTGGAGCTAACCGGGATCGAACCGGTGACCTCTTGAATGCCATTCAAGCGCTCTCCCAGCTGAGCTATAGCCCCGGGCCCTTCGATGGCTGCCCCTGGGAGGGCTGCCGAACGGGGGCTGGCTCATAGCGCGTCCGGGTTCCCCGCGCCAGTCCCCTGCCCCGGTCGCCGCACCCGCGGGCCGCCATGCTGCATGACGGGTCCTTCCTGGGGCCGGTGGGTGCTCTCCTCGCTCGGATCATGAGCGCAGAGTCCCCGGCCCCGGCCCCCGAGCAGCCCCCTCGCGCCCTCCGCGACGTGTCCTTGTGGATCTGGTCGTTCGTCGGATGGACCGCCGCCGGCGTGTTCGTCGTCGCCCAGCGCGCGCTCCTCCGCTACTCGGTCCACCAGCCGCCGGGCCTCGATGACATCGGGCCCACGGTGGCCAGCATGTGGCTGTGGGCCGCCTTCACCCCGCCCATCTTCGCCCTCGCCGACGCGCTCCCCATCAGCCGGACCAACTGGAAGGGACGGGTTCCGCTGCACGTCCTCCTCGGGATGGCCTCGGCGCTGGCCGACACGCTCGTGAGCAACGGCCTCCTCCGGCCGCTCCTACACTGGCCGCAGCGCAGCTATCTCACCTACCTCGCGAGCGAGCTCTTCATCTGCACCTTCAGCTACGGCCTCCTGGTCGCGATCCGCCAGGCGATGAACGCCTACCGCGTCGCCGCCGAGCGCAGGCTCCGAGCCTCGGAGCTGGAGACGGAGCTCGCGCGGGCACACCTCCGGGCGCTGCAGATGCAGCTCCGGCCGCACTTCCTCTTCAACGCCCTCCACACGGTGGCCGCGCTGGTCCGCTCCGGCGAGTCGCGCATCGCGGTGCGCACGCTCTCCGAGCTGGGCGAGTTCCTCCGCTGGGTCCTCGAGCAGGACGACGCGCAGCTCGTCCCGCTCCGCCGCGAGCTGGACCTGCTCGACCGCTACCTGCGCATCGAGCAGATCCGCTTCCAGGACCGCCTCATCACCCAGGTGGACGTCGAGCCGCGCGCGCTCGAGGCGCTGGTCCCGACGCTCATCCTCCAGCCGCTGGTGGAGAACGCCGTGCACCACGGGCTGGCGAGCGCGTACCGTCCGGGACGCATCGACGTGAGCGTGCACGTGGACGCGCCGATGCTCTGCATCGAGGTGCGAGACAGCGGCGCCGGGCCATCTCCCTCCGGACGGCAGGGCATCGGCCTGGGCAACACCCGCGCCCGCCTCGAGCGTCTCTACGGGAGCGACCACGTCTTCGAGCTCCGCTCCTCCGAGGAGGGCGGCGCGGTGGCCGAGCTGCGCATCCCCTACCGTCCGGCGGCGCGGGCATGACCGGCATGCGGCTCCGCGCGCTGGTCGTCGACGACGAGCCACTCGCCCGCCGCACCCTGTGCGAGCTGCTGGATCGGGAGCGCGACGTGGAGCTGGTCGGCGTGTGCGGCGACGGGCCAAGCGCGACCGAGGCGGTCCGCGCCGGCCGGCCGGACCTTCTGTTCCTCGACGTGCAGATGCCGGAGCTCGACGGCTTCGGAGTCCTGCGCGCCGTCCGCGACGTCCACGTGCCGGCGGTGGTGTTCGTCACCGCCTTCGGAGAGCACGCCGTCCGCGCCTTCGACGAGGAGGCGACGGACTACCTCGTGAAGCCCTTCGACGACGACCGGTTCGCCCGTGCGCTGGACCGGGCCCGCGCCCGCATCGAGGCCGTCCGACGGGATTCCGCGCCCGAGCCGGGTCCCCACCGCTGGCTCGAGCGATTCGCGGTGGAGTGCTCCGGCCGGATCACCATCATCCCCGTCGATACGGTCCAGTGGATCGAGGCCCAGGACTACTACGTGCAGATCCACGCCGGCGGGAAGGAGCACCTCCTCCGGGAGTCGCTCCGGAACCTCGAGACGCGCCTCAACCCGCGTCGCTTTGCCCGGGTGCACCGGTCGGCCATCGTCAACGTGGGGTGCGTGAAGCAGCTTCGCCGCAGGACTCACGGCGAGTACGCGCTGCTGCTCGAGGACGGGACCGAGCTGAAGCTGAGCCGGACCCATCGCGACCAGCTCCAGCTCCTCCTCGGCATGCGCTGAGCGCTCCGGAGGCGCTTCCCGCGCATCGTCCTATGGTCGACGAGGACCCGCCGGGTGGCGTCAGACCCAGTGAACAAGCTTGCGGTCGGCAGCGACGAGGTGCGCTCCGCGGGAACGCTGTGAGCGCAACGTTTTGCTCAGGGAGGACAGCTCCCGGAACAACTGTAAACGCCTGGCCCGCATTGAGTCGCCGGCTCGAGATTTCCACAGGCGACCACACAGGTTCCTCCATGGCAGTCCGCAGCACACATCTGGAGCGGCTCGCAGCTCACCGAGCAGTTGAGCGACTCCGGACCGCTCGACGTGCAGTGCAGCGCGCAGGGCCCGGGCTCGCAGCTCGGCTGGCAGACGGGGCCCGAGTGCTCGCACCGGAAGCTGCAGCTGGTCCCGGAGCACTCGATCACGCAGTCGCGGAGGTCGGTACATCCGGAATTGCAGACCTGATCTCCGCAAACCCGGGTGCAGTCCGCGCCCGTCCCCGGGCAGATCGGTGTCCCCGCATCGAAGGAATCACCGCCATCCCCGGAATCGCCGCCGTCGGAGAGCGCGTTCGATCCGACGAGCTCATCCACCGTGCAGGCCATGGCCAGAGCGAGCGTGCAGGCAGCGAGGATCGCGCCCGTTCTCATCGCCGCTCCCGGAGCGCGTCGTCGATGCCGGGGAGCTGGATGCTACGCGGGTGCAGCTGGCGGAATCGCTGGGCGCGCGACCGCGCCTCGCGCTCGCGCCCCTCGCGCAGCAGCAGGCGGATCACCAGCGCCTCTCGCTCCTCGGCCAGCTGGCCCGAGGGGAACTCCGCGGCGTGACGGTCGAGCAGCGCGCCCGCCTCGGGGAGCTTGCCGCGCGCGATGTCCTGCCGCGCGCCGTCGAGCAGGCCGCGCTCCTCTCCCAGGGTGTCCACCGGCGCCTCGGCCGGAGCCGGCTCCGGGACGGGTGGGGCCACCGGACGAGCGACCGGCACGGGCGCCGGCGGCGGGGTGACGACCGGAGCCCGGCTTCGCGCCCGCTCCGAGCGAACCTCGAGGTAGGCCGCGGTGCCGCCGCCGACGCCGACCGCCGCGACGACTCCCATCACCAGGAGCTTCTTCACCAGGAGCGCCCCGGCGAGGCCGGTCGCCGCAGCACCGGTGCCGCCACCGGCGGCTCCAGCACCTCCGGCGGCCCCCGCCCCACCGAGGCCCGCCGCGGCGGCGCTCGAGCCAGCGGCGGTCGCGGCGAGGAACCCGGCGCCCAGCCCGAGGGTGACCGCCACGCGCCGCTGCACCCGCTCCTTCGCCCCCGCAGGAGGCGCGAGCTCGGACGCGTCCGCGCGGCCGAGGTCCTCCCACTCATCGGGGAGCTCTCCGGGGAGCCGCTCGCTCACGGCTCACCTCGGAGCGCAGCGGTGATCTTCGCCCGGCCGAGCCGGAGCCGCGAGTAGACGGTGTTGAGGGGCACGTCGAGCGCGGAGGCGATCTCCGGCACGGGGATGCCGTTCAGGTCGTGCATCACCACCACGGCGCGCTGATCGATGTCGAGCCGTGCGAGCGCCGCGTGCAACCGCCGGCTGGCCTGCCGGGATGCGACCACCTCGTCCGGAGCGCGTGCGTCGTCCGGGAACTCCCTCTCGGGCTGCGCGACCGGGACCTCGAGCCGGTGGCGGCGCCGCCACTGCGCGGCGATGCGGAAGGCGATGCCGAGGAGCCACGGGCGGAGCGGGCGCGCGCGGTCGTACGTGCCATAGCGGCGATGGGCCACCACGAACACGTCATGAACCGCGTCCTCCACGTCGGCCTCCGGCACCCCCAGCCGTCTCAGGTACAGCCATACCGCCTCGAACTCCGTGTCGTAGGCCGCCGCGAAAGCGGTGTCATCGGGGAAGCCCATGGCGGCTCCCGGAGCCGGGGAAGCGGCGGACAGCACTCCTTGCTTGATTGTGGCGGACCCGGACGGTCCGTCACCGTCAGAAGCGCCCAAAGAGGCCTCCACCGACCCACATCGAGAAGGATGGAACTGCCCAGGCTTCCTGTGAATCCACGAGGAACCGCGGCCGCACGAGGTTCACCGCACCGTCGAGGTGTAGTCGCAGACCCACCGGATCCGCGAACAGCCACTCCCACTGTGCCCGCGCCCCGGCGGAGACCAGCCACGCGCTCGCATCCTGCGACCGGGCGAACCCCACTCCCTTCCCGCTGACCGGACCGGCCAGCGCGAGCCCGCACGCAGCCCAGCTGCCGAACCGTGCGCAGCCGACGAGCGCGCCGCTCACCAGCGAGGTCGAGACCGAGCCGGTGCCGAAGGCCTGCGTCGTTCCCGGCAGCCACCGACCCTCGAGCTCCACCGAGGCGGTGCTCGAGGCGGCGCCCGCGTGGACGAGCACCCCGCCCGCGAACCCGGGGAGCACGCCGGCAGCGCCGACGGCCTCCACCCCGACCACCGGTCGCCAGCCGGTCCGCGGCGGCGAGGGCTCGCCCACGACGACCGGGACGCCGGCCTCGGGCGCGAGTGCATCGGTCCCCGCGTCGGGCTGAAGGGCGACTCCCGCGTCCGGCGGCTGTACGAGCGCGGTCGGTCCGGCGTCCGGCGCGGCGATGCCGGCGTCGACCACCGGTGTGCCCGCGTCGAGCCCCTGCGTCCCCGCGTCGGGAGTGCGGGTGCCCGCATCCGGGACGACGGCTCCGGCGTCGGGCAGAGGCGGAGGCGGGCCGGCATCGGGTGGCTGGACCAGCGCCAGCGGGGCGAGCGCGACCGGCGAGAGCGACCCCGCGTCCGGCGCGAGGCGGCCCCGGGTGGGAGGTCCGGTCCTCGGTGCCCCGCTCACGCCCGCCGCCCCCGCGGAGGCGGCGGTCCCCGGCAGGCCGGAGGAAGGCGACCCGGGCACGGACACGGCGGGCGGAGGCGAGGTCGCCTCCGCTGCTGGAGGCAGAGGGGGCGGTGCGGTCACTGTCGCCGCGGGCGAGGGACGCGGGGGGCGTGCGGGCGGATCGATCGCGAGGGCGATGGCGAATGCCGCCGCGCCGCCGAGCTCCTCGCACGCGGGACCCGTGGCGGAGAGTTCCCGCACCCCGAGCACCCGCCCGGAGCGCCCGTCCACGAGCTGCACGCGGGCGGCGAGACCCGGGCCCTCGGCACGCAGCACGCAACGCACGGTGCGCGGCGCCTTCCGGGCGAACGGCGACCGACCGAGGATGTCCCGGACCTGCGCCTCCAGCTCGGGGCGGGTCGGGCAGCGCTCGGCGCCGGCCTGGCGGCGGTAATCGAGCACGACGTGCGCCGGAGGCTTCCGCACCGGTGTCTTCCCGGCCGCGACGCCGGACAGCCCGAGACAGAGTGCGACGGCGAGCAGGTCCCCGCGGGACATCCGCGCGCCATCCTGCCGGCTCCCCGGGTTCGAGGCGAGATCGCCAAGGTTTCGCGCGGCGACACCTGATGCGCGGATCGATGCGCCGCGGGCGTCACCGCGGCAGGGTGATGCGCCCCGGCGCCGAGCTGGTCCCCGTCTGGGTGTGGCAAGTGTTGCAGTCTCCGGTCGCGACCGCGGTGCCCATCGACCGGGTCCTTCCCTGGAAGGTCACGCTCGCGGTGATGGGAAACGCGAGGCTGGCGATGCCGTGAAAGTTCCCCGAGAGACCGCTCACGGTGAAGCTCGCGGTGACGCCGTTCCGGTCGGTCACCGTCACCACCGCTCCGCCGGCCGCGCTCCCGTCGCAGTCGTCGGGCTCGTGGCCCGTCGGGTACACCGTCCCGCCGACGTCGAAGGCAGGTCCGCCTTGCTGGGCGTGGCAGGTGAGGCAGGCGTGGCCCGGCTCCATCTCCGGGCTCCCGCGCGTGCCGTGGGTCCAGGTCGTGCCGCTGGTGCAGGTGGGCGCGGCGCCGAGCGGGTCCGGCGGGCCGGCGTCGGGCGGAGGCCCCGCCCCGCCGTCCTGACCCGATCCGCCTCCGGGAGCGCCGCCGTTCTGGGTGCCGCCGTTGCTGCCGCCGGCCGGCGCGGACTCCGAGCCTCCGGTGATGCTCCCGTCGCAGCCCGCGAATCCGACGAGCAATGCAGCGACGAGGGACTCCGACACGCGCGCCCGTCCAGGCCTGCGCCGTGCGCCACGACCCGATCTTCCTTGCACCTGTCTGCCTCCGCTCGCGCCGGTGAGCAGACTCCCAAGTCGGATTGCGCGGCCCACGGGGATCCGTCACGAGCCCGGAGGACCGGTGCGGTTCGCGCCCTGGCTCCGGAGCCGCTCGTGCAAGCACGTTGCGCGGGGCCGACCCAAGGGGGCCTTGCGAGGCCGGGGCGGCGGGTCTACCACCCCGGTTCCCGGGAGGCAGCCCATGAGCCCTTCGACCCACCCCTCTCCTCCGCAGCGCCCGCCGGAGCTGCTCGGCCAGACCGTCGTCGTCCTCGGAGGGAGC
>Ga0105242_10000823_pt1 | contig 24120 bp, 19 predicted proteins | sample KBSM24metaG_FD_81521 | JGI IMG/M metagenome (GOLD analysis project Ga0105242, IMG submission 81521) | Miscanthus rhizosphere microbial communities from Kellogg Biological Station, Michigan, USA - KBS M2-4 metaG | ecosystem: Host-associated > Plants > Roots > Rhizosphere > Soil | place...
GTGGCAATGGCGGCGATGGTGTCGGGGGCGTCCGGGTCTGTCCTTAGGTCACCGCTTGGCATGGGCAGGTTTGTCGCGGTCGAACATGCGCTGGATCTGCCATTGCTGAAGGATGGATAGGATGTTGTTGACCAGCCAGTACAGTACCAGTCCAGCCGGGAAGAAAAAGAAGAAGACGCTGAAAATGAAAGGCATGAACTGCATCACCTTCGCCTGCACCGGATCGGGCGGCACCGGATTCAGCCGCGTCTGGATGATCATCGTAATGGTCATCAGGATCGGCAGCACGTAGTACGGATCCAGCGCCGACAGGTCATGGATCCAGAGCATGAAGGGCGCGTGGCGCAACTCGATCGCCGCGAGCAGCACCCAGTACAAGGCGATGAACACCGGGATCTGGACCACGATCGGGAAGCAGCCGCCCAGCGGGTTGATCTTCTCGGTCTTGTAGAGCTCCATCATCGCCTGGTTCATCCGCGCGCGGTCGTGCTCGTACATTTCGCGGATCTTGGTCATGCGCGGCGTGATCAGTTTCATCTTCGCCATCGACTTGTAGTTTGCGGCCGAAAGAGGGAAAAACACGAGCTTGATCGTCACGGTGAGCAGGATGATGGCGACGCCCCAGTTGCCGCTCAGGCCGTGAAACTTCTCCAGCAGCCAGAAGAGCGGCCAGGCAATGATCGTCAGCCAGCCGTAGTCGACCACCAGGTCGAAGCCCGGCGCAACCGCAGCCAGGCGACTCTTCTCTTGCGGCCCGGCATAAAGTGACACCGACGTCGTAACGGTCGCCCCGGGCGCGACCTCGCCGAGGGGCAAACGCACATATCCGGAGTAAAGACCGTCTTCCCGTTTTAGAACCTCGTAGCCGCGCGCGGCGCCGGCAGGCGGAATCCATCCGGCGACGAAATAGTGCTGCACGTAGGCAAGCCAGCCATCCTTCGCCTGCTTGATGTAGTCGGCCTTTCCCTTGTCCACGTCCGGGAGCTGCACCTTCTCGAATTTCTTCTCCTCGGTGTAAACCGCGTATCCGTTGAAACTTTGCGCGCCGAAGGTGGAGGCCACCGCATTGCTGTTGGCCGAGGATTTCCCATCGTGCGTCAGTTGAAAATAAGTCGCCAATGTCGCCGGCGCTGGGCCGCCATTCTTCACTTCAATCGTCACGTCAATGAGGTAGCTGTCGCGCTTGAAGCGGTATACCTTGGTGACTGAAAGCCCGTCCTTGCCCTGCGCGGCCAGCCGCACTTCCAGCGCATCCTGACCAGCAGCGAGCGTCACGCTTCCGGGCTGCAGGCTCCAGAGTGTGCGGTGATTGGGCCCCTCGTCTCCGGTCAACCCGCTCTGCGCTTCATAGTGGTGCTCCGTGCCAAGCAGCACGAAATTATCCGGCGAATCCTTGTCCCCCTTGTGCTTGAGAAGTTCGATACGCTTCAGGGTGGCGCCGAGCGTGTCGATTTCAGCGACGACGAGGTCCGTGCGCACGACGATCGTCTCGCCCTTGATGGCGGCCGCGGCCGCACCGGGAACCTTGCCGCTCGCGCTGGCCGGCGCCACCTGCGACGCCGCCTGCTTTTCGCCAGCCTTGCCGGCTGGCGCCGGAGCGGCAGGGACGGACGACACCTGCGCCTGCGGGGCCGGCTTTGGACGATGATCCTTTTCCCACGCGTCCCACAACATCAGCAGCGAGAAACCGAAAACGAAAAACAGAATGAGGCGCTGCGTATCCATTATTGTTGCCCTTGCACCGGCATGTGCGCCTCGGTCCCCACTGCTGGAACCGGGTCGAAGCCGCCGGCATGCCACGGCCCGCAACGGCACAGGCGTCGCGCCGCAAGCCATCCGCCGCGCAATGCGCCGTGATCCTGCAGGGCTTGTTCTGCGTATGCCGAGCAGCTGGGGTAGAACCGGCACGCCTGCGGCAACAAGGGACTGACGAAGTACCGGTAGGCCCGGACCAGGGCCCGCAGCGCATATTTGGGTGCCACGATCATTGCTTCATTCCCGAAAAGAGTTCGCGCAACCTGGCGCGCATTTCGGCGCCCGGCCTGCCGCCGTAGGGCGGACGCACAAGCACGTCAACCGGTCCAAGGGTGGCGTGCTCCAGCCGGAATGCTTCGCGGATACAGCGTTTGATTCCATTGCGCACGGTAGCCCTTGCAGCGTGCTTGCGTGAGATAAGGATGCCAAGCCGCGCCGGCCCATGCGCTCGCGTCAGGAAGAAAATCGTGAAGCCCGACCGGCTCTTGCGAGAACCTTCGCGCAGCAATTGCTCGAAATCGGCTTTCCTGACGAGCCGCCGGTCGGCGCCGAGCCCGAAGCGCGACTGGCGTGCCTGCCCGGGGTTCCGCAGCACGCCGGACTCGGGCCTACACGGCGAGACGCTTGCGCCCCTTCGCCCGTCGCGCGCGCAGCACCGCCCGACCGTTGGCGGTGCGGCTGCGCACCAGAAAGCCGTGCGTTCGCGCGCGTCGCGTCTTGGATGGCTGGTAGGTTCGCTTCTGCTTCATTTGCCCGCTCGATCGGAAAAAGGGCGGTATTAGAGCCCGCGCGTTGAAGCCTTGTCAAATCTACTTTTTTTGTTGCCGGCGCTGTGGATAACGCGATTCGGAAAGGGTAAAATCGGGGCTCACGGGCGCTCTCAAAAAAGCCTAAGCACAGCCTCCAACCCAGCGCGCAAGGAATACGCTCGAAGATGCACAATCTCTGGCACGCTTGCCTGCGCCGACTGGAGCAGGAAGTGCCCGCGCAGCAGTTCAGTACCTGGATCCGCCCCCTGTCGCCCGAATCCAGCGCGGCGGATTCCGGCACCCTCGTCCTGACCGCCCCAAACCGCTTTGTCCTCGACCTGGTGCGCGAGCGTTTCCTCGCCAGGATCGCGCGCCTTGCTGCGGAACTGGGTGGACGGGAAATCGACGTGAAACTGGTGCTGGCAGCGGCCCTGGCGGCTGACGCTGCGCCGCGAGCGCCGGCGGCGGGCCATCGCGCCGCGCCCCCCGTGACGCCGGATCGCGCGCGCCTCAATCGAAATTTCAATTTCGACAATTTCGTCACCGGCAAGGCCAACCAGCTCGCTCGCGCCGCCGCCTTGCAGGTCGCGGAAAACCCGGGAATATCCTACAACCCGCTGTTCATCTATGGTGGCGTGGGCCTGGGCAAGACGCACCTGGTGCAGGCCATCGGCAACCATCTGTGCAGCCTGCGGCCGCAGGCGCGGGTCCGGTACATCCACGCCGAGCAGTACGTGACCGACGTGGTGCGCGCCTACCAGCAGAAATCGTTCGAGGAATTCAAGCGCTACTACCATTCGCTCGATCTGCTCTTGATCGACGACATCCAGTTCTTCTCCAACAAGGACCGCACCCAGGAGGAGTTCTTCTACGCCTTCAACGCGCTGGTCGAGGCCCACAAGCAGATCGTGATCACCTGCGACACCTACCCGAAGGAAATCGCCGGCATGCAGGAGCGCCTGATTTCGCGCTTCGGCTGGGGCCTGACGGTCGCCATCGAACCGCCGGAGCTCGAGATGCGCGTCGCCATCGTGCTGAAGAAAGCTGAAGCCGACGCGCTGGACCTGGCCGAAGGCATCGCGTTCTTCATCGCCAAGCACATTCGCTCCAATGTGCGCGAACTCGAGGGGGCGCTGAAGAAGGTGCTCGCGTTTGCCCGGTTCACCGGGCGCGAGCTTTCGCTTGAACTGGCGCGCGAGGCGTTGCGCGACATCATCCATGTGGCAAACCGCCAGATCAACGTCGAGGGAATCCAGAAAACGGTCGCGGAATACTTCAAGATCAAGATTTCCGACATGCACTCGAAGCGCCGCAACCGGAATATCGCGCGGCCGCGGCAGGTGGCGATGGCGCTCGCCAAGGACCTCACCCAGATGAGCCTGCCGGAAATCGGCGAGGCTTTCGGCAATCGCGACCACACCACTGTGCTGCACGCCTGCCGCACGATTGCGTCCCTGCGCAAGAAGGATATCGGCCTGAACCGGGACTACCACCTTCTTGAGCAGGTACTCAAGGGATGAAGCTGTGCAAATGAAAGGGACGGTTTGTGCATAAGACCCCGTTCCTGGATTTGCCCCCGAAACGCCGCACAACGGTACACAGCCTTGCGCACAGCTTGCGCACGGCCTGGCGGCAAGGCAAGTGCCGGATTGCGGAAGCTTTTCCCTGTTATACAGACAGCGCCGTGGCTCTATTAGTTACTACTAGGTATTTATAAAGAAAAGAAGGAACAACAATGGTTCTAGTCAAAGCCAAACGCGATGAACTGCTCGGACCGTTAGCCGCCGTCAGCGGCATCATCGAGCGGCGCCACACGCTGCCGATCCTCTCGAATGTTCTCATCGAACGCGGACCCGGCGCGCTTTCCTTCCTGGCAACCGACATTGAAATCCAGATAACGTCGCGCGGCACGGTCGAGCCGGCCGGCGAAGCGCGTTCATTGACCGTGGGCGCGCGCAAGCTCGTGGATATCCTCCGGGCACTCCCAGAGGGCGCGGAAGTCACGCTGCAGCAGCAGGACAAGAGGCTGCTGGTCAAGGCCGGCAAGAGCAAATTCATCCTGCAGACGCTGCCGGCGGAGGATTTTCCGCGCCTGGCGAAACCGGGCGGCGATGTCGCGCGCTTTTCCCTGAAACAGAAGGAATTCCGGCGGCTGCTTGGCCTGGTGCAGTATTCGATGGCGCAGCAGGATATCCGCTACTACCTCAACGGGCTGTTGATGGTGGTCGAGGAAAAGACATTGAAGCTCATCGCGACCGACGGACACCGGCTGGCGTTCACGTCGATGGCCCTCGACGCGAAATTGCCGCGCCAGGAGGTCATCGTGCCGCGCAAGACGGTCCTGGAACTCGGCAAGCTCCTGTCCGACAGCGACGCCGAGGTGCGCATCGAACTCTCGGCGACCCAGGCCTCGTTCTCCTTCGGTACCGTGGAACTGGTGTCGAAGCTGGTCGATGGGAAATTTCCGGATTACACGCGCGTGATCCCCGTCGGCCACAAGAACCAGCTCTCGATCGGGCGGGAGGTCCTGCGCCAGGCGCTGATGCGCGCCGCGATCCTGTCGAACGAGAAATTCCGCGGCGTGCGGTGGGTCCTGACCGACGGCAGCCTGAAGATCGTATCCTCGAATACCGAGCAGGAAGAAGCGGAGGAGGTACTCGAGGTCGGCTACAAGGGGGATGCGCTCGACATAGGTTTCAATGTCAATTATCTGCTCGATGTACTGAACAACGTGGCGGGCAGCGAGGTCGAATGCAGGTTCGGCGATGCCGCCTCCAGCGCGCTGCTCAGCTTTCCATCCGAAGCCGATTTCAAGTACGTCGTCATGCCGATGAGGATCTAACGGTGGGTGAATCCGAAAAACAGGCGCCGGATCCCGGCAAGGAACCCGCCGATCCAGCTGGCGGCTACGAAGCCGACAGCATCAAGGTCCTGAAAGGCCTGGAGGCGGTGCGCAAGCGCCCCGGGATGTACATCGGGGACACGTCGGATGGCACGGGGCTGCACCACATGGTGTTTGAAGTGGTCGACAACGCGGTGGATGAAGCCCTTGCCGGGCACTGCGACGAGATCGTGCTGACCATTCATACGGACAATTCCGTCTCGGTGCTGGACAACGGCCGCGGCATTCCTACCGGCACCATGGAGGACGACGAAGGCAAGCGCACCGCGGCCGAGATCGTGATGACCGAATTGCATGCGGGCGGAAAATTCGACTCCAATTCCTACAAGGTGTCCGGCGGGCTCCACGGCGTCGGCGTCTCGGTCGTAAATGCGCTTTCGGGATGGTTGCGGCTCACCATCTGGCGCGACGGCAAAGTCCACCAGATGGAATTCGCCGATGGCGCGGCGACGGGCCCGCTGCGCGTCACGGGCACCTCGGAGAAACGCGGCACGGAGGTGCACTTCCTCGCGTCGCGCAGCATTTTCGGCGTCGTCGACTATCACTACGACATCCTGGCGCGCCGGCTGCGCGAACTCTCGTTCCTGAACAACGGCGTCAAGATCCTGCTGGTCGACCAGCGGGCCGGCAAGCAGGAAGACTTCGCGTTCTCCGGCGGCGTGCAGGCGTTTGTCGAATACATGAACCGTTCGAAGTCCGTGCTGCACCCGACCGTGTTCCTGGGCCGCGGCGAAAAAGAGGGCATCACGGTCGAAGTGGCGATGCAGTGGAACGACTCCTACCAGGAAAGCGTGCTGCCATTCACCAACAACATTCCGCAAAAGGACGGCGGCACGCACGTGACCGGCCTGCGCGCGGCGATGACGCGGGTGCTGAACAAGTACATCGAGGAGCATGAGCTCGCGAAGAAAGCGAAGGTCGAGACCACGGGGGACGACATGCGCGAGGGACTCGCCTGCGTGCTGTCGGTGAAGGTGCCGGAACCGAAGTTCTCGTCGCAGACCAAGGAAAAGCTCGTGTCCTCCGAAGTGCGCCCGGTGGTCGAGGAAGTGGTCGCCGAGAAGCTGCGCGAGTTCCTGGAGGAGCGTCCCGCGGATGCGCGCGTGATCACCGGCAAGATCGTGGACGCGGCACGCGCGCGCGAAGCCGCGCGCAAGGCGCGCGACATGACGCGGCGCAAGGGGGTCCTGGACGGGCTCGGGCTTCCGGGCAAGCTGGCCGACTGCCAGGAAAAGGACCCCGCGCAGTGCGAGTTGTACCTCGTCGAGGGCGATTCAGCCGGCGGCTCGGCGAAGCAGGGCCGCGACCGCAAGTTCCAGGCGATCCTGCCGTTGAAGGGCAAGATCCTGAACGTCGAAAAGGCGCGCTTCGACAAGCTGCTCGGATCGGCGGAGATCGCGACCCTGATCACGGTCCTAGGCTGCGGCATCGGCAAGGAGGAGTACAGCCCCGAAAAGCTGCGCTACCACCGCATCATCATCATGACCGACGCCGACGTGGACGGCTCGCACATCCGCACCCTGCTGCTGACTTTTTTCTACCGCCAGATGCCGGAACTGGTCGAGCGCGGCCACATCTACATCGCGCAGCCGCCGCTCTACAAGGCGAAGCTCGGCAAGGATGAGCGCTACCTGAAGGACGAGCACGAATTGAACGAGTTCATGCTGCGCCTGGCGCTGGTGGATGCGGCGCTGCACCCGGCGGCGCGGCGCGATGCAATTACCGGCGACACGCTGGCCGAACTCTCGAAAGCGTATTTGCTCGCCGAAGCGGTCATCGACCGCGTCTCGCGCTGGATCGACCGCGAAGTACTGCTGGCGATGCTGCGCGGCGTGCAGGTCGACCTCGGGCGCCGCGAAACAGCCCAGGCTTCAGCCGAAGCTCTAGCCGCCGCGCTGCCCGGCGGCGGAATCCGGGTCTCGGCGCACTTTGACCCGAAGACGGAGCGCTATCAGGCGCGTATCGAGCGCACGCGCCACGGCAACATGCGGGTGACCACGATCGACTCGGAGTTCGTGCACTCCGGGGACTACGCGCAGATCCGGCAGACGGCGGAGATGCTGCGGGGACTCGTCGGGGTCGGGGCCTACGTGCAACGCGGCGAGAAGAAGTACCCGGTGAAGGATTTCGGCGAAGCGATGCGCTGGCTGCTGGCCGAGGTGCAGAAGTCTATGAGCCTGCAGCGCTACAAAGGCCTGGGGGAGATGAATCCGTCGCAGCTCTGGGAGACCACCATGGACCCGCAGATCCGCAGGTTGCTCAAGGTGCAGATCGATGACGGCATCGCGGCCGACGAAATATTCACCAAGCTGATGGGCGACGAAGTCGAGCCGCGCCGGGCGTTCATCGAGCTGAATGCCCTCGGCGTTCGCAACCTGGACGTCTAGCCAGGTTTTTTCTTCCTTGCGGGCGCGTTTCTTCGGGACGCGGTTTTCGGCACCTGCTTCTCGGCCGCCGCCTTCTTCAACGGTTTTTCCACGACAGCTTCCTTTGGCGCGGGCGGCTTGCCGGGCTTCTCGGCGCGCGGCAGGAATTCGAATCCCACCTTGCCCTGCGGCGTCTTGACGAGGAACGCCTTGAATTTGCGATTCTTCTTCGACATGAAGCCCGCGAGCAGGTCGGTGCGGCCCGAGGCAAGCAGCTTTTCCATCTGTGCGCGTTCGATCGGCTGCTGCAGGATCATCCGCCCGGAGCGGAAATCGCAGGACTTGCCCGCGCCCACGGCTTTTTCGCAGGTATAGGCCATGCCATGCTCGAAGACGCGTGCGCCGCATTTCGGGCAGGGACCCAACGGCGTCTGGCCGGTGAAATCGGGCGGCGCCTCGTTTTCGTCACCCTGGCCGAAATCGAATTCCACCTTGAACTCGTCCGACAGGCGAAGCACGGCGCTGAAGGGCTTGCCCATGCGGCTGCGAAAGCCGGTGAGAGGTCCTATCTTGCGCTGGGTGATCAGTTCAGCGATCTCCTCGGGGGACCATTCGCGCCCCGAAGTGACCTTCCAGATCGCGAAGTCGCATTTCTGGCACTTGAACTTGCGGTAGTTCTCCTGCACCACGCCGCCGCACTTCGGGCAGGGCGTCGTGACCGTCGCGTATACGACGTCCGGGATCTCGCCGTGCTTGATGATGTCGACGGTGTTCTTTACCAGGGCCTGGATCTCGGCCATGAAGTCGTCGCGCGTCAGCTTGCCCTGCTCCATCAGGCGCAGCTTGTGTTCCCATTCGCCGGTCAGCTCCGGGGAAGCCAGCTCGACGATGCCGAGCATGTGCAACGCGAACATGAGTGAAAAGGCCTTGGGCGTGGGAACCAGCTCCCTGCCGTTGCGGTGCAGGTACTCCTCGCGGATCAGGCCCTCGATCGTGGCTGCGCGCGTGGCCGGCGTGCCCAGGCCCTTGGCCGCCATCGCCTCGCGCAGCTCTTCATCCTCGACCATCTTGCCGGCGCCTTCCATGGCGGACAGCAGCGTCGCCTCGTTGAAGCGGGCCGGCGGCCGCGTCTGGTTGGCCGTGGCCTTGGCTTCCAGGGTCTTTACTTTTTCGCCCTGTGTGATCGCGGGTAGCGTTACCGTGTCGTCCTGCAGGCTCTTGCCGTAGACCGCCAGCCAGCCGGCGCTCTGCATGACGCGGCCGTCGGTCCGGAACTGATCCTCGCCCACCGTGGTGATGCGCGTGGTCTGCAGGAACTCCGCGGACGGGAAGAACACCGCGAGAAAGCGGCGCACCACCAGGTCGTAGAGTTTCGCCTCCGGCTCGCTCAGGTGGCCGGGCTTCTGCAGCGTCGGAATGATCGCGAAGTGGTCCGAAATCTTGCTGTTGTCGAAGATGCGCTTGTTCGGCTTCACCCAGCCTGACTTGAGCACCTGCCTGGCGAAGGGCGCGAATTCTTTCGCATCCGTGAGCGCCTCCATCGTCTTCTTGACCGTGGCGAGGTAGTCCTCGGGCAGCGCGCGCGCATCGGTGCGTGGATAGGTCAGCACTTTGTGGCGTTCGTAGAGCGACTGCGCGAGCGCCAGGGTGCCCCTGGCGGAAAATCCGAAGCGGCCGTTGGCTTCGCGCTGCAGGCTGGTCAGGTCATAGAGCAGCGGCGCCGCCTGGGTCGAGGGCTTGGTTTCCTCGGTCGCCGTGCCCTGCTTGCCGGTGCAGGCCGCGGCAATCGCTTCCGCGCGCTTCGCCTGCCAGATGCGCTCGGGTTTGCGCTCGGGATCGTCGTCCTTCTTGAACGCGGGGTCGAGCCAGCGGCCGGCATACTCGCCACCCTTCGCCTCGAAACGCGCGTGCACTTCCCAGTAATCGCGCGGCACGAAGGCGCGGATCTTCTCCTCGCGCTCGACCAGGATCGCGAGCGTGGGCGTCTGCACGCGGCCGACCGTGGTGAGGTAGAAGCCGCCCTCCTTGGAATTGAAGGCGGTCATCGCCCGCGTGCCGTTGATGCCGACGAGCCAGTCGGCCTCCGAGCGCGACTTCGCGGCGTCGGCCAGCGGCAGCAGGTCGCGGTCCTTGCGCAGCGCGTCGAAACCTTCGCGGATCGCGTTTTGCGTCATCGACTGCAGCCACAGGCGCTCGATCGGCTTCTTCGTTTTCGCGTACTGCGCGATGTAGCGGAAGATCAGCTCGCCCTCGCGGCCCGCGTCGCAGGCGTTGATGATGCCCCCCACGTCCTTGCGTTTGAGCAGCTTGAGCAGGACGTTGAGCCGCTTTTCGCTTTTCTCGATCGGCGCCAGCTCGAAATGCGGCGGGATCACCGGCAGCTTGGCGAAGGACCACTTGCCTTTCTTGACGTCATGCTCCGGCGGCAGCGTGAGCTCGAGCAGATGCCCGACCGCAGACGACAGCACGTAGTCGCTGCTTTCAAGGTACTCGCCCTTCTTCGTGAAGCCGCCCAGCGCGCGCGCGATGTCGGTGGTGACCGAGGGCTTCTCTGCGATGATCAGCTTTTTGGACATGCGGGGGCGCGAAGGATACCCGCAAAGAGAGCGGCGCATCAACCCCGCGGAACTATTGCGCACCCCGGGTGCGCAATTTCGGCGCGCCGCGCGCGCGGTTTATCAGCTCGGCAGCCGCGCGCCTACGGGGGACAGAAGGTCTTCGGCGATCAGCCGGCTGCTGGGGGTCTGCTGCTTCCAGAGCACCATCAGCACGACCAGCTTGAGTTGCTCGATGGTCAGGCCTTCGCCCGTCGCCGCGAGCGCCCGGTCGATCACGGTTTCGCGCGATTGCGGGTTGAGGATCCCCGACTGCTCGAAGTAGATCAGCAGGCCGCGGCAATCGGCATCCAGTTTGGCGAGTTCCTTCGGCGCATAGGCGCGGAAAGCGGCGCCGCTTGCGGGCAGCGGCGCGAAGGAGCGGTGGGGGCCGCGCGCCACCCCCGCCAGCCAGGTAAGGGCCTCGCTTATGTCGGATTCTTCAAACCCGGCTGCGGACAGCTTTTTTGCGACCCGTTCCTTTTCGTCCGACACTTCGTGCTGCTGGCAGTTCTCGAACAGGTAGACGAGGATGTCGTACATTTTTTTTCTCTCCCCAGTAGGAACTCGGTCAAATGTTCAGCCTGGTTCAGTTTAGCCTCTGGTATAGGCCGCCAGGCAAAACGGTTACGCGGCCCGCAAGCTCCAGCCGCAGCAATTCGGCCGACACCCTTTCCGCAGGCAGTCCGGCGCGCGTGCACAGCGAGTCCACATCCGCCGGATCGAAGCCCATGCAGGCAAGCAACGGCTCCTCGGTGCTCGCCGTCGACGCGGACGACGTTGTTGTGCTGCTGCTGGATGCAAATCCGCTGCGCCGAAAGGCGGAAAGTTCCGACAGGACGTCTTCCGCCGATTCGGCGAGCTTGGCGCCGGACTTGATCAGCGCATGACAGCCCTTGGACAGCGGTGAATGGATCGAGCCCGGCACGGCGAACACCTCGCGGCCCTGTTCGGCTGCCGCGCGCGCCGTGATGAGCGAACCGGAAGCGAGCGCGGCCTCTACCACCAGGCAGCCCTGCGCCAGCCCGCTGATGAGTCGATTGCGGCGCGGGAAGTTGTGCGCCAGCGCCTTGGTTCCCAGCGGGAACTCGGACAGCAGCAACCCGCCGGCTGCGATTTCGGCCGCCAAGGCGGCGTTGGCCTGCGGGTAGATCAGGTCGACCCCGGTGCCCAGCACCGCGATGGTCGAGCCCGGCCCCGACAATCCGCCCCTGTGCGCGGCCGCGTCTATGCCCTGGGCCAAGCCGGAAACGATGGTGAGGCCGGCATTGCTGAAACTGCGCGCAAACAGCTCGGCGTTGCTGTTCCCTTGCGCGGTGGCGTTCCTGCTGCCGACCACGGCAAGCGCGCTACGGTTCAGCAGATCCGTGCGTCCGCGGCAGTAGAGGACGGCAGGCGGATCCGCGATTTCAAGCAGGAGACGCGGGTAGGCGGCGTCCGCGAGCGTAACGACCGCGTTTTCCGGCTGCTCAAGCCAGGCAAGAGTGTGCGCCACGGCACGCGCCACGGCCTCCGAATGCAGGGCGCGCAGCGCTTCGGCGCTCGCGTGGCGCGCCAGGTCGGCGCGGTTTGCGGCAATGACTTTGTCAGGCAGCCCGAACTGCGAGAGCAGCTTGCGCAGCGTTGCGGAACCGAGGCCCGGCGTGAGGGTGAGTTGCAGCCAACTCGCCAGCGCCGGATCGGACGTCATGCCGGCGGGCCGCTCCGGCAGAAAACGCCGCTTCGTCCCGGCCCCCGCAGGCAATGCCCGGGAGCCGAGTATGCCGACCGGATGCCGCGATTAAGGATTCTGTACAAGATCCAGTTTAAAGACCGGCTTCGTCATGTTCATTACTAACGCATAGGATACCCGGTCGAATACACGAAACACGAGGGCGACGCCATATCGCTCATCGGGCAACACGAGTGGTCCGCCGGGAATGTTCTTGGCTCGTGACGCCTCCGCCACGGTAGCGCCTGGGCGCAGCAGCGCAACCACATGTCCTACCTCGATGCCCTGCGCCTTGCCCACGTTGATGGCAACGACGGCATGGTCCCCATACTCACCCAGGCGCGATTGCCTGCCATACAGGGAGATGACGCGGCCCTGTACCGGCGCCGACGGGGCGTGCGGCGCGTAGGTCGGTATCTCCGGCCTTCCCACGGGCAGCAGCCTGTCGCCCACCACGACTTCCTGCGTGACGGAGGACAGCTGAACCACGGCTGGATCACCGGGGCGGACTACCTTGGCGACTCCGAGGTAGATCGCTTCGTATCCGAGCGTTACCTTGGTGTCCGGATCAACCAGCGGTCCGCCGCGTCGATAGATGAACCAGCTGGGTTCGTTCGAGGTCCCCATGCCGCGGACAAAAGCACGGCTCCCGGCCTCCAGGATGACGCGCGACTCCTCGGTGGCCACGATGCTTGGCGCATTGACCAGGCCGTCGGCCTCGATGACCAGGGGGCGTGTCAGAAACGGTTCGATGATCGACGGCGGAATGCTCGGAATTGCCACTTGCGCAGTCGATTCGGCGCGCACTTTTGGACTTAGCCTTACCGTGTCCGACGACAGCGCGAGACGGCCACGCGCCCGATCGAGCACGATCACGTTGCCCGGGTAGAGGCGGTGGGGATTCTTGATTTCGTCCTTGTTCAGATCCCAGAGTTCGGACCAGCGCCAGGGAGAGTCGGTATAGCGTTGCGCAATCGACCAAAGCGTGTCGCCCCGCACGACGACATAACGCTCCGGTGCATCCGGCTTCATCGCCAAAGGCGTTTTGGGGGCCTGCGCCGAGGCCCCCGCGGAGGCCAGCCCGATGAGGACAAAAGCCAGCGTTGTGATAGACTTACGCCATTGTTGGTGCATAGAGCCCCCGATCGGTGGCTGACGTTTCGGGCCGGTTGAGATTGCGGTTTGCGTACCCAAATGTAGCATAAAGACCCGACTGTTTAACTTTAGCCTGAGATACTGCACGTAATCGATTCAATTTGCAAGCAAATTACTGATTTATGGCGCTCCTGAACATCCTTCGATACCCCGACGCCCGGCTGCACAAGCTTGCGGTCCCGGTAACCGTTTTCGACGACCAGCTGAAGCAGCTGGTCGCGGACATGGCGCAGACCATGTACGAGGCGCCGGGGATCGGGCTTGCCGCAACCCAGGTCGACATACACAAGCAGCTGATCGTGATCGACGTCTCCGAGCGGCGCGATTCGCTGGTCGTGCTGATCAATCCGGAGATCGTCGACGCGAGCGGCGTCTCGGATATCGAGGAGGGCTGCCTTTCGGTGCCTGGCATCTACGACACGCTGGAGCGCGCCGAACGCGTCAAGGTGCGCGCCTACGACCAGAACGGAAAATTGTTCACGCTGGAGGCACAGGGGCTGCTCGCGGTGTGCATCCAGCACGAGATGGATCACCTCAAGGGAAAAGTTTTCGTCGAAAGCCTCTCGCAGCTCAAGCAGCAGCGCATCCGCGCACGGCTCGCAAAGCAGCTTCGCAAGAGCGCCTAATACTTTCCTGCGTCTAGTCTTTGCCGGCACTCCAGAGTTCGCGGCGCACGCCTTGGCGGCGCTGCTCGATGCCGGCCATGACGTCCCGCTCGTGCTCACCCAGCCTGACCGGCCCGCCGGCCGTGGCCTGCATCCGGCGCAGAGCGCCGTCAAGCGCCTCGCCGAAGCCCGTGGCATCGAGGTATTCCAGCCGCTGAAACTGAATGACGGCGAGGTGCTTGCGCGTCTTGGCGCCGCGCGGCCGGATGTGCTCGTCGTCGCGGCGTACGGCTTGATCCTGCCGCAGCGCGCACTCGACATTGCGCCGCATGGTGCAATCAATGTCCATGCATCGCTGCTGCCGCGATGGCGCGGCGCCGCGCCGATTCAGAGAGCGTTGCTTGCCGGTGATCGAGAAACCGGCATCACGATCATGAAAATGGACGCAGGTCTGGACACCGGCGCGATGCTGCCGCCGCACCGCTTGCCGATTGCGCAGGACGACGACGCGCAGTCCCTGCATGACCGGTTGGCGGCGCTGGGCGCCAAAGCGATCGTTGCCGCGCTCGCAGACATCGTGGCCGGACATGCCAGGTTCGAGCCGCAGCCCGGTTCCGGCTCGACCTATGCCCGGAAAATCGGCAAGGAAGAGGCTGAGCTGGACTGGACCAGGTCCGGCGTTGAACTCGAACGCGCAGTGCGCGCCTTGCGTCCCGCGCCTGGGGCGCGATCGCGGTTGCGCGGCGAAATGGTAAAGATCTGGCGCGCCCGGCTTGTTGCGCGCTCCGGAACGCCCGGCATGGTGCTGCAGTGCGGCGCCGAAGGCATTCTGATCGGCTGCCGCGAGGGCGCGTTACTGGCCACGGAACTGCAGCGTGCTGGCGGCACGCGCCTTGCGGCGGCCGACTTCCTGCGCGGCTTTCCGCTTTCCTGCGGCGAATGCTTTGGCGCCGCTCGCTGAAGCGCTGGCCGCGGCGGCGGCTATGGTCGCGCGGGTGGCTGCGGGCCGCAGCCTGTCGGCTGAGTTGCAGCGCGCTGAACAGGATCCGGGCTCGCACGCTGCGCAAGCGGACCTGTGTTACGGCACGCTGCGGCGCTACGGCCGGTCGCAGGCGATTGTCGCTGCACTTTCGCGCCGCGCCGGCACGACGGATCGGCTGGTCGAAGCGCTGTTGTGGTGTTCCTTCTACGCGCTTGAATCCGGCCGCTACGCCGACTATACCGTCGTCGACCAGGCCGCGCGCGCCTGCGTCGCCATGCAGCGCAGCGGCGCCAAGGGTTACGTCAACGCGCTGCTGCGAAATTTCCTGCGCGCGCGTGGTGGAATCGAGACGCGGTTGGGAGCCGACGAGGTGGCGCACCATTGGCATCCGCAATGGTGGATAGACCGCGTGCGAATCGCGTATCCATCGGCCTGGGAGCAGGTGCTGGCGGCCGGCAACACGCACCCGCCGATGTGCCTGCGAGTCAATGCGCGCCGCACTTCGCCCCAGGCCTATGCCGCGCGGCTTGCTGCGGAAGGGATCGCTGCAAGTCCTGTCGGTGCCCTCGCTTTGCTGCTCGACAAGCCTGTGCCGGTCGATCGACTTCCGGGTTTCGCCCAAGGAGAAGTTTCGGTGCAGGACGCCGGAGCGCAACGCGCGGCAGGACTGCTGCAGCTGCAGGCGGGCCAGCGCGTACTCGACGCCTGTGCCGCACCGGGCGGCAAATCCTCCCATATTCTCGAAACGGCAGACGTAGAGTTGACGGCGCTGGATGTCGATGCGGCCCGCTGCGCCGGTATCACGCGCGACCAGGAGCGGCTCGGGCTCCGTGCGCAGATACGCGCCGCGGATTGCACGGCGCCGGACACATGGTGGGACGGCGCAGCCTTCGACCGGATACTCGCAGACGTGCCCTGCTCCGCATCCGGCGTGGCACGGCGCCACCCCGATATCAAGTGGCTGCGGCGGGACGCCGATATCGCGGCTTTCGCGACGCGCCAGGCGCAGATTCTGGATGCGCTTTGGCGCACGCTCGCGCCGGGTGGTAAATTGCTGTATGTCAGCTGTTCGGTTTTCACGGAGGAGAACGACGCGGTGGTCGGGGCATTCGCCGCGCGCACGCCGGGCGCGCGGCGCGCGGCCCTGCCGGATGGTGGCGCCGCGCAGCTCCTGCCCGGCCCCGGACACGATGGATTCTTTTTCGCGCTGCTAGAGAAGCCGGCGTAGGAAAAACCAGAGGCGACGCGCGATGCGAGGCTTCGCTCTCCTGAAGACGCTGTTGGCGGCGCTAGCGCTGGGCGCCGCGCTTGCTGCTCCACCTGCGGCACGCGCTGACGAAATCGAAGTGACCGATGTGCGCCTTGCGGCGACCGAGGACGGCGTGGTGCTGGCCGCGGACTTTGCGTTCGAATTGAATCCGCGCCTCGCCGAGGCGGTCACCAACGGCGTGCCGCTGTATTTCGCGGTGGAGTTCGAACTCACCCGGCCGCGCTGGTACTGGTTCGACGAAAAGGCGGCCGCCAGGCGCCTGCAGTTGCGCTTGTCCTATCACGCCCTGTCCCGGTACTACCGGCTCTCCACCGGCGTCCTGCAGCAGAACTACGCCACGCTGGAGGAAGCCCTGAACGTCCTGCGTCGCGTGCGCAATTGGCAGGTGGTGGATCGCGGCACTGCGCTCGCCGATGCGACTTACGACGCCGCGGTGCGCATGCGGCTCGATGTGACGCTGTTGCCGAAACCGTTCCAGTTGAGCGCGCTCACGAGCCGCGACCTGAATCTCGAGTCTCCGTGGAAGCGCTTCAATTTCCGGCCGCCGCCGCCCACCCCTGCGCCGGTCGAAAGCCGCGAGCCGAAAGAGGTGGACACGCGATGAGGCTGCTGATCCTTCTCGGCGCCGCATTGGCCGGCGTATTGCTGTTTCTGCTTGCCACGGCAAGCGGCAACACGACGGTGTTCGCAAGCCACTATTCGTTGCTGCTGGGGCTGAATGCCGTGCTTGCGGCGCTCCTTGCGGCCCTGGTGGCATGGCAAATCCGTACGCTCTGGCGCAAATACCGCGAGAGGGCCTTCGGCTCGCGGCTGACCGTGCGCTTGCTGCTGCTGCTAGCGCTGATGGCCGTGGTTCCCGGGGCGCTCGTCTACACGGTATCCGTCCAATTCCTCTCCAAGAGCATCGAGTCCTGGTTCGATGTGAAGGTGGACGCGGCCCTCGAGGGCGGCATCAATCTTGGCCAATCGGCGATCGACCGCATGCAGGGCGAGTTGCTGGCGAAGGCGCGCAGTATTGCGCTCGAGCTCGCCGATCGCCCCGCCGGGCAGCAGGTGCTGCTGCTCAGCCGGTTGCGCGATCAGGCCGGCGTGCAGGAAGCGGTGATCGTCAACGCGGCGGGGCGCGTCCTCGCCGAAGCGAGCGAAAATATCGCGCGGCTGGTCCCGGACGAGTTGCCGACGCAACAGTCGCTGCGCCAGGCGCGCGCCGGCCGCGCTTTTACCGCGGTTGACGCGGCCGCCGGAAAGCCGCTGGCGGTGCGGGTGGTGGTGCCCGTGGCGGGTCTTGCCCTGGCCGACGAAACGCGTTTCCTGCAGCTCAGGCAAACGGTTCCGGAGCAATTCGCGCGCAGCGCAGAAGCGGTCGAATCGGCCTACCGGGACTACCGCGAACTGGCGCTCTCGCGCCAGGGATTGAAGCGCATCTACATCGTGACCCTTACGCTCGCGCTGTCGATGGCATTGCTGGTGGCCATCGCGCTTTCCGTGGTCCTGGCCAATCGGCTGTCCGAGCCGCTGGCCAATCTCGCGCAGGCAACGCAGGCGGTGGCGCGCGGCGATTTCAGCCGCCAGGCCCCGGTGACCAGCCGCGACGAGCTGGGCGTCCTGATCGAATCGTTCAATTCGATGACGCGCCAGCTCGATGATGCGCGGCGCGTGGTGGAAGCGAACCGTGCGGCGCTCGAAAGCGCCAAGGCGCGGCTCGAGAACATCCTCGCCAACCTCTCGGCGGGCGTGCTGGTGTTCGATCGCGACCTGGGCCTTTCCATCTCCAACCATGGCGCGCACGCCATCGTCGGCGGTGAACTCGAACAGTTCGCGGCGAACATGCGCGAACAGTTCCGCTCGCATGGCGCGCTGCCCTGGCAGCTCGAACTGGAGCTCAAGGGAACCGGGAAGACGCTCATGGTGCACGGCACCGCGCTGCCGCAGGATCCGGCCGGCGGCTTCGTCCTCGTGTTCGACGACATCACCCAGCTCATCCAGGCGCAACGCGCGACCGCCTGGGCCGAAGTGGCGCGGCGCTTGGCGCATGAAATCAAGAATCCCCTCACGCCGATCCAGCTCTCGGCGGAGCGCATGGAGATGAAACTCTCGGGCAAGCTCGCGCCGGAGGAAGCCGAGGTGCTCGCGAGGGGCACCCGCACCATCGTCAACCAGGTGGCGGCGCTGAAGAGCATGGTCGACGACTTTCGCGATTATTCGCGCCTGCCGGCGCCGGTGTTCGCCGCCCTGGACCTGAATGGGCTGGTGCTGGAGGTGCTTGCGCTGTACGAAACCTCGAGCACGCCGATCGTCAAGAAGCTCGCCTCCGTGCCCCAGGTGCGCGCCGACTCCGCCCAGATTCGGCAAGTGCTCCACAATCTGGTGCAGAACGCGCAGGATGCGCTTGAGAACCGGAAGAACTCCGGCGAGGTGCCTATGATCGAGGTGCGCACCGAGCTGGCGGCGGACAAGGTGCGATTGTCGGTGACCGACAACGGCGGCGGATTTCCCGAGGAAATGATGGCACGCATATTCGAACCCTATGTCACGACCAAGTCACGGGGCACGGGGCTGGGCCTCGCCATCGTGAAGAAGATCGTCGACGAGCACCATGGCGAGCTGGCAATCGAGAATCGCCCGGCGAAGGGGGTCCTGGTGACTATCCTGCTGCCCGTGGCAAAAAGCGCGGACGGCTCCATGGACGCTGCGGGCGACACGGCGAGGGCCGCCTAGACGCCATGGCACAGATACTGGTCGTTGACGATGAAGTCGGGATCCGGGAACTGCTCTCGGAGATTCTCGCCGATGAAGGCCACCAGGTGCTGCTGGCCGAGAGCGCGGGCGAGGCGCGGCGCCTGCGCGAGGCGCACCGTCCGGACCTGGTGCTGCTGGACATCTGGATGCCCGACACGGACGGCATATCGTTGCTCAAGGAATGGGCGGCGAGCGGGCAGCTCGGCATGCCCGTCGTAATGATGTCCGGGCACGGCACGATCGAGACGGCGGTGGAGGCGACGCGCATCGGCGCGCTCGACTATCTTGAGAAGCCGATCGCGCTGCAGCGCCTGCTGGCCACGGTCAAGCGCGCGTTGCGCAACCACGAGGCGGTGGCGCCGCGCGAGCTCTCGCTCGCCACGCTGGGGCGCTCGCCGGCGCTGGCCGAAACGCGCAAGCGCCTGGCGCAGCTGGCGCAGGCCGGCGCGCCGCTGATGCTGCGCGGCGAACGGGGCATGCGCCCGGAATTGTTCGCCCGGCTGCTTGCGGCGGCTGGCGCGCCATTCGTCGAAGGCCCCGGCATGATGGCCGAAGCATCGTCGGACATGCTGGCGCGCGCCGCGGGTGGCATCCTGTTTGTCGGCGATCTGTCGCAGCTTGGCCGCGTGGAGCACAAGAGCCTGGAGTTCCTGCTTGCGCGCGCCGACAAGCACAAGGCGCGCGTCGTCTCCTTTTCGCCGGTCGACACGCGCGCACTGCTCGACAAGCACGAATTCGACGCAGGGACGCTCGCCAGGCTTTCCGAACTGGTGCTCAAACTGCCGGCACTGCGCGAATTTGCCGAGGACGTGCCTGATCTCGCCGCGCTGATCCTGGTGCAGCTGGTGGAAGTTCGCGCCTGCCCGCCGCGGCGCTTCTCGGTGGCGGCGCTGAACGCGCTGCGGCACCACAGCTGGCCAGGAAATCTTGCGGAACTGGATAGCGTGGTCAAGAATCTCGCGCTGGGCGCGCTCGAAGAGGATATCGGGCTGGAGGATGTCGAGCGCGTGCTGGCGGCGCACGCCGGAACCGCGCCGCCGCCCGAGATCGCCCTGGATCGGCCGTACCGGGAGGCGCGCGAAGCGTTCGAGCGGTTGTATTTCGAGCATCTGCTGGCACGCGAGAACGGCAGCATGTCGAAGGTCGCGGAGCACTCCGGCCTGGAGCGCACGCACCTGTACCGCAAATTGAAGGCGCTTGGCCTGCCGGTCGGCAGGCGGGAAGAAAACTAGGCTATTTCTTTTTCTTTTTGACGCGTTGCGGGCGCGACTTGCCGTAACTGCCCTTGTAGATCTTTCCCCGCCGCGTGCGTTTGTCGCCTTTTCCCATAGCCGTCCTTCTCAGGTTGTATTGCCGGACATTATAGGGGACACGGCGCGCTCAACGTCCCGTCAGCAGAGGGTAAGGGTTGATGGCGGTTCCCTTCCACCAGCGCTTCTCCGGACCCAGTTCGAAAATGGTGAAATGCAGATGCGGATTTTCCGAATTTGCATTGCCGGTGCTGCCGACGTAGCCGATCACCTCGCCGCGCTTTACCAGTTTTCCTTCGGCCATGCCGGCGGCGTAACCATCCAGGTGCGCGTAGTAGTAGGCGAATTTCTCGGTGGGATCGAAGTGGTAGATCGTCAGGCCGCCCGGGATGCTTCTGAACAGCTTCGCGATCCTGCCGTCGTCCACGGCGATCACCGGCGTGCCGCGCGGCGCCGGAATGTCTAGCGCCTCGTGCTTTCTTATGCCGCCGCGCTTGTCATTGAACGTATCGGACAACTGCAGGGGCTTGACGCCGAGCACCGGCACCAGCAGCCGATCGGCGGCGAGCGCGGCACCGAACGGTGCCGCCATCAACATTAACAGGGCGAACTTTCTCATTCCTGCAGGATGACCGGCGTGCCCGGCGCCACGATCTTCGCCAGTTCGGCGGCATCCCAGTTGGTCATCCGGATGCAGCCATGCGACTGCGTCTTGCCGATCCTGGAAGGTTCGGGCGTGCCGTGGATGCCGTAGTGCTCCTTGGACAAGTCGATCCAGACCACGCCCACGGGGTTGTTGGGACCGGCCGGTATGCGGGCCTTGGTGTGCTTTGCGTTCGCGTCCCAGAAGAGTTTCGGGTTGTAGTGGAACACCGGGTTTTTCGCGACGCCCGTGACTTTCCAGGTCCCGATAGGCAGGGGGTCGTGCTCGCTGCCGGCCGATGCGGGAAAGTGGGCAAGGGTCTTGCCAGCCGCGTCGACCGCCGTGATCGACAATTCGGACTTGTCGACGATGATTTTCGCTGCTTTGGGCAGAGGCGCAGGCGCGCCGACGTTCGGGACCACTATGGTCTGCCCGGCACGTGCGAGGTTCTTGCCCGGATTGAGCTGCCGCAAAAGCGCCGGGCTCGCATGAAACTTTTCGCCCAGCGCTTCGGCTACCGACGTGTATCCGAGCGCGGGCAGCTTGGATTTCTCCACCATGTCCTGCGGAATTGGCATGAACGGGCCGGCGACGTCGGCCTCGGTTGTCTCATAGGTCACCAGTACCGGAGCGCTGTCGCCGTTCAGCGCCTGCCAGGTAGGCCCGTCCACGCTGCCGGACGGATCCAATCCGTTCTCCCTCTGAAACGCCGCGATGGCCTTCTGCATGGTCGTGCCGAACGCGGCGTCGATCTCTCCAGGAGAAAAGCGCGCGCGGTCGAGCAGCACCTGGGCGCGCAGCACGGCGGCGCCTTTCGCTTTCGGGCCGACGGGCTTTGTCAGGTTCGCGTCGTTTACCGCATCAGGCGTGAGCGACGGTGCGGGTGCGCGGGCCGGAGCCGCAGACGCCGAGCAGGCGATGGAGAGTCCCAGGACAAGTGCCAAAGTCAATCTGTTGTTCAATCTTGCTCCCGGGTCCGGCAGTGAAGGAAGGGCAATGGGTTTGACCGGCTTATGCCTCCCTAGGTTCATAGTCCAGATAGGGAGCGAGCCATTTCTCGACTTCCGCGACCGGCATTGCCTTGCGCCGCGCGTAGTCCTCGACCTGGTCGCGGCCGATCTTGCCGACGGCGAAGTAGCTCGATTCCGGATGCGACAGGTAGAAACCGGAAACCGCCGATGCAGGCAGCATCGCGAAGGACTCGGTCAGCGTGATGCCCGTGTTCTGCGGCGCGTCCAGCAACGTGAACAGGGCCTGCTTTTCCGTATGGTCGGGGCAGGCGGGATACCCCGGGGCAGGCCGGATGCCGCGGTATGCCTCGGCGATCATCTGCTCGCCCGTGAGTTTCTCGTCCGGCGCATAAGCCCAGAACTCGCGCCTCACGCGCTCGTGCAGATGCTCGGCAAACGCCTCCGCGAGGCGATCGGCAAGCACTTTGAGCATGATGGCGTTGTAGTCGTCGTGCTGTGCCTCGAACTCCGCCAGCTTCGCCTCAAGCCCGCCCACGGCCACCGCGAACGCGCCGATCCAGTCCGCGACGCCGGATTCCTTCGGCGCGACGAAGTCGGCGAGGCATAGGTTCGCCCGTCCGGTCGGTTTGCGGTTCTGCTGCCGCAGGTTGTGCCAGGTCATCGCAACGGGCGCCGGTGCGCCATCGGCAAGGATTTCGATGTCGTCGCCGTCGACGCGCGACGCGCGGAAAATTCCGCATACGCCATTCGCCGACACCCACTTCTCGCGCACGATCCTGTCCAGCGTTTCGAGCGCCTCCGCATGCAGCTTGCGCGCAGCCACTCCCACCACCGGATCCTGCAGGATCTTCGGGTACGGGCCGGAGAGCTCCCAGGCCTGGAAAAACGGCGTCCAGTCGATGTACGGAACCAGTTTTTCCAACGGGTAGCCGCGCAACACTTTGATGCCGGTTTCGCGCGGCGCGGGCGGCCGGTATTTGGCCCAGTCGGTCACGTGTCCCAGGCGCCGCGTTTCGGCGATTGGCACCAGCGGGCCCGGACCTTTCTTGTCGCGGTGCTGAATGCGGATCTTGTCGTAGTCGGCGCGCACGCCGGCGACGTAGCCGTCGCGCTGGTCCATTGACAACAGGTTCTGCATCACGCCGACCGAGCGCGACGCGTCGGGTACGTAGACCACGGGTCCGGGGTAGTTGGGCGCGATCTTCACTGCCGTATGCGCGCGCGAGGTGGTGGCGCCGCCGATCAGCAGCGGCACGGTGAACCCTTCGCGCTCCATCTCGCGCGCCACGTGCGCCATTTCTTCCAGCGAAGGCGTGATGAGCCCGGAAAGCCCGATGGCGTCGGCCTTTTCCCGCTTCGCCGTTTCCAGAATGGTCTTGGCCGGCACCATCACGCCCAGGTTCACGACGTCGTAGTTGTTGCACTGGAGAACCACGGCGACGATGTTCTTGCCGTTGTCGTGCACGTCCCCTTTCACCGTGGCGATCACCAGCTTGCCCTTGGCCTTGGCCGCCTCCCCCGTGCGGACTTTCTCGGCCTCGATGTAGGGAATCAGGTGCGCCACCGCCTGTTTCATGACGCGCGCCGATTTGACGACCTGCGGCAGGAACATTTTGCCGGCGCCGAAGAGGTCGCCGACGATGTTCATGCCGTCCATCAACGGGCCCTCGATCACTTCGATCGGGCGCGCAAACTTCAGCCGCGCCTCCTCGGTATCGGCGACGACATGGGTGGCGATGCCGTTCACGAGCGCGTGGGACAGGCGCTCCTCCGGCGTGCCGCGCCGCCAGGCATCGTCCTCCTTCGAGGCGCGCAGGCCGCCTTTGACGCCGGCGGCGTATTCGATGAGGCGCTCGGTCGCATCCGGGCGCCGCGCGAGAATCACGTCTTCGACGCGTTCGCGCAGCGCCGGCTCTATCTTCTCGTAGACGCCCAGCTGTCCGGCGTTGACGATCCCCATCGTCATGCCCGCCTGCACCGCGTGATAGAGGAAGGCAGTGTGCATCGCTTCGCGCACCGCATCGTTGCCGCGGAAGGAGAACGACAGGTTGGAGACGCCGCCCGAGATCCTGGCGTCGGGCAGATTGGCGCGGATCCAGCGCACCGCTTCGAGGTAGTCCAGCCCGTAACGCGCGTGTTCCTCGAGCCCCGTTGCGACTGCGAATATGTTCGGGTCGAAGATGATGTCCGAGGGCGACAGCCCGGCCTTCTGCGTCAGCAAGTCGTAGGCTCGGCGGCAGATCGCGATGCGCCGCTCTAGCGTATCGGCCTGGCCCTGCTCGTCGAAGGCCATCACCACGACGGCCGCGCCGTATTTGCGCACCAGCCCCGCCTGGCGCAGGAACTCCTCCTCGCCTTCTTTCATGCTGATGGAATTGACGACGCCCTTGCCTTGCAGGCACTTGAGCCCCGCCTCGATAACGCTCCA
>Ga0105242_10000825_pt1 | contig 24115 bp, 20 predicted proteins | sample KBSM24metaG_FD_81521 | JGI IMG/M metagenome (GOLD analysis project Ga0105242, IMG submission 81521) | Miscanthus rhizosphere microbial communities from Kellogg Biological Station, Michigan, USA - KBS M2-4 metaG | ecosystem: Host-associated > Plants > Roots > Rhizosphere > Soil | place...
CGGTACGGCTGGTACCCCGATTCCCGGGCCTACGTTGGCACGACCCCTCGCGGTCGCGTAATCGAAACGCCCGCGTACCTTGGTTGACCTGAACCTGACCTAGACTCTGCGTTTATGGGGAGGGATTCTCGGCCGGTGAGTCACCGGCGGAACCTCATGGGGCTGGCTGCCGTGCTGGTCTGCGCCGCGGTGCTCGGCGCGGTCGGGCTCGGCGTGGAGGGGAAGCTCTCGCCGCTCTCGCTGAACGTGCCGGGAACCTCTGCAGCGGATGGTGAAGCGCTTGCGGAAAGCCATTTCGGCGACTCCTCACCGTTCGTCGTCCTGCTCCAAGGCCCTGGTCCGGCGCTCGACCGGCAGGGACCGCGCCTCGTGGCAGCATTGCGGCGGCAGGCATCGGCGACGGTGATCTCACCGTGGGACCGGGGGTCGTTGGAGGCGCTGCGGCCAGCTTCGCGCAAGGCGCTCGTTTTAGTCGACTTCCACGTACCACTTACGAAGGCGATGCGGGAAACCGTGCCGGCTCTGGAAGGGACGCTGGAGGCACAGGTGCGGGCGCCGGTGGTCGCCACTCAGTCGGGATTCGCCACCGTCTCGCGGGCCCTGCAGGAGGAATCGCTGACCGCCACCGAGCGGGCCGAGCTGCTGGCGGCGCCGCTGCTGATCCTCGTCCTCCTGCTCGTCTTCCGCTCGGTCATCGCGGCGGCGCTCCCGCTCGCCTTTGGTGCCCTGACCGTGCTCACCGGCCGCGGCGTCCTGGCGCTGCTCTCGGGGGCGATGACGATCGACGCCCTGGCCCTGGTCGTCTGCACGATGATGGGCCTCGCGCTCGGGGTCGACTACTCGCTGCTGATCGTCTCCCGCTTTCGCGAGGAGCTCGAGCGCGATCCGGATCCGTGGCGGGCTGCGGCGACGACCCGGGGTAGCGCCGGCCGCACCACTCTCTTCGCAGGCACAACGCTGATCGTCGCCCTCGTCTTCTCCGCCTTCCTGCAGCCGGGCTCGCTGCTGCTCTCGCTGGCGACCGCGACCGCCGTGGTGACCGTGATCAGCGTCGTCATCTCGACCTTGGCGGTCCCGCCCCTGCTGGCCCTGCTCGGCCCGCGGATCAACGCCGGCAGGGTCGGCCGGCCGGCGCACCACCCGCGTCGCATCACCGTCGTCGCCGCGACTGCTGCCGCGCTGCGTCGCCCCGCTCTCGCCGCCTGCCTGGTTGCCGCGCCCCTATTTCTGCTGACGCTGCCGGTCCTCGGCTTCGCCACTGGCGCTCCCGGCATCGACGAGCTGCCGAGCTCGAACCCGGCGCGGCAGAGCGCCGAGACGATCAACCGCGCCGTGGGCCCGGGCTGGGAGGCGCCGTTCGTGCTCGTCGCCGCGACCGAACACGGTGCGATCGCCAACCGCCGCGACCTCGCGACCTTGAGCCGTTGGCAGCGGCGGATCTCGCGCCAGCCGGGAGTGCGCGCCGTGATCGGTCCGGGGCCGATCGCCCGCCGGGTCGAGCCGTTGCGCTCGCTTGGCAAGAAGCTCACCGGCGCGGGCGCCGAAGGTCCCGAGCAGCTGCAGAAATTGGGACCGGGGCTGCGACGGGCGGCCGGCGCCGTGGCGGAGCTGCGCACCGGTCTCGCCGAAGGGGCGCAGGGGAGCGGGCTACTGGCTCAGGGCTCCGAACGCGCCGCTGCGGGCGCTGCCCTGATCGCTTCCGAGCTGAGGCGTGCGGCCGACAAGGGCGAAGAAGCGGGCGGCGCGATCGAACGTCTGCGGGAAGGCAGCCGGCTGCTCAACAAGGGCCAGCGCGAAACCTCGGTAGGGAGCCTGACTCTGGCGTTGGGGCTGCGCTCGCTGGTGCCGCGCCTGCGCGGGGGCGAGCAGGCGCGCTCGCGCAAGCTCGCCCGGCAGCTCGAAAGCGCCGCCGCCTCGGACCCCTCGCTGCGACCGCTCGCGAACCAGGCGCGTGTTCTCGCCCGCACGATCGGCGCCAACCGCAACGAAGTAAGGCAGCTGCGCGACGTCGCCGAGGCGGTCAACGGCGGCCTCAACCGTCTCGTCCCTGGCGGCAAGCAGCTGGAAGCGGGGGTCGGCAAGCTGGCCGGCGCCACCGATCAGCTCTCCGGCGGCCTCGATCGTCTCGGCGGCGGCGCCGAACGGCTGGCGGGCGGCCTGGTCGAACTCCAGGGTGGAGCAGGAACGCTGCAGAGCGGCCTCTCCGAAGGGTTCCAGCGGGCCTACCCGCTGCAGACGAAGCTGCACAGCGCCGGGGTCAAGGTGAGTGCGCTGGCGGCGCCGTTGGCGGTCGGCGCCGCGCGGTTGCAGGCCGATTCGCCCCACCTCTTCGACTCCGGCTACTTCGTCCTCTCGGCCCTCGATGGTGCTCCCCGTCAGCAGCGTGACCAAGCGGGCGAGGCGATCAGCGTCGAAGGCGGTGGCCAGGCGGCGCGGATGCTCGTCGTCTCCGATCATGCCTTCAACACCGAAGGCTCGCACCGCGTCGGCGAACGGCTCGAAGCCGACAGCCGCGACCTCGGCGCCGACAGTGGACTCCGAACCGGACTCACCGGCGGCGCCGCCACCCTCAACACCTACGGCGAAGCCACCGAAGCGCGGTTGCCGCTGGTGATCGGCGCCTTCGTCCTCTTCACCCTGCTGGCCCTGATCGTGATCCTGCGGGCGCCGCTGCTGGCGCTGCTGACCGTCTCCCTCAACCTCGCCTCGGTCGCTGCGGCGATCGGGGTGATGGCGCTGGTTTGCAAGATCCCGGCGGGCTACCCGCTCGGCGGCCACCCCTACATCGACACCGTCGGCGCCGGGGCGATCTTCGGCGTCACCTTCGGGCTCTCGATCGACTACGCGGTCTTCCTGCTGGCGCGGATGCGCGAGCGCTACGAGGTCGACGGCGACAACGCCGCGGCGATCGCCTTCGGGCTCGAGAAGACCGCGGGGGTGATCACCGGCGCCGCGGCGATCATGGCCGCGGTGTTTGTCTCCTTCGCGACGGCGCCGATCGCGACGGTCAGTCAGATGGGGGTGGGGTTGACGGTGGCGATCCTGCTCGACGCGACGGCAGTCCGGATCGTCCTTCTGCCCGCCCTAATGCTGCTGCTCGGCGATCGGGTCTGGCGGGTGCCGCCGGCGATCGACCGCATCCTGCCGAGCCGCAACCTGTTGATGCCAGGGAGGAGCAGTGCTTAGAGCGATCGCAATCGCAGCTTTGACCGGGGTGGTGTTTGCCACAGCCGCGGCAGCCGCCGAAGCGCCGACGCGGGCGGATTACGTCGGCCGGCTGGAGACGATCTGCAAGCCCGACGCGCTGGCGACGCAGCGGGCGATGAAGGGCGGCCGTGCCGACGTGCGCAGTGAACGTTTCGTCGTCGCCGCGAGCAAGTTCGCCGAGGCGACGACGATCTTCGCCGGCACTGTCAAGCAGATCGCCGCCGTCCCGCGACCGAGCGCCGACGCGGCCAGGCTGAGCAAGTGGTTCGGCTACCTGGAGCAGCAGGAGTCCTACCTGCAGAAGATCACCGCAGCGCTGCGGGCGAGCCAGGGCATCAAGGCGCAGCGCTTGACCGCGCGGTTCATCCACAACGGCAACCTCGCCAACAATGTCGTGCTGGCCTTCGGTTTCAACTACTGCAGCTTCAAGTTCTCCAGGTACGGATGAGTCGCCTGGTCTGCCCGGGTGGCCCGGCGAGGTTGGCGCTCTGCTTCCTGGGGGCATTGGCGCTGTTCGGCGCTCTCGGTGGAGGGCTGGCCGACGGCGAGCGCACTCAGCGCGGAGATCTGATCGTCTCGCTCGATGGCGAGCTCTCACCGCTACAGCTGCCGCGCGATCGCCGGGCACCGGTGGCGGTCCAGGTGGAGGCCGGGCTGACCACGGCCGATGACTCGCTGCCGCCTCGGGTCACGCGGATAGAACTGGGCCTGCCGGCGCAGGGCATCCTTTCCACGCGCGGACTGCCGGTTTGTGCGCAGCGTCGACTGCACGACGCCAAACCGCCGGAAGCGCTGGCCGCATGCCGGCCGGCACTGGTCGGTCGCGGCAAGCTCGAAGCCGCAGTCGCGGTGCCCCACCAGGGCCCGTTCTCGACTCGGGCCCGCCTCCTCGCCTTCAACGGACGCATCGGCGGTCGTCGAGCGGTGCTTCTGTATTCCTATGCCTCCGATCCGCCAACTGTCGCTGTCGTGCCATTCCTGATTCGGCCGGGCAGCGGCCGCTTCGGCACCGCCATGGTCGCCAGCCTGCCGTCCGCCCTCGGGCCCTGGCCTCATCTGACCGAGTTCCAGGTCACCCTCTTCCGGCGCTTTGCCTACCGCGGCGAGAACCGCAGCTACCTGAGCGCATCCTGTCCGGTTCCCCCCAGTCTCACCGGGGGCTTTTTCTCGATGGCCAAGATCACTCTGTCTCTGGCCGGAGGGCGCGAAATAAGCACCGCGATCGCCCGCGGCTGCCGGGCTCGCTGAGCCAGCCGTCCCTGCCAAGAAACCGCTGCGTTTTGGTCTGCTAGCGTCCCCAATTCTGGAACCGGCTGGGTGAGGACGCTTGACTGCCCGAGAGAGCGAATGGAACGAGCGCGGCCCGAGCCCAGGAGGAGAAAGCTTGGCGTCGCCGCTGGCGCGGCTTGAAACGGCCGTAATCGAGGCCTGCAGCGCCCAGCGCGAGTGGCCGGCGCAGGTCGCGGCCGGGGTCTGCGCGGGTGTCGACTTCGCGATCGCCAACCCCGGCGTAATCGAGGTGCTGGCCCTGACAGAAAGCGCCAAAAATGACTCTATACGCCGGTACGAGCGGTTCATCGGCCGGCTCGCTGGCCTGATCCAGATCAATGCTCCGATCGACTCGCGGCGGCCGGGGTCGACAGACGAGGCACTGGTGGCAGGGATCGTCGGCTTGGTCGGCGACCACATCCGCATCGGTCGTGTCGATCGCCTGGTCGAGCTGCGCCCAGATCTGGTTCTACTGATGCTGCTGCCTTATCTTGGCTTCGTCGAAGCGCAGCGTTGGGCAAACGAGATCGGGGACTGAGTTGGGAGTTGCTAATTTGACAGTGCGGTCCGTCTATGTTCTTATTTGAAAGTGCCGCGACCCGGGTTGGCAGGGGCTCCCCTTGTTTCCCGTCACGGCGTCCTGGTACCAGGCCCGGACCGTCCCGTTCGTCCCTGGGTGGCACGGTCCACCGCGCAAGCGTGATGGCTCGGAGGCGCTCCCTGCTCCTTCGGGCCGTCGCGCGCCTCAACCGCGGCGTCGGCGTCGCATGAGGGCGACGATCGGGCGCACCGAGGTGCCGGTCGCCGCCAGTAGCCGCGCCCGGATCGGGGTCGCGTAGGCGGTCTCCGCCTCGGGGGCGCTGAGGTAAAAGCCGACAACGCCGGCGAGGATCGCGGCGTGGCGGTGGGGATGGCGCAGGCGGGCGCCGGCAGCGCGGCCGAGCCGGGTGACGAGCTCCAGGCGGTTCGCTGCCTCCTCGCCATCGCGGTAGTAGACGAGGTAGCTGTGGGCCCCGGCGGCAGCGTCCTGATCCCGGTCGATCAGGTCGTCTAGGAAGACGGTGAGGGCACCGACCGGGGGGAAGTAGGCGGCGTCGATCGCCGTCGCCTCGATGGGGTCGGTGTGGCGGTCGGCGGCAGCCGCGATCAGTGCGTGGGCGGCGACTGAGGAGCTGGCCCCGGCGGCGACCTCCCACCAGCTGTAGACCGGCGGCGCTTCCTGGGCGTGGGCCCAGGCCTCGAGCGCGTCGCGGCCGCCGTGTTCGGCCAGATGGGTCTGGGCTTGGCCTTCGCCGCAACGGGCGATGGCGCGCTCGAGTGCGGCAGCGACGGCGGCGTGGCGGGGGAGGGCCATGGCGCTCTCGCGGTACGCGGAGAAGAGCCGCTCAAGGTAGGCGGCGTCGCCTCCGGTGCCTCGCTCCTCGACGGTGTCTAGGTAGTCGATTGCGACCTGCAGCGCGACCATCGCCCGCGTCGCCGTTGGCCGCGTTCGCCATGGTGCAAGGGTCGCGAATACCGCCGTGGCCTCGACGTTGAGGCTCTTCTCATCGAGCGAGCCGCGCCCGGTCGGGTCGATGCTGGCGGCAACTTCGTGCCAGGCGGCGAGTTCCTGACGTACCTGCGGCAGCACCTGGCGCCGATAGATCACCAGCGCCCGCGCCACCGCCGCTGCCTCTTGTAACCGGCTCACCGACTCAGCCTACGAGGCCGGGATACTGCCGCCGATGCGCTCGCTCCCCCACGACCCCCGCAAGCTGGCGGCGATCTACTTTGGGGGCGTCGTTGGCGCTCTGATCAGGGTCGGGCTCGCCCAGGCCGCCGCGGTCGGGCCGGGCCAGTGGCCCTGGCCGACCTTCGCGGTGAACATGGTCGGCGCCTTCCTACTCGGCTACTTCTTCGCGCTCTTTCGCGACCACCCGGAGGAGAGCCTGCACCACCCGTTCCTGGGGACCGGCATCTGCGGCACCCTGACCACCTTCTCGACCATGCAGCTGGAGCTGTTCACCCTGGTCGACGACGGCTACCTTGGCCTCGCCGTCGCCTACGCCGCGGTGACGATCGCGCTCGGCTACCTCTTCGTCCGCGCCGGGATTGCGCTGGAGCGGGGGCGGGGCGGTTTGCGCACGTCCAGCGTGCATAAGTCGCCCCAGGAGGATCGGTGACCCTGCCTGCCTGGATCGCCGTCGGCCTGTTGGGCGGCGTCGCCGCGGCGGCGCGCTTCGCGATCGACGCCGAGATCGCCGCCCGCGCCCGCAGCGAGTTCCCGCTCGGGATCCTCGCCGTCAACCTCAGCGCCTCCTTGGCGCTCGGGCTCGTCGCCGGCGCGGCGCTGCACGGTCCAGCGCTGACGATCGTCGCCGGCGGCGGCATCGGCTCCTACTCCACCTTCTCGACCTGGATCCTCGACTCGCACCGGCTCGGGGTCGCCGGCCGCGCTGATCTCGCCTGGCTCAACGTCGGCCTCTCGCTAGCCGCAGGCTTCGCCGCGGTCGCGCTCGGGCACTGGCTCGGCACCGCGCTCTGATCGCGCGGCCGCCGCAAAACGTCCGCATATAGGGGGTTTTCGGGACCTCTTTCGGCCCGAATTCGCGTCCGGCGGCGTCCCTACCTTGAATCGGGAAATGAACGAGCCGACCCTCTTCCCGACTCCCGAGCCGATCGCACCCGAGCCCGTCGCCGCGGAGGCCCTCGCCGAGGAGCCCGCCGCCCCGGCGCCGATCGCACCGCTCCACGAGAATTCGGCCGCGCCCGCGATCGGGGAGCCCGGCCCCCCCGCCGCCCGGGTCGCCCTCGCCGACCTCGAGGACGGCCAGCCGGTTAACGGCGTCTACGCGGTGCGCGGCCGCGAGCTGCGCCGCAAGCGCAACGGCGAGCCCTGGTTGCGGCTGACGATCGGTGACGCCAGCGGCGGCGCCGAGGCGGTCTGCTGGGAGGGAGCGGAGGAGCTCTACGCGATCGCCGCCCCCGGCACCCCCGTCCACCTCACCGGCCTCTTCGAGGTCAGCGAGCGCTGGGGCGCCAAGGTGAAGCTGAACGGCCTGCGCCTGGCCGAGCAGCACGAGTTCAGCAGCGACGATCTCGCCCCGCCCTCGGCGGCGTCTCTGGAGACCCTGGAGCGCGACCTGCGGGCGCTGCTGGCGACGATCCAGGACCCGCAGCTGAGCTCCCTGCTCGACTCCTTCTTCGCGGAGGGCAGCGAGGCTTGGGCCCGCTTCAGCGAGGCGCCGGCGGCGAAGACCTACCACCAGGCTTACCGGCACGGGCTGCTCGAGCACACCCTCTCGGTCGCGCAGGCGGTCAGCGCTGCTGCCAACTTCTTCCCCGGCATCGACCGTGACGTCGCCGTCACCGGCGCCCTCCTCCACGACATCGGCAAGACAGAGGCCTATAACGATGACCCGCTGGCGATCGACCTCACCGACGCCGGTCGGCTGCAGGGCGAGATCCCGCTCGGCTACTACCTGGTGCGTCGTCGCATCGAGGACATCCCCGGCTTCGACCCGCACCTCGCCAAGTGCGTACTGCACATCATCCTTAGCCACCACGGCTCACTAGAACACGGCTCCCCGGTCGTCCCCGCCACCCGCGAGGCCGTCCTCGTCCACATGATTGACAACCTCGGCGGCCGCCTCGGCAGCTTCGACCGCATCGAGCGGGAGCTCCCTGCCGGTGAGAGCTGGTCCCGCTTCGATCGGGCGCTTTCAGGCTCCGCGTATTTCGCCGCCCGCGCCGCGGCTTAGAACTTCACCGCGCAGCGGCGGATTTTTCGTGCGTCACCGTCGGCATGCTCGATGCACTTGACCAGCCGCTTCGGGTTGCCCTTCTTTTCGGCGAGGTGGAGTGAGCGGCGGACCTGGCGCTGGATCTGGCTGCTGACATTGTCGATGTCCTTGGTGACGTCGTTGAGGCCGCTGCCCCCAAAGGACTTTTCGAAGGTCTTATTGGCGCTGTCGATGGCGTGATCGGTCGTCTTCAGGACCGGCTTGACGAGGAGGAAATAGGCCGCGGCGAGGATCCCGACCGTGACCAAAAGCCGGATGATGCCGGAGGTCAGGCTGCCGAACAGGTTGCGCAGGATGTCCATGGGGACTGCCGGAGACTATCCTGCCCACCGTGGCCAAGGACACCGAGAAGCTGATCCGCCAGCTCTCGCTGATCTCGTTCCTGATGGCCCAGGGAAGGCCGGTTTCGGCCCTCGAGATAAAGCGCGAGGTGGAGGGGTACAGCGACATGAACGACGACGCCTTCGCGCGGCGCTTCTACGCCGACCGGGCCGAGCTGGAGAGCCTCGGCATCCAGCTGGGGGTTGAGAAGCCGGGCGAGGGGTTCTTCGAGGCGGAGCTTTACTCGCTGCCGCCGGAGAACTTCTACCTCGATGAGATCGAGTTCTCGGCTGACGAGCTGGCGGCACTCTCGACGGCGCTGATGCTGCTCACCGACGGCGGCTTCGCCTACGCCGAGCCGCTGCGGCTGGCCCTGCAGCAGGTCGCTTGGGGGCATCCCAATCCGCTGAAGGAGGGCGAGCGGGCCCCGGTCGAGATGGCGATGACCGCCTCCGCTGGTGGCCGCGACCTCTCCCAGCGCCTCTCCAAGATCGAGACCGCGATCAGCCGCCGCAAGACGATCGAGTTCACCTACTACACGATGGAGCGCGGCGAGGAAGAGAAGCGCAAGGTCGACCCCTACCACCTGGTCTTCCGCGGCGGCCAGTTCTATCTGATCGGCCTCTCGCACGAGCGCGAGGCGGTGCGGGTCTTCCGGCTCTCGCGGATCCAGGGCAAGGTCGGCTACGCCTCCAAGGCCGAGCACGACTTCTCGCCGCCCGAGGACTTCGACCGCCGCGACTACGGCAGCCGCGCCGACTGGCAGCTGGGGGAGACCCAGGACACCGCGAAGATCTTCGTGCGCGAGCGGATCGCCTGGATGATCGAGCGCGACTACGGCGACTACGGGACGCTCCGCAACGCCGTCAAAGCCGACGGTGCCCCCGGCAAGGGGCGCGTTTTCGAGACCAGCTATGCCTCCGGCCGCGAGCTGATCGCCTGGGTGCTGCGCTGGCGCCAGAACGCCGAGGTACTCGCCCCCGACGACCTCCGCGAGGAAGCCGAGGGCCGGGTGGCGCTGCTGCGCAATCGCCACGAGAACGGCTTCGAGCCGGCCGAGATCGTCGACCGGCCGCTGCGCGACGCCAGCCGCCGCCCCCGCTCCAACGGCCGCGGCGAGGCGGCGATCCGGCCCGAGCGCTTCGCCCGCCTGGTCACCCTCGCCGGGATGCTGATCGAAGCCGCCAAACGCGGCGAGCGGCTACAGGTCGCCGACCTCCGCGAGCGGTTGGAACTGAGCAACGAGGAGCTGCGCGAGGACGTCGAGCTGCTCAACGTCGTCAACTTCGGCGGCGGCACCTACGTCCTCTACGCCGAATTCATCGGCGGCGAGATCGAGGTCGACTCCGAGCCCTACGGCGATAACTTCGCCCGCCCGGCGCGGCTGCTGCCGCTGGAGGCGAAGGCGCTGATCGCCGCGATCGACCTCTTCGGCGAACACCTGCCGCAGACCGATCTGCAGAAGGCGCGCAAGAAGATCGTCAGTGCACTTGGCCATGACCCCTCCGAGGAGGGCCTGGAGATCGCCTCCGCCGGTGGTGGCGACGCCGCCGTGGCACGCGCAATCAACGACGCGATCGCTGACAGCAAGGTGATGGAGATCAGGTACTACAAGGAGAACGAGGACCAGTTCACCGATCGCGAGATCGAGCCCTACCGGCTCCAGAACGGCTCCGAGGGCTGGTACGTCGCCAGCTACGACCTCACCCGCGGCGGTGTCCGCCACTTCAAGCTGGAACGGATCAAAGAGGCGACCCTCTCGAAGAAGAGCTTCGAGCCGCGCGAGGAGGTCGAGGAGCTGGCTGGGGTCGAAGGCTGGATGACCCATGGCGAGGTGCCGACCGCCGACGTCGCCCGCGTCTGGGTCTCGCCGGAGCGGGCCCGCTGGCTGCGCGAGGAGCGGACCGTGGTCGAGGAGCTGGCCGACGGCGCCGTCGTCGTCGAGCTGCCCTACGCCGGCAAGCCCTGGCTGGTCCGGGAGATCCTCCGCGGCGCCGGCGACCTGGTCGTGCTCGAGCCCTCCGACGCTCGCGAGGCGATCGCCAAAGAGGTCTCCGGCTGAGCCTGGCCCCCGGCCACCCGGACGTCCTCAAGATCGTCGCCCCGAACCCGGGGCCGATGACGCTGGAAGGGACGAACACCTATCTATACGGCGCCGACCCCTGCGTGGTCATCGACCCCGGCGTCGACGAGGAGTCGCACCTGGCGGCAATCCGCAGCGCCGCCGCAGAGCGCGGCGGCATCGGCCTGGTCCTGCTCACCCACTCGCACGTCGACCACGTCGGCGGCGCCGACCAGCTCGGGGCCGAGGTGCTGGTGCCGGGCGACGGCGAGCGCCACGGTGGCCTCCGCGTCCTCGCCACCCCGGGCCACGCCGCCGACCACGTCTGCTTCCTCAGCGACGACGGCGTCTGCTTCAGCGGCGACCTGGTGCTCGGCCTCGGCTCGACGATCGTGCCGCCGGGCGGCGGCGCCCTGCGCGCCTTCATGGACTCGCTGGCGCTGCTACAGGCGGAGGAAATCGACCTGATCGCCCCCGGCCACGGCCCCTGGATCACCGATCCGGAGGCGAAGCTCGGCGAATACGTCGAGCACCGGGAGATGCGCGAGGGCCGCCTCCTCACCGCCATCGAGCGCGGCGAGCGCTCCCGCGCCGCCCTGCTTGCCGAGGCCTGGGACGACGTCCCGGTCGAGCTCTTGCCGATGGCGGCGATGGCGATGGACGCCCACCTCGAAAAGCTCGAGGAAGAAGGCGCCGTGCCAGACGGGCTGACCCAGTAGCCCGTCTGGCAGGTCATTACCTACTTGCTGAAATAGCGCGCCAGCGCAAAGCCGCTGCCGGTGCCGAGCAAGCCGGTGACGACGTTGCCGCCGACCGTGATCCTGTCTTTGGCGTCGACGTAGATCTGGGACGCGGAGGCGCTGGAGGGGCCGCCGAAACCGGTGCGGACTGAGCCGTGATCGCCGAAGGAGCGGTCGAAGGTGCCCTTCGACTTCATCCGCGAGAGCACGAAGCTGGAGCGGCTGAGGCCCTTGACGTGTTTGCCGCGCAGCTGCCGGGTGGCGTGGCCGGCGAGCAGGACCCGTTCCTGGCGGTCGACGCCGATCGTTTCGAAGGCGACGTTCTTGGGCGTGGCCACGTTGACGCGCCCGGTGCGGCCGAAGCTCGGGTCGAGGCCGCCGCTGCGGGTCAGGCGCATCACCAGCTGTGACTTGCCGTGCTTGCCGCCGAGCAGGAGGATCTTGCCGGCAGGCGTGACCGCGGCCACCGGGGCGCTGCTGTAGCCGACCGAGCGGAAGCCGGTGAGGCCGAAGCCGGGACGCAGGTTTCCTTCCGGGCCGAACTCGGTCAGCAGCACGGACGGGCCGCCGTAGTTGACTTCGCAGCCGCTCTCGGAGGTGGCGACGGTCAGCACTGCTCCCGACCCCAGCACGTTGGCTTCGCTGAAGGCGCCGAGCTGGGCGATTTCCCGCAGGCCGGTGCCGCCGAAGCTCGGGTCGAGCTCCCCGGAGCTGGTGAGGCGGGCGACGAAGCCGCTCGAGACGGATGCCGTGGGGCTGCAGAAGCTGGCTTTGATCACCGCGGCGCCGGTCAGCACCGGGCGGTCCTGGCCGTCGACCGCGATGCTCTCGAGGCCGACGGCGGGACCGCTGTAGGACCCGGTCGGCACGATCGGCGGTTTGATCCCGAAGTCGTCGACCAGGAGGCCGTTCCAGTCGAAGCTGTTGTCGACCGTCCCATCGGCGTTGAACCGCATCACCGTCGCCGCGCTGCGCAGCGGGTCGGGCGTCGAGGAGGTCGGCAGGGGACGGGAGGTGCCGGCCAGCAGGACGCGTCCCTGCGAGTCGACGGCGACGTCGGCGAGGACGAAGTTCATCCCGACCGGTCGCTGGACGGTGACTGCCCCGCCGCGACCGAAGCTCGGGTCGAGCTTGCCGTTCGGGAGCACGCGGACGATCCGGGTGCTGCCGGCGACGACCGTCTTGCCGCCCGGCGCCGGCGCCATCGCCAGGTGGCCGGCGCTGAACCGGAAGGGGACGGTGTATTTGACGCCGAGCCCGCCGGCGTTCTCGGGCGGGAAGGCGAGCAGCAGCTTGCCGTCCTTGCTGAAGCCGCGGTCGAGCCGCCCGGGCTTGGCGCTGGGTTTCGCCAGCGCCGGCGCGGCCATCAGGGCGGCACCCGCGGCGACCGCGCAGGCCAGCGCCAGCAGCGGCATCCGGTTCTTCTTGACGCTCCAATTCAGCCTGCTCATCTCGATTTGTCCCCCCGTTTTGATTTCGGTCAGCCGCAAGAACCGCCGAGCATTCCAGAAGTAGCGGTGCCGACCGCCGGGATCGCACGCTTCCTGGCCAGCCAGCCAACTGGCACACTCCCCAGATGGCCAGGCAGCGGAAGCGCAGTGGGGTGCGAGGGGCGACCCAAGTGGGGCTGGTGCTCGGCGCGGCCGGGACCGGGATCGCCGCCGCCGGGACCGCGGCGGCCTGGCACTGGCTGGCGCGGCGGCCGTTGCCGCAGGAAGAGGGGTCGATCGAGCTGGAGGGCCTGGAGGGCCGGGTGCGGGTGCACCGCGACCGCTGGGGCGTGCCGCACGTCGAGGCCGACGCCGCCCACGACCTCTACTTCGCCCAAGGCTTCGTGCACGGCCAGGACCGGCTCTGGCAGATGGACTTCTACCGGCGGGTCGTGCAGGGGCGGATCGCCGCGATGGCCGGGCCGGAGGGGCTGCCGATCGACCGCTTGGTTCGTACCTTCGGGATCCGCCGCGTTGCCGAGCGCGAGGAGGCCGAGCTCGACCCGGGGCTGCGGGCGCTGCTGGAGCGCTTTTGCGCCGGCGTCAACGCCGCCGCCGCGAGCGCCAAGGCGATGCCGTTCGAGATGCAGCTACTGCGCTTGCGCTGGGAGCCCTGGCGGCCAGTCGACATCCTCAGCCTCGGCAAGCTGCTCGCCTTCGGGCTCTCGACCAACTGGGAGCGGGAGTTGCTGCGGGCCGACATGGTGCGGACGCTGGGCCCCGAGTTGACTGCGAAGCTCGACCCGACCTACCCGGCCGACAACCCGGTGGTGACGCAGGAAGCCTGGTCCGGCGACGGCCTCGCGATCGTCGAGCAGATCGACGCGGTGCGGCGCTCGCTGGGGCTGGCGGCGGAGGCGAGCGGCTCCAACAACTGGGCGGTCAGCGGCAGCCTCAGCGCTACCGGCACGCCGCTGATCGCCGGCGACCCGCACCTGCCCCCGAGCATGCCCGGCATCTGGTACCAGGTCGGCCTCAGCCACGGCGGCCGCACCGTCCGCGGCGCCTCGATGCCGGGGATGCCGGGTGTCTACATGGGCCAGAACGACGACGTCTGCTGGACCTTCACCAACGTGATGGCCGACGTCGAGGACCTCTTCGTCGAGCGGGTCGAGGGCGACCGCTACCTGTTCGAAGGCGAGTGGCGGCCGCTGGAGATCCTCCGCGAGGAGATCCCGGTCAAGGGTCGCGATGTCCCCGAGATCCTCGACGTCCGGGTCACCCACCACGGCCCGATCGTCAATCAGGCGCTCGGCGCCGACGAGTCCGAGCCGCTCGCACTGGCCTGGCTGGCGCTGCGCGAACCGACCGCCTTCGCCGGCATGTTCGAGCTGCTCGAGATCACCTCCGGCCCGGAGCTGGTCGAGAAGCTCTCCGGCCACACCGCTCCCGCTTCGAACCTGATCTGGGCCGACCGCCATGGCTCGATCGGCTACAAGCTGATCGGCCGTCTGCCGCGGCGGCGCGGCGGCTGCCCCGACCTGCCGAAGCCAGGCTGGACCGGCGAGTACGAGTGGGAGGGGACGATCCCTTACGAGGAGCTGCCGGAGACGATCGACCCCGAGAGCGGCTATCTGGTCACCGCCAACAACCGCATCGTCGGCGACGAGTACCCGCACCACATCACCAGCGAGTGGCTCGACGGCTTCCGCGCCAAGCGGATCGAGCAGCTGCTTGCTGAGAGCGACGAGCACGACCTCGAGAGCTTCGAGACGATGCAGTCCGACAACCTCTCGCTGCCGGGGATCGAGGCGGCGCGGCGGCTGGCGCGTCTGCACCCGCGCGGCCAGCGCGAGATCAGCGCCCTGGAGCGGCTGCGCAGCTGGGACGGCCGGCTCGACCCGGAGACGATCGCCGGGACGATCTACCAGGCCTTCCTGCTGCGCCTGGCCCGCGAGGTGGCGCGGGCCGCGATCGGCGACCGCGACCTCTGCGAGCGCTACCTCGACCGCGCCGACAATGGCTTCACTCCGCACACCACCTCACCTTGGCGCTGGCACTCGCACCTGATGAAGCTCTGGGAGGAGGGCGACGAGGAGCTGATCGGGCGACCCTGGGACGAGCTGGTCCTGGAGGCGTTGGCCGGCGCCCTCGACGACCTCGGCGACCGCTTCGGTCCCGACCCGGAGGGCTGGCGCTGGGGACGCGTCCACGAGATGGAGTTCCCGCACCCGCTCGGCGAGGCCAACCCGCTGCTGCGCCGCCTGCTCAATCGGCGCCTGCGGGCCGGCGGCGCCCAGGAGACGGTCAGCCAGATCGCCTACGACCCCAACGACCCCTACCGGGCCGTCTGGGCGCCGAGCTGGCGGATGGTCGCCGACCCCGCCGACCCGGAGCGCTCGCGCTGGCAGATGTTCACTGGCCAGTCCGGCCACCCCGCCAGCCCCCACTACGACGACCTCCAGCCCGACTGGCTGGAAGGCCGCACCCAGCCGATGCGCGGCGAGGGGCCCTGGCGCGAGCTCGATCTGGCCCCGCCGACCTAGCGCTGCGGACTTTTCCCACCCTATAGCGAGGGAAAAGTACGCAGCGCAACTCGGGACGGCTCAGGCTGGCTCCAATGAGAGCGAGCCGCTTGCCTCGGCGACCGAGGTGACCAGCTCGACGATCTCCGGCGGTGCCTTCTGCGGCGAGCCGCTGTCGAAGGGTGGGTCGGGGTCGTACTCGATCCCCAGCTGCACCGCCTGGGCAACCTCGGGGCCGACCTCGACCGAGACCAGGTGCAGGGCCATGTCGATCCCGGCGGTGACGCCGGCCGCGGTCAGCAGCTTGCCGTCCTCCACCCAACGACCGCCGACCGGCTCGGCCCCGAAGCGGGGCAGGGCGTCGAGCAGCAGCCAGTTCGAGGTTGCCCGCTTGCCCTCAAGCAGTCCAGCGGCGCCGAGGATCAGCGAGCCGGTGCAGACCGAGGTGGTCCATTTGCTGGTGCGGTCGACGGCCCGCAGCCACTCAAGCGTCTCCTCGTCGTGCATCGCGCTGCGGCTGCCGATGCCGCCGGGGACGAGCACCAGGTCGGGCTCACCCGCCTCGGCGAGGGTGGCGTCGGCGACAAGGCCGAGCCCCCCTTCGCAGCGCACCTCGCCGGCTTGCTTGGCGACGAAGCGGACGTTCCAGCCCGGCACGTTGCGCATCACTTCGTAGGGCCCGGCCGCGTCGAGCACGGCCAGCTTGTCGTAGATGAGGATTGCGATGTCCATGGCGGTGATGGTGCCGCGATCAGGGCAGCCGCGCCAGTGGCAGGATTGCCAATGTCCGCTAGATTCCTGCCATGGCTTCAAGGAATGGGAACGGCGCCGAGCGGGCTCGCGTGGACGGGCACAGCGGCGCAGCCGGGCCCGGTGAAGCCCGCTGCCGGCACCGCGTGGTGGCGCTCTGCCTCGATGGCGTCGTCGCCTTTGATCTCACCGCTCCCGCCCAGGCCTTCGGCCTCGCCGCCGCGCCCGGCGGGAGACCCCACTACGAGTTCTCGACTTGCTCGGTCGATGGTGGGCCGGTGCAGACGACCAGCGGCTTTGGGCTGACGCCGCAGGCGGGATTGCGAGAGCTGGCCCGGGCCGACACCGTCGTCGTGCCCGGTTACCTCGCCACGCTCGAGCCGCCGCCCGAGCCCGCGCTGGCGGCGCTGCGCGATGCCGCCGAGCGCGGCGCCCGCATGTTTTCGGTCTGCACCGGCGCCTTCGCGCTCGCCCACGCCGGCCTGCTCGACGGCCGCCGCGCCGCCACCCACTGGGGCTGGACGGGCGAGCTGGCACGGCGCTTCCCGGCGGTCGAGGTCGATGCGGCGGCGCTGTTCGTCGACGAAGGGGCGGTGCTGACCTCGGCCGGCCTGAGTGCCGGCATCGACCTCAGCCTGCACACGATCCGTAAGGACCACGGCGCCGCCTGCGGCGAGCGGGTCGCCCGCCACATGGTTGCGCCACCGCACCGCGAGGGCGGCCAGGCGCAGTTCATCGAGCGCCCCGCGGCGGCGCCGAGCGGCTCCTTGGAGACGACCCGCGGCTGGGCGGCGGCGCGCCTCGAGCAGCCGCTCGACGTAGCCGCGATGGCCGCCCACGCCGGCGTCAGCCCGCGAACCTTCGCCCGCCGCTTTCGCGAGGAGACCGGGACGACGCCGCTGCAGTGGCTGCTCGGCCAGCGGGTGCTGGAGGCGCGCCGCCTGCTCGAGGAGTCCGACCTGCCGATCGAGACGATCGCCTGGCGCTGCGGCTTCGGCACCGCCGCCTCGCTGCGCGACCACTTCCGCCGCGCCACCGCGACGACCCCGACTGCCTATCGGCGCGCGTTCGGCGGGCTAGAGTCGACGGCGGCATGAGCAGGCGCGACCAAATCAAGCTCAGCGAGGAGGAGCTGTCGCGGCTGCTGGAGGAGGAGCGGATCGCGGTCGTCTCCAGCCTCGGGCCGCGTGGCTGGCCGCACTCGATGCCGCTCTGGTTCGTGCCCCGTGGCGGTGAGGTCTGGATCTGGACTTACGCGAAGTCGCAAAAGGTGCGCAACCTCGAACGCGACCCGCGGGCGACGGTCCTGATCGAGACCGGGCACGAGTACGGCGAGCTGCGCGGGGCGATGATCGAGGCCGAGGCCGAGCTCCACCGCGACTTCGAGACCGTGATCGGCTTTGCCGAGCAGCTGACCCTGCGTTACGCCGAAGGGATCTCCGCGGTCGAGGGCGACGCCAAAGCGGCGCTGGAAGCGCAGGCGCCGAAACGGGTGGCGATCCGCTTCAAGCCAGTCCTGACGGCAACCTGGGATCACCGCAAGCTCGGCGGCACCTACTGAGCTGGGTGACAGGTTCGCTACATCCGGCCATCGGCCGTGTTGCAGAGTGACGCGCTCGCTACCTTTTCCTGCTCGATGAACCGCCGCCCAGTCCTCTCACTCGCCCTCGCCGCCCTAATCGCCGCCGTCTTCGTCGGTTTCGTCGCCCAGTCCGGCGAGGCGACGCCGGCGCCGCGGCTGCTGCCGAAACCGCCGAAGGAATTCTTCGGGATCGGCCCGCAGACCAGCCTCACCGAAGAAGACGCCGCCTACATGAAAGCGGGGGGGATCGAAACGGTCCGCTGGCCACTCTCCTGGGGCGGTATCCAGCCGACCAAGAACGGCGGCTACAACTGGGAATCGATGGACGGCGTCGTCGCCACCGCGGCCCGCCACGGGCTGCGGGTCCTGCCTTTTCTCTACGGCACCCCGCGCTGGGTCGCGCGCAAGCCGACGACGTTGCCGATCGACAACGCCGCCGCTCGCACTGCCTGGGCCGCCTTCCTGCAGGCGGCGGTGAAGCGCTATGGGCCGGGCGGCGAATTCTGGGTCCAGCACTCGCCCGGCGTCGTCAAGTACGAGACCCCGATCAGCCGACCGCTGCCGATCCGCACCTGGCAGGTCTGGAACGAGGCCAACTTCTTCTACTTCGCCTACCCGGTCTCGCCGCAGCGCTACGCGCGGCTGCTGAAGATCTCGACGCCGGCGATCAAAGGCGCCGACCCGGGCGCCAAAGTGATCCTCACCGGCCTCTTCGGCGAACCGACCGCGCACGGCTCGCGGGGGATGCCGGCCTCGACCTTCCTCGAACAGCTCTACCGGGTCCCGGGGATCAAGAGCTTCTTCGACGGCATCGCCCTGCACCCCTACGCGGTCGACGCGGAAACGCTCGAAGAACTGGTCGAAGGGCTGCACGAAGTGACGGTCGCCAACCATGACCGGGTGCCGCTCTACATCACCGAGATGGGCTGGGGCTCGCAGAACGATTTCAACGTGGTCGCCTTCGAGCAGGGGATCCGGGGCCAGGTGAAGCAGCTCAAGGCCGCCTACGGCTACCTGCTGGAAAACCGCAACAAGCTCGACCTCAAGCAGGTCTACTGGTTCTCCTGGAAGGACCTGCCGGACTCCTGCAGTTTCTGCGACTCGGTCGGCTTCTTCCGCGAAGGTCCCAAGTTCAGGGCGAAGCCCGCCTGGCACGCTTTCATCGCCCTCACCGGCGGTCGCCCGCGGCCGTAGGCCCCCGCGGCGGCTCTAGCGAGCGCGGCGTGGCAGCACCGCAACGATCAGCTTCGGCGCCGTGGCGGCCGCGAAGCCGTCTCCCGCGGCGACGGTCGCAGTGAACCGCGAGAGGTGGCGGATTCGTCGCACGAAGCTGGCCTTGCAGCCCTTGCCGAGCTTGGCGCTGCCGTTGGGCCGCCCGGCCCGAAGTAGCTCCACCGACTCGCGATTGCGGCCGGCGCATGGATCCAGGTGGACGCTGAGCAGGACCTTGCTGCCGCGGAGGACCGGGGAGCGGTCCGCTTCGAGGGTCAGGGCGGCGCGGCGCAGGCGCTTCTGGCCCCGTTCCTTGCCGCCACTTTTTGGCGGCGTCGGGGTCGTGCCAGTGGCGCCACTGTTGCCACCCGTTTCGCCACCGCTACTGCCGCCGCCCGGCGGCGCCGGTGCTGGGCAACTGGCCGGCGGCAGGCCGGCGAAGCGGAGGACTTCGCCGCCTTCGGTGACCACGTAGTCCCGGGCGGCGGCGTCTTCGCCGAAGGAGACCGGGTTGGCGACCTTGAGACCGGTCCAGCAGTCGTCGCTCGCCATCGCTTCACCGGCGGCCGGCAGCCGCAGCGAGCGGATCGCGCCGCTGCAGAGGTCGGCGTAGAGGTAGTGCCCGAGGAGGTCGCCGAGGGCGGCGTCGCGGACGACGTAACCACCGATCACGGCGCAGCGGCTGGCGCCGCCGGGCACGTCCGTCTCTTTGTCGTGTTTGTAGTCGAAGATCGGTTCGACGAAGTCGTTGGCGCTGCTGTCGGCGCAGCCCTGGTCGTCTCCGGGGCCTTCGGTGAAGCCCTCACGGCAGTTCCAGCCGTAGTTGGCGCCCTGGCCGCCGACCAGCCCGGGCCCCGGGCTGCGGGCCAGGTCGATCTCCTCGCGGGCGCCCTGGCCGACGTCGCCGATCAGCGTGTCGCCGGTCGCCCGGTCGAAGGAGAAGCGGAAGGGATTGCGCAGGCCGTAGCTCCAGATTTCCGGCGTCTGCCTCGGCTGCGGGGCGACCCGGAGAAGCTTGCCGAGCTTGCTGTCGAGGTCCTGGGAGTTGTGGAGTTCGTCGTTGCTGCCACCGCCGTCGCCGGTGGAGACGTAGAGCATCCCGTCGGGGCCGAACTGGATCTGGCCGCCGTTGTGGTTGGCCTGCTGGGAGTGGGCGACGCTGAAGACCGGTTCCAGGCTGGTCAGGTCCGCCGTTTCAAGGCCCGGCGCCGCGGTCAGCCGGTCGACGTGGATCATTCCGGTTTCGTCGTTGATGTAGTCGACGAAGATGTGGCCGCTGGTGTCGAAGTCCGGCGCCGGGGCGACCGACATCAGCCCCCGCTCGCCCTGGCAGGAGCCTTTGCATTCGACTTCCGAGCTGAGGTCGGCGAACTCGTGGACGATGCCGTTGACGACCAACTGGACCGTCCCTTCGCGTTCGCTGACGAAGAGCCGGTCGGCATTGCCCGGGTCGGAGGTGACGTAGGTCGGGTGGTCGAAGTGGCCGAGCGATTCCAGCGTCAGCGCCTGGGCGCTGCCGGCACCGAGCAGCGAGAGGCAAAGCGTAAGCAGGGCAAGTCGTCTCATCGACTCCATATAGATAGCCATGTGGCGGCTGGGGCAAACCCTGGGCGACCGCCGGTCGGGACGGCTGCCGATCCCTTTAAGGTTGGGTCGGTGGGAGCACAGGACCCCTCGATTCCCGCTGCCGATGGCGCTGAGAAGACCGTTTCGCTGGTAATTCCCGCCTACAACGAGCAGCTGCGACTGCCCGCCCTGCTCGACGAATTGTCGAGCGGCGCCGCCGCGGCGATCGCCGCGGCTGGCCTGCGGCTGGTCGAGGCGCTGATCGTCGACGACGGCAGCAGCGACGGCACCGCGGCGTTGCTGCGGGAAGCGGCAGACGACAATCCGCTGGTCAAGCCGGTGCTTGAGTTCGACCGCAACCGTGGCAAGGGAGCGGCCTTCGCGGCCGGGGTCAAGCGGGCGCAGGGGGACTTCGTCCTGCTCGCCGACGTCGACCTCTCGACGCCGCTTGGGGAGCTCGGCAAGCTGACCGCGGCGATCGAGGCCGGCGCCGACATCGCGATCGGCTCGCGGGCGGTGCCGGGGGCCGTGGTCGAGCGCGGGCCCCATCACCGCAAGGTGCTCGGCAACACCTTCAACGGCGCCGTCCGCCTGCTCACCGGCCTGCGCCTGCGGGACACCCAGAACGGCTTCAAGCTCTTCCCGACCGACGTCGTCAAGCGCCTCGTCGCCGAGCAGACCTGCCCCGGCTTCGCCTTCGACGTCGAGTTGCTGATGCGCGCCGACCAAGAGGGCCTGCGGATCGCCGAGGTGCCGATCCTCTACCTGCACGACTCCCGTTCCAGCGTCCGGGTCGGCTCGGCGGGGTTGCAGATGCTGCGCGACGTCAGCGGCTTGGCCTACCGGATCCGCCTCCGCGATCGGGCTGGCGGGCGGGCGCCACGGCAGGCGAATCTCGCCCAGCAACCGCTCAACGATCGCGACTGAGCGGCCGTGAGGGCCGATATCGTGCCCCGGCCGTGACCGGAGGCGCCGCCACCCGCTCCGAGGTTCCCGCGCGCCGCCAGGGCTGGGGCGCGACCTTGACCGACCCGACGATCGCCGCGATCGGGCTCTACGCACTGGTCGCGATCGGGGCCGCGGTGGCCGCCTACTTCGCCCTCTTCACCCAGTTCGCGCCCTATGACGACGAGGGAACGCTGCTCGTCACCCTCAACTCCTTCGCCCACGGCCACACCCTCTACAGCGACATCTACACGCCCTACGGGCCCTTCTACTACGAGCTCTTCGGCGGCCTGCTGGCGCTCTTCGGCAGGGACATCGACACCGACCTGAGCCGCACGATCGTGCTGCTGCTCTGGGTCGGAACCAGCCTCCTCTACGGCTTCAGCGCCCAGCGCCTGAGCGGGCGGCTGGCTCTCGGCCTGACCGGCACGATCGCCGCCTTCGCGACCCTCTTTGTGCTGGCCGGCGAGCCGATGCATCCGCAGGTCCTCTGTGTGCTGCTGCTCGCCGCCTTCACGGTGCTGGTCGTCTTTGGCCCGGGCAAGCGGCTCGCCTGGGCCGGCGGGGCCGCTGGGGCGCTGCTGGCGGCGCTGGTCCTGACCAAGCTCAACCTCGGCGTCTTCGCGGTCGCCGCGGCGGTGCTGGCCGCGGTGCTGACGGTCGAGCCGCTGCAGCGCCGCCGCTGGCTCCGCTGGCCGGTCGTCGCGATCGCGGTGCTGCTGCCGCTGATCCTGATGATCCGCGACCTCGACATCGAATGGGTCCGCAATCTAATCGGGCTGGAGACGCTGGCGATCACCGCCGTAGTGGTCGCCGCCTGGCCCTCGCGGCCGCGCCCCGGCGAGCCCGATGACGGGACCTTCCGCTGGGTGCTCGCCGCCGCGATCGGGTTCGCGGTCGCCTTCGTGGCGATCCTCGCCGCGATCGTCTTCAATGGCTCCTCGTTGAGCGACGTCTACGAGGGGATGGTCACCGAGGCGCAGCGGGTCCGCGAAGTCAACATGACCGAACTCCCCTCGCCGGCGGCGGCAGTCGACTGGGCCGTCGCGGCCCTCGCCGGCGCGGCGATCTGCGTGCGCCTGCGCGGCGACGGCGCGGGTCCACCCTCGATCTGGCCGGGGCTGCTGCGCGCCGCCGCGGGGGTGACGATCTGGTTCTCGATCGCGAAGATCACCCCAGTCGGACTCAACCCCTCCGCCCAGAACCCCGACGTGGTTGCGGCGGCGCTGGCTTGGGTGGCGGTGCTGGCCCCGGCGGGCGCGGTCGAGCCGACGTACAAGCGCTTCTTGCGGGTGCTGCTGCCGGCTCTGGCGGTCGCGGAGGTAATGCAGGTCTACCCGGTTGCCGGCAGCCAGATGGGGATCGCGGCGCTGACCTTCGTCCCGGTCGGAGCACTCTGCCTCGGCGACGCGCTGACCTCTCTGCGCGCCTGGGCTGAGGCGCGCGGGGGGCGTGCCCTGGAGCGCTTCGGGGTCGTCGCCGGCGTCCTCGCGGCGGCGCTGGCGGTCGACTTCGCGATCAACTCGATCGTCCGCCCGGCCGCCAACGGCGCCGTCGCCTACCGCGACCAGCAGGCGTTGCCTTTCGCGGGCGCCAGCGACCTGCGCCTACCGGCCGAAGAAGCGGCGACCTACACCCGCCTCATCGACCTCGTTCACAGCCACCGCTGCACGACCTTCATCGGCTACCCCAACATCGACAGCTTTTACCTCTGGGCCGGGATCGAACCGCCGCCTCCCGCCGCCCCCGGCGCCTGGGTCAACGCCCTCGACAGCGAACGGCAGCAGCGAATTGTCGACGAGCTGCGCGCCTCGCCGCGGCCCTGTCTGATCTTCAGCGAAGCGCGGGCGCAGAACTGGCTGCGCGGGGCGCCGGCCCCAGACCGGCCGCTGGCCCGCTACGTGCTGAACGACTTCCGCCCCGTTGAGGAAGTCGGCGAATTCACCTTCGAGTTGCCGAAGGGCAGCGGATGACCCGGCTGCTGATCACCGGCGGGGCCGGCTTCGTCGGCTCCAACCTCGCCGTCTCACTGGCCCAGCGCCACCCCGAGTGGGAGGTGATCGCGCTCGACAACCTCTACCGGCGCGGCTCCGAACTGAACCTGCCGCGCTTGGAGGAGGCGGGCGTCGAGTTCGTCAAGGGCGACGTCCGCGAGCCGGCCGATCTGCAGGCGCTGCCGGAGTTGACGGCGATGGTCGAGTGCTCGGCCGAGCCCTCGGTGATGAGCGGCATCGACGGCGACTCCAGCTACCTCGTCCACACCAACTTGACCGGCGCCTACAACTGCCTCGAGCTGGCCCGCCGCGACGGCGCCTTCTTCGTCTTCCTTTCGACCAGCCGGGTCTATCCGGTCGCCCCGCAGGTCGAGCTCAAGCTCGAGGAAGGGGAGACCCGCTTCGAGATCGCCGCCAAGCAGGCGGTGGCGGGGATCTCGCCGGCCGGGGTCTCCGAGGAATTCCCGCTCGAGGGTGCCCGCACGCTCTACGGCGCCACCAAGCTGGCCGCCGAGCTGCTGATCGAGGAGTTCCGGGCCGGTCTCGGCGTGCCGGCGGTGATCGACCGCTGCGGCGTGATCGCCGGCCCCTGGCAGATGGGCAAGGTCGACCAGGGGGTATTCACCCACTGGATGCTGGCCCACCACTTCGGCAACCCGCTCAGCTACATCGGCTTCGGCGGCGAGGGCAAGCAGGTCCGCGACCTGCTCCACGTCGAGGACCTGGTCGA
>Ga0105242_10000826_pt1 | contig 24103 bp, 20 predicted proteins | sample KBSM24metaG_FD_81521 | JGI IMG/M metagenome (GOLD analysis project Ga0105242, IMG submission 81521) | Miscanthus rhizosphere microbial communities from Kellogg Biological Station, Michigan, USA - KBS M2-4 metaG | ecosystem: Host-associated > Plants > Roots > Rhizosphere > Soil | place...
ACGCTCCCGCCGCGCCGCCGGTCGCTTGGAGTGGTCCGCGCATCCTGCGCGTCCCGATCAGCGGCACGACGAGAACCGACACAAAGCCGAGAATCGCCAGGACATATCGCACCCGCGCCGGTGCTCTCCGCGAGAGCCGCAGAACGGACCACGCGATCAGGACGACCGGCGCGCCGAAGAGCCAGAGGTTGAGCGCGAGCTCCACGCTTCCGATCATCGGCCGCCGCCCCTCTCGTCGAGCAGTTTCTCGATCCGGCGCAGTTCCTTCTCCGACATCTCTTCTTCCACCAGGTGCGCCGCCAGCTCCGCCGTCGAGCCGCCGAAGAAGCGGTCGATCAGCGAGCGCAGCGCCAGCCGCGCCGCCGCCGGCTCCTTCACCGCCGCCGCGTAGCGGTAGGCCCGTCCCTCCAGGCGCCGCCGCACCTGCTTCTTCGCCGCGAGGCGGTTGAGCATCGTCTGCACGGTCGTGTACGCGAGAGCGCTTCCGCTCTGCTGCATGGCCCCGTGAATGTCCGCGACCGTTGCTTCGCGGCCGAGAGCCCAGAGGGCCTGCATCACGTCCAGCTCACCGTCCGAGATCCGCGCACGCGCCATCGCAACTCCTACAAATGTCGTTACGAAGAAGGTAGGCGGAAGTTCGGCGGCCGTCAACTACATTTGTCGTTGTTTGCGGTTTGGACACCGCGAGATCGTCCCGCGGCGACCGGAAGTGTCACCGCGCTGCTGCCGGGACTTACGATTCGATCTAAGGCTTGATCCTCTTCGGGAGGACTGCTTCGACGTCCTCCGCGAAGCCCTCATACGTCGGCGGGCTGGCGCGCAGGTTCCAGCCGTGCGACGTGTAGACGGCGGTGACGTCCAGCGGACGCGGCTCGAGGTTGTATTGCGCGCCCGTCACTTCGATGATGACCCATCCCTTGATGAATGTGGGAGGAGGCACCGCGCCGCCGAGGAGCTTACTGCGGATGTCCGCGCAATCGATTTCCAGTCCCCAGTCGTCCTTGAGCGCGGCGTCGACGAGCTTGCCGGGCGGCATCGGCTGCTCGGGCTCGAGATGCTGGCCAAAACGGTACAAGAGGACTGCTTTCTTCTTGAACGCGATGCTCGCCGGATTGGGATTGTGGACGTTGATCGCCGTCAGGTAGTTGCCCGGCTTCACCGGCCATTCGACTCCGTCCTGAGGAGGTGTGGTCGCGTTAGGCAGCAAGCTCCCGCAAAGGAACTTCACGGCATAGACGTCCTTTGCCGGGAGACAGAACATGCGGAATTTCCAGGCATGATCCGACGAAGAAAATGGGCCGAACCAGTCCGCAGGCGGCACCGATGTAATCGTCCCGCTGGAACTGCCCCAATATTGCTGGCCCACGCCATTCTGGATTGGAGCCTGTTCCCCTCCGACCGGATCGAAGAGCACCCAATACTTCGTACCTGCAGCCACTGTGACGGGAGTGAGCAGATTCGCGCCCTGCCATGAGACCGTCGTGGTGGGCAGAGGGAAATAGCCGGTATCGCCCAGATTGGCCAGCGGCTTACTGGGGCCTCCGCCATCATCGCTCCAGATGGCGAGCGCGATGTTCCCCGATCCCTCCCCTGTAAAGACCTCGATGCGGGAAACGGTGACGCTCGCGGCGGGCGTCCATGCAATGGCCACGATCGGCCCGCCCATGAGCCAAGAGTCATTGTAGTCATCGGTGGCGTAGTTGGCGCCCTCGCATACCGGCTTTGGCGGCAGCGCGATCCCCGGCAGCCGCCGTTGCATGGGTCTCGCTGCCTGTCTCTCGACCGTGATGCTTTTATTGCGGGACGGTCCCTGGATTGTGGCCTGCTGCGCAGCGAGTTGCCACGCACTGAGAGAGACGAACATCAGCAGACAGGCAGCCGCGTATTTCGCTTTCATTGGTCGCCCCCAAGGAAAAACGACAATACCGAAAACATAGAGCCGGTATATCTGGCTGGCAAGCGGTAATTCTGGAAATGCGCAACGGTGGAATCGAGACTGGGAAGGCGGGAAGAACCGAAGAAGCCGGCCGACTTCCCGACCGAGCAAGGACGACAGCGATCGGTGATCCGCGGAATGGATCGCGAGATCGACCCTACTCTCGCGATTCATCCTGCATGCTCTTCGCATCAAAAAGTCTGGGGCGTGGATGGCTCGCCGCGCTCCGGGGATCGCGCGGTGATCTCCCGTCGAAACACATTCCTCATTCGGCATGACGAGGCTGTGTCACGGCGAGACATCGCGGTCATGCAGGCATTGCAATGCGGTCTCGCGGCGAAAGACCGCGGTCACGTCGCGATTGGGCCTGGTTACGGGTTGTTTCACGCGCATCTCCGGTCGCGGCGAGCGCTGCTGCCGGGATTACGATTCGATCTTCCGTTGAGACGCCGCGTTCATCGGGCGACACGCGGCAGTCTTCCGGCGGGCGCCTGTTGTTACAAACGAAATGCGCCGGAATATCGGACGGCAACCTCTGTTATCCGGAGTCGCTCCGAGCCGGTTCCGTCATGCCGGATCATGAGCGATGGCAAGCGTGACGCGACAAGCGGTTGGGTAATGCCCGTCGCGATCCACGTGGAGTCGAGCTGAGCTCCTCCAGCGCTTCCGATGTGTTGACCGGCGCCGCGCGTTGCGTCGCCGGAGTGGCTCCCGCGCCTCCGGAGGCTCGGGGATCGTCAACCGAATCGGTGAGCGCGTTGGCCTGTGATCTCCGATTCACAACGGCGTCCTTGCGACGCGGAAAAGAGTGAAGTACCAATCGGAGAAGAAACATGGCTACCAACGAGAGTTCCACCACACTGACCCCGGAGGCTGTCGTCGAGCAGTTGCGCACGCTTCGGCTGCAGATTCCGGAATATACGCAGTTGCCGCCTCCGGACGCGCGAGTGATCCGGCGTGCGGCGCACGTCGATGCGGATTTCGCGCATGCGGCGATCAACACGGTGGGCGCGTCCCCGGCGGTACAAAGCGCGCTCACGCGCACGCCGCAGGAACTGCGGCAGGAATCAGACGAGATCACGCGATGGACGGCGGTCGAGGATGAGCTGCGGGCGATGCTCAAGGGCGTCACCTCGGCGAACCTGGTCCGTCGTCATCGCCACGGCCTGACCGTACTGCAGGCGTACAGTATCAGTCAGCAGCTCGTGCGACACAGAGACCATGCGCACCTGCTGCCGCACGTCGACGGCATGAAACGGATGAAGAAATTCGGACGCCGGCGCGCAAAAGCGCCTTCCGAGCCGCCGGTCGTGCCGCCGCAACAGCAGTAATCGTGTTGTAACGGCCGGGCGCGCTCTGGCGCGTCCGGCCAATTTTCCTGGAGCAGCCATTCGATGAAAGACAAATTGGACGCGGAAGCGATCCTCCGGAAGCTCGCCGAGCTCCGAAAATCGATCCCGCATGTTGAAGAAAAGCCGCGGAGCGGAACCATCGACGGCCGTGCGGCCGGGATCGACGGCATGCCGCTGGAGACGCCGGAGGATTTCGAATACGCGGCCGTCGCCGATGCTCTCGACTCGCTGGCCTCGGACGTTCGAGCGGCCATCGATCGCGCGCAGGCCGAGGCGACCGAGAAGGCCTTAGAGGTGTACTACACCGCCGAAGAGCTCGCGCGCGATCCGGCTCACGCCGATCTCATCCCCCACGTCGAGCAGATGCGCCGGGCCTACGAACGCACGTACGGCAAGCCGATTCCTCCTAAACCGAAACGGTGAGGAGGCCGCTCCGTCTCTATCCGGCCTGTCACGCTGGAGGTCGCGGGTTCGAGTCCCGTCGGCGCCACCAAAGTAAAGCACTCATGCGCCGCGACTTCGCGGCGTTTCGCGTTTTCAGAGGGTCGCTTAGAAAATTGGAGACTCGCAAAGTCACTCGCAAGGTTGCCAATTTCGCGAGCAGAATTTTGCGCAGACCCGCGACCAAAACGGCGAAATGTTTCGCATTTCGGCGTGAATGTTCCACGGAAAAAACGCGTCACGACGGCACTTAAAAGCGAGCGCGGAGCGCGGGCGTGACCGGGGCGAGGGTGTGAGGTGCGGCGGGTTAGCATGGAACGGACCGGAGCGCGAGTAGCGGCGCGAGAAAGTCACTCAAGATTGCGCGGCGGAAGTGCATCATCCTGCGCATCGAGTATCTCCTCCTTATCTCCGTAGATCTCTCACCGCAGCAAATACTCCTGCAGCCTCGGATCGAACGACAGCGAACGCGCATGAAACGTTTATCGCGTTTCCGTCACTACCTTCCGAGCAAGGAGAGATGGAATGCGCGACCTCGACTGGACCAACGTGATCACCCGACCGTTCGCCGAGATCGCTGCGGGACGTTCCCACTTGACGGAGAACGTCGAGCAGCATCGCAGGCATGTCGAAGTTTCCAATGAGATGGCGCTTCGCCGCGGAATCGTGTCTGTACCGCACATCGAGATCAGTACGGCGGTGTCGCTCGCACGGTGGCAAACGCCTTTTCAAAATCAGCAGGATCGCGGCACCTGCTACGCATTTGCGGCGATCGCGGCCCTCGAAGCCGCATATCGACGCAAATACGGAAGCTCTGTTGGGCTGTCCGAGCAATATGCCTTCCACGTCAACAAGGCCAGCGAGTTGTTTGTTGATTACATGACGAACAGCCTTCCCTATGAGAACAACTCGTCCATGTGGGGCTTTCAAGGCAGTTCCGACATCATCGATAAGATGGCTCGCTTCGCGGTTCCGACGCGCGTCGATTGCCCCTACCTGAACGGCTCGCAAATGACCGCATTGCAGGCCGCGACGCCCGGCGCGGGCACGCTCTCGACGCAGGAGGAAATGGACGCCCTAGAGTTTTCCGAACGACACATCCCGACAGCTGCGCGGCTGGCCTGCAAATATCGAGTGAAGGATTACAGAGCTCTGCCGCCGAATCCGTCGGTGGGAGACATCCAAGCCGTGATCACGGCCGGGCACGAGGTAGTCGCCGACATCCCCGGCCATTGTTTTCTCATCATCGGCTACGACATCGCCCGGCGCGTGTTCCTCGTGAAGAATTCATGGGGCGAGAATGCATTCATCACCTGGGGTTTTGATCAGCCGATTCTCGGAGGGCGCTATATCTTGGATGTCCATCCCCCCGCGCCTCATAAAAGCGCGTACTGGATGGGACGCTGGAACGTTGATCACGACGGATGGCGCGGCACGCTCGTCATCCGCCGCTGGACGGATTACCGCCGCGGCGATGGCGATGCTACGAAGCTCGGCAACTATTATCGCGACGGCAGGCGTTACGACGTCAATGGCTTGACCTATGACGACGGCCAACGTTTGGCGTTCTGGGTGGCAGACACGACGAATCGCATCCAGCCCGGCCAGCCGACGGGTCAGCCATTCAATTCCTACGTCTTCTCATGGGATCCCGTGAATGCCGGGGGCCTCACGCGCTGGAATGACATCGATTTCGGCGTGACGATGCGGCGCGCGGCGCTTCCGCCGCAACCGGCGATGAATCCATTTGACGAGAACGAATGGCTTGGCAACTGGTCGATGAATCATGACGGCTGGAAGGGACAACTGGACATCCGCGGCGTCCGACCGGTGCGAGCGAGCTATCAGGATGCCGGCGGCGTGGTTCATCGTGCCTCGGGCAGCGTCAACAGTGACCATCCGCACCTGCTCGATCTCTCGATCGCTTTCGGCGATCACGTCCAACCCTTCAGGCTCGCGCTGAGCACGTGGGAAAAGCAGGTCTTCGCCGGGACCACGCGCTGGGCAGAGCGGGACTTCGGAGTGCAGGGCGAACGCCACGCTCACTTTGCCGGATGGCGGCAATTCGAGCTGTCGCGAGCAGAGAGTGTGTCAACGGACGGAGGGATGACTGCCGTTTCCCGCATTCCCGGAAGCATGGAAGTATGGTGGATCGGAGCCAACGGCTCCGTGCAAGGCGCCTTCTGGTATGAAGGTTCACGCTGGCAACGATACGAGTTGGCTCCGGCCGGCAGTGCTTCGCGCGACGGAGGGATCATCGCAGTGTCGCGGATCCCGGGGAGCATCGAGGTGTGGTGGACTGGCGCGAATGGCTCCGTGCAAGGCGCCTTCTGGTATGAGGGATCCCAATGGCAGAGGTATCAGTTAGCCCCTGCCGGTAGTGCTTCAACCGAGGGAGGAATTGCTGCCGTATCGCGCATCGCGAACAGCATGGAGGTGTGGTGGATCGGTCCCGATGGCTCAATCAAGGATGCCTTCTGGTATGAAGGTGCGCAATGGCAACAATTCGATCTCGCGCCAGCCGGCAGCGCCTCCCGCAGTGGCCGGATCGCCGCGGTGTCGCGTATCCCGAACAGTATGGAGGTGTGGTGGATTGGGCCGCAGGGCTCCGTGGAAGATGCCTTCTGGTACGAAGGCGCGCAATGGCATCGATTTCAGCTTGCATCCGCAGGCAGCGCGTCCACGACGGGCGGTATCGCCGCCGTGTCGCGCATTCCGAACAGTATGGAAGTGTGGTGGATCGGGCCGCACGGCTCCGCAGAAGATGCCTTTTGGTATGAAGGTAGTAGCTGGCAACGATTCCAGCTTGCGCCTCCGGGGAGTGCATCGAGCAACAGCGGCGTCGTGGCGGTATCGCGCATTCCGAACAGTATGGAGGTGTGGTGGGTCGGAACAAATGGTTCAGTCCAGGATGCTTTCTGGTACGAAGGGCGAGAATGGCAGCGTTTTGAACTCGCACCTGAAGGCAGCGCGGCGGGCAAGGGCGTGATCGGGGCTTTGTCGCGCATTCCAGACAGCATGGAGATCTGGTGGGTCGGGAGTAACGGTTCAGTCCATGATGCTTTCTGGTACGCATGACGCGTCATTGCGCGGGCGCGTACGGCGGGTCGTTCGTGCGATTTCGCAGTCGTACGCGCCATTCTTCCGCGGAGTTATGAGTTGAGGAACCGCACCGAAGCGCAGGCCGAGGTCGTCCGCTTCCCGCAGGCGGCGCCAAGGAGATTAGCCCCCCGGCCTGTCACGCCGGAGGTCGCGGGGTTGAGCCCCGTCGGCCCGCCAAACTAAGTGATTCACCAGCCGCCACTTGGCGGCGTTCTTGTTGCCGGTGAGAAAGAAGCGAAAAAGTGCCGCACTCATTGAAACACTCAATAGCGAGCAGCGGGACGGTGACGGTGCGATGCGGGCGATAAATGATGCCCTTGGGGAGTATTTTGGGGGAGCCCTTGGGAGCCGTTTGCGAGGCCTAGGCGGCCGTTTTTGCGGCCGGGTCGCTTTTTTAAGTGATGGGATCAGTGATCCCGTTGTCCCAACACGACGCGCAGCGTTGCCGGTGAGGCTACCATGAGAGGAAACTCCTCTCTACTATTCGCACGAACGACTCTCAGGATGTACAAACCGGGAGTAATGTTTTCGAATAGGCAGCCCGTTGACGTTGCTTCACACTCTTGCTGCACTCCTTGAAAGGTCCGCGCGCCTGGCAAAAGCTCTGCTCGAATAAGTGTGCCGATGATATTTATCGCAGGAACGCCAGACGCATCGTAGATGTCCACCTGAAGATTGAATCCGCGATACAGCATAAGAGTCTGCGGCGGTGGCTCGTGATCGTTATCAATCTCGAAGAGAATCACAGCCGGAGCAAATGATTCCTTGGTCGCTACAGCTAAATATCTGCCCTCTCGCAGCACACTGGTCGCAAACCGACCCTGCTCATCGGTGGTCAGTTCCTCTAGAGTGAGGTCGTCTGGTGCAGTTCCGAATGACAATCGATCGCCTCTGTCCAACCAGATTGACACGGCTGCACCCGTTACGGGTCCACCCTCACCGCTATTAACGGTGCCGTAAATCTTCTTGCCCGGCATAATCTGGATCGGTATCGACGTGTGATCGGCCGTAATGTCTATGACTCGTGAATCGACCGTAGCTTCTACATCCAACGCGATCTCTAAGCTATACCGTCCGGGAACGACACCCGCAAGGACCGCTCTCCCTCGGTCTACGGTCAACCTGACTGGCGAAAACTCGTTGACTACTTCTCCGAGCTTCGTAACCTCGGTGAGCTTCGCCTGCAAAGTCTCAGGCATCGGTACCCCGACGAGAACTAATTCCACCGAGACTGGCTTGGGCAGGATAGCGGCGACATCCAGTAAGGCTCCGGGAGGGACTATGACGAGTTCTGGCCACGTGCCAGGCTCGAGGCGTCGACCAACGAATTCGGCCTCGACAAGTTGAAGGAGATATGGGCCGGGAGCAAGACGCTCAACTACAAATGAACCGTCTTGGTCAGTCACAACATCTCGCTGGTCGGGGAGAATGTCGAAAGCACCGGCCACGTCAGGATCGGGTTTCGCAGGCAAGCATCTAAGCTTGACTCCGACAGCGGGAGACAGATCTGCCCAGAGGATTCGAGCACGGATGGATGCGCTTTCTGTCAGTTGTAGTCGATCACGTCGACTGGTCCTGACGTCGATAGATGTGAACAGTTCAGGGAAGTCTTTAGCAGAGACTCGCACTACATATTGGTCGGGAGCAACGTAAAGGACTACCTGTCCGCTCGCATCCGTCCTTGCAGCCTTCAAATCCGGACCCGAAAGACTTCGCATGATTACGACAAGAGCGTCACGCACAGGCCGGCGACTAGGATCCTGAACCTCAAGAGCTAACCTTAACGATCGGACGAGTGAGATAGCGCTTAGAGTGAATGGGTCTAATGGATCAACAACTTCCTGCCAGTCGAGTTCCCTAGAAACAAAACCTTCCGCCTCCGCCACGACGTACGCAGGAAGGTGTGTCGACGAGATCCCACCGATTTCATAGAAGCCGGCAGTGTCGGTGCTTCCCGTTCTCATGAGTGCGAACAGGCCATCCGATGCAAGGGCTTTAACGCTTCCGAAAGGTATGGCCCCACCGTCAGATTCACGCAACAAGCGGCCCCTAATCCTTACACCCGTCTGAAGCTGAATTTTGACTGAACCGGTCGACCACTCGGGACCTTCTGCGGCGACCTCGATCGGGACAAAGGGTGCGCGATCGATCGCGAGCCGGATTCCTTTGTCTGATGCAGGCAGTTCAACGTCGAATCCACCTGACGGTCCAGTACTAGCATAGACAACGGTAGTAGTGTCGGGGTGAAGACTAGCTGCGAAGATGTCCGCGCCTTCGATGGGCACTTGCGAGGCATCTACAACGACACCGCGTAGATGGACCGACCGCGGAGGTAACTTGGCAAGAATCGTCTCCGTACGCGCCGCATCCAGCGGCAGCATGAGCGGTGCATACGCTGGATGTTTGATGAATAAGTGAAGACCGAGGCCCTCCGCGTACGGATTCGGTGGCTGGCTGTCGAGGAAGAACTCAAAACGGCCATTGACATCCGTGAGAATACTGGTCGCTGGTTTTGACGCTGGCGTGGGACGGAACGCAAAGGGAGCGATCGAGAATTGGTGGAACTGAACAGCCATGAGCCGCACGACGGCATCCCTCGCGGGACTGCCATCGGGTAGTTGGACCGTCCCGCTTACAAGAACTTTGGTAGTGGACCGATGCGGCGTTTCGGCGATTGGCATCGTAATGACGCCAAGGTTTTGTTGTGCGCTGAGGAGTGTCCTAACGACGGGGCGACAGCCAGGTCCTTCGAAAATTACCGCCAACCGGCTGGAGGCGGTTGGAGACGTGGAGGAGGGAACGCTCAGCAGGAAAGTGCCATCAGGTTTTGTCGACGTTGCGGCGAGAACCGTAGATTCCGCGGTGGTAGTGTTCCACTGTACCAGTGTTGCGACAATCGGCTCTCTACCCGGGACATCGCATTCGACCGTTCCGACGATCCGATAAGGAGCAGCATGAATATCGCGGGCGAGAAGGACCGCGAGCAGAAAGGACAGGAAACTCCAGGTTCGGAACGTCGGCACCACCTGCGGTGACGGTAACATGCCTGTGGCTTTTGCGTAGCCCGAAACTTAGTAGTTCACGGTTTTGAGGATCTTCTCCTTCTGAACCCAGTTATCTTTCCACGAGAACAACGTGATGCGCTCACAGGCCGCGCTAACCTCGAACGTCGGGCCGAACTGTCCCGAGATGTAACTATTCATGCACGACCCTGAGGTGCAGGTCTTCACACCAGCCTCGCCTCGGCCGTAGATACCGCCCCCGATGAACGCTACTTTGCACCGAGGGGCGACGACTCCGCACCCAACCTGCCCATCACATCCGGCGTAGACATAAAACGTCGGAACCTTTTTGCTTTTCACGGTAGTCACCGAGCCGCCGAGGCCTCCGTTCATGCCCACCTTGGGGCCACAGATCCCCCACAAAACCGGAAAGAGCACATCGACACTCATCGCGTCATAGTCGAGGCTCAAGGAGTTCTCTTTCGGATTCCATCCGATACTGATCTCGCGTGACTTCTTGCTTCTTTTTTTACCAAGCAGAAGATCTACCCCCCATTCGCCGGAGAGATTGTTCCCACTCACTTTCGACTGCCCATATGTGGAAAACGAGTTGTCCTTGTCTTTGCTTCGTGTGATCGAACCAGAGGACAGGGAAGCGTTCATCGCCTGCATCGCTGCCTTTGAGGCGTTAGGATCGATCTTGGCGCCGGACTTCCACGTCTTCGCCGATGCCGGCGCGGCAACGAGAATTGCAATGGCAGCGAGGAGTACAAGTACCGACCGTTTCATATCGAATCTCCAGTCCTGGCCGCACCTGACATGAAAGCAACCGCTTTCATTCTGAGGTGAATTACACGTAGCAACAAGTATCAGTTGCATCTTTCTTTCAGGAATTTTGACTTGGCGGCGGCAAATATTCCAGCCCACCGCTGTCGCAGTTTCGTCCAGAAGGGAGCGTAAGTCGCAGAAAATAATGGCACATAGGGGCTGCGTCGCTTTCCATATTCATCCCGGTGTTGCTGATGGAAGCGAGCATGTAAATTTTCGAAGACGACGAGCGCCGATGACTGTTGGAGAAACGAATCGTTAAGCCTTGACTGCAGCTTCGCGCGTCCACCTGCTCTTCGTCGAGCTACGCGGAAGTAATTGTGAGGCATAGGCTTCTCGGATCCCCTCTGGGTCATGCTGGCTGGTGCGCTCACTCACAGAGTGCGTTCCCTCCGGTCTGTCACGCCGGAGGTGGCGGGTTCGAGTCCGCGGGGCACCGAGGAATCGCAATCGCTCTTCCGCGACAAGCTGCGGTTCAGCGGGGAGCAGCTCGATGGCATCATTCTGATACCAGGGAGGTGATTGTGGCGAACCTGCTGTTGCGAGATCTCGATGACCATTTGCTTCAACGTCTGAAAGCCGCGGCAAAAGCGCATCGGCGGTCGTTGCAGGCCGAGATCCACGACGCTCTCGCGCAGGCGAGCGCGCGAAGTCTGGCCGAAACGAGACGTTTGTCGGCGCGATGGCTGAAACGGCTGCAGCGACGAGCGCACTCAGACAGCGTCGCGCTGATTCGGGAAGACCGCGACCGATGAGCGTCGTCGTCGACGCGAGTGTCGTCATCAAATGGTTCGTCCCGAGGCGGGAAGCGACGCCGCCTCCCGGTTGCTCGCATCCGAAGATCGCCTCGAGGCCCCCGACCTTCTTTTCGCAGAGATCGCAAACCCGATTTGGAAGAAGGACCTCCGCGTCAGCGATATCGAAAAAATCGCCGTGGACACGACGCCATGTCGTGCACTTGCAAACGACGCACACGCGATTGCGCTCATCACGTCGCGCTCGGTGTACGACTCGATGTACGTCGCTCTCGCCCTACGCCTCGACACGCGCGTGATTACGGCAGACGAACGGTTCTTTCATGCGCTGCAGTCGTTTCCCGACCTGGCCGGATCGATCGAGCTTCTCGCGTAATCCTCCGCCCTGCCCCTCCCTACTTCCCGGGCTCCACCGCGATCCGCAGCTCGACCGGGTGTGTAGCGAGGTCGTGCAGTTGTGCGCGGCGAGCTCGTTCTGGCGCTCGGCAAGGCGGTTCTGCTCATGTTTGAGCGCGAGGCGTCGCGCCGTTGTCTTGGCGTTCTCGCCCGGTTTCGGCTCGAGCCCGATGCGCAGCTGTTCCTTCATCAGCGTCATCTGCCGCGAAAGGAGCGCTGCCTGCTCGCCGATCGTAAAGTCGCTACTCGAGAGAACAGCGGCGCATAGATCGTCTTCATGCGGCTCAGCACGTGCGGATCGCGGACGATGTATGACGTTCCGCCGATCGATAACCAGAAATACGAACCGCTGTACTTCGCCCTCAACGCCTTGACGTTGACGGGCTCGCCGTTGGTGATCGATTGCCCGCCGGTGATCGGCTACCCGGGTTAGCTCCGCGAGAGAGAGCGGCAACTGGCGTTGCCGCACTCCAGACGATGCCGAATGATTTCTTGCGACGGAGCCGTCTAACGGGTGCATGAAGAACATGATCGTCGGCTGCTTCGCTCTCATTTCAATCGCGTTCTCGGTGCGCGCGGAACCGGCGCGCAGGAAGTACCTCGTCGCAACGGAGAGGCCCTTTCGCGAAGAAATGCTGGGGAAACGGAGCTACGTCCAGCTCAACGGCGTCGACGGTTATGGCGTCGAGCTCTCGGATGACGAAGCGAAGGCGCTCGCGGCGACGAGCGGAGTGCGGTACGTGGAGCCGGACGTCGAGCGCTTCGTCTACGCGATGCCCTCCCCTCACCTCGACGTCACGCAGATCACTCCCTGGGGCGTCATCAGCGTCAATGCGCCGTCGGTATGGTTCCTCACGCGCGGCGAGGGCGTTCGCATCGGAATCATCGACACCGGAATGGATCTCGGGCATCCCGATCTGCAAGCGGCCTATCGCGGCGGATACGACTTCGTGCACAACGACGCCGTTCCGGAAGAGGAGGCCGAAGGCGGCGGCTTCGGACATGGCACGCGCATGGCCGGCATCATCGCCGCGTCGGACAACGGCTTCGGTCTCATCGGCGCGGCCCCGGGCGTCTCGCTCTATGCGCTGAAGATCTTCCCCAGGAATGGCGGCGCCCTGACCTCGAACGTGATCCGTGCCGTCGAGTGGGCGATCGCGCAGAAGCTCGACGTCGTGAGCTGCTCTTTCGGAGGCGAGACGCCGTCCAGGCTCGAGGAAGAGACCTACGCCCGGGCCCGGCGCGCGAACGTCCTCGTCATCGCGGCGGTCGGCAACCACGCGTCGTGGGTTCGCTATCCCGCCGCGTACGCGTCCGTGGTCGGCGTGGGAGCGATCGATCGCACGCGCCGCATCGCCTCGTTTTCGAACACCGGTGCCGAAGTCGATTTCGTTGCGCCGGGCGTCGATCTCGTGTCGACCATGATCTCGGGCCGCGGCCGCGTCGGCAGCATCACTCTCGACGACGGGACGTCGCTGCCGGCGCACCCGTTCGCATACTCGAAATCGGGAGCGGTCGCGGGCATGCCTGTCGATTGCGTCCGTGGCAGGCCGGCCGATTTCCCGCCCGCCGCCGCGCACAACGTCGCCCTCGTCCTACGCGACGGACCGCCGATTCCGGAGAAAGTGACGAATGCCGTCGCCGCGCAGGCCGCGGCTCTCGTCGTGATCAACTCCGCCCCCGATGACATGCCGATGCGCGGGTCGCTGGAGTCAGACGACCCGCGATGGCCGGTCGCGGTCAGCGTATCCAGGCAGACGGGCCAGATCATCCGCGAGCGCGGAGCGAGCGTGCTCGTCGACTCCTACGTGACCGATTACGACGCCGCCGACGGAGCGTCGATGTCCGCGCCACACGTCGCGGCCGTCGCCGCGCTCGTACGGGCGTTGCGCCCCGACCTCAGCGCAGATGAAGTCGTCGCGCTCCTCGCATCGACCGCAACAGACCTCGGCGACGCCGGCCGCGATCCCGTGTACGGCTACGGTCTCGTCGACGCGTACGCCGCGGCGGCAGCGGCGGTGCCCGATCGGATGCCGGCAAAGAAGCGGAGCAGAAGCGTGGGCCACTGACGGATCAAACGAAGATCCGGATTTCCTTCAGCTCCCGGATCTTGTCGCGGATCTCGGCGGCGCGCTCGAAGTCGAGGTTCTTCGCCGCGTCCTTCATCTCCTTGGTCAACCGGCTGATGGCCTTGTCGATGTCTTCGTTCTCGCCGAGGCCGAGCTTCGAGCGGTGGCCGGGCAGCGGGATGTCGAGGTAGTCGAGGTTGGCCATGCGCACGAGATCGGAGTCGACGGACTTGATGATCGTGGCCGGCTCGATGCCGTGCTCCTCGTTGTACTGCTGCTGCAGCGCGCGCCGGCGGTTGGTCTCGCTGATCGCCCAGCGCAACGAGTCCGTCATCTTGTCGGCGTAGAGAATCGCCACGCCGTTGATGTTGCGCGCCGCGCGGCCGATGGTCTGAATGAGCGAGGTCTGCGAGCGGAGAAACCCTTCCTTGTCGGCGTCGAGAATGGCCACGCAGGAGCACTCCGGGATGTCGAGCCCCTCGCGCAGGAGATTGATGCCGACGATCACGTCGAACACGCCCATGCGGAAGTCGCGCAGGATGGCGATCCGCTCGAGCGTCTCGACGTCGGAGTGGAGGTAGTTCACTTTGATCCCCAGCTCCATCAGATACCGCGTCAAATCCTCGGCCATCCGCTTCGTCAGCGTCGTGACCAGGACCCGCTCGTTGACCGCGGTGCGCTCGCGGATGACGCCGATCAGATCGTCGACCTGCCCCTTCACCGGCCTCATGATCACTTGCGGATCGAGCAGTCCCGTCGGCCGGATCACCTGCTCCGCGAACAGGCCGCCGGTCTTCTCCAGCTCGAACGGACCCGGCGTCGCGGAGACGTAGATGATCTGACCCAGCTTCCCCTCGAATTCATCGAACGAAAGCGGGCGGTTGTCGATCGCGCTCGGGAGGCGGAACCCGTACTCGACGAGCGTCTCTTTCCGCGACCGATCGCCGCCCCACATCCCGCGGACCTGGGGAATGGTCTGATGCGACTCGTCCACGACGAGTAGAAAGTCTTCCGGAAAATAGTCGATCAGTGTAGGCGGCGGCTCGCCCGGCTTTCGCCCGCTCAGGTGGCGCGAGTAGTTCTCGATGCCGTTGCAGTAGCCGAGCTCCGCGATCATCTCGAGATCGAACATCGTCCGCTGCGAGAGCCGCTGCGCTTCGAGCAGGCGATCGTTCGCGCGCAGTTCGGCGACGCGTACGTCGAGCTCGGCGCGGATGTTCTCCATCGCCTCCATCAATCGCTCGCGCGGCGTGACGTAGTGCGTGCGCGGATAGATCGCCAGGCGGTCGTAGGTGCGGTCCGACGTGCGGCCGGTGAGGGGGTCGATGCGCGTGATCTTGTCGATCTCGTCGCCGAAGAACTCGATGCGCACGGCGTCGTCCTCGTACGCGGGCCAGAGCTCGAGCACGTCGCCGCGCACGCGGAAGTTGCCGCGCGCGAGGTCGTACGGCGTGCGCTCGTACTGCATCTCCGTCAGGCGCCGCAGGTACTGCGTCATCGGCTTCTCCACTCCGCGCTCGAAGAAGAGGAGCATGCCGAAGTAGAGGTCGGGGTCGCCGATGCCGTAGATGCAGGAGACCGAAGAGACGATGATGACGTCGCGGCGCTCGAAGAGGGACTTCGTCGCGGCCAGCCGCAGCTTGTCGATCTCGTCGTTCTTGGTCATCTCTTTTTCGATGTAGAGATCGTTCTGCGGGATGTACGCCTCGGGCTGGTAATAGTCGTAGTACGAAACGAAATACTCGACGGCGTTGTCGGGAAAGAAATTGCGGAACTCCTGATAGAGCTGCGCCGCGAGCGTCTTGTTGTGACTGAGGACGAGCGTCGGGCGGTTGATCTTCTCGATCACCTTCGCGACGGTGAAAGTTTTCCCCGATCCCGTCACGCCGAGGAGCACCTGATGCCGCTCCCCGCCGCGAATGCTCTCCACGAGCTGCCGGATCGCCTCGGGCTGATCGCCCTGGGGCTCGAAGGGAGATTTCAATTCAAAGTTGGACATGAGTTTTCTTCACGGCGGCGTTCACCTTCCGCGTGACGGCGACGATCCACTCCACTTCCCGCCCGTCGAGCTTCTTGTCCGACGTCGCGCGGCGGATGGCGTTGAGCACGGGCTCGAGGCTCTGCACCGAGACTCTCTCCCCGCGCAGGTTCCCGCGCATCGTTTCGATCTCGCTTTCGAGCGACTTCTTCTGCGCGGCGGTGACGTCGGGCGCGTACATTCCGCGCATCTCCCCCATCGTCATTCCGAACACGAGATCCATCACCTGCGTGAAGCCGCCGCGCGCGAGAAATGCTCCGCCGGCGAAAACGAGGATCAGGACCAGTAACGCCGCACCACCGCATCCGTACGACACGCCGGGGGGGAGCACACGCTCGGGCGCGGGGGACGAATAATAGTCGGCGGGACGATCCATATGGCGAGATTGGGTCTCGACAGCCATCGGCCCGGCGAGAGTATCATGTGGCCGCAATGCATCCAGTGGCCAACGTAACGGTCCTCATTCTCGATGACAATCCGCTCGTGCTGAAGCTCGGCCGGGCGCTGCTCGAGCGCGAACGGTGTACGGTCCTGACTGCTTCGAGTTGGATCGAGTTCAACCACGTCCTGGCCGGGAACACGCCCGATATCATCTTCCTGGACGTGAACCTGCCGAGCATCAAGGGCAATCGCCTGAGCGAAGTGCTGAAGTCGCAGTCGAACAAGAAAGACATCCCGATCGTGTTGATCTCCGACCTGCCGGAGCGCTCGCTCGAAGAGATGTTTCCCAGCTCCGGCGCGAACGCGTGGATGCGCAAGCCGCTCACGCGCGACAAGATGATCGACATGATCACGCGCTACGTGCCCAGTGGAGCGGCGGGCTCTTAGCCCGCCGAACAAGACGGCGGGCTAAGAGCCCGCCGCTCCACTACTGTTGGCCCTTTGTGTCCGTTGCGGGCGCGGGGGATTCGGCGCCCTCGCCGGTTTGGGCGGAGGCGTCGTTCGCGGACTGGGTCGGCTCGGCTTCTTTCGGCACGTAGAACGGGCGCTGCAGGTAATACGGCAGTTTGCTCACTTCCACCGACGAGCCGCTGCAGTCTTTGTCGGGCTCCTGGCCGGCGACGAAGGCCTGCATGACCGGACGCTCGCACGGGCCGACTCCGCGGCGTCCCGTTCGCAGATCCATCGGCACGACCACGACTCCCGGCGGCGCTTCGAAATCCGCTGTCGCGGTGCGGAGCTTCGCGGTCTCGAACTGCTTCATCACGTCGATCCAGATCGGCAGCGCGACATCCGCGCCGGTCGCTCCCCCGCCGAGGGACTTGCTCGGATCGTCGTAGCCGACCCAGACGCCGACCGTGTACTCCGGCGAGAAACCGATGAACCAGGCGTCGGTGTAGCCGTTCGTCGTTCCCGTTTTTCCGGCCAGCGGATCGGCGAGCGTGTGCGCGGCGTACGCGGTGCCGCGATCGATCACGCCTTTGAGCATGTACGCGATCTCGTACGCCACCGGCTGCTGCAAGGCCTCGGAAAGCTCGGGCAATTGTTCTTCGAGCACGCGCTCGGTCTGATCCGAGATCTTCCGGATGTAGCGCGGCTTGACATAGACGCCGGTGTTCGCGAACACGTTGTACGCGGCCGTCATCTCCACGGGCGACACGCCCGCGGCGCCGAGGGCGAGCGACGGATATTTCGGAAGGTCGGCGGTGATCCCGCAGCGGCGCGCGAAATCGACGACGTGATCGCCGCCGGTCATCATGTAGGTCTTCACGGCCGGCACGTTGATCGAGAGCTCGAGCGCGCGCTGGATCGTGACGATGCCGGCGTATTTGCCGTAGTAGTTCTTCGGCGCGTAGATCTGATCGCCGACCGGAATCGCGACCGGCGCATCGAACAGCGTGTCCGCGGGCGTGAGTCCCTTTTCGAACGCGGCGCCGTACACGAACGGCTTGAACGACGAGCCGGTCTGACGCCGCGACTGCACGGCGCGGTTGAACTTCGACATCTGGAAGTCGTATCCGCCGACGAGCGCGCGGATCTCGCCGCTCTTGGTGTCGAGCACCACGATCGCGCCCTGCACCAGCGGCATCTGATCGAGCATCCACTTCCGCACTGGGGGGCGGGCGGGACGCCCGCCCTCCGTTTCCGTGAGAAGGATGTGCACGAGATCGCCGCGTTTGAGGATGCCGGCGAGCGTCTTTTTCTTCGTCCAGGCCCACGCTTTCGCGTCGAGATCGATGCGATCGTGTCCAAGACGGAGGGCCACTCGGTCCGGATCCACGCCGAGGACGACGGCGGGATAGAGACGGTCGACGGTGTACGGCTCGTTGCTCCAGCTCGGATCGCGATACGTTTCAGGATCGAGGCCCTCGGCGACGAGGTTGCGCGCCGGACGGCGGAAGCCGCGGCGTTTGTCGAAACGGCGCAGACCGCGCTGGAGCGAAATCTCCGCGATCTGCTGCATCTTCAAATCGAGTGTCGAGTAGACCTTCAGCCCGCGCTTGTAGAGGTTCTCGATTCCGAATTTCGAGCTGCGCTCGATGTACTGCCGGATCTCCTCGGCGAAGTACGCGCCCACGCGCGGCGCTTCTTCCTTGAACGTGCCGAGAACGATCGGCGCGTTCGCGGCGCGCTGAAATTCATCGCGCGTGATGAATCCTTCTTTCAGCATGCGTCCGAGCACGTAGTCGCGGCGCCCTTTGGCGCGGTCGGCATGCGTGATCGGGCTGTAGTACATCGGCGAGCGGATCAGCGCCGCGAGCACCGCCGCCTCGGGGAGCGTCAGCTCTTTCGCGTGTTTACCGAAGTAAAGGCGCGCCGCCGCCTCGACGCCGTACGCGCCGTGCCCGAGGTAGACCTGGTTCGCGTAGAGCTCGAAGATCTGGTCCTTGGTGAAGTCTTTCTCGATCTGAACCGCCAGGAACATCTCGTTGATCTTGCGGCGGAAACTTTTTTCGGGAGTGAGGTAGACCTGTTTCGCCAGCTGCTGCGTGAGCGTCGACGCGCCCTGGGCCTTCTTCCGCTCGATCACGTCCTTCACCACCGCGCGCAGGATCGCTTTCGGATCGATGCCGCCGTGCTTGTAAAAGTCCGCGTCCTCGGTGGCGATGACCGCCTTCACGAAATTCGGCGACATCTCCCGCTTCGGGACGACGATGCGCCGCTGGATCGAGTACTCCGCGAAGGCCAGGCCGTTGCGGTCATAGATGCGCGTAATGATCGCCGGCTGATAATCGGCCAGCGACCTCACCGCCGGCATCCGCACCGCGTGCGCGAACAGAAACCCCGCCGGAACGCCGAGCGCGCCGGCGGCGAGCAGCATGAGCAGGCGCGATTTGCGGCGGGAGGGCGGAGCGGCGGGCGTGAGTTGATGATCGGTCATGGGTGCAACGGCTCCTCAATATAAACTACGCGCCGATGTCCGCGAATCCCATCACCCCGGCCAAGCCCGACTGGGGCCGGCTGGTCGGCGACTCTTTGAAGCAGAACGGCGCGTGGCACACCTACGCGAAGCTGCTCGAGGCCCGGCGTGCCTACCCCGCGGATCTCTCTCTCCGCGGGTATGTCGAGATCCTCCGCAATACGATCGTGCGCGACTTTCTCGCCCATCCGAAGGGAATGCAGGCCGTGCCGAAGCTCAGCGCGGAGTTCATGTCGAATTTCGACCGCTTCAATCTCAACGCGCAGGAGGGCTATCTCGTGTCGCTCATCGACGGCCGTCTCGACGTGCAGAAGCTCCTCATCCTCAGCCCGTTCGATCCGTTCAATACGATTTTCATCCTGGCCAAGCTGCAGGTGGAGCGGGCCATCACGGTGCCGCAATGAGCAGTGGCATCTCGCTCACCGACCAGCTTCCCATCGCGATCGCGATCGTCGCCGAGAACGGCGGGATTCAATATACGAATCATGCTTTCAATCAAGCATTCGGCGCCGATGCCACCGACTGGCTGCGGGAGGCGGCGCGGGCCGTGGCGGGCGAGCGCGGATGGCTGCACGGCTTCTTCATCGACGGCGAAGACGCGCTCACGATCGACGTCGACATCGAAGGCCGCGTCTATCGCATCGACAGGATCATGCGCGTGGAGGACGGTCCCGCGCCGGCGGTCGCGCTCTCGTTCGAAGACGTCACCCGCGAGCGCGAGGCCGAACAGTCGAAGTCGGACTTCACCGCGCAGATCGTGCACGACCTCCGCGGTCCGCTCTCGGGGATCCAGGGCACGCTCGAGTTCGTGCTGACCCAGGAGTCGAAGCTCGATCCGATGTACACCGACCTGCTGCAGGAAGCGCAGCGCGAGACGGAACGGATGATGAGTCTGATCAACGAGATCCTCGACTTCTCGAAGATCAAGTCCGGCAACTTCACCGTCGAAGAGGAGCCCGTCCGCGTCGCGGGCGTGCTCAAGCGCGCGGTGCGCAGTCTGCAATCGGTGGCCGCGCGCGACGAGGTCTTCCTCCTCAGCGCGCACGGCCGCGATGTGCCGCAGATCATCGGCAGCGTGGAGAAACTGACGCAGGCGGTGATCAACCTGATCTCGAACTCGCTGAAGTTCACGCCGCGCAAGGGACTGATCTCGGTCGGCGCGCAGATCGTCCGCAATGAGAACGACCTGCCCGATGCCATCATCATCACCGTGACCGACAGCGGGATGGGGATCAAGGCCGAGGAGCTGCAGTCGATGTTCGAGAAATACAAGCAGAGCGGCACCAAGTCGCTCCGCGGCGGCGCCGGCACGGGCCTCGGACTCTACATCGTCAAGCAGGTCGTCGAGGCCCACGGCGGCGAAGTGAGCGTGGCCTCGATCGAGGGCGTGGGCACGAGCATGGTGCTGCGGCTGCCAGTCAAACGCGCCGCGTGACCGTGTCATCCTGAGGCGCGGCGCTTTGTCATCCTGAGGCGCGTAGACGCCGAAGGATCTTCTCCGGTGCGCGCTGGAAGATCCTTCGCCGTCTTCGCGGCTCAGGATGACACGCGCAGAGAGTCGATGCCGTATTGAATCTCATCCGCAGTGACATCACTTACAACGACGCACTCGCCCACCCGCCGCGGAAACACCATCACCCGCGCCGCGCCGGTGTTCTTCTTGTCGTGCTCCGTCGCCGCGAGCACTTCGTTGCGGTCGAGCGGCGGCAGCGGCGACGGGCCGTACGCGAGGATCACCCGCTCGATGCGCGCCGCTTCGCCGGGCGGCAAGAGGCCGCGGCGCACGGCGATCGCGTTCGCGCCGATCATCCCCCAGGCCACCGCCTCGCCGTGGGTCAGTCCCTCGTAATGCAGCGCAGTCTCGATTCCGTGGGCGATCGTGTGGCCGTAGTTCAGAAGGCGCCGCAGATCGGATTCCTTCTCGTCCGCCGAGACGATCTCCGCCTTCACCCGGATGGCCTTGCGCACCATCTCGTCGAGATCGATCGGGGCGCTCTCGAACATCGCAAACAGCGACGCGTCGCCGATGACGCCGCCCTTAAGCGCCTCATACATTCCGCTGAGCCGCTCGCGCGGCGGAAGCGTGTCGAGCACCGCGGTGTCGGCGATGACCGCGCGCGGCGGAAAGAAACTGCCGATGAGGTTCTTGCCCTTCGTGTGATTGACGGCGAGCTTCCCGCCGATCGAGCTGTCGACCTGCGCGAGGAGCGTCGTCGGGACGTGCACGAGGTCGATGCCGCGCAGAAAAATCGACGCCGCGAATCCGGCGGTGTCGCCGATCATCCCCCCGCCCACCACCACCGCCATGGAGTCGCGCTTCGCGCCGCGATCGAGGAGTTGCGTGACGACGTCGTTCGCCGTGGCGAGCGTCTTGTTCGCCTCCCCCTCTTCGATCGCGATGACGCCCGCGTCGCGGAACGACGCGGCAACACGCGCGCCGAAGCGGTCGCGCAGCGCATGGGAGGTGATGACGAAGACGCGCCCGCGCGGATCGATGAGCGAGCCCACACGATCGACGAGATCGCGCCCGACATACACGGGGTATGCGGCGCTGGCCTGTGTGATCGTGATGAAAGGCTGCATGATCGGTTGCTGGGTTGCTGAGTTGCTCGGTTGCTGACGAGGGTTTGGCCCAGCAACTCAGCAACCTAGCAACCCAGCAACTATTTCTTCAACGCAATCCCCAACTCATCGAGCTGTTTCGCGTCCACCGTTCCCGGCGCGTCGCACATCAGGTCCTGCGCCCTCGCGGTTTTCGGGAAGGCGATCACGTCGCGCAGCGACTCGGCGCGGGACATGAGCATGGCGATGCGGTCGACGCCGAGGGCGATGCCGCCGTGCGGCGGCGCGCCGTAGCGGAAGGCCTCGAGGAGAAATCCGAAACGCTCCTGCGCCTCGGCGTCGGTGATGCCGAGGGCCCGGAACATCTTCCGCTGCGCCTCGGGCTGATTGATGCGGATCGATCCGCCGCCCAGTTCGAGACCGTTCAACACCACGTCGTACGCGCGCGCGAGCGCGGCGCCGGGATCGCTCTCCATCAGATCGAGATGGCCCGGCGCGGGAGACGTGAACGGATGATGACGCGCGAAGTAGCGCTGCGTCTCGTCGTCCCACTCGAAGAGCGGAAAGTCGGTAACCCAGAGAAAGTTCCACGTCTCGGGCGGGATCATCCCCTCGTCCTTCGCGACACGCAGCCGCAGGTTTGCGAGGACATCCCAGACGACGGTCTCTTTCCCCGCGACGATGAGGGCCATGTCGTTCTCGTTCGCGCGCAACGCGGCGCGCAGCGAGTCGTAGGACGCATCGTCGAGGAACTTCTTGATCGACGAGCCGCGCTGCGCGTCGAACTTGATCCAGACCAGGCCGGTCGCGCGGAGCTTCTTCGCTTCTTCCGTCAGATCGTCGATGCGCTTGCGAGAGAACGACGCGCCGCCCGGCACCACGATCGCGCGCACCGTCTGCGCCGCCCGGAACGGCTCGAACGCGATCGCGCGCGCGGCGTCGGTGATGTCGATCAGCTCCATGCCGAAGCGGGTGTCGGGGCGATCGATGCCGTAGCGGTCCATCGCCTCCTGCCACTTCATGCGGGGAAACGGCGGCGTCGCCGGAATGCCGGCCAGCGGGAAGATCTCGGCGAGCAGGCCTTCGGTCGTCGAGAAGATGAACTCCTCATCGATGAAGGAGGCCTCGACGTCGATCTGCGTGAACTCCGGCTGGCGGTCGCGGCGCAGGTCCTCGTCGCGGAAGCAGCGCGCGATCTGAAAGTAGCGCTCCAGCCCCGCGACCATGCAGAGCTGCTTGAAGATCTGCGGCGACTGCGGGAGCGCGTAGAAGTTTCCCTTGTGGACGCGGCTTGGCACGAGGTAGTCGCGCGCGCCTTCCGGCGTCGAGCGGGTCAGGATCGGCGTCTCGATCTCGACGAATCCGTTGCGGTCGAAATAGTTCCGCGTCGCGGTGAGCATCTTGTGGCGCAGCACGAGATTGCGCGTGAGCGCGGGACGGCGGATGTCGAGGTAGCGATACTGCAGACGCAGCTCTTCGGCCGCGTCGGTGTCGTCTTCGATCATGAACGGCGGCGTGTCGGCGCGATTGAGAATGGTGATCGCGCCGGCGAGGACTTCGACGTCGCCCGTGGGCAGCTTCGGATTCTTCTGCGCGTCCGCGCGTTCGACGACTTCGCCCTCGATGCGGACAACGAACTCGGAGCGGAGCTCTTTCGCGGCCGCGAGCAGTTCATCCGCCGCGCCGCGCTTGCGGTCGACGACGACTTGGCAGATGCCGCTGCGATCGCGCAGATCGACGAACACCAGCTCGCCGAAGTCGCGTTGCTTCTGGACCCAGCCGTTGAGGGTGATGTGTTGACCTGCGTCGTTCTTTCGAAGTGTGCCTGCGTTCATGATGGTTGCGCGGTTGCGCGGTTGCGCGGTTGCGCGGCAGAAACTTCACCGCGCAACCGCGTAACCGCGTAACCGCTATCTCAAGTACCTTTCCTTGTAATCAATGTAGTGCCGCCACGACGTATCCAGCCGCGCCAACTCTTCTTCCGTGAGCGGACGCTTCACACGCGCGGGGACGCCGACCACGAGGACGCGCGGCGGCACCTGCATCCCCTCGGGCACCAACGCGCCGGCGCCGACCAGCGCCGACTCGCCGATGACCGCGCCGTCGAGGACGCGCGAGCCCATCCCGATCAGCGCGCCGCGATGCACCGTGCATCCATGCACGATCGCGCCGTGACCGATCGTCACCTCCTCGGCGACCACCGTCGGCCACTGCAGATGCGTGACGTGGATCGTGCAGTTGTCCTGGACGTTGGTGCGCGC
>Ga0105242_10000829_pt1 | contig 24062 bp, 18 predicted proteins | sample KBSM24metaG_FD_81521 | JGI IMG/M metagenome (GOLD analysis project Ga0105242, IMG submission 81521) | Miscanthus rhizosphere microbial communities from Kellogg Biological Station, Michigan, USA - KBS M2-4 metaG | ecosystem: Host-associated > Plants > Roots > Rhizosphere > Soil | place...
ATTGCGTTCATGGTTTCATTGGGAATCGGGGAATAGCGTAGCCAGCCCCCGCAATGCAGGCGTCTGGGCCAAAATCACGTAAGTTGGCACCGCGGAAACATAGGAGGAAAACCGTCCTTTGGTTTCGAAGCGTGCGCGAAACGACGAGCGCGCGAAGTAGGCTCCAAGGCGGGGAACGATGCCCCCGCCAATATAGCAGCCTGCCCTCGCGCCGAGGGTGACCACCAGATTTGCCGCCGCCGTGCCGAGTATTGCGCAGAACATTTCCACCGCGGCCACGCACTGCGCATCGGTGTCGGACAAGGCACCCGCCGTGATCTTGTCCGGACTCAAAGACTGTGTTTGCACACCATCCATCGCGCAAATGGCTTGATAGAGATTTTCCAGACCCATACCGCTGACCACGCGCTCCGTGGAAACATGGTCGTAGCGCTTTTGCAGCCAACCCAGAACCTCCCGTTCTTTCTCGTTCATAGGACTGAATGCGGTGTGGCCGCCTTCTCCCTGCAGCGCAACGTAGCTGCTGCCCACCGGAATCAATCCGGAAACACCCAGCCCGGTGCCCGGACCGATCACAGCGATCGGTGCCGCAAGAACCGCGGCGCCGCCGCCAATTTGCTGCAATTCATCCGGGCGCAAGGTCGGTACTGCAAGCGCAAGCGCAGTAAAGTCGTTGACGACCTGTAACCGATCGAGCGCAAGGGAGCGGCGTGTTTGCTCGATGGAGAATCCCCACGGCCCGTTGGTCAATTGCACGAAGTCGCCGGTTATGCCGGTCGCAACGTCCACAGCCGCCTCACGTACCACGGCGTTGTCGCAACCCTGCAGGTAGTGGCGCACGGCCTGCTCAAGGCCTTCGTATTCGGCGCACCGCACGGTCTTTTCGCGTTCGGGCTGCAGCGAGCCAGCGGCAACCAGGGCGAGACGCGCATTCGTGCCACCTATATCAACAACCAACCGCATAACATTCTGCATAGTTCGTCCCAGACCTGCCGCCGCTCGACCCGTGAAGATGACCTTCAGATCACGCGCTTGACTGCGTCGGCGACCGCCTGCGCGGTAATGTCGAAGTAGTTGAACAGTTCGCCTGCAGGCGCCGATTCGCCGAACCGGTCCAATCCGACGACCGCGCCCTCCAGGCCGACGTACTTGCGCCAGTAGTCGGTCACACCGGCCTCCACCGCGACGCGCTTGCTGCCTTTTGGCAAAACGGAATCGCGATAAGGTGCGTCCTGGCGATCGAATACGTTCGTACTCGGCATCGACACCACTCTGACTGCAACGCCGGCGCTGGCCAATAGTTTCTGTGCAGCCACTGCCAGCGAAACTTCAGATCCCGTCGCAATGATGATGGCCCGCGAATCCGCGGCATCCGATATCACATAACCTCCGCGCGCGATCTGTTCAATGCTTGCGGCCGCGCGCGCCTGGAATGGCAAATTCTGGCGGGAGAACAGCAGACAAACGGGACCGTCCCGGCGCTCGATCCCGGCAATCCAGGCCACCGCAGATTCCACCGAATCGCAGGGGCGCCAGACGTCCATGTTCGGGATCAGGCGCAAGCTGGCGGCATGCTCGACCGACTGGTGCGTGGGACCGTCTTCGCCAAGACCAATGGAGTCATGAGTGAACACGAACAAGGCGCGAATCTTCATCAGCGCCGCCATGCGCAACGCGTTGCGCGAATAGTCGGAGAACGTCAGGAAGGTCGCGCCGTAAGGAATCAGTCCGCCATGCAGCGTTACTCCATTCATGATCGCTGACATGCCGAATTCGCGCACACCGTAATAAATATAATTGCCGCCACCTGTCTTGCTCACTGCTTTCGATCCGGACCAGAGCGTAAGGTTCGAGCCCGCAAGGTCGGCTGACCCACCGATCAGCTCCGGCAGCGCGGGTGACAGCGCTTCGATTGCATTCTGCGACGCCTTGCGGCTGGCTATGGTTTCGGCCTTCTCATTGACTTTGGCCAGAAAGCCCGCGGCATGTTGGCGCCAGCCTTGCGGCAGTTCGCCCGACATGCGGCGCAAAAGCTCCGCCGCTTGCGCCGGAAACGCCTGCGCATAAGCGGCAAACCGGACATTCCAATCGTCTTCCTGCTGCGCCCCCCGGGGGCGCGCATCCCACCCGGCGTAAACGTCGGCGGGAATTTCGAATGGTGGATAATTCCAGCCTATGTTCTTGCGCGTCGCCGCGACTTCTTTTTCGCCGAGCGCCGAACCGTGACTCTCGTGGCTTCCCGCTTTGTTTGGCGAACCTTTGCCTATGACGGTCTTGCAGCAAATAAGGCTTGGCCGGTCGCCTATTTTCTTGCTGGCCTCGATTGCGAGATTGACGGCGTCCGCATCGTGGCCGTCGACATGGGGCACCACATGCCAGCCGTACGCCTCGAATCGCTTCGGAGTATCGTCGGTAAACCAACCCGTCACATGACCATCGATGGAGATGCCGTTATCGTCGTAAAAAGCGATCAGCTTGCCCAGGCCCAGCGTACCGGCCAGGGAACACGCTTCATGCGAAATGCCTTCCATCAGGCAGCCGTCGCCCACCATTACGTAGGTGCGATGATCGACGATGTCGTGTCCGGGCCGGTTGAATTCCGCAGCCAGCAATTTTTCGGCGAGCGCCATGCCCACTGCGTTGCCCAGGCCCTGTCCCAGCGGTCCGGTGGTCGTTTCCACGCCCGGCGTCACGCCCAGTTCCGGATGGCCGGGAGTCATCGAATGCAGCTGGCGGAAACGCTTGATCTCTTGGATGGGAAGCGCGTAACCGCTGAGGTGCAACAAGGCATACTGCAGCATGGATCCGTGGCCGTTGGAAAGCATGAAGCGGTCGCGATTCACCCACTTGGGGTTGGCCGGGTTATGCCGCAGGTGGTGATTCCATAACACCTCGGCGATGTCGGCCATGCCCATGGGCATGCCGGGGTGTCCGGAATTGGCTTTCTGTACTGCGTCCATTGCCAGCGCGCGGATCGCGTTGGCAAGTTCGTTCCTGGATGCCATGTTTTCCTTTTGGGAGAGCAGAAAATCCCGAGGAGCCCCGGGGGGAGTACGCCGCTATATTAGCTGAGGACTGCCTCGATTATTCGTCGGCACGACGGGGAAGTTTGACGCCAAGCTGCTTGAGCTTGCGATACAGGTGAGTGCGTTCCAGGCCGACGCGCTCCGCAACCCGGCTCATGTTTCCCCCTTCTCTGCCCAGGTGGTACTCGAAATATACGCGCTCGAAAGCATCGCGCGCTTCACGCAATTCGCGGTCCATCGGGAATGTCTGCGCCGGACTTGGCAATGGCGCGTCCAGCTTGGCCAATGCATTGGTTACGTCGGCAACGCCGATCTCGGCGGTTGGCGCAAGTTGCGCAACTGTTTTCACGACGCTCTCGAGCTGCAGGAGGTTTCCGGGCCAATGATAGTTGCGCAGCATGTTCAATGCAGCGGTATTGAAGCTGCGTGCCGGGACCTCTTTTGCTTCGATCGCGCGCGACAATACGACGTTGGCGAGTTCGGGAACATCCTCGGCCCGCTCGCGCAGTCCAGGCACGCGCACAATCACGCCCGTCAGCAAGGCGTAAAGGCGTGGTTCGAAAGCGCCCTTCGCCACCAGTTCCGCGAGGTCTATCGAGCTCGAAGACAGGATCCGCGTGCTATGTCGCTCCAGTTTCAGGGTCTGGTTGAGCAGATTTTTTTGCTGGGTCCGCGTCATTTCTCCCGCTTCCCGCAAAAACAGGACGCCTTCCGCCGCCTGGCCGACCAGGTTGCTTTCCATTTGATCGAATGCGAGAAAGTCCTCCGGAGCTACCCATGGCGCGTTGGCCTGGAGCAGAAGCCGTGCGCACTGTTCCATGCCGGCCCCGGGCTCACCGACAAACAGCGCAGATGATTTCAATGTACGCAGCCGTTCGAGCTGCGCCCGCAACTGTTCGACCGCCCTGGACTTGCCCACTGCAACTGGAACGGCGGCAGCACTATTCTTGAGAGAGCCCTGTCTCAGCGCGGTGCCCACCGTGCTCAGCAATTTCTGCAGCGCTATTGGCTTTTCGAGAAACGCGTACGCGCCAATACGTGTAGCCTCCACCGCGGTGTCGATGGTGCCATGACCCGACATCATGACAACTGGCATGGTCAGTTGACCTGTGCTGGCCCATTCTTTGAGCAGCGTGATTCCGTCGGTATCGGGCATCCAGATATCAAGCAGCACCAGATCCGGTCGCAGACGTCCGCGGATCTGACGGGCTTCCCCGGCATTCTGCGCGAGCCGCACCTGATGACCTTCATCGCGCAGTATTTCAGACAATAGTTCGCGAATGCCGACTTCATCGTCAACCACCAGGATCTGGCTCATGTTCCTACCTGCCTGTTGATTCGCAATTCGCTGATTTTGCGCGGCGCCGCCGGCAGGATGATCGTCACGCTGGCACCACCCGATGGATCGTTGGAAACTGCGATCCTGCCATTGTGTTCCTCGACGATCTTCTTGACGATGGCAAGCCCGAGTCCTGTGCCCCTGGATTTTGTGGTGACATAAGGCTCGAATACACGCCCCAGCAGTGCCTCTGGAAAGCCGGGCCCGTTATCGCGCATGCTGAACTGCACACCCTCATCCGTCGCCTGCGTTCGCACGACGATACGCGGTACGGCAACGTCCGTCACCGCCTGCTCGGCGTTTTGCAGCAGATTGTGGATGACTTGTCGCAGCTTCGCCGTATCTCCGGGAACCGGTGGCAGATTTGACGCAAGTTCCAGTTGCATCGCCGGGCGCGAAGACTCATACAATCCCAGGACTTCGCGTATCAGCAGGTTGAGATCCAGGGGTTCAAGTTCGGGCACCGGCGTGCGTGCGTACAGACTGAACGCGTCCACCATCGCCTTCAATGCTGCGACTTGATTGACAATGGTTTGCGTGGAACGTTGCAGAATCTCGGCTTCCTGGCTGGAGAGCTTGTCGGCCAAACGAAGCTGCAGGCGCTCGGCCGACAGCTGAATGGGCGTCAGCGGATTCTTGATCTCATGTGCGAGCCGTTGTGCGACTTCCCCCCAGGCCGCCAGCCGTTGTGCCTGTCGCATGCGGGTGATGTCGTCGAACACCAGCACCATGCCGGTTTCGGTGCCGGCCGAGAGCCGGGATCCGCGCAGCAATAATACCTGCTGACCGGCGGTCCCTGACAATTCCACCTGGGTTTCCCAAGGCTTGTCCCGGGTTTTTTCCAGCGCTTCGCGCACCGCGTTGCCGACCACTCCAAGTCGCGGCTCGCGATTGGCCCATTCATCCGGTTGCGATCCAATCAATTCGCCGACGTCCACGCCCAGAATGTGCTCGGCGCTGCGGTTGGCAGAGCGCAGGCGGAATTCGGCATCGAACGACATTACGCCCGCCGACAGGTTGCCAAGCACGCTCTCGAGGTAAGCTTTCGCAGCGGCCACCTGTTCCTGATTGCGTTGCGCATCGGCCTGCGCATCCGCAAGTTGCATGGTCATGATGTTGAATGATTCCGTGAGTAATCCGAGTTCGCCGTGGGATTTGACCGTCTGGCGCAGGCGGAAATCGCCCTGCGCTACCGCGCGCGTTCCTGCCGCGAGGACTCCCAGAGGCGCCGACAACCGCTGGCTGAACAGTATGGCCAGCAGCAATGCCGACAGCAATGCCAGCAGCAGCGACAAGGTAAGAGTCAACCCGTACAGCCGTTTCAAGCCCAATCTCGACAGCGACAGTTCCTGATAATCGCGATAGATCTCCTGCACAGTTTGCGCATCGCGAGCCAGTGAAGGGGGGACCGGTTGAATCAACTGCAGCAGCAGCGTTGCCCCGCTCACGTCGTTGACCGGGAGCAGGACCCGCAACTGCAAGCCGCCTTCTCCAAGCGCTTCGATGGCGGTGTAAGGCTGCTGCATGCGGACCCCGCGAACAACGGACGGAGAAGGCAGCTCCGGAACAAGACTGGCCGCATCTGCGCTGGAAAAGGCGATGACGGAACCGTCAGTGCGCAACAATGTCGCCTCGTTCACGGCGGCCTGTTCACGCAGGCCATTCAGCGTCGCGAGCTGGCGCGGCGTTGTGCGCTCGGACAGGACCAGCGTCATCGATTCGCCCTTGCGTCGCAGATCCTTCAACATGTTGTCCAGATTGGCGCGTCCAAGGCTCAAGCCGCCTTCAAGCGCCTTTTCCACGCGCACGTCGAACCAGGATTCGATGGATCGCGAAAGGAATTGCACCGATACGGCGTAAACAAGCGCGCCCGGCAGCACCGCCACCAGTGCGAACAGCAATACCAGCCGCAACGTCAGCTTGGAACCGAATACGCGCGCGTTGAGGCGTCTGCGCAGCAGCAACAACTGGTAGCCGACCACCAGCATCAGAATCAGGACGACGCCGACTCCGAGCGCGAGCAACAATGGCAGATCGCTGGAAAACCACGGGGTGTTGGCGCTGGCGCCGGGTAGCAGATAGAGCATGACCGCGCCCAGTGTAAGAACGAGCACGATGAGGAACTGCATTCCCCGGCTTGACAGCGAGCGCCTTACGATGCGGGCGACATTCATCGCGACAGTGTCCAGCGAAACCATTCGGAGGCCAGATTCCAGTCGCGCGATGCCAGCGCATTGATCTGGAACGGCTTGGGAAGTTGCGTGACGTCCAGACGCATGCGTATCGCGGCTTCGTAGATCTTGCCCCGATCCAGCATGTCGGCATCCGCCAGAAAACGGGACCGCAAGCGGCCCATCAAGGTCAGCGCATCGTAGAGCGTGTCGAAATTCTGGTGAAGCGCGCCTTGGGACAAACGATACTGGCGGGTCAGGGCGTTATACGAGAGCCGAACGTCCTGCTCGAATTCGAGGACCGTTTTGTTCCACAGATACAGCGTGTACCAGCGCGGTCGGATGAGTTCGAATTCCACAATGAAATGCAAAGGCAGGCCCTTGTTGAGCGCGTCCTCCAGCGTGTGTGTCAGCTCGACCTCGAAATTCGCCTCGAGATAGTAGGCGCCGGCGTTCTGCGATATTTCGGCGGACTTGATATGTATGCCTTCAGCAGCCGCAAAGCCGGCACTGCACCACAACAGCAACAGCAAAGTGAGCTGGCGCAACAGATCAATCCTTGTGGAGGAGGGCATAATAGAAACCATCGTGCTCGTCGTCCGGGAGCAGCAAGCCGTCCTGTCCCGGCATTCCCCCCAGAATGCGCGCGTCTGGGTGACGCGCCGCGAAATCGTCGATCGTTTCGTGATCCTCTTCTCTGAAAATCGAACAGGTCACGTAAAGCAATTTACCACCACGCGCGACGACCTTCCACAATGCCTCCAGCAGCCGTCGTTGCTGCCCGGCAAATCCGGCGATGTCCGACGGCCGCCGGAGCCATTTGATGTCCGGGTGCCGTCTCACCACACCGGACCCGGAACACGGCGCGTCCAGCAGCACGCGGTCGAAGGGTTTGCGGTCCCACCAGGTATCAAGCTCGGCGGCGTCGCACGCCTGCAAACGGGCACTCAGCCCCAGGCGTTCAAGATTCCTGCCCACCCGTTGCAGACGCACGGCATCCGCGTCGAGCGCGGTCAGGGCGACGTTTGCGAGTTCCAGAATGTGAGCTGTTTTGCCTCCGGGCGCCGCACAGGCGTCGAGTATCCGCATGTCCTGCCGGATGTCCAGGAGGGGCGCGGCGAGTTGCGCACCGGCGTCCTGAACGGAAATCTTTCCTTCGCCAAACCCGGGCAGACTCTCTACCGGCACCGGTCGTTCAAGCAGAATAGCGCCGCTATCAAGACTGCGTGCCCGCAGACCGGCTTGCTGCAGGCTACGCAGATAGTCCTCTGCATTTGCGCGGCGAACGTTCGCCCGCAGAGCCATCGGTGGATGCTGGTTGCCCAGATTCAGGATGCGTTCCGCGTCGGCTCCGTAGTCGCGCTTGAGCTTTTCAATCCACCAATCGGCGTGCGAAAAACGTCCCTCGTTGCCAGCCGCGGCATTCGCCAACAAGACTTCGCGCCTGCGCTGGTAGTTGCGCAGCACCGCATTGGCAAAAGGCCTGACATGCTCGCCACCGATTTGCGCAGCGCTCTCGACCGCATGGTCGACCACTGCGTAAGGCGCGGCCTGGCTGTATTCAAGCTGGTAAAGCGCCGTCAGCAGCAAGCTGCGCAACGGCGCGCTTGCAATCGGTTTGCTCGCCAACTGGTCGAGAACCGCATTCAGCCTTCCCAGGTGCCGCAGGGTTCCATAACAGATATCCTGGATTGCGCCTCGCTCCGAAGGGGTCAATTGCCTGGCGGTGCGCCACACCGAATCAAGCGCGGCATTGAGGCTCGCTCCGGTCAAAACGTTTGCGACAGTTTGCGCCGCGAACTTCTGGATTTGCAGCACGGGATTCCGGCTTCTGTTCCTAGGAATCGAACCGTGCGCCGGGTGCGCGCGCAAATCCGCGAATGAAATCGGCGGCCGACATGCGCCTGGCTCCAGCTTTTTGCAATTCCATTATTTTTAGCGTCCCTTTGCCGCAGGCCACCTCAATCCCATCCGGAGCGAAATAAAGAATTTCCCCGGGCGTTCCCGCGCCCTCATCGCCGGCGCGAGCGTGCCAGATCTTTATCAGCTCATTTCCGAGTGCGCTGGAAGCGCCGGGCGCAGGATTGAAAGCACGAACCTGGCGCTCTATGGCCGACGCATCATGCTTCCAGTCGATCACCGCTTCCTGTTTGGAGATCTTGTGCGCATACGTAACACCTTCTTTCGGTTGCGGCAGGGCAGTGAGCGTGCCTTCGGCAATTCGGGGAAGTGTTTCGACTATGCATTGCGCGCCCAGTGCAGCAAGCCGACCCTCCAAAGACCCGGCTGAGTCATCGGCCAAAATCGGCAGCGTCCGGGAGCAATATACGGGGCCGGTATCCAGCCCTTGTTCCATGCGCATGATCGAGATCCCCGTTTCAGGGTCTCCGGCAAGCAGGGCGCGTTGTATCGGTGCAGCCCCGCGCCAGCGAGGTAACAGGGAGGCATGGATGTTGACGCAACCGCCAGGAAAAACCTCGAGCACGCCGGGCGGCAGGATAAGTCCGTAAGCGGCGACGACCATCGCCTGCGCGTTGCTGGCGCGAAGGCTTGCCACGATGGCTTCGCTGCGCAGCGATGGCGGCTGGGCAATCTGCAAGCCATGGCGGGCCGCCTGTTGTTTGACCGCGCTGGCTGACAGGTGAAGACCGCGGCCCGCCGCACGATCCGGCTGTGTCAGTACCAGCGCGATATCGAAACGCGCGTCGATCAACGCCTGCAACGCCGTCGCGGCAAGAGCCGGCGTGCCAGCGAACACGATTCGCATCAGAGCGTCCGGCGTTGCTGCTTTTTCAGCTTGCCAACAATGCGTTTTTGCTTGAGTTCTGAAAGATACTCGACGAAAACCTTCCCCTTCAAATGATCCATTTCGTGTTGTATGCAAACCGACAGCAGGCCGTCCGCCTCGAGCTGGAAGGATTTGCTGTCAAGGCCCATGGCCTGCACCCTGACCCATTCGGCGCGCGTTACCTTTTCGAAAATACCCGGCAGGGAGAGGCAGCCTTCCTCGCAATCCGAGCGACCCCGCGAATCGAGAATCTGGGGATTGACCAGGACCAGCAATTGGTCGTGGGTTTCGGAAATGTCGATCACGATGACCTGTTTGTTGACATCCACCTGGGTTGCCGCCAAGCCAACTCCCGGCGCGGAATACATGGTTTGCGCCATGTCGCGCGCCAGATTGCGGATGCCATCATCGATTGCCGCCACTGGCGTTGCGATTTTGTGCAAGCGCGCGTCGGGGTAGTGAATGATCGGGAGTAGTGCCATAATTGCTTGCTAATTTAATAAACTAGATGCAGAATTTAATCCAAAGTATCGAATCTGTGCCGACTGAGGGCGGGGCCGTAGCAGAAATGGCGGATCGGAAGAAATGGGGGCCTGAGATGGGCAAATCAATTATATCGCTGCTGTTCCTTGTGGCTGCTCTCGCATGCCGCGCTGCTCTCGCGGACGAGATCAAGCTCGCCGAAAACGTTCCTGACCGTTATGTGGTGGTCAAGGGCGATACGCTGTGGGGAATTTCCGCCAGATTTCTCAAGGACCCATGGAGATGGCCCGATGTGTGGGGTTTGAACAAGGACGAAATCAAGAATCCGCATTGGATATATCCCGGCGATGTGATCGTGCTTGATTTCACCGGCAACACCCCGCGCTTGCGCAAAGATGGTGGTGGAAATAACGGCACTGGCACGGGGAGCAACGGCAGTGACGAAGAGTGGCGCTTGATGGACACGAAACTCAGCCCGACTATTCGCCGGTATCCATTGGCAGTCGGTGCTATTTCGAGTATTCCCGCCAGTGCAATCCAGTCGTTTCTGACTCGTCCGCTTATCGTTGGGGAACAGGAATTGAATTTGGCGCCCACGCTGGTTGCCGGCCCGGAGAATCGGGTCATACTGTCTGCGGGCGACACCGCCTTTGCCAAGGGCGTGTCGGCGGTGGATGAGCCGGGTTGGAGCGTTTATCGTCCCGGACGCACGCTGACCGACCCCGATTCCAAGGAAATACTGGGTCGAGAAGCCATTTATCTTGGCGACGCGCAGGTTACGGAATTCGGTGAGGTCAGCACGGTCTTGGTTACCAAAAGCGCTCGGGAAATCGCTCCCGGCGATCGCCTTGCGAAGACGCCGTTGGTCCAGGAGCTGGCGTATGTGCCGCATGCCCCGGCCGCTACGATCAAGGGCCGCGTAATCGCCGGCCCCGACGAAACCTTCTCGGAGATCGCGTCGCTGCAAGTGGTAGTCATCAATCGCGGTCGCCGCGAAGGCATGGAGGTCGGCCACGTTCTCGCTCTGTATCACGACAGGCCGCCCGTGACCCCTGCCAACGCAGTTAACCGGAAAGAGAAGATTCGCCTTCCCGCGGAGCGCTATGGGGTCGTCTTCCTTTTTCGAGTATTCGACAAAGTTTCCTACGCGCTGGTCATGAATTCCACACAGCCGGTCAACGTGCACGACGTAGTACAAAACCCTTAAGCGGTTTGCGGCGCGTGTCGCCGGACCCCGAAATGCTTGCCTGGCTGAGGCTGGGACTGGTTGCCGGGTTGACTTCTTCCGGCTTCCGCAAGCTTCTTGCCGTGCATTCGACACCCGAAGCCATTTGTGAAACCGATCGTGCAACGCTTGCGCGCATCGTCGCGGATGATGTCGCGGCGGCTATCGCGCGCGGGCCTGACCCCGAGCGTCTCGAAGCAGCGCGGCGTTGGCTGGAGAATTCAGCCAACCATGTGGTTACTCTGGCCGACAAGGCCTATCCCCGGCTTCTTCTGGAAATCACCGACCCACCGCCACTGTTGTATGTGACCGGCAATCCGGATCTGTTGAATCGCCAATCGTTGGCGGTTGTGGGAAGCCGCAATGCAACCCCGCAAGGCCGCGCCAACGCCCAGGCGTTTTCACGCGAACTATCGGAAGGCGGTTTTACCATCGTCAGCGGAATGGCTCTCGGCATCGATACCGCCGCGCATCTTGGCGGACTTGCTGGAGCCTCTTCTTCAATCGCCGTAGTCGGTACCGGACTCGACATCGTCTATCCTGCACGCAATCGCGATTTGGCACACCGGCTGGCCGACGAAGGCGCCCTGGTATCCGAGTTCGCGCTGGGCACACCCGCATTGGCTTCGAACTTTCCCCGCCGGAATCGCTTGATCAGCGGATTGTCGCGCGGCTGCCTCGTGGTAGAAGCCGCGCTCATGAGCGGCTCGCTGATCACTGCGCGCCATGCCCTGGAGCAGGGTCGCGAGGTTTTCGCAATTCCCGGTTCCATCCACTCGCCGCTCTCGAAGGGATGCCATTTGCTGCTCAAGCAAGGTGCCAAGCTCGCGGAAAACAGCCAGGACATTCTCGAAGAGCTCAGTGGCGCAATTGGCGAGCGTAGTGCCTTCGCCGGCGCGAGCGATGGAACTCCGGAAGAAAATCCCTTATTGACCGCGTTGGGCTTCGATCCACTAGACTTCGACGCCCTGTGCCAGCGCAGCGGCTTGACGCCGGATAGCGCATCGGCGATGCTGTTGACACTGGAACTCGAAGGCGTCGTGAGCCGCCTTCCTGGTGGGAGGTTCCAGCGCGTGCGCTAGCGTGAGAAGCGTCAACACGTGCAGACAGGGGCTCATGTTCGACATACTCGTCTTCCTGTTCGAAAATTATTTCCATGCCGGTGCCTACCCCGATCAAGAAACGCTTACCAAACGCCTATCCGCAGCAGGATTTGACAGCCGCGACATCTCCCAGGCGCTGACTTGGCTGAGCGGCCTCGAACGCGTCGGCCAGAGCAGCTCCCGTGCCGGTTCCACTCCGAGTAAGGGCTTCCGCTACTACACGGAGCCAGAGCTAAGTTCGCTTACCGCCGAAGCACGCGGCTTTTTGCTGTTTCTGGAGAGCGCCGGTGTCATCAGTGCATTACAACGCGAACTCGTGATAGAACGCGTGGTGGCTCTCGAGGAGCCTGCAGTAGACCTCGACAAGGTCAAGCTCATCGTGTTGATGGTGTTGTGGAACCAGAACGAGACCCTCGACACGCTGGTTTTGGAAGAGCTCATTACTCCGAGTCAGGAGCGGTACCTGCAATAGGTTCGACCATCAAAGGCGCTTGCTCCAGCGCCATCAAGTTCTTATCATTCCGCCTCTTTTCCCGGCCGGAAGCTCAATGTCCCAAAGTCTTTTGATCGTAGAGTCCCCCTCCAAGGCCAAGACTCTGAAGAAATATCTCGGCAGCGGCTTCGAAATCGTCGCGTCCTATGGTCACGTACGTGATCTCGAGGCAAAGGAGGGCGCGGTCGATCCGGGCAACGATTTCCACATGCGTTATGAGCTGGTGGAAAAGAACAAGAAGCACATCGACGCGATCACGAAGGCCGTTGCCAAAGCAAGCAACATCTATCTCGCCACCGACCCGGACCGCGAAGGTGAAGCGATTGCCTGGCATCTTGCGGAAATACTCAAAAGCAAGAAGCTTCTGAAGAACAAGAAACTGAACCGGGTCGTGTTTTACGAAATTACGGAATCGGCGGTCAAGGAAGCGGTCGCCCATCCCCGCGGGATTTCCATGCCACTGGTCAACGCGCAACAGGCGCGCAGGGCACTCGACCATCTGGTTGGTTTCAATCTGTCGCCGCTACTATGGAAGAAGATCGGACCCAGCCTGTCCGCCGGGCGCGTGCAAAGTCCTGCGTTGCGCCTCATCGTCGAACGCGAGCACGAAATCGAGAACTTCAAGAGCCGCGAATACTGGTCGCTGCATCTTGAAAGTCACAAGGGAAAGCAGACGTTCGGGGCACGACTGATTCAGTATCGTGGCGAGAAGATCGAGCAGTTTTCGATCGTAAGCGATGACGAGCACCGCAAACTCGTTGACGACATCCAGAAAACGGCAAAGGGGCTGGCGAAGGTTGTCAGAGTCGAACGCAAACCCAAGAGCAGGCAGCCGGCTCCGCCTTTCACCACATCCACGCTGCAGCAGGAGGCGGTGCGCAAGCTCGGCATGACCACGCGGGGAGCGATGAGTACCGCGCAGCAACTCTATGAGGGCGTGGACATTGATGGCGGCACCGTCGGCCTGATCACGTACATGCGCACCGACTCTCTGGCACTCGCCAACGAAGCGCTGCTCGATATTCGCAATTACATAAAGAAGAAATTCGAGCCCGGTTACCTGCCTTCGGCGCCGAATGAATACCGCAACAAATCCAAGAACGCCCAGGAGGCGCACGAGGCGATACGCCCGACTTCGATCGAACGCACGCCCGAGGCCATCCGCAAATACCTGACGGCGGATCAGGCGGCGCTCTACGAAATGATCTGGAAGCGCACGCTTTCCTGCCAGATGACTCCGGCAAAATACGATACGACCTCGGTGGATCTGGCTGCGGGCAATCCCGACACGCTGTTTCGCGCGACTGGTCAAATCCTGGTTTTTCCCGGTTTCATGGCGGTTTATCTGGAAGATGCAGATGACGTCGAACAGGAGCAGGAAGCCCGATTGCCTCCGCTCGAGGAGAAGGAATCGGTTCCCGTCGATCGTATATACGGCGAGCAGCACTTCACTCAACCGCCGCCGCGCTACACCGAGGCAAGCCTGGTGAAGACGCTCGAGGAATTCGGCATCGGCCGGCCCTCAACCTACGCGAACATTATCTCTACGCTGCAGGAACGCGGCTACTCATTGCTTGAGAAGAAAAGATTCATGCCGACCGACATCGGCAGGCTGGTAAACGGCTTTCTGACATCGCACTTCAATCACTACGTGGACTACGGTTTCACGGCACGCCTGGAGGAAGAACTCGACGAGATCTCCAATGGCGAGCGCGAGTGGGTGCCGGTATTGAAAGAGTTCTGGAAGGATTTCGCCCGCGCCCTGAAGTCCAAGGAGAAAGTCGCGCGCGGCAGTCCGATGGAAGAGCAATGCCCGAAGTGCGGCAAACAGCTGTTTCTGCAAAACAGCCGGCGCGGGCTATTCGTGGGCTGCAGTGGCTACCCGGATTGCGACTACACCCGCCCGTGGGGCGATCAGCCGGCCGGCCCGGTGTTGCTCGGCAAGGACCCAGCCACGGATCTGGACATCTTATTGATGAAGGGGCCCTACGGGTTTTATGTGCAGTTGGGCGCGACACCGGAAGACAAGACTCAAAAACCAAAACGCGCTGCGTGGCCGAAGAACATTCCTGCGGCCGCAGCAGACCTGGACACCGCCCTGAAGATGCTGGCGCTTCCCCGTCAGCTTGGCGATCATCCGGAGCTGGGAAAGATGATCGAGGCAAATATCGGGCGCTTCGGTCCGTACGTGAAACATGATGGCATGTTCAAATCGATCCCGAAGGCCGAGAGCGTGCATGAGATCACCCTGGCACGCGCTATCGAATTGCTGGCGGAAAAGCGGGCGGCAGGCGGTGGCGGGAGACTGCTTGGCGCCCATCCGGACGACAACAGATCCGTCTCAGTCTATAGCGGGCGCTACGGCCCCTACGTCAAATATGGCAAGGTTAACGCGACCATTCCCGCATCGGTCGATCCTGCCAAGATAACGCTGGACGAAGCGCTCGAATTGCTTTCGGCCAAGAGCGCCAAGACCGCAAAACCCGGAAGGAAGTCTGCGAAACCGGCAAAGCCCACCAAGCCGACTAAGCCGACCAAGGTCGCGAAACCGGTAAAACACAAACTCACGAAACCAGACAAGCCGGCAGCAGCGCCGAGATCCGCCGCCGCAAAGAAAAAACCGACCACCGCCAGGGGCAAGGGCGGCAAACGCAAAGCCGCCTGAGGCCTGTTTTCAGACGTCCAGGTTGCGTACCCCCAGGGCGTTGGTCTCGATAAAGGCGCGGCGGGGTTCGACCATGTCGCCCATCAGCGTTGTGAATATCTCGTCGGCGGTAATTGCATCCTCGATCTGTGTGCGCAATAGGCGGCGTGATGCGGGATCCATGGTGGTCTCCCACAACTGCTCCGGATTCATTTCGCCCAATCCCTTGTAACGCTGGATCGCCACGCCCTTCTTCACTTCTTCGAGCAGCCAGTCCAGCGCTTCCTTGAACTCGGACACGCGGTGTTCATGTTCACCGCGCTTCACGAAGGCGCCTTGTCCAATCAGACCCTGAAGGACCTGCGCGGTCTGCTTGATCTGTGTGTAGTCGCCGCTGTTGAGGAAGTCGCTATCGAGATAGCCTACTCGCAAATTGCCATGCTGCATGCGTTTGATTGCCAGCAGCTGGGTTTCATTTTTCTGGTCGTAGCGAGGTTCTATTACGAGCCCCGGGACGCCACTCAATGCCGTCAGCCGCTGCGCTGAATCCTGCGCTGCCGCGGCGTCCGCAAGACTGATCTCGGGATCTTTCAATAGCGCCGCCAGGACCGCGGGATCGATACGCTTGCCCAGCCGTTCGATTACCGCCTCGGCAAGAATATACGAGCGGGCGACTTCTTCCAGGGCTTCCCTGGCCAGCGGCATGCGATCGCCACCGGGATGAAGCTCGGCGTCTTTCAGGGCCAGCCGCAGCAAGTACTCCTTGAGCTCATGGTCATCCTTGAGATAACGCTCCTCCTTCCCGTGCTTTACCTTGTACAGCGGAGGCTGGGCGATATAGATATGCCCCCGTTCGACAAGGTCGGGCATCTGTCGATAGAAGAATGTCAGCAGCAAAGTGCGGATATGGGAGCCGTCGACGTCTGCATCGGTCATTATGATGATGCGGTGGTAGCGCAACTTCTCCGGTTTGTAGTCATCCTTGCCTATACTGGTGCCCAGCGCGGTAATCAGCGTCGCGATCTCCTGGGACGACACCAGTTTGTCGAACCGCGCGCGCTCCACGTTGAGGATCTTGCCTTTCAAAGGCAGGATCGCCTGAAACTTGCGATCCCGGCCCTGCTTCGCCGAGCCACCCGCGGAATCGCCCTCAACCAGATAGAGTTCACACAACGCAGGGTCTTTTTCCTGGCAATCGGCCAGCTTTCCGGGCAGCCCGAAGCCTTCAAGCACGCCTTTGCGGCGGGTCATCTCGCGAGCCTTTCGCGCGGCCTCGCGTGCGCGCGCCGCATCGATAATCTTGCTGACGATGACTTTCGCGTCGGCCGGACGCTCGAGCAGCCAGTCGTGCAGCGTCTTCGATATTGCATCCTCGACGACCGGACGCACCTCGGACGACACGAGCTTGTCCTTGGTCTGCGAAGAGAACTTCGGGTCAGGCAGCTTCACCGACAGAATGCAAGTCAACCCTTCGCGCATGTCGTCGCCCGTCGTCTCCACCTTGGCCTTCTTGGCGAACTCGTTGGCTTCAATGTATTGATTGAGCGTGCGCGTCATCGCCGCGCGCAACGCGGTCAGGTGCGTGCCACCGTCTCGCTGCGGAATATTATTGGTGAAACACAGCACGGCTTCCTGGTATGAATCGTTCCATTGCATTGCGACTTCGACGCCGATACTTTCCTGCTCGAATACCGCATGAAAGATATTCGAATGCAATACGGTCTTCGATCTGTTGATGTATTCGACGAATCCCTTGACGCCGCCCGCGAAGGCGAAGACTTCCTCTTTGCCTGTGCGTTGATCTTGCAGTTCGATGCGCACCCCGTTGTTGAGGAACGAGAGTTCGCGCAGTCGTTTTGCCAGAATTTCGTAATGGAACTCAATGTTGCCAAACACATCCGCGCTCGGGTGAAAATGAATTTCCGTGCCGCGCCGCTCAGTCGTTCCGGCCACCGCCAGCGGTGCTACCGGGTCGCCGTTGCGAAACTCCATCGAATGCACCTGGCCGTCGCGCCTGATGGTCAGCTTCAGCAAATCGGAAAGAGCGTTGACCACCGAAACGCCGACTCCGTGCAGGCCGCCGGAAATCTTGTAGCTGTTGCTGTCGAATTTGCCGCCTGCGTGCAATACCGTCATGACGATCTCGGCGGTCGAGCGGCCGGTTTCGTCCTCCGGATGGATCCCCGTGGGGATGCCACGCCCGTTGTCTACGACGCTGACCGAATTGTCGGAATGGATGACGACTTTTATTTCGTTGCAATGCCCTGCCAGCGCTTCGTCGATGGAGTTGTCGAGGACTTCGAACACCATGTGATGCAGTCCGGTGCCATCGCTCGTATCCCCGATATACATGCCGGGGCGCTTGCGTACAGCCTCGAGTCCCTTTAGTACCTTGATGCTGTCGGAATTATATTCAGAAGAAGACATGGAGTAACCAATAAGAGTCAGATGCGCATTGGCATCACGACGTACTTGAAATCCTTGTTGCCCGGTACGGACATCAACATGCTGCTATTGGCGTCCCCTACCGCGCAGTCGACTTCCGCAGTATCTAGATTGTTGAGGACATCCAGCAAATAGACGATGTTGAAGCCTATATCCAGCGGCTCGCCGGCATAGTCCACGATCAATTCATCTTCGGCTTCTTCCTGTTCGGCGTTACTGCAGATAATGCGCAGGCTATTCGGCGTGAGCACCCAGCGCACACCGCGGAATTTTTCATTGGAGAGTATGGCGGCCCGTTGAAGCGCCTGCTGCAGCACAATGCGGCCGACGGCAAAGTGTTTCTTGTAATTGGTTGGTATGACCCTGGTGTAATCCGGAAATTTACCGTCGACAACTTTCGAAATGACATCGATTCCAGCGAAAATGAAACGCACCTGGTTCGGCAGCAGTTGTACTTCAACTTCGTCTTCCACGTCTTGCAGAAGCTTCGCCAGTTCAAGCACGGCTTTTCGCGGAATGATGACTTCCGATCGAGCGACCCCGGCGGCCAGGGTGGTCGATGCGTATGCCAGCCGATGGCCATCCGTTGCGACCATGGTCAGTTGCTTGCCATCCGCAACCAGCAACAAGCCATTCAGATAGTAACGTATGTCCTGCTGTGCCATGCCGTACTGAACGAGAGAAAGCAGCTCGCGGAAGACTTTTTGCGGCAGCTTTACGCTCGCCGTGGCGGAACCACCCTCGGCCAGCCTGGGAAAATCCTGGGCTGGCAAGGTCTGAAGATTGAATTTGCTCTTGCCGGCCCTGACCTGCAGCCGGCCTTCCTGGGCATCGAGTGTGACGGCTGTGTTTTCCGGCAGAGCCCGCAGGATGTCCTGAAGCTTCCGTGCCGATACGGTAACGGCGTGATCGGCCGCCGCCTTGTCCAGTTTCGCCGAGGTCGATATTTGAATCTCGAGATCGGTAGCCACCAGGTTCAGATTCACTCCCTGGATTTGCAGCATGACGTTAGACAAGATCGGCAGCGTATGCCGGCGCTCGACAATTCCCGACACTGCCTGCAACGGTTTGAGCAATACGTCCTTGTCTATATCCAGGATTTTCATTCTTTAAACCTTGATAAGAATAATAGAGTCTGGCAAAGCTGTTAGTTCAGCAATAAACCTCAAACGAGGCAAGCACATCGCGTGTTGTATAAGGCCAGTAGAGACGGTGGATGAATTGTGGATGAAATCCGCTTCGCCTGATTTTCAGAAGTTTTCAACAACTCATCCCGTCCTTATCAACCGCGCAAGGTCTGGAGTAGCGCGACAAAGTCTCGCGAAATTTCGGGATTGCAAGCACGCAGGTCGACAATTTTCCGGCATGCATGAAGAACTGTTGTGTGATCCCGTCCCCCGAAAGCATCGCCGATGTCCGGGAGACTCAGCTGGGTCAGTTCCTTCGCGAGAGCCATGGCCATCTGTCTTGGCCTGGCAATCGTGCGGGACCTCTTCTTGGAATACATGTCCGAAACCTTGATCTTGTAGTAATCAGCGACGATACGCTGGATATTGTCAATCGATACCTGCCTCACCTGCACCGCAAGGAGGTCCTTCAGGGCTTCGCGAGCAAGATCGAGCGAGACCTTAGCATTCGCGAATTTTGCATAGGCCAGCACGCGCTTGAGGCCGCCTTCCAATTCGCGCACGTTCGACTGGATATGATTGGCGATGAAAAACGCAACGTCCTCGGCGAGATTCACTCTGTCGGCCTCGGCTTTCTTCAGCAGGATTGCCACCCTCATTTCCAACTCGGGTGGCTCGATCGCAACGGTCAGGCCCCAGCCGAAGCGCGAAATGAGCCGGTCTTCGATTCCGGCGATCTCTTTCGGATACGTGTCACAGGTGATGATCACCTGTTTGTGCGCTTCGATCAGTGCATTGAAGGCGTAAAAGAATTCCTCCTGCGTGCGATTCTTCCCGTTGAAGAACTGGATGTCGTCGATCAGAAGCAGATCGAGAGAGTGGTAATACTTCTTGAAGCCGTCAAACGCCTTGTGCTGATAGGCGCGTACCACATCGGACACGTATTGCTCGGCATGGATGTACCGCACGTTCGCCGAGGAGTTGAACTCGAGCAACATGTTGCCGATCGCCTGGATAAGATGGGTCTTGCCCAGGCCTACGCCGCCGTAGACGAATAGCGGGTTATACGCAACGCCGGGATGCTCCGAGACCTGAAGTGCGGCAGCGCGCGCAAGCTGGTTGGCTTTACCGGTCACGAAAGAGTCGAAGGTAAACGTCGGGTTCAGGCGCGTCTGCTCCCGGATTTTGGGTTTGGGCAGGGGTGCCTCGGCTATTGGATTCGCCGCGGCCGTGGCGACGGGTTCTGCCGGTGTTGCCGGAGATTTGTCTCCGAGGCTCAGCACCACGTCTACCGGCTTGCGCAAGTATTCAGTGGAAAGCCTTTCAATGTCGGCCAGAAATTTGTCCTTGACCCATTCCAGAACGAAGCGATTGGGCGCAGAAACCACGACGTTCTCACCTTCAAGACGCGCGTGAAGCGGCTGAATCCAGGTCTTATACTGTTGCGCTGGAAGGGCTTTTTCGAAATGACGAAGGCAATGGTTCCAGAAGCTATCCATCGGCGCAGAGTTAGTATTGTGGTACAGGATGCGGCCGTGGAGGCCTGCCAGACAGAGCGGCGAATTTTACCAGCAAGGCTACAAGTTATCCACAGGCTTGATCAGGCATCGCCAAAGTTGACAAGCATGAGCGAAAACCCGTGTAATACCGCGCCTTTTCCGCCAGACATCGGAGCACAGCAATTATGAAGCGCACATACCAACCCTCAAAGACCCGACGGGCACGCACCCATGGTTTCCTCGAGCGCATGAAAACTCGCGGCGGACGGGCGGTAATCAATGCCCGCAGGGCCAAAGGACGGGCACGTCTGGCGGTCTAAAGCCTGCGCGCCAGAGCCTTCCCCGCAAAGCGCGGCTTTGCGGCAAGGCGCAGTTCACCGGTGCATTCGCCGCGCGGCGGCAAGGCAAATTTTTTGTCGTATTGCGCAGGGACGGCCTGCCGGGCGCACGGGCGCGTTTGGGAATCGTAATTGGCAGGCATACCGCTCCGCGCTCGGTTGCGCGCACCTTGATCAAGCGCACCGTGCGAGAAGTATTCCGGCGAGTGCGTGAACAACTTGGCCCGGTCGATATCGTCGTGAGAATTCGTCAGCCCGCGTTGCGATCGGATTTGCCCGCGGCGCGTCATGAACTGGAAAAACTTCTGCGGGAAACTTGCTGATGCGGGCGACGTTCTTGGTCTTCATCCGGATTTATCAGGTCCTGCTCAGTCCATGGATCGGCGATCGCTGTCGTTTTTATCCGACGTGTTCGGAATACGCCAGGATCGCAATAGGCAAACATGGCTCCGCGCGCGGTTGCTGGCTGACAATCAGGCGGATCCTCCGATGTCATCCCTGGCACCCCGGCGGAGCCGATCCGGTACCTTGATATAGCCAAATCCTCAATGGACAGTTTGCGATTATTTGCGGCCATGGTGTTTGCAGTCTCCGTTTTCCTGCTGTTCGACGCGTGGAACAAGGAACGAAGCCCTCAGCCTCCTGCGCAGGATCAGGCCGCACACCGAAGCGAGACGCCGATACCTTCCTCGGTATCGCCGCCGGGCACCGTTGCACCCTCTGCGCCGGCGAAACCAGCGCCGACCGACGCGATACCGGTTGCGGCGAATATTCCACTCATACATGTCCGCACCGATGTGCTTGCCGCGGAGATCGATCCCGTGGGCGGAACGCTGCGCAGACTGGAGTTTCTCCACCACAGGGACAAGCTCGACAACACCAAGAATTTTGTTCTGTTCCAGAAGGACGCGGTCCATACCTACGTGGCCCAGAGCGGGTTGATCGGCGATGATCTTCCCAACCACACGACGGTCTATAACGCGGATGCGACGAACTACGAAATACGCGACGGCAGCGACGAAGTAGTCGTCACTCTGTTGGCAGCCGGCGCGAAAACCGCTGGCGTAACCAAAAAACTCGTGTTTCACCGTGGCAGTTACGTCGTGGACGAGTCGTACCAGATCTCCAACCGCAGCGCAGCCGAAATAAAACCATTTGTGTATTTTCAGCTCGTGCGCGATGGAACACCGGCGGCCGGAGACTCCAAGATGGTGCCGACTTATACCGGCGCTGCGGTGTACACAGACCAGACCAAGTTCCACAAGATAGCGTTTTCCGACATAGACAAAAACAAGGCGGATTTCCCGAAGCATGCGACCGACGGCTGGATCGCGTTCGTTCAGCATTACTTTGTTGCAGCCTGGTTGCCTGCAGGAAATATGCAGCGGGAGTTTTATACCCGCACACTGGGCAGTGGCCTGTATACCGTGGGCGTCATCGTGCCGGCTGACGCCATCGCGCGGGGCGGCAGCACCACGGTCGAAATGCGTTTGTACGCAGGTCCGCAGGAACAGGACAAGCTTGCACAACTTGCGCCTGGCTTGAATCTGACAGTCGACTACGGATGGCTGACCATCATTGCCACGCCGTTGTTCTGGGTGTTATCGGCTATTCAGCGCTGGACCAACAATTGGGGCGTGTCGATCATATTGCTCACCGTGATCATCAAACTGATTTTTTTTCCGTTGTCCGCAGCGAGCTACCGGTCGATGGCAAAAATGCGCGTCATGGCTCCGAAGATGCAGAAACTGAAGGAGCAATACGGCGACGATCGCCAGCGCATGCATCAAGCAATGATCGAGATGTACAAGACCGAGAAAATAAACCCGCTTGGCGGATGCCTTCCGATCGTGGTTCAGATTCCGGTGTTCATTGCGCTCTACTGGGTGCTGCTGGCGAGTGTGGAATTGCGCAATGCGCCGTTCATCTGGTGGATAAAGGATCTCTCGGCACAGGATCCTTACTATATTCTGCCGGTGCTCATGGGCGCGACCATGATCATTCAAACCTGGTTGAATCCGACTCCTCCGGATCCCGTGCAAGCCAAGGTAATGAAAATAATGCCGGTCGCTTTCAGCGTCTTCTTTTTCTTCTTCCCGGCCGGTCTGGTGCTTTACTGGCTGGTAAACAATATCCTGTCCATTGCGCAGCAGTGGCAAATTACGCGCATGATCGAGCGGTCAAAATCCGCTCATGCGTCCCGCTGACACAATTGCCGCGATAGCGACGGCGCCGGGTCGTGCCGGCATCGGTGTCGTCCGCGTATCGGGTCCCGCAGTTAGCGCAGTTGCAGCCGCGATACTGGGACGCACCTTGCAGCCGCGTGTTGCGACGCTGTGCGATTTCATCGATACGGAATCCAGAATTCTGGATAGCGGCATCGCGATCTTCTATTCTGCCCCGCGTTCCTACACCGGTGAGGATGTGCTGGAGTTGCAGGGGCATGGCGGCCTGGCCGTGATGCAACTGGTTTTGAGGAGGTGTCTGGAATTGGGCGCTCGTCCTGCAAGACCGGGCGAGTTCACCCAGCGCGCCTTTTTGAACGACAAGCTTGATCTCGCCCAGGCGGAGAGCGTTGCCGATCTGATCGACGCAAGCTCGGAAGCGGCAGCCAGGAGTGCAATGCGCTCGCTCGCTGGGGAATTTTCCGAGCGCGTTGCGAAACTCAATCGTGCGCTCGTCGAGTTGCGCAGCCTGGTTGAAGCGACGCTCGATTTCCCGGAGGAAGAAATCAATTTTCTCGAGCGCAGTGGAGCCCAGCAAAAGCTCGAACACCTGCGGGACGACGTGAGGGTTTTGTTGGCGGAAGCGGAGCAAGGCAAGATCCTGCGCGACGGTGCGAAAGTCGTACTGATGGGCCAGCCCAACGTCGGAAAATCGAGTCTGATGAATCGTCTCACCGGCGAAGAGGTGGCAATCGTTACTGAAATTCCCGGTACTACCCGCGATCCTTTGCGCTATGAGTTGGCAATCGAAGGCGTCCCGGTGCATGTCATCGATACAGCTGGACTGCGCGTGGCGACCGATGCGGTCGAAAAAATTGGCATCGAGCGCGCATGGCGCGAGATTCAACAGGCTGATTTGGCGTTGCTGGTCGTGGACGCAACGGCGGTGACCAGCGAGGCGCATGTTCAAATTCCGGCCGAGGTTCCGTCAGACTTAAAAAAGATTATTGTTTTCAATAAAATAGATCTATTGGAGCCCGCCCCCCCGAGCGATTCCAAGCCTCGGAGCGGCGACATTGTCTGGGTGTCTGCAAAGACCGGAAAGGGAATGAATTCGTTGCGCGCGGCTATTCTGAGCAGTATTGGTTGGAAACCAACACATGAAGGCCCCTTTAGTGCTCGGGAACGCCATCTGCAAGCGCTACGCGAGACAGAG
>Ga0105242_10000830_pt1 | contig 24033 bp, 20 predicted proteins | sample KBSM24metaG_FD_81521 | JGI IMG/M metagenome (GOLD analysis project Ga0105242, IMG submission 81521) | Miscanthus rhizosphere microbial communities from Kellogg Biological Station, Michigan, USA - KBS M2-4 metaG | ecosystem: Host-associated > Plants > Roots > Rhizosphere > Soil | place...
CCCTGATTTCCACCCGGCGTAAGCTCGGACCGCTCAAGCTGGTCACCGTGGGCCTGATTGGCGCTGATCCGGGCCTGACTGAAATTCGCGGGCCATTAATCAAGCCCGGCTATGAGCAACCCACTCTGCAGGCGGTACGCCATGCCCTCGCGCGCGTTCCCGATTGGGACTGGATTGAATGGAACGGACTGAACGAAGAAGCGGCCGCCGCCTTGGATCGAGAAACAGAGGCCCAATGGTGCGGAGTCAGTGAGGATTATGTATTGGATCTGCCGTCGAACTGGGAACAGTTTCGGACGCAGCTGGGAAGAAACGTCCGTGAGTCACTACGGCATTGCTACAACTCACTCAAGCGCGACGGTCATGCGTTCGAGTTCGTCGTAGCACGAGAGCGAGAAGAAGTCCGCCAGGCGTTGGGCCGGTTTTTCGCGCTACATAGGATGCGTGCCACTATGGCACATGGCCCAAAGCATCCTGACCGGTTCGCTGGTCGGGCATTGCAGACTTTCTTCTACGATGTGTGCGATCGATTGGCGGCACGCGATGCAGTGCGGATTTTTCAGCTAAGGATCGCAGGAGCGATCGTCGCCTCTCGTGTAGGATTTCTGACCCGCGACAGCGTCTACTTTTATTACTCCGGTTTTGACCCAGCGTGGGGGCGTTACAGCGTAATGACAACCACCCTAGCTGAAGCGCTGAAATATTCGATCGCCGACGGCATCAAGACCGCCAACCTTTCGCTGTACACGGAGCGCTCGAAACTGCGTTGGCGTCCGCGTCGCGTAGAATTCCGCTCGGCACTTATCAGTCGCGAGCCTCTGAGATCGCGCGCGGCTTGCACGGCCTATCGCTGGGTCCGGTCAAGCGATGCCACGACCGCGCGACTGTTGAAGGGCCTTTGGCTTCATCGTCAGTGGAATTGAGCCAAACTCGTGACTCGGCGGTTGACAATGTGACATGTTCCTTCGAAATGTCTTAGTGATCAACCGGAGGCCGTCGCTAGCGGCACGCGGAAGCGATGAGCATCGCACGCCTTCTCCAATACAAGCGCTCCGATGCGTGAACGCTAAGCTGCCTTGGGTGCGAACGGGCAGTAGGGCTCTTTCTCGACCAGATTGAGAACAAACGAGAGCTTCGCCATCCCGGAAATCACCGCCATGACTGTGCCGAGCTCAAGGATATCGGCCTCAGAGAAGTGTTCGCGCAGGCCGGCGAAGAGTTGCGGTGACATCTGCCCGTCCATGTTCGTCAAGGCGACCTGCGAGGCGTAGCCAATCACGGCGCGCTCCGCGGGCGAGAAGGGGCTGTAGTCCTCACGCATCAGACCGTCGATCTGTGCCTGCGTGAAGCCCGCTCCGAGCGCGCCCGGGATATTCTGCCGGTTGCAGGTGCGGCAGCCGTGCAGCAGCGACAGGCGCAAACGCGCAAGCTGCTTGAATCGCTGTGCCACCTGACCACCAAAAAAAAGCTTCGCATAGAACTCGTTCATCACGAATTCAAGCAGCTGCGGGGACTGCGCGAAGACTTCGACGAAGGTCGCCGACCCGGTGAGGCTGTTCAGCATGTCCCAGGCCGGCTGCCAGGCGGGCGCCAGATTCGCACGCGGAATGCGGGTCATGAGACTTTCAGTCATGGGCATCTCCCCGAACTGCTAAATCAGCGCTTTGAGTATACGACTGCGGTCGCGAAAGAAACAATCTTGACTGTTTGTTTTCGGTCGCGCGGGCTATAGTCCCTGGCTGCTACGGCCGCGGACAGATCCCGTGCACGCGCTGATCCTGCATCACTTCGACTGGTCGCCGTTTGCCGAAAAGGCGCGCCTGGCGCTTGGGCTCAAGGGACTGGCGTGGCACTCGGTACAGATCCCGATGATCCTTCCGAAGCCCGACCTGATGCCGCTCACCGGCGGTTACCGCAAGACGCCGGTGCTGCAGGTGGGCGCTGACATTTACTGCGATACGCGCCTCATTGCGAGTGAACTCGAGCGGCGTTTCCCGTCACCAACCCTCTTTCCACATGGCAATCGGGGTGCTTCGCTGGCGCTGACTCACTGGAGTGACACGGCTTTCTTCGAGCCCGGCGCAGCGCTGTCCATGGCACTTGGCGCCGAAGTCCCGCGGGCGGTAGTCGAGGATCGCAAGCAGTTCTTCACGTTCATGGACTTCAGCAGGCTGACGAGCGAGGTGCCGCACCTGTTCACGCAACTGCGCGCCAACGCGGCGCTGATCGAAGCACAGTTGGCGGACGGCCGACTCTATCTCCTGGGAAATGACCCGGGGTGGGCTGACATCACGTGTTACTTCCCCCTGTGGATGGCACGCCTCTTCGTGCCGTCGGCCACGGTGCTCCTGAGCGGGAACGAGCGCACGGCAGACTGGGAAGCGCGCGTTCGTGCAATCGGCCACGGCCGACCCACGGACCTCGGCGCCACCGCTGCCCTCGAGATCGCGCGCGCCGCGGCCCCCGAGGAAGGCTTGGGCGTGGATGCCACCGATCCGCTTGGCCTGCAGCGGGGCGAGCGAGTGAGCGTAACGCCGGCGGACTATGGCAGGGTACCGGTAACCGGGGAACTCGTGACTTTGACCGTGACGGAGGTGGCAGTGCGACGCGAGGCGCCCGAGGTCGGGAGCGTCGTCACACACTTCCCCCGAGTCGGTTATCGCGTGGAGCGTGCCTGAGGGTGCTCGCGCGCTTCGCGCACCGAGTGCTCAGGGCACGGTAACAATCGCCCCCCTGCCGTCCCAGTCCCGGGCCGCCTGGCGAATGCGCTCGAAGAATGCGCGCGCCCTGGGCGTGGCCTCGATGAGTTCAACCATCCCTCCGGGGTGATGATCGGTACTGACGTACGCAAAGCGCATGCCCGGCGTGCTGCCGTGTTGCACGGGGAGCACGTTGCGCGCCTTCAGGCGCGCCAGGTCGGCATCGAGATCCTCCGTCATCACACCCATGTGCTGCAGCCCCGTGCGCCCGTGCGCCTGGAAGTCTGTGTATATCGACGGCACGTCGTTGCGCTGCCGTATCAGTTCGATCTGCACATCACCCCAGTAGGCGATGGCCACCGTAAGATCGATATCCGTCGCGGGATTATTGCGATACCAGGCTTCCTTGAACGCGACCCGTTCAAACAGAAAGAACGGTCCCACCTGCATGACGCGCGCCCAGTGCTCGATGGCCGCCGCCATATCCGCAACAATGAAGCCGTTTTGCATGATCGGCCCGAAGGTGTGTTGCATAGGTGCTTGCCCCGACCTCAGTCCGCATCGAGCCGCGTCACCCAGCGCAGACCGCGTGCGAGGATCTCGTAATAGGTGGGCGATTCCCAGCTGCAACGATCCACCGTCGGGCACTCCTCGACCAGCGGCTGCATGTCGTACTTACCACGGCAGTGCCCGAGCGTGCAGTAGAGCACCTCGCCCTTGCCATGGGGGTGCAGGTACAGCACCGGGCGCGGCTCGTCCGAATACCATTCCCGCTCGGCAAAGCCGCGCTGCGCCTTGCCGTTATAGTGCGTGTGCAACAGCACCTCATTGGGGCCGTGGAGGTCCGAAAGGTAAAGCTCGTCCTTCACCGTGAAGGGTTCAATTCCGGCCACCAGCGGGTGCCCGGGGCGGGTCACCTCCACGCGAAAGTCCATGAGCGGGGGATGGGCGATGAACTGGCTGCCCAGCAGTGCCATGAGGCGCGGCAGTGTCCGTGGCGTCTCGACACTGCCGTCCGCCTTCCATTCGATGATCGAGTTCGTCCCGTGCAGCGCGAGCCAGCGTCCGCCGCCGGCGACGAACTCGAGCAGGGCCTCCTGCTGCGGCTCATCGGGCCGCACATCGCACGTATAGGTTACGAGTGCATCGGCGCGGCGGATCGCCTGCGTGTCCGAGTAGTCCTCGGCCACCCGCGTGCGCACACGTTCATGCGGATGCAGCAGCTTCAGGATCTCCAGGCGCGCGAAATCGAAGTCGTGATAGCGGCCGCCAACCACGCAGTACACGTTGCGGCGAGCGCGACCCATGCTACTTCTTGCCTTGAACGTAGCGGTCGAGTTCGCGGTGGAAGTGCCGCACGCGCTGCTCCTGCTCACTCCACAGCGGTCCCTTGAAGGCACGCGACCGCAGTCCCCTCTGCTGCACCGGCAGCAGCTCGGAGTCCTGGTCCAGGACGTCACCCAGGTTGGGCTTCTGTCCGACGGGTACGTGCACCACCGCCGGGCGCGTCTCGCCGGTGGTGTCGATGCCCTGTGGTAGACCCATCCAGGCCGGCACCGTGTAGTCCGGATCAGCCACGTGGCGGTAGAGGATCATGGTGTCGTAGTAGAAGGTTTCCGGGTCGGTCGGGTGTGGCAGGAAACGCATGATGAAGACCCCTTCCGGGTGCATTCCCATCTGCACGTTCGGAAACAGTCCGGTCGCCCAGCTGTCGGTGAGCTGCCCGTCGGTGAAGTTCTCGTAGTGCTTCAGGCCCACCCGCCGCGCCCGGGCGCGCTTGGAGCGCTGGATGGCAACGCGCACCTCGGTGGCATTGCCGTGGAAGGCCTCCGGGTCGATCCCGCCCTCCTTCAGCATGAACTTCAGATACGGGTCCAGCGCCTCCTGGTCCGGCACGCGGTGAGACTTCACGCAGATCGGCACGATCATGCGACTCGCGCCATTCGGATACAGATCGTACTGGCTGAAGTCCTCCATCACCGTTTGCGTCTGCGGATGGACCCAGGGCAGATGGTAGGTCTCGTAGAAGGCGTCCACGCCGGTCTTCCAGTTCGCCTTCCATTCACTGCGCACCTGGTGCACTACGCGCATGTTCTCGATCTCGTAGCGCTCGATGTAGCCAGGCGGCAGCCCGAGGTACGTTGCCAGCGGCGGCGCGTTGCCATCCATGTTTATGAACAGTATTCCGCCGAGCGCCTCGCAGCGCACCTCGGTCAGCCCGGGCCGGTGTGCAATGAGCTGCGGATTGAAGGTCTCCTGGTCGGTGATGCGCTGCAGCTTGCCGTTGCAGCCGAACTGCCAGCCGTGGAAGGTACAGCTGAACCGCGGCACGCTGCCGCTCTCGTTAAGCACCACGCGGTTACCGCGATGCGGGCACACGTTGTAGAACGCCTTGACGGTGCCGTCGGACTGGCGCACCAGGATGAATTCCTCGTGGCCGACGGCGAAGGTAACGTAGTCCCCGGCCTCCGGAAGGTCGCTCGTGACCCCCGCCAGCAGCCAAACCCGCGGCCACAGCCGCTGCCACTCCAGCTGCATGAACTCACGCGAGTAGTAGCGCGACGGGTCGGGTACGTCGAGCCCATCGTCGACCTCCGGTTGCTTGGCCTCGAGGGAGTCGGGCGGCGCGCCCAGTGTCATCGGCCACTCAACCTTGTAGTTCGCACTCATGACTCATTCCTCGCCGCGCCGCGCTTGGCGCGGCCGCAGTGGTTACGCTTCAGGTAGCTTGAAGTAATCGGGCATCCCGCCCGGCCAGACATCACCGTACTGATTGTTACCGCCGTCGACCACCAGCACCTCCCCGGTAATGAACTTGGCCGTCGCGGCAGACAGGTAGACTACGGCCTGGGCGATGTCGAACATGTCGCCAAGCTCATGGAGCGGGTTCGAGTAGCGAAACAGCTCCGCATCACGGCGCTGATACACGTTGAGGCCTTCGCTGTTTATCGACCCGGAAGCGATGCAGTTGACCCGGATCTTCAGCGGCGCCCATTCGGTGGCGACGGTCTTGGAAAGATAGACAACCCCGGCGCGTGCCGCGCAGGTGTGCGCCACCTGCGGCATCCCACGCCAGATCATGGCGACGATATTGACGATGTTGCCCGCAGCGCCTTCGGCCTGCCAGCGCTTGGCGGCTGCCTGCATCATGTACCAGGTGCCGTTCAGGTTTGTATCGATGACGGCCAGCCAGCCCTTCACGCTGAAGTCGATGGCGGCCTGCGGATACTGGCCGCCGGCGTTGTTGACGAGCGTGTCCAGACGGCCAAAGCGCTCATAGGTGGCATCGATCAGGCTCGCCACCGCCTCCGGATCGCGGATGCTCATCGCCATGGTGCCGATCTCGCGGCCGAGGTGGCGCCGGATGCCGCTCGCCGTTTCCTCGAGTTTTTGCTGGCGGCGGCCGCACACCATGACATTCGCGCCCAGCCGCGCACACACGTAGGCGATCGCGCGTCCAAAGCCACTGCCACCGCCGGAGACCAGCATCGTCTGCCCGGCGAAGAGCCCATCGCGAAACGCAAGCGGACGCGAGGCGAGTTCTTCGTCCGACATGCCCCAGGGCTTATTTGTTGTTGTATCAGACGTCACACGGTTCACCTGTGGCAGCTGCTGAGCATACTGATAGCCGCACCCGGCCGTGCCGCCTCACGAAGCCACCCCGAAGATCGCCACACTGGCGACGTTGCGGTTGGGAATCCCGCCGAGGTTGTGCGTTAGGCCCAGGGCGGGCGCTGGCAGCTGCCGCTCGCCGGCGCGGCCGAGAAGCTGCAGGTATACCTCGTAGGCCATACGCAGACCGGTGGCGCCGATCGGGTGCCCAAAACACTTGAGTCCACCATCGAGCTGACAGGGGATAGCGCCGTCTCGGTCATAGCGTCCCGCGAGGACATCGTACGGGGCGCGCCCTGCATCGGAGAATCCCAGATCCTCCATGACCACAAGCTCGGTGATCGAAAAACAGTCGTGAACTTCCATAAGATCGATCGCCTCGCGCGGTGCACTGATGCCCGCCTCGGCGTACGCGCGTTGCGCCGCGAGCCGCGTCGTGAGCGTGTAGCTGCCGTCCCAGGACTGATGGCCCATTTCGACGCCGTTGCTCGGCGCCAGCTGCAGGGCCTTTACCGTCACGAAGTCCCTCTTGCCGAGTGCACGCGCACGCTCCGGGGTCATAACGATCGCGCAGGCCGCGCCATCACTCACCCCGCAGCAGTCGAACACGCCCAGCGGATAGGAAATCATCGGTGCGCCGAGCACCTGAGCGGGTGTGATGCGGTTGCGCAGGTGCGCCTTGGGATTGCGTGCGCCGTTCTCGTGACTCTTGCAGGAAATGTGTGCCATGGCCTCGCGCAGCCTTTCCATCGGGTAGCCGTGGCGCGCCGCGTAGGCGGCGGCGAGCTGTGCAAAGGCGCCCGGGGCTGTGCTGCCGGGCAGGTACAGGTCCTCGAAGCTGCCCTTGGTGCGCTCCGGCAGTCCTGCGTAGCCGGTGTCCTTGAGCTTCTCTACCCCCATGGCGAGGGCGATGTCGCAGGCGCCGGCGGCCACGGCGTATACCGCCCCGCGCAGCGCCTCAGTGCCCGTAGCACACAGGTTTTCCACGCGCGTGACGGGGACGTTCGGCAGCCGCAACCCCACCGAGAGCGGCAACGCGGATTTGCCGGTACTCTGCTCGTCGAAAAATATGCCAAGCCAGGCGGCGCCGATCTCATCGCGCTCGATGCCGGCATCGGTGAGCGCTTCCGCAAACGCCTCGACCATCAGGTCCTCGGGCCCGGCATCCCAGCGCTCGCCAAAGCGAGTGCAGCCCATGCCGACGATTGCCACCCGATCCCGGATTCCGCTCGCCATGGCGCTATACCCCGGTCGCTTTCCAGAAATAACGTCGGAAAGCACGCAGGTTATCCACGTCCTTAAGGCGGAACACGAATCTCACCGGCATGCCGATCCTCGCCTCGCCGGCCTCGGTGTCCGTTAGCTCCATCAGCAGGTTGCCGCCGCCCTCAAACTCGACGTTGCCGTAAATCGCGGGGGGGCGCGGTGCGAATGCCTGCCAGTCTTCGGTAAAGGTCTTGACCCGACCTGCGAGCTCGGCCAGGCGAAAGTCCGCCTGGGTGTCGGTGTGCCGACACGCCGGATTGACGCAGACGCGACTCTTGGGGAACTGCACCGTGCCGCAGGCGGCACAGCGGCCACCGACGAAGCCGGCGAGCTGTCGTTGCTTGCGCCACATGACGCTCTGCGCACTGCGGTTGTCGCGCTCCGCGCGCTTGCCGAAGTCCACATCAAGAAGTCCGCGGTGCGCGAGGTAGCGGGTGTAACTGCCCTCCTCGCGCCTGCGCGCCAGGGCGGCGGCGAGCTGCGGGCGCGGCGGCGCCTCACGGTCACGCGGCACACTCAGCACCAGCGCGTCGACCCCCTGACCGAAACCGACCAGGAGGATGTGGTCGCCCGGCGCCGCCGCCTCAAGTGCGGCGGCGAGCATGAGCAGCGGGTGCGCCGCGCCGCTGTCACCGCAGTCCTCGCGCAGTGCGTCCGCCAGCTGCGCCTGGTCGAGCCCGAGGCTGCGCAGCAGGCGCTGCGCCGCGGCCGGTGCCACGGGAAGCACGCAATGCTGGACATCGGATGACTTGACTGCGGCGCGCTCGAGCGCCATGCGGACGGTGTCGGGAACTAGTTTTGCCAGCCCCTCGTCCCGCACCCAGCGCTCCTCCAGGGCGTAGTCAAAAGCCTCGCCGCTCGCGCGGTAGTGGTCCACGAGGTCCGCGGACAGGTGCGCGACGCCGCGAATGTCTGCCAGTGCGCTTTGCTGGCCGGAGGGCTTCGCGGAACTGACCAGCAGCGCGACCGCGGCCGACCCGAACTCAAGCTCCTGCGCACTCCCGGGCCGGGCCGTGCGCGCGTCGGCAGCGATCACGAGCGTGCGCAGCCCGTCACTGCGCCCGGCGGCCTGTGCGAGCGCGGTCGTGCCGGCACGCAGCGTGCCGGTCACGTCCAGCGTCTGCGTTTCAGGCGCAAGGTCAAGCGCTGCGGCGACCAGCGTGGCGTTGCTGCGATCGACGAACGGCAGAGTGGTTGATACGAGGGTCACGGCCTGCGGCGGCGCCGCGGCGCCCCGCAGGCACTCGCGCCCAGCCTCGACCGCCAGCGTGAGCGCGTCTTCGTCCCAGTTGCAGATGGCGCGCGCCCCGGAGGGGGCTCGCGTACCGCCGGGCTCGAGCCAGCCCATGGCGGCACGAATCGTCGCCCGCGGCAGGCGCAGGCGTGGCACGTAAGCGCCGCAGGCGAGGATGCTGCCCAGGGAAGCCAGCTCAGGTCTCCCAAAAACCTTCGAGGCGCGGCTGTACCCGCAGCTGCGCGGGGATGCGCTCGACCCCGATGCGCCGATCGAGTTCCTCGTGCCAGTGGTAGATGCGCCGCTCCTGGTAATTGAGCGGGATTCCCCTGAAGCCAGGGGACTGCAGCGACTGCTGGATGGCGGCGGCGAACTGCAGGTCCTCATCAAGAATGCGATCGAAGTTCTCGATGCGGGTCTTCCACAACTGCGAGGGCGGGCCACCCCCCCAGTCCGGCGCGAACCAGTGGCACTCGATGCGCATGCTGGTGTCGGAAGTCGGCCAGAAAAGCAGGAACGGGGCCCCGGTCGGGTCCACCGGTGTCACAAGATTGGGGTAGAAGTTGAACGATGGATTGTTGCGCGCCGAGATCACCGTCGCGGTGTCTATGCGCCGCATTCCTCGGGTCCCCGGGTCTTCCCAGTCGGGGCGCCGATTGGGCGTCACCATCAACGAGTGGCCATTGCGGTAGAGCGCAATGGTGGTGCCGCGATGATCCAGGAAACGGTCGACCGTGTTGGTGTGGATGGACTTGAGATGGTAGACCTCCAGAAACGCATCCATCAGCACCTTGACGTTGCAGTGGACGTCAAAGCCCTCCTTGGCGACGAAGCGCCAGGTGCTTGGCTGAAACTGCTCGAAGTACTCGTGAAACGGCGCGAAGTGCGCGCCAAGCGGCTCGGCTGCTGCATCCTCGTTGATGAAGACCCAGTTAAAGAAGCGCTCGCAACGCACGCCGATGAGTGAGCGCTCACCGGTGTTGAGTCCGACGAAGTCGCGCTTGTCGCGCAAGTTGATGAGGCGACCGTCGAGCGAATAGGTCCAGCCGTGATAGCCGCAAACGAACCCCTCGACGCAGCCGCTGTCGCTCTTGACGAGCGGTCCCCCGCGATGCCGGCAGGTGTTGTAGAACGCGCGCACGCAGTCATTCTTGTCGCGGAGAATGATGATCGGAGCGCCGGTCTTACGGCTGACCAGGAAGCTGCCCGGCGTTGGGATTTCATCCAGGTGGCAGGCATACAGCCAACTCTTCTTCCACAGTTGCTCACGCTCGAGGGCGAGAAATTGTGGATCCACGTAGCGGCCGGACGGAATGTCGGGCAGCTGCGGAAACTGCGCAGGCGGCTCGGTACGCTCGGCCTCGTACTTCATGCCGTCCAGAAAGCGCTGCACTGTGGCCTTGTCCATCGGGTCTCACTACAGAACACCGGCCCGGCGAGGGTCGCGCGGTTCATTATAGGATGCGACTGCACAAAAGAAACAGTCCTGACTGTTTTTTTCAAGCTTGGTCGGTCACCCTCTCGATCCGGGCCTCGGCCGGGATCGCCAACTCTAGCTGATGCGTCCAAGCCACACCCGGTGACGGCGTTGCCTAGCGCCCGCCGGACACCGTCGGATTTTTCACCTTGGTCCCGCGACCCTGAATTTGCAGGCCCCAGGTCGTTTCGAAACAAACCATCATGCTTGTTTTTTTTTGGCACCGCGGGTACGTTGCGCACAGGGGACGCTGCCGGTGGACACACTGCAGCGTAGATAAACGGCTCACAGGGGGGGATATGAAGCGCAAGCCATCCGTTACATCCGGGGCGCAGCCTGCGTGCGCGGGCAGCAGTTGGACCACACTCATCGGCATGGCGCTCCTCGTAGGCGGTGCGCCGCTTGTGGCCGTCGGACAAAGCGCCGCGGCGCCAGCACAGCCGGAGGCGAACCAGCTCCAGGAAATCATAGTTACCGCCGAGCGCCGCGAGTCGAACTTGCAGAAGACCCCGATCGCCGTGACCGCGATCGACTCCAATGCGCTGGAACAGTTAGCGCCGGTGACCCTCATGGACGTCGCCAGGCTAGTACCGAACTTCTCGGCCAACAAAGTCAATGGCTTCAACGCTGCTGCGTTCGCGATGCGCGGTGTCGGGAACACTGACATCATTGTTTATAACGAGGCGCCGATTACGGTGCTGGTCGATGACTTCGTCATGCCGAGCGTGCAGTCGCAGCTGCTCGACCCGTTTGATGTCAGCTCAATCGAAGTGCTGCGCGGACCCCAGGGTACCCTGTTCGGCAAGAACACCACCGGTGGCGCGGTCGTGGTGCACACCAAGGCACCGCTGCTCGACCAGTCCACCTTCGAGATGCAGGCCCAGGGCGGCAGTTACAACGCCGTCATCGTGCAGGGCGCGGTGAACTTCCCGCTGGTCGACAACCATCTGGCGCTGCGCCTGGTGGCGAGCCAGGAACGTGAGGATGGCTGGATGCGCAACGGAGCCTCCAACGTGATCGGCGGCGTCACCTACACGGGCGATGGCAGCCGTGTCGGCGGCACCGATGTCTTCACCGGGCGTGCCAAGCTCCTGTGGGAGCCCACCGACAACCTGCGGGTACAGTTCACGTACGAGGCACTGCGTGATCGCTCCCAGACACCTGGCGCGCTCAATGCGACGCCGAGTGACCTGGATCCGGCGACCGGCTTCCCGTACTTCGTCTTCCCCAATCTGGGGCTGCCCGGGCATCTCACCGGCGACCCCCTCACGCAGGCGGGCGTGACCAACCGCCAGGGCTTCCTCATCGATGCGCAGCGGGGCCATCGCGTGGACGCCGACGGCTTCCACCTGAACACCGACCTGACGTTCGGCGCCGGCACCCTGACCTGGGTGCAGGGCTATCGCTCGCAGGACTCGAGCCTGCCCTCGAACTACACCGGCGTGGTTGGTCCCCTGTCGGTGTTCGACGCCAATCGCTCCGACCTGCGCAAGACCTGGCAGGAGGAAATCCGCTTCGCTTCGAACACGCTCGGCCGCTTCAACTACGTCGTGGGCGCCTTCTACCAGCACGACGACACGCGCTTTTGCGTGGCCCAGATCCTGGGAATCTACGATCTGTTTGGCGTGCCCACGCCGCCAGGCACTTCCCCCGGCGGGTACAACAATAATCCGCAGGTACTGTGCAATCAGCAGATTGAGGAGTCCGCGGCGGCTTATGGCGAGATGAACTTCAAGTTCACCGAGGCCACCACGTTCACTCTCGGCGCGCGTATGACGCGCGACAGCAAGGACTGGACCGGACGGCAGCAGGTCTTCGTGCAACAGCTGCCCTCCCCCACCGGCGCGATCGACCCATCGTTCACCTGGCAGCAGCTGGGTAACCTCATGAACGCCTCGGACTTCGCCCTCTACCCGTTCGGCGTGGTCACCGACAGCCACACCTGGACCCAGCCGAGCTATCGCGCCACGCTGTCGCACCAGTTCACGCCGGATATTTTTGCGTACGGTACTTATTCACACGGCTTCCGTGCCGGCGGCTACAACGACCAGGTAGGCACCAGCGGCAACCCAATCACGCCGGATGAGAAGAAGCCGACCGACCCTGAGAAGGCGGACTCCTTCGAGCTCGGCCTCAAGAGTGAGCTGTGGCAGCGGCGCCTGCGCCTGAACGAGGCGCTGTTCTACGTGCAGTACAAGGACGCCATCCGCCAGGTTGTGGTGCCGGTCATCAACTCCGTCGGTAAGCCGGCCGAGGAGACCCTGTTCAGAAACGCAGCGAAGCTCACGGTGTACGGTATCGAAAGCGAACTCACCGCCGAGCTGGCACCGGGCTTGCTGCTGAACCTCCCGCTGAGCTATCAGCACTGCAAGTACAACGAGTTCACGAGCGGCGAAGGTGCCGCTCTGGTGGACCTCTCGGGGCTGCCGGTCAACCGCTGCCCGGAATGGACCGCCACCGTCGACCTCAATTACACGGTCCCGATGGGGGGGTTGTCGGGACGGGTGATCCTGGACGCATCCGCGAATTACGTGTCAAGGAATCTCGACACGTACTCGATCGCGCTGCCGTACGCGCCCTTCACCCAGACCTATGCGGATTCACGCACGCTGATCAACGCCTCGATCACCTACACCAGCGCGCAGGATCGCTGGTTCGTGCGCGTGCTGGGACGCAACCTCGGGAACAAGACCTACGTCCTGTCCTCGCAGAACGTCGACCCGCTGTGGGTGTGGTCGTTCTACGGTGAGCCGCGCTACATCGGCGGCGAAGTGGGCCTGAAGTTCGGAACCAAATGAGCACCGAGCGCGTCGCGGCCGCCGCGGCCGTGACGCGCCGGACTCCGGGAAACCGCCAGCCCTCAGCCGGTGACGCCGCTCGCGCTCAGAGCGGTAATCTCGGCAGCCGTAAAGCCGAGACTCGCAAGAATCGCAGTCGTGTGCTCGCCGGCACGGGGCGGGGCATTGCGGATACCTCCGGAAAGCCTGCTCAAGCTCACCGGCAGGTCGCACACCTGAGCCGGGCGTGCAAGGCCCGGGTAATCCGCCACCACTTTCAGAAACCCCATGGCCGCGACCTGCGGATCATCAAGTGCCTGCTGCGGCGTGAGCACCGGCCCGGCGGGAATGCCGGCGCGCTCCAGTTCCGCGACGGCCTGTGCGGTCGAGCGCTGCGCGCACCAGGAGCGCATGCGCGCCAGGATCTCCTCGCTATGATCACCCCGCGACTGATCGGTGCGATAGCGCGGATCGTTGTCCCAAGCTGCCGCATCGCCCATCAGTTGCGCCCAGCGCCGAAAGATCGCGTTGCCGACCACGTGGGTGAGCAGGTGGCCGTCGCGGGTCGCAAACACATCCGAGGGCGCGGAGGTCTGCACGCGGTTGCCGCTGCCCACGCGGCCAATCTGGGTAACGGATTGCTCGATGAGGTGCGAGTTGAAGACCGCCAGTGCCGTACCCAGCAGTGTGGCCTTGACCTCCTGACCCTCACCGCTTGCCCGCCGGTGCATGAGCGCGGCCAGCGTACCGAAGGCCGCCAGCACCGCCGTGGTGTAGTCAACGTAGGGCGCGGCTGCCTTGGCCGGTGCGCCGGGTACGCCCGTGATGTACATGGCACCGGACATGGCCTGGGCAACGCCGTCGAAGCCGCCCCGATCGCGGTACGGACCGGTGTCGCCGAAGGCAGTCTGCGTGGCAAGGATGATATCGGGACGGACCTGGCACAGCGACTCGTAGTCGAGTTCCAGGGCGGCGAGCGTGGCAGGCGGCAGGTTGGCGACCACGACATCGGCGCTGCCGATGAGCCGCCTTAGAATCTCGCGTGCCTCAGGCCGCCGCAGATCGAGCGCCAGAGAGCGCTTGTTGCAGGCGGTCTGCAGGAACACGGCGCCTTCGCCGTGGGCGGTTATGGGCGCGATGAAGCGATCCTCGCCACCGCCCAGGCGCTCCACGCGGATGACGTCCGCTCCCAGGTAACCGAGCAACGTGGCACAGTAAGGACCGGCGACGTAGCGCCCAAAGTCCAGTACCCGAATACCCTGCAGCACTGTCATACCAACCACCGGATTGCCTTGCCGAAGGAGCGCACGTGGACTTCAGGCTGACTGATGAGCAGTTCGCACTGCAAACCGCCGCCCGCAAGTATGCCCGCGAGCGGCTGCTGCCGCTCGCAGCGGAAACCGAGCGCACCGGCGCACCGCCCTCGCATGAGCTGTTGCACGAGTACGCGCAGATGGGGTTTCTCGGCATCAACGTGGCCGCCGCCTACGGCGGCCTCGGGCTCGGCAACCTCGAAGCGCTCATTGTCCTGGAGGAGTTCGGCAAGATCTCCGCCGCGCTCGCCTTCCCCGTCTTTGAGTCTTCGGTCGGGCCTGTGCGAGCCATCGAGCGCTTCGCCAACGAGACGTTGCGCCAGCGCGTGGTGCCGCGAGTCTGTAGCGGTGACCTGGTCGTCGCGGTGTCGATGTCGGAGCCCCAGGCAGGCTCGGCGCTCACGGACCTGACGACGCGCGCCGAGGTGGGGGACGAGAAGGTGACGGTGACTGGCACCAAGCGCTGGTGTTCCGGCGGCGGCCATGCCGGCGGCTACGTGGTCTACTGTCGCATGAGCCCGGCACCGGGGGCCGCGGGCATCGGGGCTGTGTACGTGGATGCGGATACACCCGGACTGACGTTCGGCAGCGCCGAAAATCTGATGGGGTTTCGCGGCGTGCCGAGCAGTGATCTGTACCTCGACGGCTGCGTGCTGCCGCTGGAGAACGTCATCGTCCCGGCCGGAGGCTTCCGCAAGCTGATGGAGGCCTTCGATCTTGAGCGCTGCGGCAACGCAACCATGGCGCTCGCCCAGGCAAGCGGTGCGCTCGAGGACGTCCTCGCCTACGTGCAGGAGCGCAGGCAGTTCGGCAAGCCGCTGGTGGATTTCCAAGCGGTGCAGCTGCGCCTGGCGGAAATGAAGATGAGAGTCGAGGCGGCGCGTCTGCTGATCTGGCGCGCTGCGGCCAACGCGCAGGAGGGTCTGCCGGACATGCTCGAGTCCTCCGTCGCCAAGTGCTACGCCAACGAGATTGCACGCGAAGTCTGTGGTCACGCGGTGCAGCTCATGGGCGCCTACGGTTACTCGCGCGAGTTTCCGATGGAGCGGCGGCTGCGCGATGCCTGGGGTTGGGGCATCGCCGGGGGCGCGATCGACATCCAGAAGGTCAACATCGCCGCCGCGATGGTCGGCAAGCGCTTCGACCAGCGCCGCTGAGTTCTTCAAAGAGCGGCCGGCTCCGGCACGGCAGCCGTGAGCGCCACTTCGATCATGCCCTCGCGCACACGCACCCGGTGGCGGACCAGGGACTGCGCTGCCGGCGGCCCGAGCACGCGCCCGTCGCGGACGTCGAAGGAGGCGCCGTGCAAGGGGCAGATCAGGCGAGTACCGCGCAGGCGGCCCTCATGCATGCGTGCGTAGGCATGCGTGCAGGTGTTGTCGAGGGCGAAAACGCCGTCTTTGGTGTGACACAGCAGGATCTCGCGCCCTGCAATCGTCACGGCGCGCATGGTACCCACTCCCATCTCCGAGAGCGCGAGCACCGCGGTAAAACTGTCACTCATAATCCATGGACAATCGCTCGGGCCAACCATTTTGTACTGTACCTGCAGGCCCCAGAAAAAAACAGTCGTGACTGTTTCTTTCAGAACGCCCGCGGTGCTACCATGATTGCACGCTGCGCTCTAGGGGAAGCGGCGATGGCGAAGATCACCTTCATTGCCCGGATGACCGTGAAGCCGGCTCGAGAGCCTGAGTTCGTGCGCCATTGTCAGGAACTCGAGCGTCATGTGCGCGCTCACGAGCCGGACGTGCTGATGTACGAATTCTTCAAGCTGCGCGAACCACACCGCTACGCCGTGCTCGAATCATTCAAGGATGAGGCCAGCGAACATCGGCACATGAACTCCGCCACGCTGGCGACGCTGGCGCCCAAGATCGCCGCGTGCATCGAGGGTACCTGGGTGCGTGAATACTTCGATCCGCTCTGACCGCTGCAGCGATCCGCACCATGGCCGACCTCCGCAGCGAGTCACTGCGCCACGCCCGGATCCGGGTCACGACGCTCGGTGACCTGCTGCTGATCGCGGCCGATCGTTATCCCGACTCACCGGCTCTGATCTTCCCCGGCCTGAGAGTCACCTATGCTGAGCTCGCGGCGCGCGCGCTCGCCCGTGCCCGCAGCCTGCAGGCCCTCGGCGTCAGACCACGCGAGCATGTCGGCATGCTGCTGCCGACCTGTGTTGAATTCGTCGAGATGCTGTTCGCGATCTCCCTGTGCGGTGCGGTCGCCGTGCCCCTGAATGCGCGCTACAAGTACAACGAACTGGCCTATGCGATCGAGAACGGCGATCTCGTCACGGTGGTAACCACCGATCGGGTCGCAGAACAGGTCGACTTCGCCGAGCGCCTGTGCGAAGCCCTCCCCGGGCTCGCCGCGTCCGCCGCGCCCGCGGCGCTGTCCCTGCCCACGGTGCCGCGGCTGCGCAACCTTGTGCTGCTGGGTGGCGGTGAGCGAGCCGGATTCCTCAGCGAGAAGACATTCACGGCGCGTGCCCACGAAGTTCCCGAAGACCGTGTCCACGAGACGCGCCTGCGGGTACGCGTACGCGATGTGGCGATCATGCTTTACACCTCGGGAACCACTGCCAATCCCAAGGGTTGCCTCATCAGTCACGAAGCGATGGTGCGCAATTCCATCTCGCTGGGGCGCAATCGCTACGCGCTGAGTCACGAGGACGTGTTCTGGTCGCCGCTGCCGATGTTCCACATCGCCGCGATCCTGCCGATGTGCGCCATCTTCGACGTCGGAGGCGCCTACGCGACCATGGGCCATTTCGAGGCGGGGGCGGCCTTGCGGATGCTCGAGAGCGAGAAGGTCACGGCGACCTATCCGTGCTTTGTCACCATCATGTCCGACCTCATTCACCATCCGGACTTCGCCAAGACCGACCTGTCGCGAATCACGCTGATGAATTCCAACTTCGCAGTGCAGCCCCCCGGGATCGCTGCGGCGATGCTTAAGGCGATGCCGCAGGCGATCTACGTCGGCACCTTCGGCATGACCGAGACCGCCGGCACAGTGAGCACCAGTCGCCTGGAGGATCCACTGGAGGAACGTATCGGACGCCTGGGGCGCCCGCTCCCGGGCGTCGAGGTACGCATCCTGAACGTGGCTACCGGCGAGGACGCGGCGCCGGGTGAGCGCGGTGAAGTGCTGGTGCGGGGCTACTCAACGCTCGAGGGCTACTACAAGGATCCGGTCAAGACCGCCGCGGCCATCGATGCGGGCGGCTGGTACCACACCGGAGATATCGGCTCGCTCGATGCTGCCGGCACGATGATGTTCCATGGTCGCCTGAAGGACATGCTCAAGGTCGGCGGCGAGAACGTCGCGGCCGCCGAGATCGAGAGCTGCCTGCAGCGGCATCCGGCGGTCAAGCTCGCGCAGGTAGTCGGTATCCCGGACGCGCGTCTCGGCGAAGTCGCCGCAGCGTTCATCGAGCGCAGCCCAGAGACGCAGGTCACTCCCCAGGAGCTGATGGATTTCTGCCGGCGCGAGATCGCAAGCTTCAAAGTGCCGCGCCAGGTGCGCTTTGTGTCCGAATGGCCGATGTCGGCCAGCAAGATCCAGAAGTTCCGGCTGCGCGACGAACTGGTCCGCGAACTCGGTTTGTAGGCCACGCGACTCCCAGGAGAGCCCATGTCTACCACCTTCATCGCCAAGCTCGTGGTCAAGAAAGGCCAGGAAGCCCAGCTCGAACGACTGCAGACCGAGCTCTCCCGGCTCACGCACGAGAGTGAGCCGGACGTCTTGGTGTACGACTTTATCCGCCACCGCACCGAACCGGCGACCTACGTGGTGTATGCACGCTTCCGCAACGAGGCGGCGTTCCAAGCGCATATGAAGGCATCGTTCCACGATGAGCTGGTCCCGCCGATCCTTGCAAGCCTGGCGCAGGATATGGACCTGCAGTTCTTCGACTGGATCGGCTGAGGTCAGCGGGCCTTGTGGAACACCAGCAGCACGTTGCCGGGCATGTGGAAATACAGCCCGTAGCCTGAATTAACTACGAGATAGCCGTCGCGTACGGCAGCCCCAGGTCCGCCAAACGAGCCGCCGTGCGCCAAGGCGCCGGACACGGTGCGTACCGGCACGCTCGCGTCGTACTGCCACAGCAACTTGCCGCCCTCCGATTCGTAGGCCCGCAGCCAGCCATCCATGTGGCCGGCAAAGACGATGCCGGGAACTGCGGTCAACGCCGCCGAGATGCCCGGGTCGCAGAACTTGCGCCCGAGGCAGGCATCCGGCGCGGGTGCGGACCACAAGGTTTTCCCGGTGGCAGGGTCGAGTGCGTAAAGACCTGGCCGCGGTGCGGAATCGTAGTGCCGCCCATCGTGGCCGTCTGCAAGATCGGCGATGGGCACGAACAGCCGGCCGCCCTCGAGCGCCATGCCGAAGTGCACTCCGCCCTGGATACCGCCGCGCCCGATCCGTGCCTGCCATCGCACCTTGCCGGCAGCATCGGGATCCAGTCCGTACACCCAGCCATTCTTCTGCCCGACGAGCAGCAGGTCGTGCCCGGCGGCGGTCTTGAACGGGATAACGCTCGCGGCCACGTCGACATCGGGACCGTTCTCGCCCGGACAGTTCGGGTTGTCCTTCATCATGCAGGCGACGTTCCACGCGTCGCCGCGCGTCAGCTGCTGCACCCAGACCCGTTTGCCATCCGCGAGGCGGAAGGCAATGACCGCGTCACTGCTGTCATTGGCAGGGGATGCATAGTTCTCGCCGGTCCCCACGTACAGCACCCCGCGCGCTGCATCGACGCTGGGACTGTTCCATACCGGCGCTCCCGAGGGGGCGAAGACGCGCGTGCCCGCTGCCGTGGTGCGCACCACGTGCGGCTGCTCGGCGATCGTGTACGCCTTCCAGCGCTCGGCACCGCTGGAAGCATCCAGCGCCACCACCGCACCGCGAAACTTGCAGCACTCGTATTTCGGATCCGCGGCGCTGGTCACTTCCAGGGATGACACCGGTACATACAGCCGTCCGTCGTGATAGGCCGGCGTGCCCGTGACCGTCGCGTTGGGATGATCGTCGACCTTTACGCTCCACAACAGTTTGCCGGTACGCGCCTCCACCGCGTAGGTGTGGCCGATGACGTCCGCGAAAAATAGCCGTTCACGCCCGGCGGCAGGGCTGGTCTCCGGCACGATCCCGGTGCGCACCTCAGCGGCGGCGCGGAACGTCCAGCGCATGCAACCGGTGGCGAGATCCAGCGCGTAGACGCTGCCATCCTGGCTACCGACGTGCACCGCGCCGTAGGCTATGGCCGGCTGCGAACGCGCGCGGATCGCACCCGGGAACTCGAGCGCCCACTTGAGCTTCATCCCGGCGAGATCCTGGGGCGTGAGTGCGCCCACGTCGCCCGGAATGGCGCGATCGTTGTTGAGACCCCAACCCAGAGCCATCGCGGCGTGCTGCGCGTTGAATTGGTTGGCTGCGCCCGTACAGGCGGGCGGCGCGGGAGCGGCCGCCACGCCCGCGACGGGCATGCCCGCGAGATATTCGGCGACCTGACGGCGCGTTGCGGGCGTCAGGGTCGCCCCCTGTGCTTGCATGAGGCCGGTGGTGAGTGCCGCCACGATGTTTTGCGCCGGCATCATCTGCAAGAACATCTTGTGGGGCGCCTTGGGCACCTGCCCCTCATGGCAGCCCGCACACACCTGGTGATATACCGGAGCACCCGGAAGAGTCTCAGGATCCACGGCCGGCTTGGTGGCGGAGAGTTCACTCACGTCTTTGAGCGAGGACGAGGAGGACTCTGGGGGCAGCGGCGGGGGCATAACCGGCGCCGACCACGAGGAGCCGGCAATTCCGGCGAGCACCATCGCTGCGACGCGCGCCCGAGTGCGCGCGGCACCAGATGCGCGCTTCGTGCGCGGTGTCATAGAGCCTCAGGCGCCTCGGCGACCGCCGCTACCGCAGCCAGGAATTCTGCAGCGGCCGCGCCATCAACCACACGGTGATCAGCTGAGAGCGTCAGGGTCATGACCGGCGCCATCGTCGGCGCACCAGCGCGCACAATCACGCGCTCTTTGGCTGCGCCCACGGCGAGGATCGCGACCTGCGGCGGGTTAATGATTGCGTCGAAGCTGTCGATGCCGTACATGCCCAGGTTGGAAATGGTGAAGGTGCCGCCAGTGATCTCTTCGCGCGTCAGCGTACCGGCACGTGCACGCATTCCAAGATCGGCGCTGCGGTGCGCGATCTCGGCGACGGACAACTGATCGGCGTTGCGTACGATCGGAGTGATCAGTCCGTTCGAGGTCGCCACCGCGATCGCAACGTCCGCGTGCGGATAGATGAGGATCTCGTCCCCGAGCAGTTGCGAGTTGAGGGTCGGATGCTCCAGTAGCCCGAGTGCGCAGACCCTGACCAGGAGGTGGTTGAGCGTAATGCGCGCTGCATGCGTGGCGCTGAGGGCGCGCGCCCGGGCCTGCAGAGCCGTGGCGTCGATGTGCCGCTGCAGGCGATAGTGGGGGATTGTCTGTTTGGACTCGAGCAGCCGGCGCGCGATGACGGCGCGCGTCGGCGACAGCCGCGCGCGCCTGGGAACATTGCCGCTGTCCGAGGCTCCGGCACGCGCCGCGTACGCCTCGACGTCCTCCTTCATGATGCGCCCGTTGCGACCGGTGCCCGTGACCTGTGCCAGGTCGATGCCGAGAGTCTCCGCCAGACGCGCCGCCACCGGGCTGACGCGCGGTTCGGCCGCGCCTGCAGCCGCCGCAGCACCCGCAGGCTCACCGCGGTTCGCCGCTGCCGCCGGCATGGCGTCCGGCTCGAAGGAGACGCTCGCGCCCCGAAAGCTCTCGACGAAGGCGTTCAGCTGTGCATCAGTGACACTGGCATCGGCGAGCACCGCGATCAGCGCGCCGACCGGGTACGCCCCGCCCGCGGGGGCGACGATGCGCCGCAGCGTGCCAGCTGCCGGGGACTCCACCGTGTTGACGATCTTCTCCGTTTCCACTTCCAGCAGCGGCTCGCCCTTGACGATCGACTGACCCAGTTTGGCCGTCCACTCCGTCACCGTGCCCTCGGTCATCTCGATACCCCACTTGGGCATCGTCACGGCATGAATTTCGCTCATCGGCGCGCGCGCAGCGTGCGCACGATCGCCGCCGCAATCTTCTGTGGACTCGGCACGTAGGCGCGCTCGAGCGCCGGCGAGAACGGCACCGGCGCATGCGGCGTGGTCACCAGCTCAACCGGCGCCTGCAAGGAATCAAAGCCCTGGCTGGCGACCTGGGCCGCGATGTCGCTCGCCACACTGCAGCGCGGCGGTGACTCGTCGACGACGATGAGGCGTCCGGTATTCTCGACGCTCTGCAGTATGGTCTTAAGATCGAGCGGCGAGGTCGTGCGCGGGTCGATGAGATCGCACTTCACGCCCTGCGGTACCAGCGAATCGAGCGCCTTCTCCGCGAAAACAACCATGCGCCCGAGCGCGACCACCGTGGCATCGTCACCCTCGCGCAGCACGTTGGCCTCACCAAACGGCAGCACATAGGCCTCCTCGGGAACTTCCGCCTTGCGTGGGTAGAGCGCCTTGTGCTCGAAGAACATCACCGGATCATCATCGCGGATCGCCTGGATCATGAGGCCCTTCGCATCGAAGGCGTTGGAGGGCACAACTACCTTCAGCCCCGGCACGGCAGTGAGAAAGGCATAGATCGACTGCGAGTGCTGCGCCCCCATGTTCATGCCGGCCCCCATGGCCATGCGAATGACGACCGGGCAAGTAGTCTTGCCGCCGAACATGTAGCGGAACTTCGCGATCTGGTTATAAATCTGATCCATGCACACGCCGACAAAGTCGGCGAACATCAATTCCGCCACCGGGCGCAGGCCCGCGAGGGCCGCGCCGGCGGCAGCGCCCACGATCGCCGACTCGCTGATCGGTGTGTCGATCACGCGCCCCGCGCCGAAAGCGGGCAGCAACCCCTTGGTTACCCCAAAGATGCCGCCCGAGGCCTCGCGCTCGCCCGAGGTGCCACCGGCACCTCCAGAGACGTCCTCGCCGAGTACGATTACACGCGGATCCCGCGCCATCTCTTGGTGGAGTGCCTGGTTGATGGCGTCGCGCATGGAAATCTGGGGCATCGGTCTGAGTTCCTGCGCGAATCAGTAGCGGATGTAGACGTCGGTAGTCAGGTCCGCCTCGTCCGGCAGCGGGGCCGCCTTCGCGGCACGCACGGCGGCGTCAACCTCCGCGACCACGTCGTGGTCAATGGCGTCGAGTTCCGCCGCGCTCACCGGCGCGCCGTCGGCTTCCATGCGGGCCCGAAAGCGCTTGAGGCAGTCCATGGTCTCGCGCTGGCGGGCGACCTCGTCCCTGGCGCGGTACTTCTGCGGATCGCCTTCAAAGTGGCCGAAGAAGCGCGTGGTGGTAGCTTCGATCGCGGCCGGTCCACCGCCGGTACGGGCGTGCTCCAAGGCGCGCTGCATACCCGCGTAGACCGCAAAGAAGTCGCTGCCATCGACCGTCTCGGCCGGCATCCCAAAGGCGCGTGCCCGGGCGGCGATGTCGCGCGAGCCTACTGCGTAGGCGACGCCGGTGTGCTCACTGTAGCCGTTATTCTCGAACACGAAGATCGCCGGCGCCTGCAGCACCACGGCAAGATTCATCGCCTCGAACACCGTGCCCTGATTGCAGCTGCCGTCGCCGCCGAAGGCGACACTCACGTTGCCCGCGCCGCGCAGCTTGCAGGCGATGGCGGCTCCGACCGCGAGCGGTGGGCCACCGCCGACGATCGCATTGGCGCCCAGCATGCCCTTGGCGAAATCGGCGATGTGCATCGAGCCGCCCTTGCCTTTGCACAGGCCGTCCCGGCGTCCGTAGATCTCCTTCATCATGCCCTGCAGATCGCAGCCCTTGGCGATGCAGTGCCCGTGACCCCGGTGAGTACTCGCGATGTAATCTGCATCGGTGAGCGGCTCGCACACGCCCACCGCGACCGCCTCCTGCCCGGCATAGAGGTGCGTAAAGCCCGGAATTTCCCCGGTCGCGATCTCGGTATGTAGGCGCTCCTCGAACTCGCGAATGGTCTTCATCCTGCGGTAGGCCTGGCGCAGGCGCTCGACGGTCAGCGGCATGGTGCTTTCCTTGGCGTCGGTCACGGCGCCCCCGGCGGGCGGCCGGCCGGCCCATAGACGTAGTCGTCGATCACCTTGTGGAAATGTCGGATGCGCAGTTCCTGCCGGCCGAGCCACAGGCCATTGAAGCCAGCGGAATGCATGCCGGCCTGTACGCCGGGAAGGTTCGCGGCGTCCTGGTCGAGCACGGTGCCAATCGACTTGTCGCCGTGCCGCCACTGCCGATGCGGCACGCGCTCGGGCCACTCGGTCCCCGCGGGCACGAGTTCGTAGGTCATGATGTCGTAGAACATGCGATCCGGATCGCTCGGGTGTGGGCGCTGGCGGAAGATCCAGAAATCGTCCGCGTGCACATTGAGGGACAGGTTGGGAAAGATGAAATAGTGATAGTCGTCGGTGAGCTGGTCGTCGTTCAGGCGCGAGTAGTCGCGCCCCTGCGTCGCCCCAAGCGCACGCTTGTGCTTCTGCACGTCGTGACGGATGTTGGTGATCGGGCCGTCGTAGTCCGCCGGATCCATGCCCGCGCCCTTCATGATGGTCTTGATGGGTTCAGGGA
>Ga0105242_10000837_pt1 | contig 23967 bp, 22 predicted proteins | sample KBSM24metaG_FD_81521 | JGI IMG/M metagenome (GOLD analysis project Ga0105242, IMG submission 81521) | Miscanthus rhizosphere microbial communities from Kellogg Biological Station, Michigan, USA - KBS M2-4 metaG | ecosystem: Host-associated > Plants > Roots > Rhizosphere > Soil | place...
AGGGCAAGGGCGCCCCGGCGCGCATCCGGAAGGTCGCGGTCGAGGACCTGATGAAGCGCGAGCCGGTCACGCTCGACGACAAGCGACTGCACGAGCTCATCACCGGCCAGGTGATCCTGGTGACGGGCGCGGGCGGCTCCATCGGCGCGGAGCTCTGCCGCCAGATCGCGGCCTACGAGCCCGCGATGCTCGTGCTCTTCGAGCTCAACGAATACGCGATGTACCGCGTCGACGAGGAGCTGCGCGAGGCGTTCCCCGACCTTCCCATCGCGAGCGTCATGGGCGACATCAAGAACGCGCGCCGCGTGAACCAGGTGATGCACCAGTACTCCCCGGCGCTCGTGTTCCACGCCGCCGCGTACAAGCACGTGCCGCTGATGGAAGAGGCCAACGCGTGGGAGGCGGTGCAGAACAACGTGCTCGGCACCTACGTCGTGGCGCGCGCCGCGATCGACTACGGCGTGAAGAAGTTCGTGTTCGTCTCCACCGACAAGGCGGTCAATCCCACCAACGTGATGGGCGCGACCAAGCGCCTGGCGGAAATGGTGTGCCAGGCGCTGCAGGCGGGCAGCAACACGACGCGCTTCGAGATGGTCCGGTTCGGCAACGTGCTGGGCAGCGCCGGCAGCGTGATCCCGAAATTCCAGGAGCAGATCGACAAGGGCGGCCCCGTCACCGTGACGCACCCGGAGATGGTGCGCTACTTCATGTCGATCCCCGAGGCGGCGCAGCTCGTGTTGCAGGCGGGCAGCATGGGCCTGGGCGGCGAGATCTTCGTGATGGACATGGGCGAGCCCATCAAGATCGTGGACCTCGCGCGCGACATGATCCGCCTCTCGGAGCTCTCCGAGAGCGAGATCCGCATCGTCTACACGGGCCTGAGGCCCGGCGAGAAGCTCTTCGAGGAGCTGCTCGCCGACGACGAGCACACCCGGCCCACGCCCCACCCGAAGCTGCGCATCGCCAAGGCACGCGAGGTCGATCCCGACTGGCTGCAGGGCATGCAGGAGTGGCTGCGCGCGAGCGAGCGCATCCCGGGCGATTCGGAAGTGCGTCGCGACCTCAAGCGCTGGGTGCCGGAATACCAGTCGCAGGTGCGACCGAAGCTCACCGCGGTCCCGGCTCCCCGGGCGGCGGGCGGCTCCACGCCCTAGCCAGTCCCAGCAGCATCCCGTTCAGCGCCCAGAACACCAGGGCGTTGTGGCGATGCATGAAGTCGTCGGTGAGGTTCTTCACCAAAAATCCCGCGAGGAGCGCGAGGCCCAGCACGCCGAGCGGAGCGGTCGCGGCGTTGCCCGCGAAGCGCGCGTGGGCGAGTGCCAGCGCGGCGAGCATTCCCAGGAACACGACGAGCCCGACGCCGCCCAGCTCCACGCCCACGTCGAGGAACACATTGTGCGCATGCCGCAGCTCCGGATAGCTGGGTGGCGTTAGCGGCTTGAACGTGCCCGCCACGATCTCGCGCCCGTAACCGTGTCCGAGCCACGGCGCCTCGCCGATCTGCGCGAGCGCCGTGGACCAGATGCGCGGCCTCAGGTCGCGCTCGAACGCGGTGGCGAAGGGCGCCTGGGATCCAAAGAACTTCTCGTTGTGCTCGATGAGCGAGGCGGCGAACGCAAGCGCCACTACGGCCACCGCCGCGATCGCGAAGCGCTGCAGCGTGCGGGCCCGCGCGCCGCCGTTCTCCGCGATCGAGCGGGTGAGCGCCATCGCGATCGCGATCTCGGCGCCGAAGGCGATCCACATCATGCGGTTGCCCGTCTGCCACGCGGCGGTGAGCAGCAGCCCGAACGCGAGGGCCTGGAAGAGGGGGCCGCGGCGCGCGCCCCATGGCGGCGGCCAGGATGCCGCGAAGAGCAGCGGCATCACCAGCACGAGATGCGTCGACCACGGGCCGCGTTGCTCGATCATCGATTGCCGCAGGATCTTGAACGGCAGGAATTCCTGGATCACGAACCACAGCGCCATCGCGGCGGTGCCCGCCAGCGCCGCGCGCCACCACGTGCTCCAGCGAGCGACGTCGAGGGAACCCGCGACATGGAACACGAGGAAGGCGAGCGCTCCGTAGAGGAGCTCCGCCTTCAGCTCCGCGCGTGTGTAGCCGGGATCGACGCTCCAGGCGAGCGAGGCGATCGCCAGCAGCGCCCAGGCGCCGTACGCGATGACCAATGCACGGGGGAGATCGGCGAAAGCCGCGCGCAGCTCGCGCCCGCGCGCAAGCAGCGCGAGCGCGGCGAGCAGCAACATCGAGACGCGCAACCCCGCGCTTCCCGGGAACGGTGCGAGGACGAGGAAAGCGGAGGTTGCCGCGATCAGCAAGGTATTCATGGCGCGCCCGACACGATTCGAACGTGCGACCCCTGCCTTCGGAGGGCAGTACTCTAATCCAGCTGAGCTACGGGCGCGTATGTATGTGATTCTAGCTATAATTCGCGATTCTCGCGAGGAACACATGTCCGGCGCCCATCCCCACCACGACCCCATCGAAGACAACATCGAGACGCATCCCGTGAAGCTCGCCATCGGGATCGCCGTCGGCGCCGTGGCGCTGGTGATCGGCATCATCCTGATGGCGCAATTTGCGGTCGGCATCTACGGCTCGCGCACGCTCAAGGACGATCCCTCGATGGCGCCCGCCGAGGTCGCGAAGCGCATCGCTCCCGTCGCGAAGGTCGAGATCGACCCGAACGCTCCCGCACCCGCTCCGGCTGCTGCCCCGGCCCCCGCCGCTGCGCCGGTGCCTGCTGCCGCGATTCCGCCCGCGCCGGCGAAGACCGCGAAGGGCGGCGCGGATGGCAAGGCTACGTACGACGGCGTGTGCCACGTGTGCCACGGCGCCGGTGTCGCGGGCGCGCCCAAGTTCGGCGACAAGGCCGCCTGGGCCCCGCGCATCAAGCAGGGCAAGGGCACGCTTTACGCGTCCGCGCTCAAGGGCAAGGGCGCCATGCCCGCCAAGGGCGGCAACGCCTCGCTCTCCGACGACGCCGTGAAGGCCGCCGTCGACTACATGGCCAACGCGGCCAAGTAACCACTGGCGACCTACGCGATCGGCGACCTGCAGGGGTGCTTCACGCCCCTGCAAAAGCTGCTCGTCGCATTCCGCTTCGATCCAGGACGCGACCGGCTCTGGTTCGTCGGTGACCTCGTCAACCGGGGTCCCGAGTCCCTGGAGTGCCTGCGATTCGTGAAGTCGCTGGGCGAGCGCGCGGTCACGGTGCTCGGCAACCACGATTTGCACCTGGTGTGCGTCGCCGAGGGCGCGGAGAAATCACGCAAGCGCGACACCCTCGACGACGTGCTCGCCGCGCCCGACCTCGAAGAGCTCACGCAGTGGATCCGCCACCGCCCGCTCATGCACGTCGAGAACGGATTCGCGCTCGTGCATGCGGGGCTCATCCCGGAATGGACGGTGAAGAAGGCGCTTTCGCTCGCAGGCGAAGTGGAATCCGCGCTGCGCGCACGCAACTACCGCAAATTCCTGGAGCGGATGTACGGCGACGAGCCCGCTCGCTGGGACGATTCGCTCGAGGGCTGGGACCGGTTGCGCGTCATCACGAATGCGATGACGCGGCTGCGCGTGTTGCATCCCGACGGCTCGATGGCCCTCGGCTACAAGGGCGAGCCCGGCGAGGCGAGCACGGGCCTCACGCCCTGGTTCGACGCGCCGAAGGGCAAGAGGCGCGACCATGTCGTTGTCTGCGGTCACTGGTCGGCGCTGGGGCTCGCGATCCGCGACGACCTGCTGTCGCTCGATAGCGGCTGCGTGTGGGGCCGCTCGCTCAGCGCGGTGCGGCTGGAGGATCGGGAGGTGTTCTCGGTAGCCTGCCCGGCACCGGCAGGCCGAGCAGCGTAGCGACCGCGGCCTGCGCGGCGAGCGCGACCTCGCGCCGCCCGCGTCCCGCCGTCTCGATGGGTGCCGCGAACGCGATGCGCGCCCGCACGTTCTTCTGGCGGATCACCAGGGCCAGCGACTGCATGAACGAAAGCTCGCCCACGTACGCCATCGCGCGGCAGAGGCTCCCGTCGGCGTGCTCGTAGCGCAGCGCACACGGGTGCACGCACGCGCCGTTCGCGACCGCCGGCTCGAAGAGGGACGAGTGGAATTTGAGGAGCATGTCGCCGTGCGTGGTCGTTCCCTCGGGAAAGAGGCCGACGCGGTCGCCCTCGGCGAGCGCCATGTGGACCACCTCGTTGATGCGCGCCGTGTCGCGGCGCCGGTCGCGGCGGATGAAGATGGTGCCGGCGCGCTCGACCACCCAGCCCGCCACCGGCCAGTCGCGGATCTCGCTCTTCGCGATGAAGCGCGTGGGCCGCACGCTCGAGACCGCGAAGATGTCGATCCAGGAGACGTGGTTCGCGGCGATCAGGCCCTCTTCGGGTGGCGCGCCCTCGACGCGCGTCGTGACACCCACGATGCGCAGCAGCTTTGCCGACCACCAGCCCACGAGGCCGCGGCGGCGCGCGGCGCTCGCGCGCGGAAACACCGCCTTCAGGATCGCCGCCCCGGCCGCGAGGTGCAGCGCCATGCGCGTCCAGCGCACGGCACGCAGCAGCCGGCCGGCGCGCGCGCTAATGGGTGACGCGAGTCGAGTTGTGGCCGCCGAGGATGCGCACGCGGTCGCCGGGCTTGAACGGCTCGGTCGCTTCCTGCACCACCGCGATGTACTTGCCGGAGTCGAGGAGCACGGTCACTTCGACCCCGGGCAGCTCGTTCGCCTGCTTCTCGATGTTGTAGCCGAGGATGCTGCCGATGAGCGCGCCGCCGATGGCGCCCACGATCGCGCCGTTGCCGCCGCCCACGTTGCTGCCGGCGACGCCGCCGATGAAGGCGCCGCTGGTGCTGCCCACGCCGGTGTTGTACGGCTGGATGCGCACCGGCTTCACGCTGTCGACCACGCCGAAGCGAACCGACTGCTCGCCGCGCGCCTCCATGGCGTGGTAGTCGCCGGGCCCCATGTTGTAGGCGCAGCCGCCGAGCGCCGCGGCGAACGCGGCCGCGCAGGCCGCCTGGATGATCTTCATCGACATTCCTCCGTTTCTCACAGTGCCTCTCCGAACGCGTCCTTGAAGCGCCGCGCGATCTCCGCGCGGTCGGGCCGGTGGTTCTGGCCGCCGCGGTGGGCGATCTTGACCGATCCCATCACCGCCGCCAGCCGGCCGCACTTCTCCCAGCCCCATTGTCGCGCCATTCCGTAAAGCAGGCCCGCGCGGTAGGCGTCGCCGCAGCCGGTGGGATCCACCAGCGCGTCGGCCTTCACCGCCGGGATGCGGACCTCGCGCCCCTCGGCGTAGATGAGCGAGCCTTCCGCTCCGCGGGTCACGATCACCGCGCCCAGCGTGCGCGCGAGATCGGCGGGTTTGCGCCCGGTCTTTTCTTCGACGATGCCCGCCTCGTAATCGTTCACCGCCAGCGCGCGCGCGCCCTTCATCATCTCCAGCAGGTCGTCTCCCGAGAACATCGGCAGCCCCTGGCCGGGATCGAACACGAACGGGATGCCCGCGGCGGCGAGGTCGCGCGCGTGCTCCACCATGCCCTGGCGCCCGTCGGGCGAGACGATGCCGAGCGTCACGCCGTTGGCGTCGGCGATGCGGTTGCGGTGCGACTCGCTCATCGCGCCCGGGTGGAAGGCGGTGATCTGGTTGTCGTCGACGTCGGTGGTGATGAAGCCCTGCGCGGTGAAGTGGTCGTCGAGCACGCGCACGTGCGTCGCCGCGATCCCCAGGTTCTCGAGGCGCTGCGCGTAGGGCGCGAAGTCGTGCCCGACGGTCGACATGAGGCAGGGCTCCTCGCCCAGCAGCTTCAGGTTGTAGGCAATGTTGCCGCCGGTGCCGCCGAACTCGCGCCGCATGTCCGGCACCATGAACGACACGTTGAGCATGTGGATCCGGTCGGGAAGGATGTGCTTCCTGAACCGGTCGGGGAACACCATGATGGTGTCGTAGGCGAGGGAACCGCAGACGAGGATCGGCATCGCTCCAGTATAGCGGCACCCCTTACCGGTTCTCGGTGACGCGCGGCGCTTCCCGCCCGACGAGTGGCATTGACCCTCCCCCTGGCGCAGCGCAGGATCTGACCCGATAACCCAACAAGCGCCGGCATTCACGACCGGCGTCACCCAGGCGCACGCGAACCTCGAACGGAGGGATGTGCGTCATATGGGCGGCAACGGCAGCAACGTGGTCCCGCTCTCGCGGGCCAAGACTCCCAGGCTCTCCCCGCAGGAATCCGCGAGCGTCCTCAAGGGATGCCGCGAGCTGGCGCTCGACCGCATGGCGGGCGCGCTCACGGGGATGCTCGACCGCGTCGAGGATGAACTCTTCGACCTCGCCGAGAAATCGGGCGCCGATCGCGACGCGCAGAACCTGTACCTCGATGCGCGCACGCAAGCGCGCGCCAATCGCGCCGCGATCGAATCCGCGTTCCGCGCGCACTTCGTCGCGTGCTTCAATTCCAAGGTGCTGGGCGAGTCGCCGGCGTCCGAAGGCGAGGAAGGCGAGCTCGAGCTCGTCGACGATGCCGCGCTCGAGGAGCGCCTCGCCATGGAGGCGATGTCGCGCCAGATGGCGAGCTCCTGCGAGAAGGAGCTCTACGCGCTCTCGCAACGCATGGGCTTCCTCCTCGAGCGGCCGGACCTGGAGGAAGACGCCAATCCGGTGAGCCCCGCCACGATCTGCGCCGCGCTCAAGGATGCGTGCGACCAGATCCAGTCCGACTACCGCGTGCGCATGGCGCTGTTGCGCCAGCTCGTGCGGCACACGGAAAGCGAGCTGCAGCGCATCTACCACGACCTCAACACGCTGCTGGTCGAGCGGCGCATCCTTCCCGACGTGCGCCCGACGGCGCGTCGCAACGCGCCCGCGACCGCGGTGCCGAAGCGCGAGGCCGCGGTTCCCGCGTCGGTGAAGCAGGCCGCGGTGACGACGCCGGATCTCTTCGCGACGCTCTCCCAGCTGGTCGCGTCGGCTCCCGTGGGCGTCGGTGTCGCCCCGGGCCCCGCGCCGGCGCCAGCGCTCGTCGCCGAGCTCACGCGGTTGCATCGTGAGGCTCCCCCGCCCGCCGCCGAGCCCGTCAACGTGCTGCGCCAGATCAAGGCCGCGCCGCGCGATGCGCCGCTGAGCGGCCTCGACGCCAGCACCATCGACCTGGTCGCGATGCTGTTCGACTTCGTCTTCGACGACGATTCGATTCCCGCGGCGGTGAAGGCGCGATTGGGCCGCCTGCAGATCCCGGTGCTCAAGGTGGCGCTGCTCGACCGCACGTTCTTCTCGTCGTCGGCGCACCCGGCGCGGCGGCTGATCGACCTGCTCGCGCAGGCCTCGATCGGCGCCCACGGCCATGACGCGAACGATGCCGCGCTCGCGCTGGTGGACAGCGTCGTGGACACCGTGCTCGCCGATTTCGAGACCGACCTCGAGCTGGTCGAGAAGCAGGTCGCGCGGGTGAACGCGTTCATCGTGCAGCAGGGCCGCGCCGAGGCCGAGGTGGTGGAGCGGTCGGCGCGCCTCATCGAGGCCCGCGAACGCGAAGAGATCGCGCGCGCCGTGGGCGAAGAGGAGGTCGCCCGCCGGCTGCAGGTGCGCGTCTGGGCGCCCGCCCCGGTGCGTGACATGCTCGCCGGTCCCTGGGTGCGCGCGCTGGGCGCGGTGCACCTGGCCGAGGGCGAGGGCTCGCCCGCGTGGCAGGCGCTGCTGCACACCATGGACGACCTCCTGTGGAGCGTCGAGCCCAAGGCGTCGCCCGACGAGCGCAAGCGCCTCGTGTCGATGCTCCCGGGAATGCTGCGGCGGCTGGACGAGGGCTTCGCGCGTTCGTCGACGCCGGAAGCGGAACGCGACGTCTTCTTCGGCGCGCTCGTGGATTGCCATGCGCAGGCGGTGAAGTCCGGGCTGCGCGGGCTCGCCGCGATTCCGGAGTCCAGGCCGGCGCCACCCCCGGAGGATCCGCGACTCGAGCGCGAGATCGTGCCGGCCGAGGGAATTCGCGTCGAGGAGGTCCGCTTGCGCGCCACGCAGAACGGCATGGTGCGCAACCTGTTCACGCGCTCCGGCGTCTGGACCAACCTGCAGCGCGGCACGTGGGTGGAGTTCCGCGACGAGCTCGGCGTCGCCACGCGCGCGCGGCTCACGTGGGTGAGCCCCAACAAGGGCGTCTACCTCTTCACGAACCCGGCTTCGGGCCAGTCGGCGTTGTCGGTCTCGCCCGATGCGCTCGCCGAGCAGATGCGGCGCGGCGAAGCTCGCGTGCTCGATGCGGCGCCGCTGGTGGAGCGTGCGGTGGGTTCGATGCTCGAGGGCCTGCGGCCCCGGCGCTGAGCGCTAGGGGTAGAACAGCAGCAGCTCGTAGCCCGTCGCCTTGACGCTCTGGGTCTCGAGCCGCATCTGCAGCGCCACCTCGACGCCGGGCCCGATCACCTCGCCTGCCGCAACCGGACGTCCCAGGTAGTCGGTCGGCCGAAGCACGCGGCGCACCGCGGCCTGCCCGGTGAGGTCCGTGAGCGTGAGCTCGAGGTGCGGATACTCCTGCGCCACCGATGCGAGGTTGCGGACGCGCGCGCCGAGCGCGATCTCGTTCGGCTTGCCGGGCACCTCGAGCAGCTCCGAGTCCTCGAGCTTGAGCTGTCCCTCGTCGCGCGAATAGGGAACGCCGCATTCGAGGCGCGCGCAGATCGATTCGAGCGCCGGCCGGACGGCGGGATAGCGCTGCGCGATCGGCGCGCGCCAGGCATACGCGAGCTCGGCGACGAGCACCAGCGAGGCAAGCACCACGCCGAATCGCCACGCGCGCGACGGTGGCGTCGGTGTCTCGACCTCGAGCGTGAGCTCGTGCAACGGCCGCGGCTTCGCGCGCGGCGCGGTGTCCGCCTCTCGTGCCTGATCGGTCGCGGGAGTCGGCGCCGGCTCGGGCGTGGATAGCGCGGGCGCCGTTGCCGCGGGCGGCGGCGGTGGAGGTTGGGGGGCCGCGGCCGGTGGTGGTGCCTGGTCGACGGACTCGATCTCGGGCATGTCGTCGGGCAGCGGCTTCACGTCGGCCACCGCGTCGCGCTCCGCGCGTTCCTCCGCCTCCTTCGCGGCGAGCAGGCGCCCGCCGGTGTCGTCGTCGGGGAAACGCTCGAGCGCCTCGAAGCCGTTGAAGACCTTCTGGCAGCTGCCGCAGCGAACCTGCCCCTGCTTCGCGTTGAGCTGCTGCGGCGTCACGCGGAAGCGCGCGCGGCAGTGGGCGCAGGTCGTGATCAGCATCGCGCTATCGCTCGCGCCGTCCGGCGAGCAGCACCCAGCCCGCCTCGGCCTCGGCGGTCGCGAGCTCCATCCATGGCGCGTATGCGTCGATCACGCTGCGTGCCTGCTCCTCGAGGATTCCCGACAGGGCCACGAGCCCGCCGATGCGGGTATGCGTGGCGAGGAGTGGGGCGAGCATGCGCAGCGGGTTGGCGAGGATGTTGGCGACCGTGATGTCGGAAGCCGGCGGGAGCGCGGCGCCCGCATCGCGCACGTCGAGGCTCACGCCGTTCTGCGACGAATTGTAGCGTGCGGCTTCCAGCGCGAGCGGATCCACGTCGACGCCGCATGCGCTGCCGATCCCCAGCTTGAGCGCAGCGATCCCGAGGATCCCGGAGCCACAGCCGTAGTCGAGCAAGCGATCGCCGCCGCGCACGTGGCGCTCGAGCCATCGCAGGCACAGGCGCGTCGTGGGATGGCTGCCGGTGCCGAAGGCCGCTCCCGGATCGAGAATCACGTTGACCGCGCCCGGATCGGGTGGCGCGTACCACGTGGGAACGATCCAGAGGCGCTCCCCCACCCGGATGGGCTCGAACTGCCGCTGCGTGAGCGCCACCCAGTCGGCGTCCTCGATGCGGTCGACCGACGCGGCCGTAAGCGCGGTGATCCCGCTCGCCGCGAGCGCGGCATCGAGCGCCGCCCCCGCATCGAGCTCGAGCGAGAAGAGCGCGCTCACGAGCGCGCGCGGCCAGGTCGCGGCATCCGCCCCCGGTTCGCCGAAGACGGCCTGCTCGCGCTCGCTGCCGGCGTCGGCGTCGGTGATCTCGGTGGCGAGCGCACCCTCGCTCTCGAGCGCGTCGGAGAGCGCCAGGGCCGCGGCCCCTTCGACCACGAGCGCCACGCGCTGCCAGGCCACGCGTGCCGCCCTAGCCCTCGGCCTGGATCGACTTGAGCGCCGCCATCTTCTCTTCCAGGTAGTGGATGCTCATGCCGCCGCGGATGAACGCCGCGTCGTTCATCAACTCCTGGTGGAGCGGGATGTTGGTCTGGATGCCCTCGATCACCATCTCGGAGAGCGCCACGCGCATGCGCGCGATCGCCTGCTCGCGCGTGTCGCCGTAGGCGATGAGCTTGCCCACGAGCGAGTCGTAGTGCGGCGGCACGTAGTAGTTGGCGTAGACGTGCGAGTCGTAACGGATGCCGGGGCCGCCCGCGACGTGGTACTGCGTGATGCGTCCCGGCGAGGGCACGAACGTGTACGGGTTCTCCGCGTTGATGCGGCACTCGATCGCATGGCCCTTCTTCACGATGTCCTTCTGGCGGTACTTGAGCTTCATGCCTGCGGCCACGCGGATCTGCTCCTGCACGATGTCCACGCCGGTGATGAGCTCGGTCACCGGATGCTCCACCTGCACGCGCGTGTTCATCTCGATGAAGTAGAACTCGTCGTTCTCGTACAGGAACTCGAACGTGCCCGCGCCGCGGTAGCCCAGCTTGCGGCACGCCTCCGCGCATTTCTCGCCGATGCGCTCGATGAGGCGCGGCTTCACCAGCGGGGCCGGGCCCTCCTCGATGATCTTCTGGTGCCGGCGCTGCATCGAGCAGTCGCGCTCGCCGAGGTAGATCGCCTGCTTGTGCTCGTCGGCGAGCACCTGGATCTCGATGTGGCGCGGGTTCTCGAGGAATTTCTCGAGGTAGACGACCGGGTTGTTGAACGCGTTCTGCGCCTCGGAGCGCGTCATCTGCACCGCATTCACGAGCGCCGCCTCGGTGTGCACGACGCGCATGCCGCGGCCGCCGCCGCCGCCCGCCGCCTTGATGATCACGGGGTAGCCCACCGCCGCGGCGATCCGCCGGATCTCCTTCGGGTCGTCGGGCATCGAGCCCTCGGAGCCCGGCACGCACGGGATGCCCGCCTTCTTCATCGCCACCTTGGCCGAGATCTTGTCGCCCATGGTGCGGATCGACTCGGCGCGCGGGCCAATGAAGACGAAGCCGGAGTTCTCGACGCGCTCGGCGAAGTCGGCGTTCTCGGAGAGGAAGCCGTAGCCGGGGTGGATCGCCTGGGCGTCGGTCACCTCCGCGGCGCTGATGATCGCGGGGATGTTGAGGTAGCTCTCGCGCGACGGCGCCGGGCCGATGCACACCGACTCGTCGGCGAGCATCACGTACTTGGCGTCGGCGTCGGCCTCGGAATGCACCGCGACCGTCTTGATGCCCATCTCGCGGCAGGCGCGCTGGACCCGAAGGGCGATCTCGCCCCGGTTGGCGATGAGGATCTTCTCGAACACGCTGCTACTCGATGAGGAAGAGCGGCTGCCCGTACTCCACGGGCTGGCCGTTCTCCACCAGGATCGCCTTGACGGTGCCGGCCACGTCGGACTCGATCTCGTTCAGCAGCTTCATGGCCTCGATGATGCAGAGGGTCTGGCCCTTGGAGACCGACTGGCCGACCTCGACGAACGACGGCGCGCCCGGCGAGGGGGCGCGGTAGAAGGTCCCCACCATGGGGGACTTGAGCGCGTGCCCCTTGGGCTCCGGGGGGGGCGGGGCGGCGGGCGCGGGAGCCGCCGCCGGGGCGGCGCCCGGCATCGCCATGGCCTGCATCGCCGGTGCCGCCATCAGCATGGGCGGCGCGGTGCCCTGGCGGCTGATCCGGACCTTCTCCTCGCCTTCCGTGATCTCGATCTCGCCGATGCCGGACTCCTGCACCAGGTCGATCAGCTTCTTCAGTTTTCTCAGGTCCATTTCTTGGCTCTTTTGGTGGGCCCCTTGGATGCGGCTGCCTTCCGCCCCTTGGGCTTGGCCACGGTCTGCAGCGCGGCCTCCAGCGCCAGCTCGTAGCTCAAAGGGCCGAAGCCGCTGATGACGCCCGCGGCCAGGTCCGAGAAGTACGAGTGTTTGCGGAAGGGTTCGCGCGCATGCACGTTGGATAGGTGGACTTCTATGAACGGGATTCGCACCGCCGCCAGCGCGTCGCGAAGCGCCACGCTGGTGTGGGTAAAAGCTGCAGGATTGATGATGATGCAGGCTGTTTCGTCGCTTTTCGCGGCATGAATGCGTTCGATGAGGGGGGCCTCGGCGTTACTCTGGAAGGTCGCCACGGACACCCCGGCGGCCTTTCCGCGGGCCACCAGGCGCCGGTCGATGGCGGCCAGTGTGTCCCGTCCATAGTGCTGGGTCTCGCGCTGGCCCAGGAGGTTCAAGTTCGGGCCGTGGATGACCAGGATTTTGGGCATGGCGGGCGAGTTTGCCGCAACTGTCGACGCAATGTCCAGTTTTCGCCGGAGATCCCGGCAGGCGTTCCATGTGCTAGGAACGCGGCGGCACGGTTCCCGCTTAGGGGTAGGTACTGACCGACCTTGTGAATCCTGATCGCCGAAGTTACGAGGTTTTCGCTACAAAAGCCGTCAACTTCGCCTCAAGCTCAGCTTCGTTGTAAGGACCCACTTTCTGCTCGAGGACCCGTCCTGACCCGTCCAGGATAGCGGAGTGAGGAAGCACTCCGCTGGCATTTCCCAGCCGGCGCGACAATTCGGAGGCCGAGGCGCCGACCCACAGGGGGTAGTTGATCCCGAGCTCGTGCCCGAACCGCGCGACCTTGCCCGCCTCCTCGTCGCTCACCCCGACGATCTGGACGCCGCGCGATCTCCACCGGGCCTGCAGCCGCGTGAAGGCCGGCATCTCCTCGCGGCAGGGAGCACACCACGTCGCCCAAAAATTGAGGACCACCAGCTTCCCCTGGAACTGGCCCAGGGCCTGGGGCCGGCCGTCGAGGTCCGTGAAAGAAGTGGCGTAGAGCGCGGCGGCCCCGATGGAGGGGGCCGCGAGGGGCGGCGTGGTCGGGACGGGCGCCGCCGGGCGGGTGGCCCACCAGAGGCCCGCGCCGGCCAGGAGGGCCGCCGTGCCTACCAACGTATAAAACCAGCGTGCCGTCATGCGCCGCCGGTCTCGCCCTCGACCCAGGCGAGATACTCCGGCAGCCCTTCGAGCGGCCAGGCCACGATCTCGGGCAAGGAATAGGGGTGGCGCTCGCGGATGGCCTGCTCCAGCCGCGGGTAACATGCGCGGGTGGACTTCATGAGGACCGGGAATTCCCGGGCCTCCTCGTCGCGCCCCTCCCAGCGGTAGAACGAGGTGACCGGCGCCAGTACGTTGGCGCACGCCGCCAGTCGAAGCTGCACCACGGCGCGCGCGAGATTGAAAGCGGAGTCGGAGTCGGGTAGGTTTGTCAGGACGGCGATGACGGCCACGTGGGAGCTCTCGCGGCGGCTGCAGGAACGGATGGAGAAGCAGGTGCGTATCGTTTTGCTTGCGATTTTACTGGGATTCCCCCTCCTCGAAGCGGTGGTGCTCGTGCGGCTCAGCGAAACGCTGGGCTGGTGGGTGCTCGCCTGGGTGGTGCTCGCGGCGTGCGCGGGCATGGCCCTCATCAAGGAGGCCCGGTTCGCCATGGTCGCGCGCCTGGCCGCGGGCCTGTCCAATGGCACGTTCCAGATCACGGCGCTCACCGACAGCGCCCGCACGGTGCTCGCCGGGTTGCTGCTGATCTTCCCCGGCGTGGTCTCGGACCTGATCGCCCTCACGCTGCTGCTCCTGCCCAGGCCGCAGGCCGTCGAGCCGGTCCGGCGCCCGCGCCCGAACGGCACGCTGATCGAGGGCGAATTCCGCCGCACTCGTTGAAGTCGCAAATTGGCTGATCCTTCCGCGCCCGGCCGCTCCGTACGGCTCGAGCCCAGCGGCCATACCTTCCAGGTCGCCCCCGGCGAGACCCTGCTCGAGGCGGCGCTGCGCCAGAACATCGGGCTGCCCTACGGCTGCCGCAACGGCGCGTGCGGCGCCTGCAAGGGGATCCTGCGTTCGGGCGAGCTCGAGTACGGCGAATACCAGGAGCGCGCGCTGCATGCCTCCGAGCGCGCCGCGGGCAAGGCGCTCACCTGCTGCACGCGCCCCCTCGGCGACGTCGTGTTCGAGGTGCGCGAGCTCTCCGGCGCCAAGGACCTCGCGATCCGCACGCTTCCGTGCCGGGTGGAGAAGGTGGAGAAGCCCGCCGACGACGTCGCGGTGATCTACCTGAAGCTGCCGACGGGGGAGCGCCTCCAGTTCCTCGCCGGCCAGTACATCGACATCCTGATGAAGGACGGCAAGCGCCGCAGCTTCTCGCTCGCCAACGCGCCGCACGACGACGCGTACCTCCAGCTGCACGTCCGCAAGACGCCGGGCGGCGCCTTCTCGAAGTACGTCTTCGAGGAGATGCGCGAGCGCGCGATCCTGCGCTTCGAGGGCCCGCTCGGGACGTTCTACCTGCGCGAGGATTCCGACAAGCCGTACATCTTCGTGGCCGGCGGCACCGGCTTCGCCCCCGTGAAGGCGCAGATCGAGCACCTCTTCCACAAGGGCGACGACCGGCCGATGGTGCTCTACTGGGGCGCGCGCGCGAAGAAGGACCTCTACCTTCCGGACCTCCCGATGAAATGGGCGGCCGAGCATCCGGGGTTCTCGTACGTGCCGGTACTCTCGGATCCCGTGCCCGAAGACCAGTGGAGCGGCCGCACGGGCCTCGTCCACCAGGCGGTGCTCGACGACTTCAAGGACCTGTCCGGATACGAGGTGTACGCGTGCGGCGCGGCGGCGATGACCGACGTCGCGAAGCAGACGTTCGTGGAGCAGCGCGGCCTACCCGAAGACGAGTTCTACTGCGACGCCTTCACGCCTTCCGTGGACCCCAAGCGTTAGGGCTTGGATTTTTCTAGCTCCAGGTCGCGCAGCACTTTCCGCTGCACCTTCCCCGTCGTCGTCATCGGCAGCTCCGCGATGAACTCGATCTCACGCGGTTGCTGGTACGCCGCGAGGTGCTTCTTCACGTGCTCGCGGATGGAATCGCGCAGCGCATCGGATCCGATCTGCCCGGGCGCCAGCAGCACGAACGCCTTGATGAGCGCGCCGCGCGTCTCGTCCGGCGCCGGCACCACCGCGCAGTTGGCGACGGCGGGGTGCTTCACCAGGCAGTTCTCGATTTCCGCGGGGCCGATGCGGTAACCCGCGCTCTTGAACATGTCGTCGCCCCGGCCCTGGTACCAGAGGTAGCCGTCCTCGTCCCACGAGGCCTCGTCGCCGGTGCGGCACCAGTCGCCCGCGTACTTCTTCGCCGTCGCCGCCTCGTTGTTCCAGTAGCCCAGGAAGAACACCGGGTCGGGCGTGCCGTCGAGCCAGCGGCGGTGCACCGCCACGTCGCCCACCTCGCCGGGCCCCAGCTCGCGCCCGGACTCGTCGATGACCGCGATGCGGTGGCCGGGATACGGGCGTCCCATCGAGCCGGGCTTCACGGGCCACACGAGGTGCGAGTTGCCGACGATGTAGTTCATCTCGGTCTGGCCGAAGATCTCGTTCACCGTGGTGCCGAGCGCCTCGCGCGTCCAGTGGAAGACCGCGGGGCCCACGGGCTCCCCGCCGCTCATGAGCGAGCGCAAGCGCACCTCGTACTTGTCGCGCGGGCTCGGCACTGCCTTCATCATCATCTTGAGCGCGGTGGGAAACAGGAACGCGTTGCGCACCGCGTATTTCTCGAGGAGGTAGAACGCGCGCTCGGGATCGAAGCGTCCGCGGTATCCCAGGATCGCGCGCCCGTGGTAGAGCGTCGGCATCAACGCGTCCCAAAGGCCCCCGGTCCACGCCCAGTCCGCCGGCGACCAGAAGAGGTCGCCCTCCTGCGGAAACGCATCGTGCGAATGCTCGAAGCCCGGCAGGTTTCCGAGGAGCGCCGAGTGCGGCAGCAGCGCCCCCTTCGGCGGCCCGGTCGTGCCGCTGGTGTAGATGATCGCGCACGGATCCGTGGGCTTCGTCGGCACCACGTCGAAGTGGCCCGATGCCTTCGCGAGCGTGGGTTCCCATCCGACCACGCCGGACGAACGCGCGCCCGCGGTGCCGATGACGTGCGCCAGCGCGGGCAGCTTTCCGCGCAGCGCCTCGAGGTTCGCGAGCGTTGCCGGATCGACGACCGCCGCCTTCGCACCGCTGTCGGCCAAGCGGTATTCGAGTGCATCGGGACCGAAGAGGAACGACAGCGGCACCGCGATCGCGCCCATCTGGAAGCACGCGAGGTATGCGACCACCGTCTCCGGGCGCTGCGGCAGCATGATCGCCACGCGATCGCCGCGCGCGATGCCCATCGCCGCCAGCGCGTTAGACAGCCGGTTCGCTTCCTGCGCGAGATCCCAGTACGAGAGCGCGCGCCTCTCGCCGGATTCGTCTTCCCAGTAGAGCGCGAGGCGATGGCGCTCGGCCGCCCAGCGGCGGCAGGCCCAATGCGCGATGTTGAAATCCGCCGGGACGTTCCAGCGGAAGCCCTCGTAGGCCTCGCGGTACCCGCTCACCGCACCAATGCGGCCTCGATGTCCGCAAACGTCTGGGCGACCTGCGTGGTCTGGAGCGGGATGCCGAGCTGGCGAGCGACCTGCGAGAGCGAGAAGAGGCCGCGCACGCGACGCCCATTGTCCTCCACCACCATCAGGTGCTGGCGCCGGACCGCCTTGTGCGTGGCGACGATGTGGCCCACGCGCATCTGCGCCACGTCCTGGACCGGGATCGCCTCGAGCATTGAGGCCGGCGTCATCACGTCGGAGACCACGATCTCGGCGTGCGTCACGCCATGGGACTGCGCGAAGCGCAGCGGCTTCTCGCCCAGGATGTCGGTCGCGGTGATCACGCCCACGATGCCGCTGTCGCGCTCCAGCACGAACAGCAGCCGCACGCCGCGCTGGATCATCTGCGCGTGCGCGCGCGACATGAGCTCGCCGGGCGTCGTGGTGGCGGCGCGCACGACACGCAGGTCGGTCATGACGGAGAACGCGGGATCGTCGAGGCCCACGTGCTCCGGCGGCGCGGGCTCGGCGACGCGGGCGCCGGTGGGAAGCAGGCTCATGGCGAGGGCGGAATACTCTTTCATGGTTCCCTCCTTCGAGCGATCGATGTTACCTCAGCCGGCGAGCTCGGCGCTGCGACGGAAATGTTGCACGGCCTCCTGGGGCTTGCCGATCTGCTCCATGAGCGCGGCGAGCGTCATGTGGCCGTCATGGGTGGGCTCGAGCGCCAGGCTCGCCTCGATGTAGCTCTGCGCCTTGCCCCACAGGCCCTGGCGCATGCACAGCTTGCCGAGTGCCAGCAGCAGCGCCGGATCGCGCGCGTAGGCGCGCAGCCACTTCTCCGCGCGCTCGATCTGCGGCAGCGCGTCGGTTCCGGCGGACTCGCCGTAGAGCGCCACCAGCGTCGGGTTCCACTCGCGATCGAGCGCCTGCTCGATGATCTGCTGCGCCTCGGCGTTGCCGCCGAGCGCGAGGTGGAAGCGCGCGGCAGTGGCGGCCACCGTCGGATCGGTGCGCATGTCGCCGGGGAGCTGCTTCCAGTAGGCGGCGAGCGCCGCGGCGTCCTGCGCCTTGCGATTGAGGTTGCCGAGGTGGGCCGCGCGGCGCGCCGCCGCGGCTTCCGCCGGGCCGATGCCGCCCAGCTTCGAAAGCGCGGTCACCGTGGACAGCACCTCGTCCCAGTTGCGCAGCGCCTGCTCGGCGGTGAGCTTGAGCCGCAGGAGCCGCAGGTTGCGCGCGTCGCGTGCGGACAGGTCCTTCAGCACCGCCAGCGCCTCTTCGTGCCGGCCCTGCGACACCAGCAGGTCGGCGAGCGTGGTGAGGCGCGCCTGGTCGACGTCGGGGGCCGCGCCCTTCGCCTGGTCGAGGAACTGCTCGCGCTCGCTGAAGCGGCCGAGCTCGTGGGCGCTCCTCGCGGCGATGATCGCCGCCACACCCTTGGTCTCGTCGCCCGTGATCGCCGCCGCGGCATTCTTCTCCGCCGAAGCGTAGCGGCCCTGGAAGAACGCGAGCAGCGCGTCGTTGAGCGACTGGCGCAGCCGCGTCTGCACGCGCGCCGCGCGATACGCGCGCACCCGCGCGGGAATGGCGATCAAGGTCGCCACCAGGCGCGCGAGGAAATAGAACGCGAAGTAGCCGGCGACCACCAGGAACACCAGCAGGTTGAGCGACAGCTCGATGCGTTGCGTGCCCGAGAAGATCACCACGTAGCCGGTGGAGTTGCGCGCGACGAGCGCGATGCCGACGGCGACGGCGGCGAGGATGATCGACCAGATGGCGAACCGCATGTCAGCGCTTCTCCCGGGCCGTGCGCGCGGTGCGGACCGCCGCGAGGCTCGCGTTGATGTCCGGCGGGGCGATGTTCACCGGCGTATCCGCCACCTGCTTCAACGTCGCGAGCGCCACGACGGTCGGCTTCGCCTTCGGGTCGTAGTAGCGGGTGATCCACACCTGCGCCTGCTTGAGGTCCTCGCGGAAGGTGGTCTCGTCGCGCGCGAGCAGCGACACGCGCGCGGCCAGCAGGCGCAGCCTCAGGTTCTCGCGCAGGTAGTAGCTCTGCACGGGCGAGATGAGCGCGGGCTCCGGGGAGTCCAGCTCGCGGATCTTCACCAGGCCCTTCATCTCCTCCCAGAAATCCCTGGCGGCGCGCGACATGCCGGAGGGCTCGTCGGCTTTCAGGCGGGCCACGCGCGGGGGCGGCGGCGTCTCGGCGACCAGCATCGGCAGGGTGTCGAGCTGGGCGATCAGCTGGTCGAGCTTGACCGACGCGCCCACGACGTCCACCTGCGGGAAGGCCTTGAGCTTCTCCATGTCCTGCGTGATCGCACGGCGCAGCGGCGTGGCCGCGAGCTTCTCGGCGCGCGCGAGGCGCTGGTCGGCGGCCTGGAGGGCCGCGAGCGCGCCACGCACGTTGCCGGCGAGCTGCAGCTGCTGGCTCGCGAGCACCAGGAGCTGCTCCACCTCCGACAGCAGGCGGTCGTCGGCGCTGCGGGAGATCTCGCGGTACATCTCCTCGAGCGCCACGCGCTGCTCCTGCGTATCCGCGACGCGCGCCTCGAGCTCCGTCACCCGCGATTGCGTGTCGCGCAGCTGCGATTGCGCCTGGGCGAGCGCGGCCTTGGCGTTCTTGTTCTCGGCGCCCAGCTCGGCGAGGCGTCCGCCGGCGCTGGATTCCATGTCGCGCAACGCCATGCGTGCGTCGATGGCGGCCCACGCGGCGACCGCGGCGGCCACCAGCGCCACGGCGCCCAGCGTGCGCGCGGCCCGGTCGGACTCGCGGCGCGGACGCCCGCGCGATGGCGCGGGAGGCGTCGTGGGAGCGGGCAGCGGCGGCGGGGACGGCAGGTCTGTCATGGGGTCACTCGGATACGGGCAAGGGTCTGTGCGAGGCCGTCGGCGCCGTGGGGGGCCACCAGCACGCGGGCGAAGCGCCGGGCGTCGCGGTGCGCCGCGATCGCCTCGTGCGGCACGACCAGCGTGGCGCCGGCGACCAGCGTCGCCCCGGCGGGCCCCAGCATCTCGACGAAATTCTCCAACGTTTCTCCGGAAAGCGCGCTCACCGCCTGCACCTCGCCGCGCTTCCAGGCGGCGACGAGCGCCGAGGCGTCCGCGCGGGGCTTCACCCGCCGATAGCATTCCACGTATCCGACCGTCGCGCCGCGCGCCTCGAGCTCCTCGCGCATCCGCTCGCGCCCCCCTTCGCCGCGGAAGATCGCCACGCGCTTGCCGCGCACGTCCGCGAGCTCCGGGAGCGCCAGCAGTCCCTCGCTGTCGTGTCGCTCCGGAGGTGAGATCACGCGCGCGAATCCGGAGTTCCTCAGGGCCTCGGCCGTGGCCTCGCCCACCGCGGCTACCGGCAAGCTCGCGGGCCAGGGGCCGCGGGCGCGGGCCGCCGCGACGCCCTTCTCGACCGCATGGGCGCTCACGAAGATCGCGAGCGAGCTCGAAGCCAGGTTCGCCAACATTTCCTCGGTTGCCGCGGAAGGCGCCACGTCCTCGATGGCGAGCGCGGGAAAGACGATCGGCCTGGCCCCTTCGCGCTCGAGCGCCGCGGCGAGCGCTTCGGCCGGCTCGCGGGGCCGCGTGATGACGATGCCCATGCCCTCCAGGCGGCGCGCGCTCATGCGACGCGTCCCCCTCGCGCGGGCGCGTTGAGCTGCGCGAGGATCTCGCGCCCGCCGGCGTCGAGCAGGCGCTTGCCGAGCTCGGCACCCAGCGCCTCCGGTGCGTCCACGGGACCCTCGGTCGCTTCACGCGCGAACCGCGTGCCGTCCGGAAGTCCCACGAAGGCCTCGAGGTGGATGCGTCCGCGCGCGACGCGGGCGAAGGCGCCGAGCGGCACGTCGCAGCTGCCCTCGACCACGAGCCCCACGGAGCGCTCGGCGCGTGCGGCGATCGCGGTATCGCGATGCTCGAAGGGCGCCATCAGCGCGGCGAGGTCGGCGCGATCGCGCGCGAATTCCACCGCGAGGATGCCCTGGCCGATGGCGGGGATGGACCCGTCGAGGGTGCCGCGGATGCGCGCCTCGAGGCCCAGGCGGCGAAGCCCGGCCGCGGCGAGGATGATCGCGTCGTACTCGCCGGCGTCGAGCTTGGCGAGGCGGGTGTTCACGTTGCCGCGTAGCGCCCGGAAGTCGAGCTGCGGATGCGCGCGGCGCAGCTGGCACTCGCGGCGCAGGCTGGACGTTCCCACCCGCGAGCCCGCGGGCATCTCAGCGAGCGACGCGTAATTGTTGGAGACGAAGGCGTCGAGCGGCACCTCGCGCTCGCCGAAGGTGGCGAGCACGAACTGCGGCGGCAGCACCATGGGCACGTCCTTCATCGAGTGCACGGCGATGTCCGCGCGGCCCTCGTCGAGCGCCACCTCGAGCTCCTTCACGAACAGGCCCTTGCCGCCCACCTGCGCGAGCGGCCGGTCGAGCACGCGGTCGCCCTTCGTCGTCATCGGCACCAGGTCGACCGTGACTCCCGGATGGCGCGCCCGCAGCGCCTCGGCCACGAGCCCGGTCTGGGCGAGGGCGAGGCGGCTCTCTCGCGTGGCGATGCGAACGGAATCGGTGGCCATGGGATTGGAAAGCGTACACCAATGCTGCACTGCGGTAAGATTTTCGGGTGGGCAGCAACTCCCCCGGCCCCGCGGCATCGAACCTTCCATGAGCAACCGACTTCGCGAGATCCCCTACAACTACACCTCGTTCTCCGACCGGGAGATCGTGATCCGCCTGCTGGGCGAGCCCGCGTGGCGCGCGCTGGACGAGCTGCGCGAGCAGCGCGTGACCGGGCGCTCGGCGCGCATGCTCTACGAGGTCCTGGGCGACATCTGGGTCGTGCGCCGCAACCCGTACCTGCAGGACGACCTCCTCGACAGCCCGCGGCGCCTCGCGATGCTGGTCGAGGCGATGCACCACCGCCTGAACGAGATCCAGAAGCGCCGCAGCGACAAGGCCGACCTGGACCGCGATTCCAGGGTGGGGGAGCTCCTCGCGGCGGCCCGCAAAGCGGTCGAGGCGTTCGAGGCGGAGTTCGAGGAGACGCGGCAGCTGCGTCGCCGCGTGATGCGCCGACTGGGCGCCATCACGCGCAAGGACAACATCCAGTTCGACGGCATGGCGCGCGTCTCGCACGTGACCGACGCTACCGACTGGCGCGTCGAGTATCCGTTCGTGGTCGTGAATCCCGACACCGAGGAGGAGTGCGCTCCCGTGGTGAAGGCGCTCATCGACTTAGGCCTCACCGTGATCCCGCGCGGCGGCGGCACCGGCTACACCGGCGGGGCGATCCCGCTGCACCGGCTGTCGGCGGTGGTGAACACCGAGAAGCTGGAGTCCATCGCCGCGATCGAGCAGCGCGTGCTGCCCGGGCTCACCGAGGCGTGCCCGGTGATCCGCTGCGGCGCGGGTGTCGTCACCAAGCGGGTGATGGAGGCGGCCGAGGCCGCGGGCCTCGTGTTCGCGGTGGACCCCACGTCGGCCGACGCCTCGTGCATCGGCGGCAACGTCGCGATGAACGCCGGCGGCAAGAAGGCGGTGCTCTGGGGCACGGCGCTCGACAACCTCGCCTCGTGGCGCATGGTGACTCCCGACGGCGATTGGCTCGAGGTCGAGCGCGTCGGGCACAACCGCGGCCGCATCCACGACGCACCGCGGGTGCGCTTCAGCCTCCGCTACTACCAGGCCGACGGAAAGACCCTCAAGCGCGAGGAGACGCTCGAAGTCGAGGGCCGGCGACTGCGCAAGGAGGGGCTGGGCAAGGACGTCACCGACAAGTTCCTGGGCGGCGTTCCCGGCGTGCAGAAGGAGGGTTGTGACGGCCTCATCACTTCCGCCACCTTCATCCTCCATCGCATGCCGAAGTACATCCGCACCGTGTGCCTGGAATTCTTCGGCGACGTGAAGCGCGCGGTGCCCTCGATCGTCGAGATCAAGAAATATCTCGACGCGCATCCCCAGGCGATCCTCGCGGGCCTCGAGCACCTCGACGAGCGCTACGTGAAGGCGGTGGGGTACGCCACCAAGGCGAAGAGCCGCGGCCGCCCGCGCATGATCCTGCTGGGCGACATCGTGAGCGACGACGAGAACGCGGTGGCCGAGGCCGCTTCGCACGTGGTGCGCATCGCCAACGCACGCGACGGCGAGGGCTTCATCGCGGTCACCGCCGAGCAGCGCAAGCGCTTCTGGCTGGACCGCGCGCGCACCGCGGCGATCTCGAAGCACACCAACGCCTTCAAGATCAACGAGGACGTGGTGATCCCGCTCGAGCGCCTGGGCGAGTACACCGACGGCATCGAGCGCATCAACATCGAGTTCTCGATCGCCAGCAAGCTCGAGCTCGCGGCACTCCTGGAAGCGTTTTTCGCGGCGCCGCTGCCGGTCGCCGACGACCTGGTGGGCGATCGCCGCGCACGGGCCATCGAGGTGGTGCGCGCCGTCGCGGCCCGCTGGAAGTCGGTGCTCGACCGCCTCGACGATGCCACCGTGTTCGAGGACGTGCAGCTCCACCGCAACCGCATCTCGTGGAAGCGCGAGATCCGCGAGCCGCTGCGCGACATCTTCTCGGGGCGCGACTTCGAGCCGGTGATGAAGGCGGTGGAGGCGATCCATGCCGAGGTGCTTCGCGGCCGCGTCTTCGTGGCCCTGCACATGCACGCGGGCGACGGCAACGTCCACACCAACATCCCGGTGAACTCGGACAACTACGAGATGCTGCGCCAGGCCAACGAGGCGGTGGCGCGCATCATGGCGTTCGCGCGCTCGCTGGGCGGCGTGATCTCGGGCGAGCACGGCATCGGGCTCACCAAGATCGAGTACCTCACGCCCGCGGAGCTGGCGCCGTTCGCCGACTACAAGCGACGCGTCGATCCCGAGGGCCGCTTCAACCGCGGCAAGCTCCTCGCGGGCTCGGACCTGCGGCTCGCCTACACGCCGTCCTTCGCGCTCATCGGCCACGAGTCGCTCATCCTCGAGCACAACGACGTGGGCGCCATCGCCGGCATGTTCAAGGACTGCCTGCGCTGCGGGAAGTGCAAGCCGGTCTGCAGCACGCACGTGCCGCGCGCGAACCTGCTCTACAGCCCGCGCAACAAGATCCTCGCCACGGCGCTGCTCACCGAGGCCTTCCTCTACGAGGAGCAGACGCGGCGCGGCGTCTCGATCCGGCACTTCGACGAGTACGGCGACGTGGCCGACCACTGCACCGTGTGCCACAAGTGCGAGTCGCCCTGCCCGGTGGACATCGACTTCGGCGACGTGTCGATCGCCATGCGCAACCTGCTCGCGCGCTTCAAGAAGCGCCGCCCGAACCCGAAGACGTGGGCCGCGCTGCAGTTCCTCAACGCCACCGATCCCACCAAGATCAAGCTCATCAAGGCGGGGATGATCGACTTCGGCTACCG
>Ga0105242_10000838_pt1 | contig 23946 bp, 25 predicted proteins | sample KBSM24metaG_FD_81521 | JGI IMG/M metagenome (GOLD analysis project Ga0105242, IMG submission 81521) | Miscanthus rhizosphere microbial communities from Kellogg Biological Station, Michigan, USA - KBS M2-4 metaG | ecosystem: Host-associated > Plants > Roots > Rhizosphere > Soil | place...
GGGTTCGCGGCCGAAGTGACCCGCGTGGCGCGCGAGGTCGGCACCGAAGGCAAGCTCGGCGGCCAGGCGCAGGTGCCCGGCGTTGCCGGTACGTGGAAGGATCTGACCGACAATGTCAACTCGATGGCATCGAACCTGACCACGCAGGTGCGCAACATCGCCGAAGTCGCGACCTCGGTCGCGCGCGGCGACTTGTCGCGCAAGATCGCCGTCGGCGCGCAGGGAGAAATCCTGCAGCTGAAGGAAACCCTCAACACGATGGTTGACCAGCTCAATGGATTTGCCGCGGAAGTCACGCGCGTCGCGCGCGAAGTCGGCACCGAAGGCAAGCTCGGCGGCCAGGCGCAGGTGCCCGGCGTTGCCGGTACGTGGAAGGACCTGACCGACAACGTCAACTCGATGGCCTCGAACCTGACGACTCAGGTACGCGGCATCGCCAAGGTCGTTACCGCGGTCGCGACCGGCGACTTGCAGAAGAAGCTGACCGTCGAAGCCAAGGGCGAGATCGCCGAACTGGCCGACACGATCAACAGCATGACGCAGACCCTGGCGATCTTCGCCGACCAGGTGACGACGGTCGCGCGCGAGGTCGGCACCGAAGGCAAGCTCGGCGGCCAGGCGCAGGTGCCCGGCGTGGCCGGCATCTGGGAAAACCTCACGGGCAACGTCAACCAGCTCGCCGCCAACCTGACGACGCAGGTGCGCGCGATCGCGGAAGTCGCCACCGCGGTGACGCAGGGCGATCTGACGCGCTCGATCCAGGTCGACGTGCGCGGTGAGCTGTCGGATCTCAAGAACAACATCAACTCGATGATCGGCACGCTGCGTGCGACGACGGAAAGCAACCGCGAGCAGGACTGGCTTAAGACCAATCTCGCCAAGTTCACCGGCATGATGCAGGGTCAGCGCGACCTGATCACGCTGGGGCGCATGCTGCTGACCGAATTGGCACCGCTGATCGGCGCGCAACAGGGCCTGATGTACGTCGTCGATCCGGAAGCGGCCGGGCGCAGCCCGCGGCTGCGCAAACTCGTCGGTTACGCCGATGCCGGCGATTCGGGCGACAACGAGACCTTGAACTTCGGACAGGGCCTGATCGGCCAATGCGCAGCGCAGGCCCAGATCATCCAGATCGGCGACGTCGCGCCCGGCGAGGCGGCGATCCGCTCGGGCCTCATGAGCGCGACGCCGCGCACGATCATCGTCCTGCCGGTGCTGTTCGAAGACCAGGTGAAGGCAGTAATCGAGCTTGCGTCGCTGACCGATTTCACGACCTCGCAACGTTCGTTCCTGGAGCAACTGTCCGGCAGCATCGGCATCGTGCTCAACACGATCGAAGCGTCGATGCGTACCGAGACCCTGCTGTCGCAGTCGCAACAGTTGGCCGGTGAGTTGCAGTCGCAGCAGAAGGAACTGCAGCAGACGAACGAGGAGATTGCGCTCAAGGCGACGATGCTCGCCGAACAGAAGGCTGAGGTCGAACGCAAGAACCAGCAGATCGAATATGCGCGGCGTGCACTGGAGGAAAAAGCGGCCGAGCTGGCGCTGACCTCGCGCTACAAGTCCGAATTCCTCGCCAACATGTCGCACGAACTGCGTACGCCGCTCAACAGCATTCTGATCCTGGGCCAGCAGCTCGCGGAAAATCCGAGCGAGAATCTCAACGAACGCCAGGTCGAATTCGCCAAGACGATCCATGCCGCGGGCACCGACCTGCTGCACCTGATCAGCGACATCCTCGACCTGTCGAAGATCGAATCGGGCACGGTTACGGTCGACAGCGAGGAGATCGCCTTCGAGCACCTGCGCGAGAACATGGAGCGTGGCTTCCGCCATGAAGCCGAGCGGCGCAACCTGGAATTCACCGTCGACTTCCCGGTCGGCGTCGGCAAGTCGCTCAGCACCGATCCCAAGCGCCTGCAGCAGATCCTGAAGAACTTGCTCTCCAATGCGTTCAAGTTCACCGAACGGGGCAGCGTCCACCTGTCGGCGCGTCTGGCGCATGCCGGCTGGAGCGCAGGCCATGCCGTGCTCGACAAGGCGCCGACCGTGGTCGCCTTCGAAGTTGCCGACAGCGGCATCGGCATCTCCCCGGACAAGCAGCGCATCGTATTCGAGGCGTTCCAGCAAGCCGACGCCGGTACGTCGCGGAAGTACGGCGGTACCGGTCTTGGCCTTGCGATCAGCCGCGAAATCGCCGGCCTGCTCGGCGGCGAACTGAAATTGCACAGCGCGGTCGGCAAGGGCAGCACCTTCACGCTGTATCTTCCGCTCGACTACGTCAGCGCCGCGAACACGTTCGAGCCGGTCGGTTCGCGCAAGCCACGTTTTCACAGTGAGGAACGCCCGCCAGCTCCGACCGAGACCGTGGCCGACGATCGCTCATCGCTCGCCGCGACGCGGCCGACGCTTCTTGTCGTCGACGACGACACGCGCTTCGCCACGATGCTGCGCGATCTCGCGCGCGAGCGCGGTTTCAATGTCATCGTCGCCCAGCATGGCGCCGACGCATTGCAGCTCGCCAGCGACTACCACCCGACCGCCATTTCGCTGGATGTGTTCCTGCCGGACATGCTCGGCTGGGCGGTACTCGCGCGCCTGAAACACAACGTCAACACGCGCCACATACCGGTGCAGATGCTGACTGTCGACGAAGAGCGCCACAGCAGCCTCGAACGCGGCGCGTTCGGCTTCCTCGCCAAACCCGGCACGACCGAATCGATCGGCGACGCGCTCGAGCGCATTCGCCGCTACACGCTGGACCGCAAGAAGCGCATGCTCGTCATCGAAGACGACACGCGCGAATCGCAGAGCATCGTCGAGCTGATCCGCGACGACGACCTCGAGATCGATACCGCCGAAACCGGCGCCGACGCCCTGGCCAAGCTCGCCGAATCGCGCTACGACTGCGTCGTGCTCGACCTGCGCCTGCCTGACATGACCGGTTTCGACCTGCTCGAGAAGATCCACGCCGATCCGGCTGCACACGACGTGCCGATCATCGTCTTCACCGGGCGCGAACTCAACGCCGAGGAGGATCGCCAGCTGCGGCGCGCAGCCAAGAGCATCATCGTCAAGGGCGTCGAGTCGCCCGAGCGTCTGCTCGACGAAACGGCGCTGTTCCTGCATCGCGCGGTGTCGACGATGGCGCCGGCCAAGCAGAAAATCGTGCGTCGGCTGCACGAGTCCGATGAGTCGCTGCGGCGCAAGCGCGTGCTCGTCGTCGATGACGACGTGCGCAACATCTTCGCGCTGTCGAGCGTGCTCGAGCGCCACGGCATGGACGTGATCACTGCCGGCACCGGCCAGGAGGCGATCAGCAAGGTCGCCGCCGATGAAGACATCGATCTGGTGATGATGGACATCATGATGCCGGGCATGGACGGCTACGACACGATCCGGGCGATTCGTGCCCGCCCTGAATCGCGGGTGCTGCCGATCATCGCGGTCACGGCCAAGGCCATGAAGGGCGATCGCGAAAAGTGCCTTGAAGCCGGCGCTTCGGACTATCTCGCGAAACCGGTCGTGACCGATCAGCTCCTGGGAGTGCTGCGCCAGTGGCTGCATCGCTGAATCTGAAGGAAGCCCCGATGTCGGCTGCCGAGAAGGTCAACATCCTGCTGGTCGACGATCAGCCTTCGCGCCTGGTTACGTATCGCGCGATTCTCGGCGACATGCAGGAAAATCTGATCGAGGCGCACTCCGGTACGGAAGCGCTGAAGCTGCTGATGACGCACGATTTCGCCGTGATCCTGCTCGACGTCAACATGCCGGTCATGGACGGCTACGAGACCGCGAGCATGATCCACCAGCATCCGCGCTTCGAGAACACGCCGATCATCTTCGTCACCGCGGTCAACATTTCCGACCTCGATCGGATGCGCGGCTATCGTGCCGGTGCCTTCGACTACGTGACGGTGCCGATCATTCCGGAAATCCTGCGCAGCAAGGTCGCCGTCCTCGTCGAGTTGTACCGCAAGCGCCGCGAACTGGAAATCGTCAACCGCAACCTGGCCGCGACCAATCAGGCGTTGCTCGAGGAAAAGGCGCGCGAGCTCGAGGCCCTGAACGAGTCCCTGCGCCTGGCCAACAGTGAACTCGAGCGCCGCAATGCGCAGTTGCAGTCCGAGATAGCCGAACGCACGCGCGTCGAAGCGCGCCTGGTCGAGCAGGACCGGCGCAAGGACGAATTTCTCGCCATGCTCGCGCACGAACTGCGCAATCCGCTGGCGTCGGTATCGAACGGGATCAATGCCTTCCGGCTGGCCGATACGGCGCCTTACGCGCTGCACGACGCGATGTCGCGGCAGATCAAGCTGCTGGTCCGCCTCATCGACGACCTGCTCGACGTCGCGCGCATTCGCCGTGGAAAACTGACGCTCAAGCAGAGCTCCACGACGTTGTATGCCGTCGTCGATTCGGCCGTCGAAACGATCACGCCGCTGCTGCACGCCGGCCGGCACGAGCTGATCGTTGAGCGCGGCATCGACGACGTCGTGCTGCGCGTCGATCACGAGCGTCTGTCGCAGGTGTTTTCGAACCTGATGAGCAATGCGGTGAAATATTCGGACAAAGGCAAGCCGATCCGGCTGACTTTGGCGCGCGCCGGCGAGGCGCTGGAAATTGCCGTGATCGACCAGGGCATCGGCCTGGCGGCCGACCAGAAGGAATGGATATTCGACCTGTTCGCGCAAGTCGACACGACGCTCGAACGCGCTCGCGGCGGCCTCGGCATCGGGCTCACGTTGTCGCGCAACATCGTCGAAATGCACGACGGGCAACTCAGCGTCGACAGCGACGGCCTCGGCCACGGCAGCCGTTTCACCGTGCGCCTGCCGGACTCCGTCGTGGCGGTGAGTACGCCGCCGCAGGAGCGCACCGCGGCGGCGGCGCAAGCAACGTGCCGCGTGCTGATCGTCGACGACAATGCCGACTCCGCCGACTCGCTGGCGACGATCCTGGATCTGCTCGGGCACACGGCCAGGAGCGTTATCGACCCGCATGAAGCCGTCGCGGTCGCGCGCGACTTCAAGCCCGACGTGGCATTCCTGGACATTGGCATGCCTGGAATGAGCGGCTACGACGTTGCGCGGGCGCTGCGCGCAACCGAGGATCTGCCTTCGATGAAACTGGTGGCGCTGACCGGCTGGGGGCAACCGGATGATCGCCGCCGTTCAGCCGAGGCCGGCTTTGACCACCACCTGGTAAAGCCGGCGGAGTTGAGCGAGATCGAAAGCATCTGCAATGCCGCGGCGCTGCGCGCGCCTGCTCCGCCCGATCGTCCCGGCGCGATCGCACAGCCTCAGGCTTCCGCAGGTGCCGACCAGCCCGCAACCATTCAAGTTGGCTCGAATCCCGCCTGAACGCTTCGATACGAAAGACCGCGAACCATTCCCGGCGAAGAATCCGACGCTGCGCCCTGCGCACGCAAGTGCAGCACCGGATCGTGATCCGCCGTCGCGCTAGCGCTCGGCAGTTCCCGCCTTCACCAGGTAGCCGCCGGATTTGTCGTCGTGCTCGAGCACCAGCAACCGCTGCGCCTGCGCCTCCTCGAGCAACGCGTTGAACGACTTGAATCCGTAGTAGCTTTCGTTGAAGCCCGGCTTGCGCCGCTTCAGCGCCTGCTTGACCATCGAGCCCCACAGCTTTTCGTCCTCACCCCGCTCGCTGCTCAGCGCCTCTACCGTTTCGAGCACCAGATCGAATGCTTCCTGCTTCTTCACCGCTTCGGACTTCTGCTTCGACCCCTTCGCCACGGCGACTGTCCCGGCCGGCGTTGCAGCCGCCGCTGCGATCTGGGGCTTCTTCTTCGGCGCCTGACGGCTCTTCTGCGCGCGCACCAGATCGTCGTAGTAGATGAACTCGTCACAGTTCGCAATCAGCAGTTCCGAGGTCGAGTTCTTCACGCCGACGCCGATCACGGTCTTGTTGTTCTCGCGCAGCTTGCTGACCAGCGGCGAAAAGTCGGAGTCGCCGCTGATGATTACGAACGTGTCGACGTGTGCCTTCGTGTAGCAAAGGTCGAGCGCGTCGACGACCATGCGGATGTCGGCGGAGTTCTTGCCGGACTGACTGACGTGCGGCACTTCGATGAGTTCGAACGATGCATAGTGCATCGCACTGCGGAATTCCTTGTAGCGCTCCCAGTCGCAATACGCCTTCTTGACGACGATGCTGCCCTTCAGCAGCAGGCGCTCGAGCACCTTGTTGATGTCGAACTGGGCGTAGCGTGCATCGCGCACGCCGAGCGCAACGTTTTCGAAATCGCAGAACAGCGCCAGGTTTCTCGCATCGGGTTGCATTGCCATGTTGATTCTCCATACTCGCCGACACGGCGCACGGCGTTGCCGCCGTGCGGGGCGTTCAGCATAGCGTGAATGAAGCGGGAGTAGCGCGCGCTAGGCCGACAGCGTGATCGTGAACGTCGTACCGCTGCGCAACTGCGAGGCAACGGTGATCTCGCCGCCGTGCTGCGTCACGATCTCCTTGCAGATCGCCAGGCCGAGGCCGGCGCCGCCGCGCCTGCCGCCGATCTGCACGAACGGCTGGAAAATCAGCGCCAGCTGCGTCGACGCGATGCCCTCGCCGGTGTCGCTGACGACGATTGAAACCTGTCCACCGGAGCGCGTAGCGCGCAGCGTAATCGAGCCACCCGGGGACGTATGGCGCAGTGCGTTGTTGAGCAGATTGTCGAACACCCGGTCGAACGCGCTGCGACACAACTCGAGGCGGGGCAGCCCCGCTTCGATCTCCGCATGCAGCGCAATTTCGCCGCTGGCCGCGGCCGGGGCGAAGCGCTGTTCGGCCGCGGAAACCAGGTCGGCGACATCGGTCGGCGCGCGTTCCATCGTCTGCTCGCCGACGCGCAGTCGCGACAGGTCGAGCAGGTCGGTGAGCAGGTTCACCATGCGCTTGACCTCCTCCTGCACGGTCTCATACAACTCCTCGTCACGCGATCCGGGCGCGAACTTCATTTTCTCGCCGAGCAGCCCGAGGCCCATGCGAATGCTCGCGATCGGCGTGCGCAGTTCATGCGAAGCGCGCAAGACGAACTCGCTGCGCATGCGGTCGAATTCGCGCTGGATCGTGACGTCGCGCATGACCATCACCACGCCCGGCCGACCACCCTGGCTCTCGACGAACCGGTTCAGCGTGTACGCGAGCAGGCGCCGGTTGCCATCGCGCTCGATCTGCATCTCCAGCTGCGCCGATCCACCGAGTTCGCCGTGCTCGAGCAACTCGCGCACCTGCGAGGCCACGCGTGCCGAGCCGATGTCGTCGAACGCGCGGCCCGGCGCTGTGCCGTGCTCGATGCCGAGCTGGCGCTCGGCGACCGGGTTGATGCGCTCGATGCGGCCGGTGTCGGAGAAGATGACCAGGCCGTCGTCGATGTTGTCGAGCACGGCATTTGAGCGACGCTGCTCGACAACCGTGCGTTCGATATTTGTCGCGCGGAAGACGCGCAGCGCTTGCGCCATCGTCTCGAAGTGTCGCCCGAGAACGTTGAAATCGGCAATCCGCCCGGCGTCGAAGCCGATCTCGAAGTCGCCGCTGCTCATGCGCCGGATCAGGGCGTTGAGCTGGTCGACCGGCTCGGCGATGGCGCGGATCTCACGCAATGTCGCCGCGATGCCGATCAGCAGTGCGGCGAGCGAAATCGCGATGACGAGCACGAACATGGAACTGGCGAAATCACGCGCGCTTTGCGCGGCATTGGCCAGCGCGGCGGTCTTGACTGCACGCATGCGCGCAGTCGCGTCCACGAGCTCGGCAAAGTGCGCCGGCAGATCGGTCGTATCGAACGAGCGCTTGCGGATATCGGCGTCCAGCCGGGCGAGCTTGTCCTCAAAGTCCTGCAAGACGGCCCGTTCATCGGCCGACTGGAAATAGGGCCTTGCTTCCTCGATCGCACCGTGCAGCTGCTGCTCCGCGGCGTCGCCGCGGTCGGTCGCCCCGGCCATGCTGCGCAGCAGCTCGCCTACCTCCACGCCGACTTCGCGCCGAATCTTCTCCGTGGCCTCTATCGCGCGCACGTTTTCCACCGCAATCGCATCGACCTGGACGACGAAACGGTGCACCGCGTACAACGCCAGCGGAGTCACCAGCAATGTCAGCGCGATGATGATCCCGTGGCTCAGAATCAGGCGCGAACGCAGCTTCATCGGCGGCGGTCCGCGCGGCCGCTTGTCACAACCCGTACTCCTTGCGCTTGCGATACAGCGTGGACACGTCGATACCGAGCGTCGCCGCCGCCGCCTCGAACGATGGGCTGCCGGCAATCACCGCGCGGATGTGCGAGCGTTCCACATCCTCCAGGCTCAACGCGTCGCCGATGCGCGGACGCGCCTTGCGTTCCGGCGTTTCGGCAATCGACAACAGGTCGATATCGACCATTTCGGCCGCACACAGGATCACCGCGCGCTCGACGACGTTCTGCAGCTCGCGGATGTTTCCCGGCCAGGGATACGCCAGGATCGCGTCGCGCGCCGCCTTGGTGAAGCCGCGCGCCGGCCGGCGATAGCTTGCGGCGTAGCGGAGCAGGAAACGCTCGGCAAGCGTTCCCAGGTCTTCGCTGCGCTCGCGCAGCGGCGGCATGCTCAGCGTAATGACATTGAGCCGGTACAGCAGATCCTCGCGAAAGCGGTTCTGCCGCACCATCTCGGCAAGGTCGCGATTCGTCGCGGCGACGATGCGCACATTTGCGCGCCGCGTCACCGGATCGCCGACGCGCTCGTACTCGCGGTCCTGGATGAAGCGCAGCAGTTTCGGCTGCATGACCAGCGGCACATCACCCACCTCGTCGAGGAAGACTGTACCGCCGTCGGCCTGGTCGACGCGACCGAGCTTGTTTTCTATCGCGCCGGTGAAGGCGCCCTTGCGGTGCCCGAACAATTCGCTTTCGAGAAGTTCAGCCGACAATGAAGGGCAGTTGACGACGACGAAATTCTCTTTGGCGCGCGGGCTGCAATTGTGGATGGTGCGTGCCGCGAGGCCCTTGCCGGTTCCGCTCTCGCCGAGAATCAGCACGGTCGCGTCGGTATCGGCAACCTGGCGCAGCGTCTGCAGCACCAGATTCATCGACGGGCTTTCGCTGTCCATTTCGGCCACGCTGGTCGCGCAGTCTTCCTTCTCCAGCGCTTCGACGCGCTGTTCCAGCCGGCGCGAATGCAGCTGCTTGGTCGCCGCCATGCGCAATTGCTCCGGCGAGCACGGCTTGACCAGATAGTCGACCGCGCCGGCGCGAATCGCGTCGAGCGCGCTGTCGATCGACGAATGCGCCGTGACGATGACGACGCGCATCCACGGTGCGTACTGGCGCAGCTTCGGCAGCAGGTCGAGCCCTGATGTCGCGCCGAGGCGCAAATCCAGGAAGCACAGGTCGAAAACGTCGCGCTGCACGATCTCTTCGGCCTGCGCCGCGTCGGACGCGGTGCGCACACGGTGGCCGACGTCCTCCAGGCAGTAGCGGAACGTGCGCAGGATGTTCTGCTCGTCGTCGACCAGAAGAATCCGGGAGGTTTCTTCCTGGGTGGGTTCGGCCATCGCTGAGGTTCCTCGGGTGGTGATCCTGATGGGGTCGAGCCGTACGTCGCGTGAACGGGTCACTTGCATTGCCGCTTGCATTGCGCCGCCGGACTACCCGCTGCAAAACGCAATGCGCCGGGTCGCGCGCGTTGGCCGAAAGCCGCAATTCTACTGGGTTTGTGCGCTTGGCACGTCAATTGAAATCTTGGCACGCCAATTGAAGTCAGGCGATTGGAATCCGCAATGGCAGATCGCGATACCGCGGGCACAGCTCGCATTTTGGCGCAAACAATACTCGAGGAACTTCGAACATGAGCAGATACCACGGCGATCAGTACTGGACCGAAATACAGACTCGGGCGATTCGCGACTGGCGCGGCTTCAGCGATGACGACATCGATGCCTTCCATGCGCTGCGTCGCGAGCGCGAGGTCCGCACGCGCGACGAACGCGCCAAGGCCAGAATTCATCGGCGCGGCGAACACCGGGAACTCGATGCTTGAACGCGTGCCTCCATCATGCGGCTTCGCTGGTACGGCGCCCTCCTCCCAGCGACGATGCCGGACCAGCGAAGCTGCGCAGATGCGCCTGCCTCACAGATGCATAAAAAGATATATCAGCACGAGAAGTCCGGCCGGAACACCTAGCAACCACGCGATGAAGTATTTGCCCATCTCGATTTCTCCTTGGGTTGAACAAACTCGGTCGAGCTATCGCGAGCAGAGCTGATCGCGAAGGTCGACAACACGTTTGCGAGGAAGTGCAAGTTCCCGGCCAATGCGCGCCGCGCATGTTGTCTTCGTTTATTCCCGCGTTACATGACGCCGCAAGGACCGCGTGGTTGCGGCACGTTGCGGCTTCTTCACCGTTTTTCATTTGCATGCCAATAGCCCGCCGTGCTTGCACAAGACGACACGGCTGCCCATGCAATTCGCACGATCACACATGCCAAACCGGGCAAAGTGAATCGCTCCACTCCCGATTCAAGGCGTCAGCGTTCCCTTTTTCGCTTGGCAAGCGTCTGGCACATCCCTTGCGATATCGACTGGCGAAGACGATCTTCGCAGGCAGCGATCATGGCTGCGCATACAAACATAAGCACAAGGAGAAACAGCTATGAGTCTTGGCACAATCCTCCTGATCGTCCTCATCCTCGCGTTGATCGGGGCGTTGCCGACGTGGCCCTACAGTTCGGGCTGGGGTTATTACCCGACCGGAGGCCTCGGCCTGCTAGTCGTGATCATCATCATTCTGTTGTTGCTCGGCAGGATCTGATCCTGTCTTCCGCTACGCGCCGGCCACATCGCCGGCGTCGTAACCCAACAACTTCTGCGCAGTCCCTTCCCGCTCGATTCCTTTCGCGCGGCCCGACGCCCTGGACCAGCATCGGGCGCGCATCGCACCAACGCATATTCTCTACATGCGCACTGATGTCACGAACCGGCCCCAGTCGTCCGGGCGTTCCTGAACGTTGCATGCAAAGCGCAGCGCCGATAGCACCGGGCCATGCAATTTGCATGATTGCGGCATATTTATACTATTGATTAATATACTTTTTTATGCAGTTTTGGCTTGGAACGCGGCTTGCACATGAATGGACTACAACAACTTGTTTTGAAGGAGGGGATCGCGATGTTCAGTGCCAAATTCCTGCTTACGTATGCGGTTGTTGCCGCCGGCGCCTGGGACGCATCGATCGGCCCGGACCATTGGCAGTTGTTGTTTCAGGTCGCCTGCGCCGTCGTAATGTCGTTGACGATCTTCTTCGCGATCCTGCGCGCTACCGATGCGGATGCAGCCGATCCGCTCGATTCCAAATATGCGCCGACGCGGGCCTCGGTGGTCGTCGTAGCCGCGCAGCCGGCGCGACGCTAAAGACGCGCGCGATGCGATCGATTCAGCCTCGCGCGTCGCGTCGCTGGCCGCGTCGCAACAGTCGCTGCAGCGCTTTCTCTTGCGCCGACAGATGCAATCCTGCTGCCGTCCTCCGCGGAAGCTTCAAATCGCCCATGCAATAGGCTTCGATGAGCGCAGGATGGACGTAGCAGGAGCGGCACACGCCAGGGGTGTTGCCAAGACGCTCCGCCACGACTGCCGTCGCCGCCGTAACCTGCATCCTCGCGCTCGCCGCGTTTTCAGCCGGGCCAAGCGCGGCCAGGGCGCGGGCCATCTCCAGAGTGCCGGCCCAAGTCCGAAAATCCTTGGCGCTGAACGTGTCGCCGGCGATTTCGTGGATGTATGCATTGACATCGGCGGATCCGATCGACTGCGCGCCGCCGTCCACGTCCTGGTACTGAAACAGGGCCTGTCCCGGCAGGTCCTGGCAGCGACGCACGATGCGCGCCAGGCGCGCATCGTCGAGGCGGACGTCATGATACTGGCCGCTCTTGCCGCGAAACGCGAAACGCACATTTTCGCCGCGCACGCGGGCGTGCCGGTTGCGCAGCGTCGTCAGCCCGAACGAGCCGTTCGCGCGCGCATACTCGTCGTTGCCGATCCGGATCAGGGAGGTCTCCAGGAGGCGCACGAGCGCGGCAAGAACCTTGCGCCGCGGCAGGCCGGGCAGACGCAAGTCTGCAGCGACGCGCGTACGAATCTTCTGCAATTGATCGGCGAACGCGGGCATGCGGTCATACTTCGCTGCATCACGCGTTGCGCGCCACAACGGATGGTAGCGATACTGCTTGCGGCCACGCGCATCGCGCCCGGTCGCCTGCAGATGGCCGTTTGCGTGGCGGCATATCCACACATCACCGTACGCTGGCGGAATGGCGAGGCGGCGAATGCGATCGAGCACCTTGGGGCTGCGCAGGCGCCGGCGCGTAACGCCGAAGTATACAAATTCCTCTCCGACGCGTTCGCGCCGAAACCCGGGCTCCTGGTCGCTGACATAGATCAGTCCGCCGCTGGAGCGACGTCTTGTGTCGGGTGAACTCATTGGCGTTTCTGTGCCCATGCGTGGAGGATCGAGAGGGAGATTCTTCTTCGCAACTGCCGTGCCAGCGCCGCCGCCGGGCAAATCACCATTCCACCCGGCCGGTACCTGCAATTTGCAATGCTCAATGGCTGCGAAGCCGGGATTTAGCTGAACAGCGCTTGAATTCTCGTCTGCGTTCATTCACCTGAGCGGCGCCGGGGTGCATACTGGCCGCCGAAAATCCTGCGCGGAGCCGTCCATGCAGAAGAAGATCCTCCTCGTCGAAGACGACCGCAGCCTGCAGCTGGCCCTGCGCTATTTTCTCGAAGACCTCGGCTACGAGATCGTCGTGGCCGAGGATCATGCGCAGGCTGCGCTGGTAATGGGCGACGGTCCGTATGACGCAGCGATCGTCGACTACTTTCTCGGCGACATTCCAAGTTCGCGACTCATCGCCGAACTGCAACGCCGGCATCCGGGCATGCCGCTGCTCTGCTCGACTGCAGCGAGCGTCGACCAGATTTTCATCGAGGATGGATCAACGCCGCCGACGGCATATCTGTTCAAGCCGTTCGGCGTCGACGAGCTGCGCAGGACGCTGGAATCCTTGATTGCCGGCGCGGCAGGCAAGTGATCCGCAAGCTGAAGTCGGGTGAATTCCGCCTGTACTCGCGCAAGGTCGACGCGAAGAGCGGCAAGCGTCGCAATCTCGGAACGTTCCCTACACGTGCGGCTGCGGAAAAGCACGAGCGCGCCGTGCAGTTCTTCAAGCGGCACTGAAGACGCATCGCATCAAATGAGTAAATGCCGGCGCGGCTCATCTCACGCCGCGCCAGCATTTTGAACGGCACCTGTCCTCGGCAAACCAAAGCCGCAGGCATGAGCGCTACGCAATGCGCGGGACCAGCTGCGTGCGAGCCGCGCGCGGCCGCGTGAGAAAGCGCCGGATTGCCGTGGGATCGGGTCCGACCTCGTCGACAGCGCAATACAGGCGCAGCGGCGTCGTTCCCAACAACCTGCACCAGTAATCGAGGCGACCGGGAGCGTTCAGATCGACGATAGCCGCGTGCTTGCGCCGCGATCCGGCATCGCCTTCGCGCCGGTTGAGTACAAGCGCATCTTCGCGAATGGTTGCAGCCATTTCCCACAGGGTGGACATTCCGTCTTCTCCTAAATGAAGTCACAACGGACAGGTATGGCAAACGCTGTGCCATGTGCCGAAACGGCTCTGCCACGCCATTTGACCATTGCGACGCCACACCGGCGACGTGCAATTTACCCTGGCGCCGGAGGCGAACATTGCAAAATCGGCTGCCGATTTCGTCATGAGCAGCCCATCGACTTGCACGCGCGCCGGAGTTATCCGACGATTCAGGTGCACTGAACAATGCTTGACGTTGCGTCGATGTTCCGACGCATGACTTGCAAACGAATACTTCCGATTGGCAATGGCTGGAGGAGCGTGATGGCGGGCAATGTCGGGAAGAAAAGAGCGGTGGGCAAAGTGCATCGTGCAGCGCAGAAGAAGATCGGCGCGCGCACGCGCAAGACATCGAGATCGAAGGTTGCGGCGAAGAAGAATTCGCGTGCTCGCACGCCGGCGAAGGCAGCGAAGCCTGCGCGCCGCGCACCGGTGAAAGCCTCGTCGGCAAAAACGACGGCGAAGCAGAGCAAGCCACGCGCTGCGCATGTCGCATCGGCGTCCCCGCGCTCTACCACCGCGCCGGCCACCGCCAGGATCATGCCGACGAGTCCGCCAGCGCCGCGAAAGCCCGCAGCGCTGCACAAGCCTGCCGCCTCGCAGAATCAGGCAGCGCGACCGGAACCGGCGGCGGTGCTGAGTCCCGCAGCGCAGAAGAAACTGGCCGGCGAGCATCTGCGCTCGCTGCTGGAACAAAAAAAGCGCCGCGCAACGCAGACACCCGCGTGGCAGTTGATCGAGCACCATGACAACGCACCGCGCGAGCCCGCTCATCAACCTCACGGCGGCGGCATGGCCGGCGGCGATGGCGGCGAAACCGCGCGCGACCCGGAAGATCGCGGCGAGGGCTGAAGTCGCGGGCTAGAATGCAAGAGTGGAAAACAGAGCCGAAGGTCGCTACGCACTGAGTCCCGAGGTTCGCCGGCTCGCGCAACAGGCTTTTTGCCGTGCCGGCGGCGCGGCGCTGGTCGGCGGCAACAGCGTGCAGTTGCTCATCGATGCCGAGGCGAACTACGCCGCATGGCTCGCCGCACTGCGCGCGGCACGCAGCGACGTGCTGCTCGAAAACTACATCATCCGCGACGATGCCGTCGGCCGCGAATTCCTCGACGTCCTGGTCGAACGTGCGCAGGCTGGCATCAAGGTGTTCGTCGCCTACGACTGGCTCGGTTGCCTGGGCCAGTCGAAGGCGCATTTCTGGCGCCCGCTGATCGATGCCGGCGGCGAGGTCCGCAGCTACAACCCATTTCGCTTCGGCAGTCCGTTCGGCTGGATCAACCGCGATCATCGCAAGCTGCTTTTGATCGATCGCGAGGTTGCGTTCGTCGGCGGTATCTGCATCAGCGCTAAATGGCTCGGCGACAAACGTCGCCGCATCCCCGCATGGCGTGATACCGCGGTCGCCGTCCGCGGCCCGGCCGTGCTCGAGTTCGAGCAAGCATTTGCCGACACCTGGGCCCAGCTTGGCACGCCGCTGCCGGCATCGTCGCTGGCGGCGCCATCCGAACAGGGTCCCACCGACGTGCGCGTCGTGGCGACGCAGCCCGACACGGCCGGCATGTTCCGCCTCGACCAGTTGATCGCCGCGCTGGCGCAGCGCTCACTGTGGATATCCGACGCCTATTTCGTCGGCCTCGCACCGTATGTACAGGCATTGCTCGCCGCGGCACGCGATGGTGTCGACGTGCGCCTGCTGGTTCCGGGCGCAAGCGATCTGCCGATCGTGCGAACGATGTCGCGCTCGGGCTATCGCCCGCTGCTCGAGGCCGGCGTGCGCGTGTTCGAGTGGAACGGTTCGATGATGCACGCCAAGACGGCCGTCGCAGACGGGCGCTGGGCACGCGTCGGATCGAGCAACCTCAACATCGCGAGCTGGATCGGCAACTGCGAGCTGGATGTCGCAGTCGAGGATGTGGCGTTCGCCAAGTGCATGGAAGAACAATTCCTGCGCGATCTGGAAAACACCACGGAAATCGTGCTGCGCGCGAAGCGAATGCGGCGCGAGCCGCCATCGGCGGAAAAGAGGCGGTCCGGCGGCAGTGCCGGCCGCGCCGCCGCCAGTGCGTTGCGTCTGGCGCACTCGGTCGGCAGCGTCCTGGGCAATCGCCGCATCCTCGATCAGGGCGAAACCTCGGCACTTCCATGGCTCGTCGCTGCGGCCCTCGCTATCGCCGTAACAGGCCTGGTCTGGCCGCGCATGCTGGCGTGGCCGCTGGCGATCGTCGCGGCATGGATCGGCTGCGGCTTGCTCGTGCGCTATCTGGAAATGCGCAGGGCATTGCGCGCAGCAGGGAAAGCTTCGGGCAAGACTGCTCCGGCCCCCAGCGAAGCCGACAGGACGAAGGCGTAACTCGATTGCAAAAGTTGGTGGTGAAAAAAACCGACGCCCTCTTGGAAGGGCGTCGGCGTGCGGCCCTGCGCCAACCGATCACTGCCGAAGGGAGGGACGGCCCGCATGATCGATAGGCGCAAGGAAGGCCATCCGTGGCCCGGTCCATGTCCATCCGGACATCAATGCAGACTTTTCTGGAATTCCTTCACCTGCTTTTCGGCCACGTCCCTGGCGATTCCGTAACGCTCCTGGATCTTGCCGGCAAGATATTCGCTGGTTCCTTCGGCGCGCTTGAGATCGTCGTCCGTGAGCTTGCCCCACTTCTCCTTGATCTTGCCCGAGAGCTGTTTCCACTGTCCTGCAATGCGATCCTCATTCATTACTTTCTCCTGATTGGACTGCCTCTTTTGCGTGACTGACGTGTTCAGTCCATCGTCTCGATCGCGACATCTCCATCGCGCGAGTCGATCGCGCGAGGATCAGTTGCGCGACTTCAGCGCGGACGAATCGACTTTCTGCACGCCCTTGATCGCCTTGGCGACGGCAATCGATTTCTCGACTTGCGCCTTGGTATCGACCACGCCCGCCAGCATGACCACGCCGTTCGTGGTCGTTACGCTGATGTCGGTCGAGGGAATATCCTTTGTCGTCATCAGTTCGGCCTTGACCTTGGTCGTGATCCAGGTGTCGGTGCCGGGTTGATCCGAGGATTCCTGCGCGGTCGCCGTCGTAGTCGGCGGAGCGGCGGCCCATACCGCGGCCGAAGAGCCCAGGGCCAGCGCGACGCCGAGGGTGATGCTCACGAGGTTCTTCATGTTGCCTCCTTCGTTCTCAAGCTCATGGATTGACGCGCTGTTCAGGCGCGAGAACGCAGCGCACGGCTGCGCAGAAGATTCTTCAAGTTGCGTGCCAGCTAGGATATCCAGTCTCGCCAGAGACTTACGGCTGGAGAACGCACGCGCACGCGTGCAGATTGCATAAGCCCCAAGAGGACCCCGTGCGACTTGCACGGGTGCGCGTAGGACGCGGATTCGCGCCGGGTTATTTGTATACTTCCTGGCGGCCGGACTGCCGCTGCAGTGCGCGCCGATTACAGGCCGAGATCGCTCAAGCCCGGATGATCGTCGGGCCGCCGGCCGGCTGGCCAGTGGTACTTGCGCTCGCTCGCGGCAATAGGCAGATCGTTTATCGATGCGTGACGCCGAACCATCAGCCCGGTTTCGTTGAACTCCCAGTTCTCGTTGCCGTAGGCGCGGAACCAGCTGCCGGAATCGTCATGCCACTCGTAGGCAAAACGCACCGCGATGCGTGCGCCGTCGTGCGCCCAGAGCTCCTTGATCAAGCGGTAGTCGAGTTCCTTGGCCCATTTGCGGCGCAGGAACGCCTTGACCTCTTCGCGGCCGTTGAGGAATTCGGCGCGATTTCGCCACTTCGTATCGACGCTGTAGGCCAGGGCGACGCGTTCCGGATCGCGCGTGTTCCACGCATCCTCGGCCATGCGCACTTTCTGTCTCGCGCTTTCGGCGGTGAACGGCGGGAATGGCGGCTTGGTGTCCATACGACCTCGCTTTCGATGACTATCGAATCAAGTTGGCAGACGTGTGTAGGCGAAAACCGGATCTTGCGCCTGTGAGTACGCCAACGCCACCCTGCGTTCAAACCGCAGCGATACTTTCCTGCGCCAGCGCTGCACGCAAGCTGCCGAGCAGCGCTGCCGGCTCGCTGTGTTCGATGACCATGCGCGGTGTGTCGTGCCACGCAGCGCAGGCACGGATCGCGCCGGCAAGGTCGGCGACGAGGCCGGCGTCGGCCTTGATGCCCTTCTCCAGAAACAGCTTCTTCACTTCGAACAGGCCGCCGTCACGGTGCGCTTTCGCGTCGAGGCGACCGACCAGGCGGCCACGGCGCAGGATCGGCAGCACGAAGTAGCCATAGCGGCGCTTCGGCTGCGGCGTGTAGCACTCGATCGTGTAGTCGAAGCCGAACATCGTGCTGGCGCGCTCGCGATCCCAGACTACCGGGTCGAACGGCGACAGCAGCGTCGTATGCGTTGCGCGCAAACGGCCGCGGCGGGCCTGCTCGAGCAGGCCGGCGTGATCGCGATGCACGTAGCCGCACTCTGCCCAGCCCTTCACGCTCACACGCACGAGTTCGCCGCTGTCGACGAGCGGCTGCAGATCGTCGTCGGCGAAGCGTTTGCCGCTGCGGAAGTAGTCGGCTACCCAGCGCGCCTGCGTGACACCGAGCGCGCGCACGGCACGCAGCATCTGCGCCCGCCGGATCTCCGCTGGTTCCAGTGCTTCCGGCATCTGCATGCCGATGCTGTCCAGCACGCGCTCGGTCAGATCGTAGACGCGCTGGAAATTCTCGCGGCGCAGAATCATCAGTTCGCCGAGCGCGAACCATGCCTCGAGCCAGCCCTTCTCGTCCTTCCAACCCCACCACCCCGCCTGACCTTTCTCCTCGCGTTCGAAGTCAGACGACTTCACCGGACCGTTGTCGCGGACGTGCGCGAGCAGGCGGTCCATCTTGGCGCGGTCTTCGCGATGCACGCGCTGTGCGCGCCGGTAGGCCCAGTGGTGATCGCGCGGATTCGTGCCATGCCGGTGCAACGCATAGTCCGCGATCGGGGCGAAGCAGGCTTCGTGCGCCCAGCATTCGAAGATATCTCCAGCGGCCAGTGCGTTGTCGAGCCATTGCGGCGGATAGGCGCCCAGCCTGGAGAACAGCACGAAATACGGACTGCGCGCGACGACGTGGATAGTATCCAGCTGGATCAGCTGCATGCCCTCGATCGCGACCAGCAGGCGCCGGCGGGTTGCGCGCGCACGCGGCGGACGCAGTAAACTCTGTGCCGCAAGATGCAGGTTGCGGGCTTGCTGGACGGTCAGGGGTGTTTCGACGTTCATCGTGTTCGGGATTGCCACAGCTACCTGACTGAAGACGAAACGTCCATTTCAGCATAACTGCGGCCCGCAGCGGAACTCGGTTAGGCTATTTGCGACCAAAGCGAATGTTCGAAGATGGGCAGATTGTCCCTTTACGTACCAACTTCAGGAGTATCGCCATGCATATTCGACTTCACACCGCTGCCTTGCTTGCTGCCGGCAGCCTCTTCGCGTTCTGCACGGCCGCAATGGCCCAGACCCAAACCGACAAGGACAAGGTTACGCACTACACGGCGCAGGACGGCACGCAGGTGACGTTGACCTCTGGCCAGCCGAAGCCTCGTTCGTACGGTCCGAAGCCGGCGTTCGAAGCACTCGACACGGACCACGATGGCATCATCAGCCGCGCCGAAGCGCAGGCCTACATGCCCCTGTTCAACGACTATGATGATCTCGTGCATCACACGAAGGGCATCACCAAGGGGATGTACGCGCGCTGGGATCACGAATAGTCCAGTCGGCTGCACGCCGCTGGCAGGCCGCGGATAATCGTTGGGGAAGATCGAGGGACGTCAGCGTCGGCGTCCCTCTTTTCAGCTGCGGCCTAATGCCGCAGCATGTGCGATCGTTCGCACGGAGGGGACCATGGTCAAAAGCGGGAGCCCGGAAGTGCCGGCTGGCCGCCTGCGCAACGCCATGCGCGAGGTCAGGCTGGCCCTGGGCGATTTCATCGGCGGCAAGCTGGATCCGTCACAGGAACTGATGCTGCAGGTACTGTTCGGCATGCTCGGTGCGCTCGCGCAATCCGACGGCCTGGTTTCGACCGAAGAAGCCGACTACACCAACACGCTGATGGAAGAACTGGAACTGGGTGCGCGCGCGCGCCAACTCGCCACGGAAGCATTTCAGTCAGGGCGGCGCCGGAAAATGGACCTGGAAAAGGAAATCCAGCGCTTCCTGATCTCGTTTCCGCATGGATCGGTGGAGGTCGACCGCCTGTACGAAAGCCTGCTGCGCCTGGCCGCTGCAGACCATCGCATACGGCCCGGCGAGCGCGAATTTCTAGACCGCGTGACGATCGGCCTTGGTTATACGCCGGAAGTGCTCGATCAGCGCCTCGCGAACATCCTCAAGTGACCGGCTCCGAATGAAAAACGCGCCGCGGAAGCGGCGCGTTTGTGCAGCAGCGTTGAATACGACGATACGAATCAGTGTCCGCCGTGATGGCCGCCACCGCCGCCGTGGTAGTGGCCGCCATGTCCGCCATGGCCACCATAGTAGCCGTAGCCGAAGCCGAGGCTCAGGCCGACAGGCCACCACGGATAGTATCCGCCGTAATAGCCACCGTAGTAAGGACCATAGGCGTAGCCCGGATAGTAGTAGGCTGGACCACCGTAATAACCACCCTGGCCGCCGTAGTAATTCCCGTTATCGGCGTACCCAGGGCCCGAGACCGCTGTGCCGTCGTCGTAGACGACGCCGGGATGGGAGTAATAGCCCGGGGGATAGTAGCAACCACCGAGCGCCAGCAGCGTTGCAATTGCCAGCGCGATGCGGGGCAAGCGACTGGTGAAGCGTTTCATGACTCTTTCTCCTGCCATTGTCGTGCCAACTATAACGTGCGACGGGTAAATCCAGCCTGACTGCCTGAACCGCAGATTACCGGCCTACATCCAATGCTACGCAATTTGCAGACTTCTGCATGAACGTGCCAGGAAACTCACGTGTCGACGGATTCGAAGACTTGGCTGCATCGAACAGCTTGTCCGTGTCGCCGATACAGGCTTCCGGCTGCCACATGGCCGGCATCTCCAAACCCGGCGGCTGGCGTCAAGCGGTCAGTGATTCACGCGAAACTCCGGGTGAGCCAGGGTCGTCAGGAACAACGAGAACAGATGGGGGTTCATCAGCAGCGTGAACGAAATGCCGAAGGCCGCGCCCCACAAATGTGCGCTGTGGTTTACGTTGTCCGACGAACGCGAATCCATATAGATCGAATAGACCACGTAGAGCACGGCGAAGACGATGGCCGGCACCGGGACGATGTAGAAAAGGTAGATCGTCGCCCACGGTTTCAGCAGGACGAACGCGAACAGGACGGCCGACACCGCGCCCGAAGCGCCGAGGCTGCGGTATCGCGGGTTGTCCCGATTGGCGAGGAAGGTCGGCAGTATCGAAACAATCAATGCGCCGACGTAGAACACGAGGAAGCCGAGCTTGCCCAGAAATATCGTGTACGCCTGTTCGATCAGCGCGCCGAAAAAAAACAACGTGATCATGTTCACCAGCAGGTGCCCCGGGCTGGCGTGGATCAATCCATAGGTGACCAGCCGGTCGTACTGGTGCTGGCGACTGATCGCCGGCGGCCAGAGGATCAAACGCTCGAGCAGGCGCGCGTTGTTGAACGCAATGAACGAGATGAGGCAGGTAACGGCAATGATGGCCAGGTTGAGGCTAACGTTCACGGGCAGTCTTGTCGGATCGGGTAAGCTTGCATCAATGGTAGAGGAAAACCTGTGCTGACATCGTATCCGCAGGACAAAACACAAGGTGCTCATCAAGCCCCGCCGCCGGTGTGGCTCGACCTTGTCGACCCGAATGACGAGGAACGCAACCGGGCAACCGGGCTGCTCGGTGCCGAACTGCCGACGCGCAAGCAGGTCGCCGACATTGCGATGTCGAGCCGCGTGCGCACCAGCGAGGAAATGCTGCGCATCAATATTCCCGGTTTCGTGCGCGAAGACGGCGGCAAGGGCGCGCTGACACCACTCGGCGTGATGCTGACGCCGAAGGTGCTGGTGACGCTGCGTTACGCCGATTCGCTGGCGTTCGAACGGTTGGCCGCCACGGTCGCACAAAGAGCAGCGACCGAGTCGAGCGTCGAGACGTTCGTCGGCCTGTTCGAGTCGGTCGCCGAAACCGCGGCAGACCGCATGCAGACGCTGTCGGGCGAATTGTCACAACTGTCGCGCAACGTATTTGCCGATCGCGACGGCCATTCGCGAATGCTGCGCGGCGTGCTGTTCGAAGTCGGCCGCATCCAGCGTCAGCTGACGCAGATCCGTGCCGCCCAGCTCGGCGTTCAGCGCGGCCTCGCACATTTATGCGATGGTGCGCCGAAATGGATCGACAAGGCGCAGGTCGCGCGCCTGCTGGTCGTGCAGGCCGACCTGCATTCGCTGTCGGAGTTCGACCAGCAGCTGGACGACAAGGTGCAGTTCCTGCTCGACGCCACGCTGGGCTTCATCAACAACGACCAGAACGACCTGATCAAGGTGTTGACAATCGCGTCGGTCGTGACGATCCCGCCGATGATCCTTGCCGGCATCTGGGGGATGAATTTCAAGTCGATCCCCGAGTACAACTGGGCGAACGGCTACGGCTTCGCCTGGGCGATGATCGTACTGAGCATGATCCTGCCGCTGGCCTGGTTCAAATGGAAGAAATGGTTCTAGGCCGGGCCAAGCGCGACTGACAGCGCGATTCCGCGGGAAGCGTCGCCAAATTCGGCGATGCGCGGGTCTGCAGCGGCCGCGCCACACCACCAAACTCGAGCCGGGCGCGCGCGCCAGTGACTTCCTGCAGTTCCCGTGTTGCGCGGGAGCAGACAGACTTGACCTGCGCACTTCCCGCGCCAAGCGACTACAGGTGATGCATGCGCGTCCCCATAGGGTTCGTTTTTCCGTTGATCGCGGCCACCGCTGTCGTCACGGCAAAGCCGGCGCCGGCGCCGACCGGCTGCCCCGCGTCGAGCAACCCGGAGCAGCACCAGTTCGATTTCTGGATCGGCAAATGGGAAGTCACCGGCGCGAACGGCAAGGTCGCAGGTCACAGCCGTATCGAACCGATCAGCGATGGATGCGGCATTTCCGAACATTGGGACGGCACGAGCGGAAGCCGCGGCGTCAGCTATAACGCGTGGGATCCATCGTCCGGGCACTGGCATCAGTTCTGGGTCGGCAACAGCCCGGGCGATGTCCTGTATCTCGAAGGCGGCATCGATGCGGGCAAAATGATCATGCGTGGTGTGCGCTCGAATCCCGCAACCAGCAAACCGCAACAGCAGCGCATCACCTGGACGCCGAACGCCGACGGGACGGTACGCCAGCTCTGGGACACCTCCGATGACGACGGCAAGACCTGGATAGTGTCATTCGACGGGCTCTACCGCAGAAAGGCGAAGTAGTCGCCGCGTTGCCGCGGCGAAAGGCGCATGGCCGTCAGCAGACCATGTATTTCCAGTTGCGTGGCTTGCCCTCGGCCATCCATTCGATCGCCTGCGCCAGCCGCCTGCTGCGCGTTTCGTCGCGCCTGGCGTCGACGATCCATTCGACGTAGTCGCGCTTGTTGCTCGGACTGAACGCCGCGAACGTCGCCGCCGCCTTGCGGTTCTTCTTCAGCGCCGTCGTCAGATCGGCGGGCACGGCCCGCGCGCGCTTCTTCGGCGTCGCGCGCGGCGCCTTTGTGCCGTCCTCGTTGAGCTTCATCGCCTTCTTGATGTATGCGGCCAGCGCCTTGGCTGAAGGCAGATCGGACACCTGGGTGACCTTGCCGAACTGACCCATCCCCTGGGGACTGCCCGCGCGTTCCCTGCCGACCACCAGTTCGTGCTTCCAGAAACCGAAGCTGCAGTGCTGCTTGAACGCCGCCATGCCGGCCAGCATGCCGTGATGCATGAAGGTCGGCATTCTCCACTTCAGTGTTTCCTCCACTTGTGGACAATTCCGGTGCACGGCATCGCGCAAATGCGCAAGGATGGGTCTGGCAAATTCCGCCGCGTTGGCGATATACGCGTCGACACGTGGATCCCTCGTGGCCATGGCCTCGCTCCTTTCGGTTCAGGCGGCAAAAGATACCCGCGGCGGCCCGGCGAGTCGAGGCACGCGGCTGCGATCGCCTTTCAGCCCGCGACGGCGAAGGCGCCGCCTTGTTCCAGCGCGCGCTGGTACGCCGGCCGGGCGTGAATGCGCCCGAGGAATGCCGCGAGTTTCGGCCGCGCCTCGCCGACCAGGCCGCGCGCCTGGCCCGATTCGATGGGGAAACTCATCTGTATGTCAGCGGCACTGAACTCTTCGCCTGCGAA
>Ga0105242_10000840_pt1 | contig 23932 bp, 21 predicted proteins | sample KBSM24metaG_FD_81521 | JGI IMG/M metagenome (GOLD analysis project Ga0105242, IMG submission 81521) | Miscanthus rhizosphere microbial communities from Kellogg Biological Station, Michigan, USA - KBS M2-4 metaG | ecosystem: Host-associated > Plants > Roots > Rhizosphere > Soil | place...
CGGCCAGCAGGCCCGCCGCCAGCAGATAGCCCAGGCCGTGCGCGGCCACCAGGGGCGCGGCCACCAGCGCCAACGAGCCCGCGGCTGCCGACACCATGGCCGGCCGCCCGCCCGCGAAAGCGATCACGATGCTGATGACGAACGAGGCGAACAGCCCCACCGACGGATCGACCCCGGCGACGAAGCTGAAGGCGATCACCTCGGGGATCAGCGCGAAGGTGGCGACGGCGCCGGCCAGCAGTTCGCGGGGAACGCTGGGCGCCCATTCGGCGCGCAGGCGGGAGATCAAGGCGGTGGTACTCATGGGAAGAACGGCGAAGAAAGCGAAAAAAGCAACGCGCGCCGAAGCGCGCGTGGAATCAGGGGCCAGCAGGACGCGACCGCAGGGTCGCCGTCAACTCAGTTCGCGCCGCAGCACTTCTTGTACTTCTTGCCGCTGCCGCAGCTGCACGGATCGTTGCGGCCGGGCGTGTCGGCGCGGCGCACTGCCTCGACGCGCGGGCCCATGCTCTTCCAGAGCCGGCGCAGGTCGTAGATGGCCCAGATGGCTTCGCCGAAGGCCTCGACGCGGGCCTGGCTGGTGCTGGGCGGGCCGTCTTCGGAATACATGCAGACCTCGGGCTTGCCGGTGTCGTCCTCGGTCAGCGCGACGATGGCGTCCAGCGCCTCGTTGAGCCAGTCGGCGGCCTCGCGGTCGCGCGGCGCGGCCCATTCCTCGGGCCAGTTCTCCACGGCGAACATGAAGCCCAGCGCCCAGACCTGGCCGAAGGACGGGATCTCCTGGCCTTCCATGTCGGCACGCTCTTCCTCGGGCAGGCTAGCGATGGCGCCGCGCATGTCCATGGCCTCGGGCTGGAAGGCGTCGTCTTCGTCGAGCGACTGCACGTCGGCGTCGAGCTGGCTCACCACCTCGTTCCAGCGCAGCGTCCACAGCTCCAGGAAGCGCGCCTGCTGGGCCGCATCGGCGAAGGCCGGCAGCAGGGGCAGGGGCTCGCCCTCGGCCACGTCCAGCTCGCCGCCGTCACCCAGCAGCATGGGCAGCCACTCGGTCACGGGCACGGGCCTGCGGGTGCAGGCCAGGGCGGTGAGGAAGCCGTCGCAGAACTCCCACTGCGGGATTTCTTCGGCGCGCGAGCGCAGGTCGTCCAGCAGGGTGTCGAGTTCGTCGAGCTGGTCGGCGCCGAGCGCGGCGGAGGGCTCCTGGGAGGTATCGGGGATTGGGGACATGGTGGAGGCCAGGCGTGTGGGGTTGAAGACGTGAGGAGGAAGACAGAGGCGGAAGGCACCGCCGCCGGCCGGCATGGGCCGGCGGGGCCACCCGCAGGCGGCGCTGCTGCGCCACCGGGAAAGGCCGGCAGTTTAGCCGGCCTGCCCCTGCCCCGCTGCGGCGGGGCCTCATCGTCCGTCATCCCGCGCCGCCACCGGCCCCGGCGGCCGCAGCGAGCCGGCGGGGTGGGCGAAGGGCGGCAGCGCCCTTCAGGCCTGTTGGGCCGCCAGCGCCTGGGTGCGCTGCTGGTCGTATTCCTGCGCGCTCACCGGCTTGGCATCGGCCTCGCCCAGCTGGTTCATGGGCACGCGGAAGGTCTCGCGGGCGGAGAAGGCCGCCACGGCGGAGATCACGGTGACGCCGAAGGCGATGGCGCCCACGGTGAACCAGATGTTGGCCGCGCCGGGGGGCGCCACGGCGGTGAACAGCGCCGGCAGCATGGCGGTGATGGCCGTGCCCACGTTCTGCGAGATGGCCATGGCCGACACGCGGGTGCGGGTGGGGAACAGCTCGGGGTAGAACGAGGGGAACACGGCGTTGTAGCCTTGATAGACCAGGCCCCACATCAGCAGCGACATGCAGATGGCCAGCGGGATGTTGCGGATGCTGATGGCGTAGAGGTAGCCGAAGGCCAGCAGGCCCGAGAGCAGCGCGCCGATGATGATGGGCGGGCGGCGGCCGATCTTGTCGGAGAGGTTGCCCACCATGGGGATGACCAGCACGGCCAGGATGTTGCCCAGCACGGGGATCCACAGGTAGATGTCCTTGGCGAAGCCGATGCCGTAGGCCGGCTGCACCGCGTAGGCGGCGCCGAAGATGGTGGCGACCACGGGGATCACGTTCATCAGCGACATGCACACCACGCGCAGCATGTCGGGAAAGTTGTACTTGAAGGCATCGACCACGGGCGAGCGCACGCGCTGCTTCTGTGCGGACTTGTCGGTGAAGGCGGGGGTTTCGGCCACTTCGCGGCGGATGATCCAGCCGGCGATGATGACGACGAAGCTCAGCAGGAAGGGAATGCGCCAGCCCCAGCTGTTGAAGTGGTCGGTCGGCATGTAGTGCGCCAGCGGCAGGAACACGGCGGCGGCCAGGATCTGGCCGGCCTGCACGCCCTGCAACGTGAAGCTGGCGAAGAAGCCGCGCCGCCCGAAGGGCGCGTGCTCCAGGATCATCGAGCTGGCGCCCGAGATCTCGCCAGCCACGGCGAAGCCCTGGATCAGGCGCATCAGCACCAGCAGCGCGGGCGCCCACAGGCCGATCTGGTCATAGGTGGGCAGCAGGCCCACGGCGATGGTGGAAAAGCCCATCAGGAACATGCACCACACCAGCACCTTCTTGCGGCCGTGCGTGTCGCCGATGTGGCCCAGCACGAAAGCGCCGATGGGGCGCGCCACGTAGCCCACGCCGTAGGTGGCGAGCGACGCGATGATGGCAATCGCCGGATCGCCCTTGGGGAAGAAGATCTGCGGAAAGATCAGCGCCGCCGCGGTGGCGTAGATGAAGAAGTCGTAGTACTCCAGCGCGGAACCGATCCAGCCGCTGGCTGCGGCTTTCTTCGACTGGTGCCGGCCGTGCGGCTCGGTAGCGGGTGCATGGGCCATGGTGATGTCTCCAGTGTTGGCGGGAAAAGCGGAAAGCTCGTTGTTATGGGGGAAGGGGAACGGGAATGGAGGCGGAAGCAGGTGCCGGCAGTTCTGAGCGCCCGGGTTGATTCAGCGCTGGGCCAGCGAGGCCAGCCGCGCCGCGGCGTTGGCGGCGCCCCAGCCGTCGTAGCCGCCCACGCGCTGCGCGATCTCGAAGAACAGGCCGCCGGCCAGGCTCTCGGTATAGGCGTGCAGGTAGTCGCCGGCGGGAGAGCGGTCGAACAGCACGCCGGCCGCACGCAGGCGCTCCAGCAGGCCGGGTGCCAGGTCCAGGCGGGCCTGCAGGTCGTCGTAGTAGTTGCCGGACACGGGCTCGAAGCGCACGCCGCGCGCACGCAGCGCTGCCACCGCCGCGAAGATGTCGTCGCACCCGAAGGTGATGTGGTGGACGGCGCCTGCGCCGGTCACGCCCAGCTGGCGCGCCGTGGCCGTGCGCTGGCTCAGCGGCACGTTGAGCACCAGGCGCAGGCTGCGTCCGGCATTGGCCACGCCCTGGCTGCGCACCAGGCCGAAGGGGTCGGCCAGGTCCAGGCTCTCCATGCAGTCCAGCCCCAGCACGGCGCGGGTGAAGAGCGCCCAGGTGTCGCGCTGGTCCTGGCCCAGGCCCAGCGTCAGGTGATCGACGCACTGCAGGCCGGGCGCCGGGCCGGCGTCGTCCTGCGCGGCGGCGTCCAGCACGAAGTCGGCCTCGAACAGGCCGTCGGTGCCCAGCGCGGCCGGCACGAAGTGGATCAGGTTGCCGCCCGGCGCCACGGTGGCGGGCACGCGCTGCTCCTGCGGGCCCAGCGGGCTGTCGTAGGGCTGCGAGCGCATGGCCTTGGCGCGGCCCAGCGCGCCGATGGCGTCGTCGCAGCGCAGGCCCAGCGCGCAGACGGACGTGCCGTGCAGCCCGAAGCGGCTGCGCGCGAACGAGTCGGGCTGGGCGTTGACGATGAGGTGGATGCCGCCCTGGCGGTAGAGCGTGGCGGCCTTGGAGCGGTGCCGCCCCGCCCGTGCGAAGCACAGGCCGCGCAGCACGCCGTCCAGCGCCTCGGCCGCGGCTTCGTCGGCCGCGAATTCGATGAACGACACGCCCTGGAAGCTGGGCGCGGGCGGCGGGTTGAACAGTTCCACGCGCAGGGGCTGAGCAGAGGCGGTGGCGGGCTCGGCGGCCTGGGGGGCGGCCAGGCGCTGGCGCGCCTCGCTTTCCAGATACAGCAGCGAGCGCATGGCGTCCAACGCCGTGCGGCGGTTGGGCGTCTCACGGAACAGGTCGTTGAAGATCTCCAGCGACAGCGGCCCCGTGTAGCCGGCGCGCAGCACCTGCTCGAAGAAGCCGATCACGTCGAAGTCGCCCTGCCCCGGAAACACCCGGTGGTGGCGCGCCCACTGCAGCACGTCCAGCGACATGAGCGGCGCATCGGCCATCTGCACGAAGAAGATGCGGTCGCCCGGAATGTCGGCGAGGGGCGCCGGGTCGTCGCGCAGCGAGAGGGTGTGGAAGCTGTCCAGGATCAGGCCCAGGTGCGGGTGGTCGGCCCGCCGCACGATGTCCCAGGCCTGGCCGAAGCGCGAGGTGTGGCGGCCCCAGGCCAGCGCCTCGTAGCCCACGCGCAGGTTGCGGCGGGCGGCTCGCTCGGCCAGCGCGTGCAGCTGGGCGGCGGCCAGGTCCGGGTCATCGATGGAATGCGCGAGCGTGTTGGAGCAGCACAGCACCAGAGGCGCGCCCAGCTCCTGCATCAGGTCGAACTTGGCGTCAGCACGCTCCAGGGCGCGGGCGAAGGCGGCCTCGGGCAGGCCTTCCATGTCGCGCAGGGGCTGGTAGAGGTCGATCGACAGGCCCAGGTCCGCCGCGATGCGGCGCAGTTCGGCTGCAGAGCCCTGGAAATGGATGAAATCGGCTTCGAACAGCTCGATGCCGTCGAAGCCGGCGGCCGCGACGGCCTCCAGCTTCTGGCGCAGGGTGCCGCTGAGCGAGACGGTGGCAATGGAACGGTGCATGGAAGGAGCCGCCATGGCGGTCAGGCAAGCGCGCCGCGCACGCTGCAGCCCCAGGCCGGCACGGTGGCGGCGACGGTCTGGGAGCAGCAGGAAAGTGCGCGAGTGGAGAACATGGCGGGACTGTAGGAGCCCGCCTGCGGCCGAACAACGGTCGGCGCATGACGAGCGATCGATGATCGATCAAATGCGTTCGATATTCGCGCGGAATACGGGATTGACCTAGGTCATTGCGGGGGCTGCCATTCTCGCAGTGCACGCACCTGTTCCCGCGCGATGCGGCCCGCGCCCTGGGCGAGCGCCGGGCTGAACCATTCGTCCGCCACCGCGCGCGGCAGCCCCGCGCTCGCGCTGGCGATGTGCCCGGCCATGCGCTCCGGCCGCACCTGCAGGCCTGGCAGCGCCACGGCCAGGGCCCGGGCCCCGGCATGCGCGCAGCGCAGCAGCTGCGGCCATTCGGCCAGCTCGGTCTGCATGCTGCCCAGGCCCCGTTCGTGCTGCTGCACCATGGCCGCCAGCAGGGCCGCCACGCGCTGCGGAGCGCGCTGCGCGGCCGCCAGCGCCACCATGGAGGCGACCGGGTTGCGCTTGTGCGGCATGGTGGTGGCCGCGCCGCGCCCGGGCTCGTGCGGCTCGGCCACTTCGCCCACCTCGTGCTGGCCCAGCAGGACGATGTCGCCCGCGATCTTGCCCAGGCTGCCGGCGATCACGCCCAGCTCGCAGCCCAGCGCCACCCATTCATCGCGCTGGGTGTGCCAGCTGCCGCCGGGGTCGGCCAGGCCCAGCTCCTGCGCCATGCGGCGGCGCACGGCGGCGCCCTGCGCGGGCGGCATCTGCGCCAGGGTGCCCACGGGCCCGCCCAGCTGCAGCTGCAGCGCCCGGCCGGCCGCCGCGTGCAGGCGGCTGCGCCCGCGCACCAGCGGCGCGGCCCAGCCGGCGCATTTCAGGCCGAAGCTGGTGACCGAGGCCGGCTGCATCAGCGTACGCGCCAGCATGGGGGTGTCGGAATGGCGCTCGGCCAGCGCCAGCAGCGCCTGCACGGCGCGCGCCAGGTCGGCGTCCAGCAGGGCCACGGCTTCGCGCGTGGCCAGGGCCATGGCGGTGTCCACCACGTCCTGGCTGGTGCTGGCGTGGTGCACGTGGCGCGCCGCGTCGGCATTGAAGAGCGCCACCGCCTCGGTGAGCGCGCGCACCAGCGGAATGGCGATGCTGCCGGCGCAGGCGCTGTCGCGCACGATCTTTGCCACGTCGAACAGCTCGACGCGGCAACTCGCGGCGATGGAGCGCGCCGCGTCCGGCGGAATCAGCCCTTCGGCGGCCTGGGCTCGGGCCAGCGCGGCCTCGAAGCGCAGCATGCCAGCGACGATGGCCTGGTCGCCGAAGGCCTCGAGCGTTTCGGGTGCGGAGAGAAAGCCTTCGAAGATGCTCATGCGCGCGGCGGCCGCCAGCGGGTCGGCAAAGTGCGTGGCCTCACGGGCGTGCGAAAGCTCGGTTCAGTACTGCAGCCGGGCCACGGCGCGCAGCTCTTCCGGCGTGGCGGTGCCGAAGCCGAAGAACTCCAGGTAGGCGGGGATCATCTCGAAGAGCATGTCGGTGCCGACCTGCACCGCGCAGCCGCAGGCGCGCGCGGCCTGCAGCAGCGGCGTGTATTCGGCCTTCATGACCACCTCGCCCACAAAGGTGGACGGCGCGATGCGCTCCACGTCGAAGGGCAGCGGGTCGCCCTCGCGCATGCCCAGCGGCGTGGCGTTGACCACCACGTCGTAGCCGGCCGGGTCGTTGGAGCCGGTCCGGACGACGAGCTGCGGATAGTGCTCGCGCAGCCGCGCGGCCAGGGCATCGGCCGAGGCATTGCTCATGTCGAACAGCATCAGCTCGGCTGCGCCGGCCGCCGCGATGGAGGCGGCGATGGCCGACCCCACGCCCCCCGCGCCCGACACCAGCACCCGCGTGCCGGCGAAGGGCCGGCCCTTGCGCTCCACGCCGCGCACGAAGCCAGCGCCGTCGAACTGGTCGCCCAGCAGCGTGCCGTCGGGCCGCAGCAGCACGGCGTTGCAGGCGCCCGCGATGCGCGCGGTGGGCGTGACCTCATCGACCAGCTCCATGGTCGCGACCTTGTGCGGCATGGTGACGAGCGCGCCGCGCAGGTTGGTGAAGCGGAAGATCTGGCGCAGCGAGGCGGCGTAGTCCTCGGGCTTGACGCCCATGGGCACCACCACCGCGTCGATGCCCCGGCTGTCGAACCAGGGGTTGTAGATCATCGGGGCCTTGAAGGTCTCGGTGGGGTAGCCGATGTGGGCGATGAGCGTGGTTTTGCCGGAGATCATGGGAAAAAGCGTTGAGAAGCAGGAAGGAAAGGCAGGAAAGGCGCCGGTAGCCGCCATTCAGGCGACGTTGGCCGAGCGATACCGGATGGGCTGGGCGATTTCCGAGCGCATCGCGGGCGGGTAGATGATTTCGCGCAGGAAGGTCATGTCCTCGCACAGCGCGTCGGCCACCTCCGGGTAGCCGAAATAGCGGAAGTAGTGCGGCATCTGCTGGATCAGCATCTCGAAGCCGGCCTGGGCATGCAGGCCGCGCGCGCGGGCGGCGCGCACCAGCGGCGTCGGCTGGTTGCGCAGCAGGATGTCGAAGAGCGCGGCATGGGCGTCCATGCGCTGCACGTCCACCGGGCTGGCGTCGGCATCCTGCAGGCCCTGCGGCGTGGCGTTGATGACGAGGTCGTAGCCCTCGGGCGCATTGCTGTCCACGGCCACGATGGTGGCGTCGAAGAAGGCATCGAGCTGCGCAGCCACGCCGGCCGCCTTGCCCGAGACCGTGTCGTGGAAGGCGATGTATTCGGCGCCGTTGACGGTGCCGCCCTCCACCAGCGCCAGCCCGATGGCCGCGGCGCTCACGCCCGCGCCCAGGATCAGCACGCGCTTGCCGCGGAACGGGATGCCGTAGTGGTCCAGCGCGTCCAGCAGGCCGTCGCCGTCGAACAGATCGCCTTCGAGCTGGCCGTCGTCGGTGCGGCGCACCACGTTGACCGACTCGGCCACGCGCGCACAGAGGCCGCAGCTGTCCAGCAGATCGACCACGCGGGGCTTGTGCGGCGGCGCGATGACCATGCCGCGCAGGTTGTGCGCCAGGAACGAGGCGCGGAAATGCACGGCGAAGTCGCGCACGGGCACCTGCACCGGCACCATCACGGCATCGATGCCGAAACGCGCGAAGACGGCATTGAACATGCGCGGCAGCCGCACGTTGCGCACGGGATCGCCGGGCAGCAGATAGACCTGGGTATCACCGGTGATGGGTTGGCTCATGGGGTCAGGCACTCCGAGGGTCCGAACGCAGTTCGCCCACCGGGGCGGCTGCACTCCCGGTTTATAGCCGGCGCTCCGCCTCGCAGCACGGCCGCAACCCTGATAACGATCGTTTGGCGCACAATAACGTTCGACAATCGAACATAACCAGGGTTTTCGCCAGGAGGCCCCGGAACCATTCCATCCCACGGTACGAGGCACACTCCCAGCCCATGCTTGAAGAAGAATCCGCAGCCCCCGCGGGGCTGGACAAGCGCGACTGGATCGCAGGCCTGGAACGCGGCGTGAGCATCATCGAGGCCTTCGACGACGCCCACCCCCGCATGACGGCCAGCCAGGCGGGCCAGCGCACCGGCATGACCCGCACCGCGGCCCGGCGCTATCTGCTGACGCTGCAGCACATGGGCTATGTCGCCAGCGACGGCAAGCTGTTCTGGCTGACGCCGCGCGTGCTGCGGCTGGGGCGCTCCTACCTCGAATCGGCGCGGCTGCCGCGCGTGGTGCAGCCCTTCCTGCAACGGGTGGCGGCCGGCACCAGCGAGATCGCCTACCTGAGCGTGATGGACGGCGACGAGGTGGTCTACATCGCCCGCAACGGCCCCAACCGCAGCATGAGCACCGGCTACGTGCTGGGCGCGCGTGTGCCCGCCCAGGTGACCGCCGCCGGCATGCTGATGCTGGCCATGCGCAGCGACGCCGAGCTGGCCCAGTGGCTGGCCAGCCGCCCGCTGCAGGTGTTCACGCCCTACACCATCGCCAGCCTGGAGCGCATGCAGCTGGAGCTGGCGCGCATCCGCGCCCAGGGCTGGGCGCTTTCCGAGCAGCAGCTGGACCTGAATTCCCGCGGCATCGCCGTGCCGTTGCGCGACCGCCGCGGCACCCTGGTGGGGGCGCTCAACATCACCATGCCGATGGGCCACGAAAGCTCGGACGATGCGGTCGCGCGCGTGCTGCCCGTGCTGCGCGAAACGGCCCAGGCCATGCGCAACCTGATCTGAACGCCCGGCGACCGCTTGGCAGGGCGAGTGGACCGGAGGTGATCGCGGACGTTTCCGTAGCGTCGCGTGGACCGCGTCCGACAGGGGCACGGCACGCCCGAGCCTATCCTCGCCTCCAGCGCTCCCGCCTCGTTCAGTACCTTTCCGCATGCCTTCCTCCGCCACCGCCGCCGCAGCTCCTCCGACCGAGGCTGCAGCCCCCCCTCCGGAGGCCACGGACCCGGCACGGCATACGCCCTCGCTGTCGCTCGCCGCCTGGCGGCAGTTCATGACCGTGGCCAAGCCCTACTGGCTGGGCGACAAGCGCTTCGCGGCCTGGTCGCTGATGGGCCTGCTGGTGCTGCTGATGCTGCTGGAAACGCAGCTGGCCGTGATGCTGGTCGACAGTTCCGGCGAGATGACCTCGGCCCTGGCCGCCCGCGAGCGCGAGCGCTTCTGGGACGCCGTCCACACCTGCCTGATCGTGCTGGCCTTCGCGGTGCCGGTCTATGCCTTCTACTACTACATGCGCGACGCCTTCGCCAACCACTGGCGGCGCTGGCTCACGCACCGCTTCCTCGACGGCTACCTGAACGGCCGGCGCTACTACGAGCTGAACGCCCAGGGGACGATCGACAACCCCGACCAGCGCATCAGCGAAGACATCAACAGCTTCACCGGCCGCTCCACGCACTTCCTGCTGATCTTCATCGGCGCGGGCATGCAGCTGGTGGCCTTCAGCGCCGTGCTCTGGTCGATCTCGCACGTGCTGGTGGCCTTTCTCGCCGTGTATGCGCTGGTGGGCACGGTGGTGGCGCTCTACGTCTTCGGCGCGCCGCTGATCCGGCTGAACTTCTGGCAGCTCCGGCGCGAGGCCGACTTCCGCTTCGGCCTGATGCGGCTGCGCGAGAACGCCGAATCCATCGCCTTCTACCGCGGCGAGGCGCAGGAGCGCGCCCAGCTGGACCACAGCTTCCAGGCGGTATTCAACAACTACGCACGGCTCATCAAGCGCCAGCGCTCGCTCAACCTCTTCCAGCGCGCCTTCAGCCAGCTCACGGTGGTGATCCCCAGCATCATCCTGGCCGACGCCGTGCTCTCGGGCGACATGGAAGTGGGCCGTGCCATCCAGGCAGCCGGTGCCTTCGCGGCGGTGCTGGCCTCGGTGTCGCTGATCGTGGACAACTTCGAGAGCCTGAGCCGCTTCGTCGCCGGCATCGGCCGGCTGGACACCCTGCACCAGGCCCTGCTGGGCGCGCCCGAGCGCCAGGAGCCGCCCGAGCCCGAAGCCGTGACGGCCGCACGCCGCGCGCGCCGGCAGGCGCTGCGCGAGCGGCGCCAGGCCCGCCGGCAGCAGCGGGCCGACGCAGCGAATGCCACGCCCCCCGGCCAGCAGCATGCCGCCGCGCCGGTGGCCTCGCTCTCGCCCAGGCCGGCGCGCACCCCGCCCGGCGCACCGCGGCCGGGCCGCGAGATCGAGGCCCGGCCCGGCGAGCGCTTCGCCATCGAAGCGCTGACGCTCTACACCCCGGGCTACGCCCGCCTGCTGGTGCGCGATCTCACGCTGGAGATGCAGCCCGGCGACGCCCTGCTCATCACCGGCGCCAGCGGCTGCGGCAAGAGCTCGCTGCTGCGCGCCATCGCCGGGCTCTGGCGCACGGGCGAAGGCGTGGTGCATCACCCGCCGATGGAGGACGTGTTCTTCCTGCCCCAGCGCCCCTACATGCAGCCCGGCTCGCTGCGCAGCCAGATGATCTATCCAGCGCAGTCCACGCCACGCTCCGATGCCGAGCTGCTGCAGATCCTGCACGACGTGCAGTTGCCCGATCTGGCCCAGCGCGAGGGCGGGCTGGACGCGCAGCGCGACTGGGAAAAGCAGCTGTCCATGGGCGAGCAGCAACGCCTGGCCTTTGCCCGCGTGCTGGTACGCCGGCCGCGCGTGGTGATCCTGGACGAGGCCACCAGCGCGCTCGACAGCGCCAACGAGGCCCGGCTCTACCGCAGCCTGCGCGAGAGCGGCGCCACGCTGATCAGCATCGCCCACCGGGCCGCCGTGCTGGCGCACCACACGCACGTGCTGCGCCTGACGGGCGACGGCGGCTGGTCGCTGCACCCGGCGGACGGGTTCCGCTTCGAAGGGGATTGAACGGAAGGAGCGGAGAAAGGCGCCGCGAAGCACTCAGGCCGCGGTTGCGGTTGCAGCGGCTTCGGCGGCTGAAGCTGCGTCTTCCAGCACCAGCGCCGTCGCGATGTCCGCGCCCAGCGGCATCAGCCGCTTGCGCATGCAGAGCACGGCCTTGTCCTTGCTGAGCAGGATGGCGGCGTGCGCGGCGGCCAGGTCGATGAACTTCTGGTCGTCCGCGTCCTTGCAGACGTAGGCCACACGGGGCGCCACCTCGCGCAGGCGGACCTGGGCGTCGAAGGCGGCCAGCACCTGGGCGGCACTCACGCGGTAAAAGTCCATGCGCGCCACGATGTGCGGATAGGCCAGCACGCGCTCCAGTTCGTCGCGCATGACCGGGGTGGCGATCCACTCCAGCCGGCCCTCGGCCAGCGCCTGCCGCAGCGGGGCGGTGCGCGGGTCCGAGAAGATCAGCAGATCGAGGGCGACGTTGGTGTCCACCACCACGGGGCGCACGGCCTCGCCCTCGGCCTCGCCCGGCACGGCGGGCAGGCGGAACTCAACCGGCATCGGCAGCACCACCCGCGGCGCCGTCGGCCGCCGGTGCGGCAGAAGAAGCGGCCTTGGGCCCGCGCTCGCGCACCGCGCCCTTGATCATGTCGAAGCGGAACAGCCGGCATTCGATGGGGCCGTTCCACATCGGCACGCGGCGCGACTCCTTCAGCCGCATCTGGCTGGGCAGCTTCAGGTCGGGCGTGAGCATCCAGGCGGTCCAGCCGCTGTAGTTCTTCTTCCAGTGCGAGGCGAGCTGGCTGAAGAACTCGCTGCCGTCCTCGGTCTGCGCGGTTTCGCGGCCGGCGCGGTCCAGCTGGCTCATGCGCTCGGCCGCGTTGCGGCCGAAGGTGCCGGCGGCGGCGATGCGCTCGCCATAGGGCGGGTTCAGCAGCAGCACGCCGGGCTGCTCGGTGGGCGGCATGCGCTGCAGCGCGTCGCCGCCGCGCAGCTGCACGGCCTGGGCCACGCCCGCACGCTCGGCGTTGCGCTGGGCGAAGTCCACCATGCGGTGCGACACGTCACTGCCGAAAACCGGCGCAGCCGGCGCGATGACGGCGCCTTCCGCTTCGGTCTTGATAGCAGACCAGACATGGGCCTGGAAGGGCAGCAGCTTTTCGAACGCGAAGCGCCGCTGCATGCCGGGCGGAATGCGGCAGGCGATCTGCGCGGCCTCGATGGCGATGGTGCCGCTGCCGCAGCAGGGGTCGTAGAGCGGCACGGGCGCATCGCCCAGCGGGTCCCAGCCGCTGGCGGCGATCATGGCGGCGGCCAGCGTTTCCTTGAGCGGCGCGTCGCCCTTGTCCTCGCGCCAGCCGCGCTTGAAGAGCGCCTCGCCCGAGGTGTCGATGTAGATCGTGGCCTCGTCGGTGGTCAGGTGCAGGTGGATGCGCACGTCGGGCCACTGCGTGTTCACGTCGGGGCGGGCGCCGCCCTTGGCGCGGAAGCGGTCGGCGACGGCGTCCTTCACCTTGAGCGCGGCGAAGTTCAGGCTGTTGAGCGGGCTGTGCTGGGCGGTGACTTCGATCTTGAAGCTCTGGCGCGTGGTGAACCAGATTTCCCAGGCCACGCCGCTGGCGAGCCCGTAGAGGTCGCCCTCGTTGCGGTAGGGACGGTGGGCCAGCTGCACCAGCACGCGCTGGGCCAGCCGGCTGTGCAGGTTCAGGCGCATGGCGTCGCGCCACGAGGCGCGCACCAGCACGCCGCCGCGGCCGGTGAGCAGGTCGTGCCCGGTCAGGCCGGTGATGGCGTGGACTTCGTCCGCCAGATAGCCCTCGACGCCGGCGGCGCAGGGCAGGAAGAGTTGCAATTGATTCATAGAGAGGCGCCAAGGATACGCGGAGTGTGCCCGCAGGCCGGCGGGCGGGCCGCCGGCACGCCCTGCCGCCCGGGTGCGGAAAGCGCTGGCCTCTCCGAAGTCGGCGGCGCCGTGAGCCGGACGGACCAGGCCATGCAGCAGAACGCCGCCCTCGTGGAAGAAACCACCGCCGCCGCGCAGCCGCTGCTGCAGCAGCAGGCGGCGCAACTGGCCGAAGCCGCGGCGGTCTTCAAGCGGGCGGCGACGCTGCACTGCCGGCACGGTGGCGGCACTGAGCGCCTTGGGGGCGTCGGGCGTCGTGCAAGGCACTTTCCGGGCTGAAGCGATTGCACCACAAGGGCATGACGCTCCCAATTCAATAGCAAACTGACTACAGAAAAGGCCGGCGTGCCGCCAGATCGGCCTGCCGTCCTACAAACACCGGCGCATACCAGTCCGTATCGGCAGCATCCGTCACCTTCACATTGCAGCCATGTCCCGTCACGCAACTCCCCTCCCCCGCTCCACCGCCCACACCTGGCTGGCCCTGGCCGGCTGGCTGGTACTGGCTTTCGCGACGGCCGCCATCGGCGGCGTGGCCTCGGTGCAGGCTCCCGCCTTCTACGCGCAGCTCACGCAGCCTTCATGGTCGCCGCCGCCCGGCGTCTTCGGGCCGGTCTGGACGGTGCTCTACGCAATGATGGCCATCGCCGCCTGGCTGGTGTGGCGTGAGCCCGCCTGCGACGCGCGCCGCCGGGCGCTGACGCTCTTTTGCGTGCAGCTGGTGCTCAACGGGCTCTGGAGCTGGCTGTTCTTCGCCTGGCATCTGGGCGCCTGGGCACTGGCCGACATTGCCCTGCTGTGGCTGACGGTGGCCGCCACGCTGGCTGGCTTCTGGCGCATCAAGCCGCTGGCCGGTGCGCTGCTGGTGCCCTATCTGGCCTGGATCAGTTTCGCCGCGGCGCTCAACTTCACGCTCTGGCGCATGAACCCGCAGCTGCTGGGCTGATCACAGCGCCTTGCGCAGGTTGGCCGGGGCGATGCGCAGCGCCTCGCGGTACTTGGCCACCGTGCGGCGGGCGCATTCGATGCCCTGCTCCTTGAGCATTTCGGCGATCTGGCTGTCCGAGAGCGGCTTGGCCGGGCTCTCGGCCGACACGAACTGCTTGATGAGCGCCCGCACCGCCGTGCTGGAGGCATTGCCGCCGGTCTCGGTGCCCAGGCCCGAGCCGAAGAAGTACTTCAGCTCGTAGGTGCCCTGGGGCGTGGCCATGTACTTGGCCGTGGTCACGCGGCTGATGGTCGATTCGTGCAGTCCGAGTTCGTCGGCGATGTCGCGCAGCACCAGCGGCCGCATGGCCAGCTCGCCATGCACGAAGAAGTTGCGTTGGCGGTCCACGATGGCGCGCGACACGCGCAGGATGGTGTCGAAGCGCTGCTGGATGTTCTTGATGAACCAGCGCGCCTCCTGCAGCCGCTGCTGCATGGCCTGGTGGCCCTCGCCGCCCCGGTTGCCGCGCAGCGCGCCGGCATAGACGTCGTGCACGCGCAGGCGCGGCATCACGTCGGGATTGAGCTGCACGCTGAAGTTCTGCTGCGCGCCGCGCCCGGTCTTCTTGACGATGACGTCGGGCACGATGATGTTGCGCTCCACCTCGACGAAGCGCCGGCCCGGCCGGGGCTCCAGCCGCGCGATCAGCGCCATGGCGGCGCGGGTGCGCTCCTCGCTGCCGCCGCCGCACAGGGGCGTGAGCCGGCGCACGTCGCGCTTGGCCAGCATCTCCAGCGGCTGCTCGCAGATGCGCAGCGCGACCTGCAGCACGTCGGCATCGGCCTCGCCGGCTTCGGCCAGGGCGCGCAGCTGCAGCGTCAGACATTCGGCCAGGCCGCGCGCGCCCACGCCGGTGGGCTCCAGGCTCTGCAGCAGGTGCAGGGCCACGGTGAAGCGGTGGACCAGCTCTTCGAGCTGTTCGAGGTCGGCATCGCCGGCCAGGCTCCGGGCCAACGATTCGAGCGGCTCGTCGAGGTAGCCGTCGTCGTTGAGCGATTCGATCAGAAAGCGCAGCGCCGCCGTGTCCAGCTGCGAGAGGCGCAGCGACAGCGCCTGGCGGTGCAGGAAGGCGGTGAGCGACTCGCCGCTGCGTGCCAGCTCGGTGGCATCGGCCTGGCCGTCGTCGTCGCCGGTGCGGTTGCGCGCGGGGGCGTCGCCGCCCCATTCGCTGTCGTCGGGCGAGAAGTCCACCGTGCCGTCGCCTTCCCAGTCGGGCGCTTCGGTGACGGCGTCGGGGCCCGCGGGCACGTCGGCATCGCTCCCGCTCTCGGCGGCCGTGGCGGTGGTGGCGCTGGCCGATGCGGCGCCGTAGAGCGAGTCGTCCTCCGCCACGGGCGTGTCGGCCTGTGGCAGGCCGAACTCTTCGCGCGGGGCGTCTTCGAGGTTGCGCTCCAGGAAGGGGTTGTCGTCGAGCATCTGCTCGACTTCCTGCGACAGCTCCAGGGTGGAGAGCTGCAGCAGCCGGATCGACTGCTGCAGCTGGGGGGTGAGCGCGAGGTGTTGGGAGACCCGCAGGGAAAGGCCTGGCTTCATCACATCCGGAAATGCTCGCCCAGGTACACGCGGCGCACCTCGGCGTTGTCCACGATGTCGGCAGGCGTGCCCTGCGCCAGCACGGTGCCGTCGCTGATGATGAAGGCGTGGTCGCAGATGCCCAGCGTCTCGCGCACGTTGTGGTCGGTGATGAGCACGCCGATGCCGCGCTCCTTCAGGAAGCCGATGATGCGCTGGATCTCGATCACGGCGATGGGGTCGATCCCGGCGAAGGGCTCGTCCAGCAGGATGAAGCGCGGCTGCGTGGCCAGAGCCCGGGCGATCTCCACGCGGCGACGCTCGCCACCCGAGAGAGCCAGCGCGGGCGAGGCGCGCAGGTGCTCCACGCGCAGTTCCTGCAGCAGCGCGGTCAGCCGCTCCTCGATCTCGGCATGGGAGAGCGGCTTGCCGTCCGCGTCCTTCTGCAGCTCCAGCACCGCCCGCACGTTCTCTTCCACATTCAGCTTGCGGAAGATGGACGCCTCCTGCGGCAGGTAGGACAGCCCCAGGCGCGAGCGCCGGTGGATGGGCATGTTGGCGACCGACTGGCCGTCGATGACGATGTCGCCGCCGTCACTGCGCACCAGCCCGACGATCATGTAGAACGACGTGGTCTTGCCCGCGCCGTTAGGGCCCAGCAGGCCGACGACTTCGCCCTTCTGCACGGTGAGCGACACGTCCTTGACCACCTTGCGGCTGCCGTAGGACTTCTGCAGGTGCCGCGCCTCCAGGCGGCTGTCCGGAGCTGCAGCGCCGGCGGCCGCGGACGTGGAAATGGGGGAGGAAAGGGATTCGCTCACTTGCTCGCGCCGCTCTTCATGTCGGTACTGGGCCGCAGGGTGGGTGCGGGCGTGGCGGGCGCAGGCGTCGTCGCCTGCGCTGCGGGAGCGGACTCCTTGGGCGCCAGCACCGCGCGCACGCGGCCGCCGGGGGTCCCCGAGGACGTGCCCGCAGGCGCCGTGCGCTGGCCATCGACGGTCAGCACATCGGTCACGCTGTTGTAGAAGATGACCGCACCGGCCATCTCGTCGGAGAGCGCACCGCCGCGGTAGCGGCGCATTTCCGCGCGGCCAATGAGCTTGACCGTGTCGGCGCGGCCGTCGTATTCGATGGTCTGGGCCTCGCCTTCGACGAATTCATCGGGCGCGCCGGCCACGGTGTCGCGCTTCTGGCGGAAGAAGGCGCGCTTGCCGGGTTCGGCCGTCACCACGCCGTACTGGAAGCCCTCAGGGTCCTGCCGCACATCGACCCGCGCGCCGCGCAGCACCATGGTGCCCTTGGTCAGCACGACGCGGCCGGTGAACACGCTGGTCTGCTGCAGCTCATCGTGGCGCAGGGAGTCGGCCTCGATGTTCATGGGCTTGTTGCGATCGGCCTTTTCGGCGCGGGCGCCCCACGAGGCACAGGCCAGCGCGCAGAGCAGAAGGAGCGGGAGCAGTCTTGTTCTCATAGGGCACGAATCTTGCAGACATTGTACTGACCTGACGATTCAGGTCGGCAGAAAGCGCTTGCCAGGGCCGGGGTTGCCAGAGGGCCACGCCGGGCGACAAGCCCAGCATCATGCACGGCCTGCGCGGCCTGGGTAAGAAGCCTGCACGAATTCCCCGTTCGGCGCAGATGCGCCACCGCCGCGGCGGGCCGCCGGATGGCATCCTCCTCGCCTGAATGCCGGGAGCGCCCCGGCATGTGCAGAAAGAAAAAAGCGCGCCAGAGGCGCGCTTGGGATGTCTTGGCGACGAGCCGGGGCAGCACCTGCCCCTGCTTCAACCCTTGCGGGCCTGGGCCGCCAGGTAGTCCACCACCTGCAGCACGCCGGTCATGCTGCCGGCCATGGTGCCGTCGGTGTAGTAGCGGCCGGCCACGCCCATCGAGGGCACGCCTTCCACGCCATAGGCTTCCTGCAGCTGGGCGGCCTTGCGCACCTGGTTGGAGACGGAGAACGAGTTGTAGGCTTCCTTGAACTTGGCCACGTCCACGCCCTGCTTGCCGATCCAGTCGAAGATCAGGTCGTCCTTGTTGAGCGGCAGGCGCTCGACGTGGATGGCGCGGAACGCCTTGACGTGCAGCTCGGGCACCTTGCCCATGCTCTCCAGCGCGAAGTAGAGCTTCTGCTGCGGCACGAAGCTGGCGTTGAAGGCCACGGGAATGCGGCGGATCAGCAGTTCCTTGGGCGCAGCCTTGATCCAGGCCTCCAGCTCGGGCTCGAAGGCGTTGCAATGCGGGCAGCTGTACCAGAAGAACTCGATCACCTCGACCTTGCCGGCGGGCGCATCGGTCTGCACCGGCTTGGACAGCCGCACATAGTCCTTGCCTTCCTTGAACTGGCGCGGCTGCGCCAGGGCGGGGGTGGCCACCGGCAGGGCGACGGCAGCAGCGGCCAGCGCCGTGGCGGTGGACAGGGAAAACTCGCGGCGTTTCATCAAGAGATCACTCCTTGTTCATGACAGAACATTTGAGCGGCCAGAGGCCGCAAAGTTTCGCAGGGCGGCCGGGGCGCCGGCCGGCAGGCCCGCGCCGGCGGCTCAGCGCTGCACGCGCACCAGGGCGGATTCGACGCCAGCGCCGTCCAGCTTGCCCTTGAGCGCGTCGGCATCGTCGCGCTTGGCGAAGGGGCCCACGCGCACGCGATAGACGGTACGGCCGTTCTGCTCGCGCTCGCTCACGCGTGCCTCCCAGCCCAGCATGGCCAGCTTGGCGCGCTGCGCATCGGCGTCGGCCTGGGTGCGGAAGGCGCCGGCCTGCACGAAGTAGTCGAACGGGTCGGCACCGGAGGCCGCTGCCGGGCCCGGGCTGGCCGCCGAGCGGGCCTTGGCCAGATCGCCCAGCGGGTCGGTGCTGGCCGTGGCCGGCTTGCTGGCGGCCGTGCGCGGTGCAGAAGCCGTGGCAGCCACGGGCGGCGCCGTCACCGGGCCGGCCGCGGGTGCCGCCGGCGTGGCGGGCGAGACGGTGCCTGCGGCGGCGGGATCACCAGGCGTGGCCGGCACGGCCGGGCGCGCGGGATTCTTGCCGTAGAGGGGCGAATTCGGGTCCCAGTTCTTGTTGCGTTGGGCCTCGTCCTGCTCGGAGCCGCGCACGTTGCCCTTGTTCAGGAAGGGCACGGGCACCTTGGTGACGTACACCGCCACGGCCAGAGCAACCCCCAGGCCGACGATCATCCCGATGATGAGGCCGACGGCCGTCCCACCGCGTTGCTGCTGTTTCATCTTTTGGTCTTTGCCGTTCACATTCTGGCGGGCGCATCCACGCCCAGCACCTTCAAGCCATTGTGCAATACCTGCGCCGTGGCGGCGACGAGGGCCAGGCGGGCCTTCTTCACGGCCTCGTCGTCCACCAGGATGCGCTCGGCGTCGTAGTAGCTGTGGTAGCTGGCGGCCAGGTCGCGCAGGTAGAAGGTCACGTCGTGCGGGGCCTCGCCCTCGGCGGCGGCGGTGAGCATCTCGGGGTACTTGGCCAGCTGCAGCATCAGGGCCTGGGCCTGCGGGCCTTCCAGCGCCGAGAGGTCCACGTCCTTGAGCGATGCCACGTCGCTGCCGCCGGCCTCTGCCCAAGCGCGCAGCACGGAGCAGATGCGCGCATGGGCGTACTGCACGTAATAGACCGGGTTGTCGTTGTTCTGCGCCACAGCCAGATCGACGTCGAAGGTGTATTCGGTGTCGGGCTTGCGGCTGAGCAGGAAGAAGCGCACCGCGTCCTTGCTGGTCCACTCGATCAGGTCGCGCAGCGTGACGTAGCTGCCCGCACGCTTGCTGATCTTGACCTCTTCCCCGCCCTTGACCACGCGCACCATGGTGTGCAGCACGTAGTCGGGGTAGCCCTGCGGAATTCCCACGTCGGCCGCCTGCAGGCCGGCGCGCACGCGGGCGATGGTGCCGTGGTGGTCGGTGCCCTGGATGTTCACGACCTTGGTGAAGCCGCGCTCCCACTTGGCGATGTGATAGGCCACGTCGGGCACGAAGTACGTGAACGTGCCGTCCTGCTTGCGCATGACGCGGTCCTTGTCGTCGCCGTAGTCGGTGGTCTTCAGCCACAGCGCGCCGTCCTGCTCGTAGGTGTGGCCCTTGTCGACCAGGCGGTTCACCGTGGCCTCGACGCGGCCCGAGGTGTAGAGGCTCGACTCCAGGTAGTACTCATCGAAATGCAGGTTGAACGCCCGCAGGTCCTTGTCCTGCTCGTTGCGCAGGTAGGCCACGGCGAACTGGCGCACGTTGTCATAGTCGTCGACGTTGCCGTTGGCGGTGAATGCACGGTCTTCGGCCTGGACGGTCTTCTTCGCCAGGAAGTCGTTGGCGATGTCCTGGATGTAGTCGCCGTTGTAGAACGCCTTGGACGCCGGATTCTCCGGATCGTTGGGCCAGCAGTCGTCGCCCGGCTTGAAGCCCTTGGCGCGCATCTGCGTGCTCTTGGCCAGCGTCTCGATCTGCACGCCGGCATCGTTGTAGTAATACTCGCGGTGCACGCTCCAGCCCTGGGTGGCGAAGATGTTGCAGATCGCGTCGCCCAGCGCCGCCTGGCGGCCGTGGCCCACGTGCAGGGGGCCGGTGGGGTTGGCGGAAACGAACTCGACCAGCATGCGCTGGCCGTTGGAGGGCTGCTGACCAAACGCTTCGCCGGCCGACAGCACCTCGCGCACCACCTCCTGCTTGGCGGCGGCTTTCAGGCGAATGTTCAGAAAGCCGGGACCGGCGATCTCGATGGCATCGACCCAGCGGGCGAAGGCCGGCGTGGCCTCCAGCGCGGCCTTGAGCTGCTCGCCCAGCGCACGCGGGTTGAGCTTGAGCGGCTTGGCCAGCTGCATGGCGGCGGTGCAGGCGAAGTCGCCGTGCGCGGCCACCTTGGGCGATTCGAAGGCGGCTCGCCCGGCGGCGCCGGGCGAGAGTTTTTCCAGCTCGCCGGCCAGCGCCGCGAGCAATTCCTGTTTGACGGAGAGCATGGGGGCGGATTCTACGGGGGCCGGTCATCCGCTCGGCCCACTCGGGCGTTATGCTGCCTGGGCCATGCCAAACCCCGCCGACGACCGGCGCCAGGCAGGGCCTGACTACCCTCTCAACTGCAGGAGCATTACATGAAGAGTCTGCTTTCCCTGGTGTCCGCCGCCACCCTCGCCCTGACGCTGGGCGTCGCCGCCCATGCCGCCGACGCACCGGCCGCTGCGGCATCCGCACCGGCCGCCGCCGCCTCGGCCCCCGCCAAGGCGCACACCGCGCAGCAAGGCAAGATGGCCACCTGCAACGCCCAGGCCAAGGAAAAGACGCTCAAGGGCGACGAACGCAAGGCTTTCATGAAGGAATGCCTGTCCGCCAACAAGCAGGAAAAGCAGCAGACCAAGATGAAGACCTGCAACGTCGAAGCCAAGGAAAAGACGCTCAAGGGCGACGAACGCAAGGCCTTCATGAAGGAATGCCTGAGCAACAAGCCCGCCGCCTGATCCCGGCCCGGCTCCAGCCGCCAGCCTGGCGGCCCGCCCCGACCCCGCCCGCCGCACCCCGGCGCGCGGGGTTTTTCTTTGGCTGATCGTAAAGCAGCGTCAGCGCGTGCCCACGCCGCGCGCCAGGAACACGGCCAGCAGCGGGATCACGGCCAGCAGGTGCGCCTCGACCATCACCAGCCGGCGCGTGGAGCGCACCTCGTCCGCCGCGGGCAGCGCGCCGCCCGCACGCACGGAGCCCAGCCAGCGCCGATAGCGCAGCGTGGGCACCAGCGACAGCACGCCGACGGCGACGAAGAGCGTGACCTTGGCGTGCAGCAGCGGCTGCGACCAGTACCACCCGTAGCCCTTGATGCCCCACCAGGTGCGCGCCAGGCCGGTGGCCAGCACCAACAGCGCGGAGATCCCGTAGAGCAGATCGACGCGCGCCAGCCGCTCCAGCGCGGCGGCATTGAGCCATTCAGTACGGCACAGCGCCGCCTGGCTGGCCACGAAGGTGACCATGGCGAGGATGGCGAGCAGATGGGCGTAGGCCAGCAGGGCTTCGGTGGTCATGGCGGATGGGCGCTTGAACGAATGTCGTGGGGAAAGGCGCCCCGGAGCGGCGGAGCGGCCCGGAGCGAACGCCGCGCCATGCTACCCGCCCGCACCCGGCGGCGCATGACAGCCCCCTGCAGCCGGGCGGCAGCGGCCGATCAGCCGGCGCGGGACGGGAATTCGCGGCGCAGCCAGGCGTCGAGCAGCGCTTTTTCGGCGCCCAGCGGATCGGCGGCGGCCGGCCGCGCTGGCGCGAGCTCTGGCGCGGGCGGTGCGTCGCCCAGTTGCCGGCGGCCCTGGCGCAGCACGCGGCCGCCGTCGGTGCGCAGGGTGAATTCCAGGTCAATGCGCGGCGGGCCGGCCTGGCCGGCGCGCTGCACGTCGGCCAGCCGCACGTCCAGCAACTGCCCGGGCGCCAGCAGCGGCGCGGCCCGGTCGGCCAGGTAGAGGCAGAGCGCATCGAGCCAGGCACGGCGGGCCTTGGCGGATTCGCGGGGCGAGGTGCGCGCATCGCTCATCTTCGCCGGGTCGGCATAGGTGATGCTGACGATGCCGGCGGGAATGCCGCCCTGCGACGGCGCTGGACCCAACGCCGGGGCAGAGGACGCCGGCGTTGACGTTGGCGCGGCAGCGGGCACGGCGGGCGGCTGCGCACAGGCCGCCAGCAGCAGGGCGGCGGCGCCTGCGGCCGCGGGCCACAGCCGGAAGCGGGCGCGGCGGCCAGCGCAGGCAGCGGCGGGCGGATGGGTGGGCGGCGGCAGGCGCATGGCAGTCTTCTCCCTCTCTCGGTCGGTGATGGCGATCGGTGCAGATGCAGATACGGCGGCACTGCGATCCGGCGGCGCTTCAGCCGCCGGTGCGGCGCCAGAAGCCGGGCTGGGCGTAGTGGTGCTTGAGATAGTCGATCCAGAGCCGCACGCGCAGCGGCAGGTGCTTGGCATGGGGAAAGACCACGTAGATGCCGTTGGGCGGCGCCGCGAACTCCTCCAGCACCGCCACCAGGCGGCCGGCGGCGATCTCGGCCTCGACCTCCCAGGTGCTGCGCCAGGCGATGCCCCAGCCGCCCAGGCACCAGTCGTGCAGCACCTGTCCGTCGGAGCAGTCCAGCGGGCCGCCGGGCTTGAAGTGCATCACCTCGGGCACGCCGTCGCCCTCGCGCGGCAGGCGGAAGGCCCAGCCGCGCGTCTGCGATGCGTCGCTCGACAGCGTCAGGCAATCGTGCTGGGCGAGCTGGCTCGGATGGGTGGGCACGCCGCGCCGCTCCAGGTAGCCGGGCGTGGCGACGCACAGGCGCCGGTTGTCGGCGATGCGCACGCTGACCAGCGACGAATCGGGCAGGTCGCCCACGCGAACGGCGCAGTCGAAGCCTTCGCCGGCCATGTCCACCACCCGGTCGCTCAGGTTCAGCGAGATGGAGACTTCGGGGTGCAGGTCGCGAAAGCGCGGCACCAGCGGCGCGACGTGGCGGCGGCCGAAGCCCGCCGGCGCGGTGATGCGCAGATGGCCGGTGGCCCGCACGCCGCCGGCCGAGACGCTGGCCTCGGCATTGGCCACGTCGGTCATCAGGCGCTGGCAGTCTTCCAGGAAGGCGCTGCCTTCGTGCGTGAGGCTGATGCGCCGCGTGGTGCGCACCAGCAGCTTCACGCCCAGGTGCTCTTCCAGCGCATCGAGCCGGCGGCCCATGATGGCCGGAGCCACGCCCTCGGCCCGCGCCGCGGCGGTGAGGCTGCCGCGCGTGGCGACCGAGACGAAGGATTCAAACGCCTTGAGCTTGTCCATGGGCGGCGATTATGCGGATGGATGTCACGGCTGGACACAGAAAGCGCCACGATTACACAGCTGGAAACCTGAGCTTTAGAGGGCTCCAGCGCTTGATCCACCTACGCATAAAGCTATTTATTCGATAGCAAATCGTACATCCCGGGCTCTGCCGTGGTGGCGAGCGGGCCCGCGCCCCGCCGCCAGCCAGCCGCCCTGCACCTTCACTTTTGCGCAAAAGTCACTGGTTTTGCGCTTCGCACGCCGTTTATGTGGATAAAGAATTCAAATACAGTGATCTCGTGATTCTGGCCTGCCATCGGGCCGGAACCGTCGCTTTCGCACAGACCCACCCCTCGTTCCACCGCACACAGAGACATTCCATGACCGACCGCACCACCGTTCACGGCCTGCAAGTGGCCCACTCCCTGCATCGCTTCATCGAAGACCGCGTGCTGCCCGGCACGGGCATCGACTCGGCC
>Ga0105242_10000841_pt1 | contig 23909 bp, 32 predicted proteins | sample KBSM24metaG_FD_81521 | JGI IMG/M metagenome (GOLD analysis project Ga0105242, IMG submission 81521) | Miscanthus rhizosphere microbial communities from Kellogg Biological Station, Michigan, USA - KBS M2-4 metaG | ecosystem: Host-associated > Plants > Roots > Rhizosphere > Soil | place...
ATAAAGAACCACTTCCATCAGGTCCTAGAACTTTAAAACTATAAATAGGCGCACCAGGACACACACCAATTAGACTATCACCAAACGCGGCTGCAATACCTGCACAATGTGTACCATGACCATTTTCGTCGTCTGCATTGGAGTAAGGACCAAACACTTCCTGTGCCACAACATTTAAACCTTCACGTTTCTTTACACCAGTGTCCAAAATGTAGATTTTAATCTTGTTCATTGTACCACCATTGCATAAATTGCCTGGTGCTGAACAGACTTTAACTCGATCTATATTCCAGTTAACACAGCGTTGAACAATTAAGTCCGGTTCAATGCGCTTGATAGAAGCCGCACTTGTTTTCTTTAACTCGTCAAGCTGTGATGAATTTAATTTCGCATGACATGCTTTGGAATTGTAATGATAATTACTATCCAGCTTATGTTTTTTGCGTAACGCGTCTGCACAATGTTTTGCTTTTGTTACGATGATGTAATGCTCAGAACGGATGTTGGTTGTTTTTTTCTTCTCACCTACCCAATTGGTGACAGCTTGACGTTGACCATGATGCTTTTGGTGGCTACTTGTTGCGAAAACAACAACCAATAACATAAGAACAATCAATACGAGCAAGACAACAATTGCCTCTAGTACCATGTTTTTATAATTAAAGTGTTTGAAAAAAAGACAAAACGAGTTTATTTGATATTTAGCGTTTGAAAAAAAGACAATTATACGTTTATTCGACATAGTAAAATAACATGTCGCGTACGGTGGTTGTCTTTGTTGCCGATCACACGAATACTAATAATGAAGTGGAAACAGTGATGAAACAAGTAGAAAGCACAAAACAAGCATGGTCTACTTGTTTATTTTACCCTGCAACTACAACGAAAATGCAGATTTTAGATATGTTTGAGTGGTTTGAAAAGGGAAGAATTTATGCTTTTCCCTATGTACCAGTCCCAATGGAAAGAGATACGCATATAAACAAGACCATGCACTATTTCTGCAAAAGACATAGCATAACGACGATGATATTTTTCCCTTTTTTATGCTCTGTTCGATATCAAAAAGTAGATATTGCACAAGACACGCTGCTTAATAATATTGGTACAGAAGGCGCTTATCGATATGGACAAATGTTACACAACGAGCATTGGGTTGTACCTCCAATCTCAGGTGTACATAAAATTGGATCTTATTTATGTGAATGGACGTACGAAAAACTAGCAGTTTTACCTGAGGAAAAGAAGGTAGCTACTGCGGCATATGTATTTGATGAACCAGATTTGGTGCCATGTAAAGCAAAAATTGAGGAAAAACCCACACAACAGTCAGCGCCACCACCTCCACCTCCCCCTCCGATTACTTACTCCGAGTGGAAAAATATAACGGAACAGGATTGGGTTCAACAAAAGTGGAATGTGCTTCAACGTCATTTAACGCAGGTGGAGTCAGAGGTAAAATCAAAAGGTAAGAATCCTGACAAGTTTCTCTGGTTTTATTTGGCAGCTGATGCACTTCGAAATTTAAATGAGCACAGTCAAGCTGTACGTTATTACAAGAGAGCAATCGCAATGGATCCAGAGTGTGTACAGCCATATTATTGGATAGCCTATATTTGCCGCACCAAAAGCCCGCCTGATCATCAAGAATCATATTTGTATGCTACTGCTGGCCTGAAATTGTTACCCGACGTGACAAATACGAAAACACGATTTTATTATCATGATGTCGCACATACGTATGGATTATGGGAAGAAGTGTCTATTGTCTCCTGGTACATACCCAATGTATTACGCACCATAGAATCAGTCGAAGCGTGTGATCAACTATCACTAAGGCGCGGAGTACCAGGTTTTAATCAACATCAGGCCAGATTAAATATGTGTTGCTACGTACGTCCTTTCCCTAATCAACAACAGGTGCAAATAACCGGTGCTAAATTACCAGGAGGTTGGCACCCTTGTAATCCATCACTGCATTATAATGAGCCAAAGAAACAGTACGAATTTATTTTACGTACCGTGAATTATCAAATTAGGCAAAACGGTTCATACGATATTCCTCCACCGGGAACAGTACTTACGCGTAATTACTGGTTAACCATGGACCATGCATTCCAAATTACAAGTCAAAAAGAATTAACGACTGATATGCAAATGCCTGCCGATGCAGATCATGGAATTCAAGGCATGGAAGATTGTAGGTTATTATTTAAGGAAGACGTTTCTTTGATTAGCTGTACGTGTGCAGAGTTAATGAATCCACGCTGTCCTCAAATTATATTAGTGAAAACTGGAACGTTACCTATCACCAAATACTGGCACTTGACTGGTATGCCTATGGGATGTCAGAAGAACTGGCTACCGTTTTGGTTTAATGGAATGGCACATTGGGTTTATAGCACATCACCGTTGACTGTAATCAAAGTAGATCAAGACAAATTACCAGAGGATAAATCACAAGTGGAAGTTACAGTTGTATCTAAAACCCCAGTGCCAAAAGACAGAGAATTTGGGTATTTCTGCGGATCCGCTAGTCCTTTACATGTGCCTGAAAAGAAAGGGTTTTTATTTGTAATACATGAAGCGTTACAAGCTAGAGGCGAGAGTAAACGTACGTATGTTCATCGTTTTGCATGGATGAATGAAGAGTTTAAATTGACTGCCATTACCTCGCCGTGGATATTCAAAGAACGGCACATTGAGTACTGTGCAGGTATGTCTCGGTCGCATGAACCTGGAAAAGTAGTACTAACTTACGGAGTGGAAGATCATGAAGCATGGTTCACAACGATACCTTTAGAAACAATATATAACAAATTAGTACCATTAATCTATACTTAAAAAAGTACTTTTATGACTGATTCCAATGGTACATTACGAGAGAGTTGGTACTCAAAACTCGGTCCCTTGAGTGTAAGATCAACAACATGTAAGTGTAAGTGTGATTGTGAATGATCAGGCCAAACATGGAAATAAAGTCCAGTATCATTTTCTGTCTGTTTCCATTCACTGTGGGCAAAATCTAGTGCAATTCGACGCATGTCTTCAAGACGTTTCTTCGTAATCTCGTTTGATTCCATGGTGACGGCGTTAAAACAAAAGCGTCCGTCGTGCATCAGATTAGGACCGGGTAGTACCAAAACATGATGACCTTTTGCTGCCATAGAAGCTTTTCCCAACCATTTGGTATCAGACGAATTCCAATGATCATCATTATCTTGTGAGCGTCTAAGAATGGAATAATCTCCCTTATGTATCAATGGTCCGCGTAAAGGCTCTTGTTTACCCATCACAATACGCGTAAGATTACACATGTCCGGTTTCAACGCGCCAGTCTTCTGATCAATCCATGGTGAGACATCAAGTTGCTTCTCCGCTCGTTGCCGTCTTTCTAGATATAAACGTTCCATTAAAAATGTGTATTAAAAACCTCTCTGAAATTTACACTCTACAATATATCCTTTAATCACTTCCTGAACTTCTTCCTGATTCATGTCTACCGTGATTTTAAACATTTCATCATCCGTACATTGCTCGCAATGTCCAAAATGAAAACCAGATCCATTATTGTAGAAATAAACTCGAGGTACATGAATCTTTTCTTCCTTCTTAATCTCTGTCTTGAGCGTTTCATAAAGTTTTGTAAGTTTTTGTAACTTTTCAGGTGTAGGCATCTCGTATCTCCATCGTTGTTGTAAAGCTATATCCAAAGTCTTTAAGTCTGTTTCTGTGTATAATTTAACGATTGGGCAACATTTAGAATTAGCAGAAACGCCGGAAATGACTTCGTTTTTGCTATTAAGTTCAACAAAAAAATCAAGTAAAACTTCGTCCAATGTGTCGGCACTTGAGAAACACACTTTAAGATCGTTTTGTTTAATCACCGCCGCTGCCTTTTGCATCAACACATCCATTCTGGAATGTGATTTTAAATCGTACAATACATTTAAGCGTATCAACATAGTAATTCGTTGTGATTCATCTGGAACGTACTCTAGACCTTCCAATATATCACATATTTCTTCATCAATAGCGTCAATATATTCTGTTTCACCTTTTACATCCATGTTTATTTTTATAAATGTGTATATGTATTGCTTCTTGTAAATGCCAGTATACTGTCGCATTTGCGGGTGTGTACGTAATCCTAGATGTACGTTCAACCTATGTTCAAACTGTTGTTATCATCATCGTGATCAACCCAAGTGTAAGGTCACAGTACATAATTATGAACGTGATGGATTAAAGTATAATAAAAACGAGATAAAATTTCCAGTGAATGCGTTGGATCGATTACCCACAAGTGTACGATTACAATCTGCTCAAGGAACCAAATTATCTGTACTTACTACAGCCGTAGAGAAATTATCATTTTTAGTGATACCACGAGGCGAATGTGGAACATTTGGTTGGGAGTACACCATTACATATGATTACGCTGAAAAACAATGGACTTTAAATCGATATGGTAGCGCAAGCGTTAAACAAATTACTTTGCATGAAGCAAAAGCTCTTCTACATGAGCACGTGCATGACCTTTCCGTAGGAGAACATAAAGATTTAGTAACGCCTGGAAAACGCTTTTGGGCATTGGATTTGGATGTTGGTGATCAAGATGTAGCAGGTAATATTTACACATTTTATCCTAGCTTTACTGAGGAGTTATGGTTAGTCAATGATAGAGCGTTTACAAGTTATTCATTTTATTAAATTATTTTTATTGATTCAAAAGATTTCTAATAGAAGTCAGAATATCAGTCTGATTGATACCAACGACAGTTAGATTTTTGAAACAGTTTCCATTTTTGAAAAACAATAATGTTGGCATTCTGTCTATGTCGTACTCATCGCGGAATTCTGTCATTTCATCTACATCCACTTTCACAAACTTCACATTAGAGAATTGTTGTGAAAATGCATCCAGTATTGGTGCTAAAGTTTTACAAGGACCACACCATGTAGCAAAAGCATCTACCACAACAAATTTATTCGACTTGAGCACTTCACTTAATTGCTTCTCAGACTTGGCTTGGGAAATCATTCTTCTGGAATTATGAAAAGAAGACAAGAACAGCTTTGGTTATACATTCCGAAAGTCTTTGAAAAGACAAAAGAAATATATGCCGATCTTAAAACTGTAATAACCTCATATGAAACACTTCATCCCAATGAACGTACAGGAAAATTTATGGGAAAAGAGGTAACCATCCATAGAAGACAGGCTTTATACTCTACAACGCCCGGCGAGCCATACCATTACCTAGGTCGATTTTTCATCGCAGAAGATATAAGCAAGTGCGAAGTGCTTTTAAAATTACAACAAAAAGCTGCTGAACTGGTGAAAGAAGATTGTGGACTGGTGAAAAAATATTGTGGACTGGTGAAAGAAGATTGTATCAAAAATGATATTATTTTACCAAATTTTGTCTTTATCAATTTGTACGAAGATGGAAATCATTTTATTTCACCACATTCGGATGGAGACGCACTTGATGGTTCATACATTGTGAGTTTTTCATTTGGTGCTACTAGACGCTTTGTCATACATGATAAACTGAACAAGAAAGACAAATCAGAATTGTCATTACATAACGGAAGTTGTGTTCTTATGCGACCAGGAATGCAAAACAGCAAGTTTCATTCGATACCCATTGAAAAACGAGTAAAATCTGCGCGTATTAATGTGACATTTCGATTTCATTCACCACAGTATATTCGAAAAGTAACAGAATGGTATGAAAGGTCACAAAAATCCAAAACCTGAAATATTAATCGATACAAAATCTGAAATCACAAAATCTAAATCTTAAATCACAAAAATCTTAATAAAATTCAAAATTCATAATGACGGTGCAACGCTGGGGCATTACGTTTGATATGCACGTGCTGGTCGAATGCAATATTATTGCGGCGGAGAAAATGCAAATTGCAAAGAAACTGTCGGACGGCATCCTCGAAAAGTAAAATCATTATCATATTTATGTATTTGCTTGGTCAGATTTTACCGGGTGGCTGTTAGAGGAAACCGCAAAATTGACTGGACTAAAGTTGACTACTTATCTGTGGTCGACTTTGTAAATCCTGGACGATACATTATTCCAGTTTCCAAGCTCACCGACGAAGACAAGGCTTTTGTCTCCAAATCGGGCGTTTTTCGAACCACTTACACCTCTGTGGACCAATACATTCTATCCCGTTGGATGGCCGAGCGAACAAAACAATGGAGATACCGTTTTAATTGTAACCTAAGTGAGAACACTACACAGGCTTCAGCACTAGTAATACCTAGTGCATGTATAGTCGAAATACAATATTTTAAGTAGTGCCAAGCTATAGGGCATGTGGTATGGTTAGGATCTCATTGTTCACACAGGGCTTCGAATTTTAAATAGTGTCAATGTAGTTGTTACCTCGTTTAGATAGGCTCTAAATTCGCCTCTTTATTTTCGGGTATGCAATACTTACAATCTGTACTCACAAAATCACGAGCTCTTCTATTTGTATTACACTTCGTACATAGTTTATAGTCACCAAAACGTTCTAAGAGATTTTTCTCCGCTTTTAACACGCGTATCTGTTCTTGGAGAGGTTGCATTTGTGTGTGCAGACGTGCAACTTCTTTTTGTAGAGGTGCGAGCTCTCTTTTTAATGTCTCGAGTTGTTCCAAGATTTCTTTGGTTCTACGCTCGGCGTATTGCTTCTTTTCAGCAGACATAAGAGTTCTAGATACGTTTTATTCCTTTTCCTCGACGTTGACGATTATCGTCAGCGCTTTAAACGGCGAAGACCATGCGACAATCTCATCGAAATACTGCGTGGGTTCGAACCCGGGCGCCGAGAAGAAGTCTTCCATGATGTCGTCCATGAACTTGTTACGAGTGTCGTCCTCCACGTAAAAGAACGACGCGGCCACCGGTTGATGAAAGACTGTAGAGCACGCGTAGCCCTCCAACGTCGTGGGAATACCATGGCTCGACTCTTTGCCGTAGGTCTTTTGATAAGACTTCTCGTACAGAGCCACGGCCTTGTCCAACTCTTTCCGGACTCCGTTACGCACCATGATGCGCACCCAGCAACTCCCAGATGGCGGTGAGCCGAGCAGCTCTGTCAAAGCGTGAAGTTCGTCACACGGCTTGCACAGTGGCTCTTCCTTGTCTTTGGTAAGGTGCCAGGGCACAGCGGCATGGCAAAGGCCACAGTAGTAGGTGATTTGCTCGCCATGGAACGGGAAAATCCGTGCAATCGCCGCGATGCCACACTTTTCTTCACGTGCAAGATGATACAACTTGCTCGCCAGTTCTTTCTCCGCTTTCGTGCTGAGGTCAGGCACTTCGGGGCTTGGACTCCGGTATCGTGGACGACTGGGTGTACGCTTCTTCGGACTTGGGCTCCGTGCACTGCGCTTCACCGGGCTTCGGCTTCGGCTTCGGCTGCGGCGTGTGCTAGCGCATAGGTAAGCAAATAAACATCAGCAAAGCATTACCTCATGTTTAGGCGTAATGAAAAATGATACTATCTTTTGATTTATGGATGAGATACTATCCTGAGATATTATCTTGGGATATTATGTCGGATATTTTTGTTAAGATACTATCTTTCTAAATATCTGGAATATAAAAACAAATTACATCAAGTTTAAAGATCACTTTTCGTAAAAGCAAGCAATATGTCTTCTTCTGTCACTGTGGATCCTGCTACTGGACGTCTTCGTACGAAAAACCCTGATTGGTCTCGCCGCAGCGACCGTGGCACATGGCGCCGTAAGAACCGTGGCCGCAACACTGCAACCTACATTGGTGATAACTTACGCTCACGTCACACCCATACGGTACTCCGACAAGAGCATGAGCTGCTGTGCCAGTTCTTCGAAGAGGAAGCACGTGAGCTCGTTACCATTCAAAAGCGCCGAACCGAACGTGAGGCGCGCCGTCGTGGTGATGCCTGGGTGACGCACATGCAGCCGCACTGGGAGTACACGGCTGAAGTCGAGCGAGTCCGTCCGGTGATGGCCGAGGCGCGTCGCCTACGTGGAGCTGCCATGCAACTCAAAGAGCAAGGTCAATCCACATCTAACGTGGACAAGCAGCAAGACATGTTTGAGCAAGCCGAGGATCTTCTTCACAAGGCCGAAGTACTCGAACGCGGCTTGCCCCCGGTGGTGCCTGTCTACCGTGGACAAGTCGACGACGAATGGAACGACGAAGTCATCCGCTACACCTACGCGACGCACAAGGACAACATGGACGCCGTGTACGAGCATGCGATCGACCGCCAGTTCAAGGCCACGACCGAGTTCCGAGCGCGCTGGGGCATGCCTCCGTTCATCCAGACGGTCAACGGTGAGGATCTGCTTGCGTGGGGTGTGGTGCCGTACGGCGCGCCTTCCGCCTTGACCACCGCGGGCTAGACTGTTTTATGTACTTAACACGATTCCTATCGGAAGATGATCTGTGTTGGCTAGACATTCTGATTCGTTCACAATGAAAGCTCGCGTAACGTGACTTAGAGCATTATTAGAGACAATGCAATTGTCTAGGCGCCATCGATAACGATAGTTATTGTAACCTCTAAATGAATATTTTCGTATGCCTGGATGCTGTTGTCTCCATACGTCTGTCCAGCCAGTCTTTAAAAAATCAGCTAAGCTTTGTCTTTCTTGATTAGTGAAGCCAGAACGTTTACACAGCGTTTTAGGGTGGGACACATCTATATTTTCTGGAGCAACGTTTATGTCTCCTAACCATATAACTTTGGATAATGTGTTTAACTTATTAAACAAATGCTTATCCCATTCTTCTGTTCGGTAATGTAGCCTTTGTAAGTGTGTCCCCGAGTAGGGCACGTATGTATTAATAATTAATACTTCTCCGATCTTAATGCATATAACGCGGCCGCATTCAGGTCCGTTACCTTTCTTCGTATCATCTCTTGCTTTACATCCAAGCTTGAAATCTACCTGTTCGTATTTGATTTCTTTTTTAATCAAGACTGCAACTCCATGGTATAGACTAGGAGAATGAGAGTTTATGATCCAATTATATTGGTCCTTCACATCCTTAAATAGTTCACTCAGTGCATGTGCATCTCTTTTCGTCTCTTGAAGAAATAACACATCAACAAGATAGTTTCGCTTGATGTAATCCCACTTGTCTTTGTCTAGACCATCGATGTTCCAGGACATGACGGTGATGGACATTTTTCAAATTTATGACAAAGAATGTATTGTGTATCATTGACATGCAACCAGGATTTGTCGCCGCGGAGTATAATGAAGAAGCTGTGTTGAAACAAATTGAAAAAGCTAGAGAACTAAAGTGGAGTATACTCATGGTCGAATTTGATCCTGATACTTTCGGAAATACTCTAAAGAAGATAAGAACCACAGTGAAGGCATGTCCAATATTAGTTAAATCGAATCCTGATGGATCAAAACTAATTTTAGATTGGTGTAAACATCAAAAAGATCACATTACTTTGCATGTGTGTGGTGTAAACTCATGTGCATGTGTAAGACAAACATGTTGTGGGTTAGGTGAAACACAAGGTATTGAAGTGAAATTAATTGATTCGGCGATCGACTGTCGCCCGGAGTATTCATTTATACCGCATGTGTGTGATCATACGTGGAAAGAAGATTTTAAGATGAGCACTTATTAACTACTCGTCGTCGGACTTATATTCGTCCAGCGGATCAGCAAACGCTTTCTCTTGTTCTTCCACAGCAGATGCCAGAATATTATCACACTCAATAGAGTAACGGTGCCATAGTAACCAGACGTATTTGACTGCACAGACTTTTGGAACTTGAGTGCCGACAATCGTGTAGAAATCTGTCACTTGTAAGTTTGGCATCTCGGTGGTAATATATGCAGCTTTCCATTGCCACCCGTACTGAATAATTCTTTTCTTATCGACTTTACGAGGAACAGGCTCCGCCCATAAGACAAGCGTGCCCCACTCCTTGCAATCGGAATGTGGAATACCACACAATGAGCATATCTTGTCTCCTTTCAAGTCACACGCAGTAAAGTTGTACTTGTGTACACCTTGACCATTTTGAAACATTCTGGTCATACACTTTTCATTGAAAAATCCATGTTTCGTTAGCTGATCTTGTAGGTCGTCCGGTCCAGACAAGACTTTATGACAGAACATAACGCCCAATGTTTCTTTGAACGCTTCAAGACGTGAAATACGATACAAATGACCATGGTTATTGCATGTGTTGATTTGGTGATCAATTTCATCGTCAAGTTCCTTAATTTTGTTCCGTGCTTTTAAAATTTCGTTCTTATGTAGGGTAATGTCCTTTTCCCATTTGCTCTTGACAATTCTTTCTTCTTTGTACTTATAAGCTTTACGCTTAGTTGAAGTCATGGGAATATGAAATTTAATATTATTAAAAATATCTAAATAGATTTAAAATGTTCTAATAATACACGCCTATAACGACGCTTTTGAGAACGTGTTGAACGATGTGGGAACCACCACTTCATCGCCAATATCCGTTCTGTATGTGATAAACGTTCCCAAAGACGATCTTTAGCCATTTCTTGTTCAATATCAGATAAAAAGCTGTCAAAGTAGTCTGAGTGGTTCATTATGAATAATAAAAAGATTTTTATTTACGAATTTACGAATTTACGAATTTACGAATTTACTAATAACGTGCTATTTACCAATAACGCGGTTGCATTGCTTTAATAATATGCATTCTGACACATGCAATTTGAAGAAATAGAGCACCGACTAATACCGATACAAAGAGCATAGGAAAAAATGCAATTTGGCCAAGTACAAACATAAGGCAATGTACGATAGTACACCAGTAGTAATTTTGATGCAGTTCAATAGTATAGTCGATAAATTGTAAATAATGTAACGAAATTGTCTGACATAATAACATCCCAGTCGCCCATCCAAAAACGCCCTTGAGTAAAACAGAATACGAAAAAGGGACAGACATGAGCGTTCCTAGTAAACAACCCAGCAAGGTCCAGACTGCTCGCATATCTTGAAATATAATTCAAAAATGTCAATCAAGATAGTATGGCCTTGGGAAGGTTATGCAAGTGTAGTCGAATGTTGTATTTGTCACGGAAAAGCTACTACTTCGTACGCAATAGATTTATGTAAAATTCGTGCACCTCTTTTTCCTCACTGTAACAGTGAATTGTGTAAATTATCAGTGAAAGCCAGTGAAGTTGCATACATGAGTGCATATGGCTATTTACCCGAAAAAAGGTTTGGTAATCTTACCGTGAAACGTTCATCTGGCAAAATGGAAAATAATTTCCAAGGTGTCAACTGGGAATTGTGCGATCGAAAACGATGTATTAAAGTTTACGAAAATCACTATAAGACTACCTTTCCGTATAAGAAAGATGGCGAATACGCGTTGATGTTGAATGTACGTGCGAATTTAGCACAGGCATCACCCAGAACTCTTTTCATTGAAGAAGTACAAGAATGGAATCCGACTATTTGTATTAAATGCCCAGCAATCCCGAATGGGTATTCGGAAGAGAAAGCACGTTTATTTCAACAAGAATTTGCTAGATATAGTTGTACGATATAATTTTTACATCGTCTCCTAAATTCCTTCCAATCACTGTTCATGTTAATTGCACGTGGCATAACTGACCCTAGCATAACTGTCCCTAGCATAACTGTCTTTTGCAAAGGTGGAAGTATATTACAATCAATTGTTGATAATAATCCATAGTGGTCACTTATTGGTAATTTTATAACTTCTGTACTTGCCATACCACCTTTTACGTATATGCGATCCGGTCTTTTAGGCATATGGCCCACTTTTACATACGGATTATGCTTTGGGTCATAGGTAGGCTCTGATCCACTATCATACCAATGTCGTACTATTATTCTTTGATCTGTAAACAAATTCATGTCGCCTGTAAGTATAGCTTTTGAACATTTCAGTAGTGATAAGAAAGCAAAGCATTGCTTAAATTGCTGGTAGCGAATCATTTCATCTCCGCTATCTAAATGTGTCGTAGCAACATACACATCATCTTTAACCAGATATACCACGAAAATACCACGTTTTCCTAATCGTGAAGTGTTGGATGGAAAAGGAAAGAATGGTAACGCTTTTGCCTCGTGTCGTTTATGTACCAAAATTACTGTACAGTAGTCAACAAACTCGTAACTTTCGGCTACAAAACATTGGTACTCTTTCTCAATATACGGTCGAAGTAAACGTGTCATAGGTCCTGTCATTTCTTGCAGTGTTATAATATTTGGTAACTCCAGTTGTACTAGCTTGCCAAACGTATCAATTCGTTTGATTAAATCAACTGATTCAAAATACATGTTCTGACACAATACTTTTAGCATTTTTAAGTTTTTATTATTCACGAAAAAATGCAGCCTGAGGATAAGGAAGCATTAGTAGGTTATATGATAGGTGTCATATTCATGGCACTATACCTTTTATTCGAAAGCACAGCGCCATGGCCTGTCGTTATCATAGGAGCACTGGCGTGGCCCTTGGTGTTGATGGGTTATGCAAGTCAAGCGCATCCTAATACAATGACTTATGATATGATTTACGACTAGTGACGTTGTGTATGAACCAGTGTTTTAATCCCTCTAATCCCTATGCATGTTCCTTTTGTTCTAGTACTTTCAATACATCCGATATACTTAAAATCGCTTGTGTTGTATTGGTGGGAATGTCTGGCAGTGGAAAAGTCTCAAGGCTTTGCACAGTGGGTGTTGCCTGACGATAAGTCGGATCAACTGCGTTTTTAAGTACAACACTTGTATTTTGACCTTGGTATGTAACATCAGTATGATAAGCACGCATGACTTGTTCACGTGTGTATTTACGCATAATTTCTAAAGCTTCGGCACTAGGCGGTCTATATTTGTTGGCTATGGGCATAATAATTTTTTATTTGAATAACTCTAGAAAATCTCATGTTTAAGTTAGCTCTTACTGTTGTTCGGTCACTCTGTAGACGTAAATACAGACAATGTAAGAGCAAATGCTTATCATATGTGACAAGTTTACCCGACATAAAATTAGAAGGAGACATTACTGTTGTACCAAATATACAGTGGACCTATACCTATGACTTAGATAATTACAAATGGGTGGGTACTTTTGTAAAGTGTAGTGGCACAGTGGTCTATAAAGGATATCGGTTAAACGGTGAAAAAATTAATCGACTACCACCATATGAATGGAAAATGGGCGGTGCAAAACAAATAGAACGAGCATATGTTGAGTGTAAAGTTCATAACCGTACACAAGTGATTGTAGCTGATTGCTTAAATGTTTTGATACAATGCGCTGGACCGGATGGATGTTTCTACTCTTGGGATCCGAACAGTTTAATCAGAGAGTGTGTACGAGGATTACATGAAGATGCAAAGACAGCTATATTGACTGCATTTAAAGCATATACAGTCAGACATCTATGTGTACAGTATCTTGTAGGGAATGAATGGAAGAAAGTTGAGTACATAGTAAACACGCAAACTTAAGCATTAATGAAGTATGAATTGGACACTTTGTGTTTCTTTTTTAGATATTACTGTTTTTCTAAACACAAGCAGGTTAATCTGTACTTTATCTGCTAAACCATACACTAATCACTAACGACTCTGAAACTATAGCGTTCAAACATCTTTTCGGCGTTTGCTTCTGCGGTACGAACGACTTCACTTGGTGCATCGTCTGGGACTTGATGGATAATGTTACACATTTCTTCGTACTGCGATGTCAATGACAGTTGCTCAAGTACAGCGTCTTCTTTTGATTCAAACGGACCAAAACATTTCGTTTGATGTGTACATGCCTGAGGATTACAGGCACATCGGTAGGAGACAACAACGTAATGTAGCATTTCTTGAATTTTGTTCATCAAAAAATCATGGGAAATTTATGTAATCGTAAACCAAAACCTGTAAATTTAAGGCAAGTTTGGGAAGCTGGATACTATGGCAAGTCTAAAAGCAATGTAGAAGATAGTGTGAAAAATACGTATGAAGCAGGTGCTCTGGCAAGGCAATTAGACGATCTCGATAGTGGAGCGAGTTTATCACAAAAATGTTTCATTAGTTGGTATCATTATTCTAAGGATTATATGAAAATGTTTTAAGGAAATGGTTTAATTTTCATTACGTGAAATGCATATCCTCTGAATGCATCCCGTGCTTGTTGCTGTCCTGCTTGAATAAGGTTGAGTGGTGCGCCGTCATCGGGAACAAAATTTTCATAACAATCATCTTCATACTTTCCCATCAGAGCGTCTCGTGCAATCTTAGCTTCAGCTCTGGACGGATACGGACCATAACATTCAGGTAAATGATACTTGCAATTATTTTGTCGCCCGCAGTCACAAGTAGAAGTGACAATTACACAATATACCTTGTATGATTCCAATACGTCTATGGTAGGCATATACTTTTCCAACACTTCCTTCACAGTCACCTCCTTCCCCTTTTCTGACATAACGAATGAATAAAATTAAAACAGATTTAATTATGTATCGAAATTAAAAACATTGTTATGCCTAAAAAGAAGAGTAATTCAGAAGGTGGTGATGACATTAAAGGTGGGGGTTGTCCATTCATTCCAGCAAAATTTTTTAATTTATGCGATGAACAAATAGGACTTAATGGCAAGCGATATAGAGTCGCGAAACGTGGTGAAGGTGAAGACGAATCTTACTTTTGGCACAAGATTGGAGAGCGTGAACTGAAAATGCGGTTATTATTTATTCGAGACGGAAAAATGACTATGCCAGCCCTGGCTAGGCCTACGCGAAATTTACATTTATTAACAGGCAAACTAGCGGATTATGCAAAGGAGTTACCTCTAGACAGTGGCGAACGTTTTCAACCACCAACGCAAGACAAATTTAATACGGAACAAAAATTTTCATTTGGTACTCAACCATCATTCAGTTCACCGCCGTCGACAGAACAAAAATTTTCATTTAGTACACAACCAGCATTTAGTACACAACCATCATTCGGTTTGCAACCGTCATTTAATACCCAACCATTACAACCTTCAGAACCAGTAAAATTTACATTTAGCACAGCACCAGCGGCAGCCCCTGTAATTGCAAATCCTTTTGGGGGTTCTTCCTTGAATTTGTCAACTGATTTTAAACCTGGATTATTTGGTCAAAGTGCACCTTCCTCAAGCACGCCTGGATTATTCTTTGGTCAGAGTTCCTCCAGTCAGAGTTCCTCCGGTCAAAGTTCCTCCGGTCAATCTTTTGGGCAAAATTCCTTCGGTCATGGTTCCTTCGGTCATGGTTCCTCTGGTCATGGTTCCTCCGGTCAAACTCTAACTCCGTCTCTTTCCTTCGGGCAAACTCCAGCTGCTCAACCTACTTTTGGTCATGGTTCTTCCGGTCAAACTCTATCTTTCGATCATGCTCCGTCTTTTGGTCATGCTCCGTGCTTCGGTCAGGGCTCCTTCGGTCAAGGTCCACAAGCGACGCCAATTATGGCACCAGGTGGATTTTACCCAGGTTTAAGGGAATACCCAGACACGTGTATGGGTTAAAATATGTATGCTACATGTTTATGGGTTAAAATTTTTTATCTAAATCATATTCAATACCTGGGTTAAAATTTTTTAGCTAAATCATATTATACACATAATAAATGTCACGATTTATTCGTACACGGCCAAAACCCGTCACTAAAATATGTGGCTTGCTCATGGTGAAAGATGAGGCTCCTATTTTACCGCGTTTATATGAGAGTGTATGGGATGTACTTGACAGTTATGTATTACTAGATACAGGTTCCTCCGATAACACTATACAACTTACAAAGGATTTCTTTGAAAGACAAGGTATTCCGGGACATGTCTATCACGTACCATGGGAAAATTTCGGTGAATCACGTACGCGTTCAGTGCAGTTTGGATATGGCGAATCCGAATATTTGTATCTTCTCGATGCTGATTATGTTCATAAAGACGTAGATGAAACCTGGCGTCAAAATAAGTTAACCGAAAGTCATTATGAAATCAAGGAAACGGGTGGATCTCATTACTATCGCACGCACTTGGTTAAAAGTGATAGGTATGCATTTTACGTGGGTGTAACACACGAGTATGTTGATTCTATTTCTCCTGAAAATAAATCATCAGCTACACGTAATCGTTTGGACTGTTTCTATATTGATCACATTGGTGATGGTAAAAACAAAACAAATAAATTTCGTCGTGATATTATGATGTTGACCAAACATTTAGCCTTGACTAAGAATCAGATGTTACGATCCCGTTATTGCTACTATTTGGGTGACAGTTTTTTCAATCTTGGTCAATACCAAGAAGCAATGGATTTCTATTTAAAACGAATTTCGTTCGGTGGTTTTGAGGAAGAGGTTTATTTCGCACGTCAAAAAGTCGGTTTATGTAAATTCTACATGAACAAACCTCACTTGGAATGCTTTATGCATTTGTTAGACAGCTACATTGGACGACCACAACGATTAGAAGCTTTAAATCATTTCGTTCGTATATGCAACGAGCAGGGATACTACCGTTTAGCATGTGCATTTGGTACGTTAGCATTACGTCCGTTAAATTGGAAAGATGATTATTTGTTTTTGGATTGGGACATACACGATTGGGAATATTTACATAACCTTACCAATGCTTGTGCAAAAGTTGATGAGTACGCAAAGATCGGAGATCAATGTTTGAAACAAATTGAGCATGAACGTTTGTATCCAGCAGAAAAACAGAAACTGATTGACTCCACTCGTAAAATAGTAGATGCACAATTACGAAAGGTGAGTGGAAACAAGAAAATTTACCAGTACGAAGTATCAAAAACTTCCACTCAACCGTTTTCTAACAATCTATGTGTGTTACCAAAAGAAAATAGCCGATCACAATACACGAAAGTCATGCAAAAAGTGTCGGAACAAATACAGAAAAACAAAACATTCATCGAATACGTTCCCTATCTAGTAGAAGCTATTCGTCTAGGTATAGATTTAGGGAGCGCGTCAAACGTCGTAGGACCTCTGCAAATACTCATGCAACAATGTTACACACGTAAAATGTGGGACTGGCCTACTGTAATTACTAGGGGTCTGATGTACAGAAGATAGCGACTGGTAAAGAAGAAGATAAGGTACCGACTGATACAGAAGAAGATAAGGTACCGACTGATGTATGGAAGATAAGGCAGTGACTAATGTACGGAAGATAAGGCAATGACTAGTGTATAGAAAATACATCCTTAGAACCCATGCACCTCCCTCCTTAATCCATTTCCATATCCAGTATAAGTAGAAATACTTGGTTCAAATGGATTAAAATCGAAATTTAAATGATAAGAAAGATAATTTTCCTGTAAAGTATGTTGTATGATATCAAAGTAAGAAACATATATGCTCTGCATAATCAACTTACCATGAAACAAACAAGCATGACGACAATCTTCAGGCGCGATGTACAGTGGCTGGCGCATGTATCGAGTGTCCCATATATTAATATTTCTTTGGTCAACTGTCTGAGTATTTACTGTCTGCAATAAATGTAAATCAGGATCATAGTTTGTAATAAAATCATATATTTGCGAAGGTGCAGGTATACGCTTTATTGTACCACTCCACGTGTCATAATAGGATGATGGATCACCATTACCAAAAGTAAAACAAAACGACGAGTAATTCATACATGGATAATAAGTTATTATGTCCATTAACGTGGTACGTCCATCTTCAACAAACGTTTCTGTACCCATGTGAAAATTAGTATTGGGTGACCATATATGATGCTGAAAAAACTTATCAATGCGTGTAAAGTTGACCGTTCTTTCTTCTACATTCACTTCATGTACTTTTGGCCAACCATGCGTGATATGGCAAATAATAATGTCGTGTCCTACGAAAGTAAGGTGGCTTATTTCTCTTTCGTTTACGAAAGCTAATGATTCGTTATTATACGTTAGTATTTCAAATCCATGGTTGATAGACAATACACACCAATAATCACGTTGGTAATATAGACGCGTTACATTAAATTTGCCTGGAATATTTTCTGATCTTAATTTAGTAAGTTTACTCCCAGAGATACTAGAAAACATAAAAATTCAATTGTTAAAATGTGTAAAAATTATGATATATTGTATGCAGTTATGAGTAGTTTTCTTTACTTTGGTAATTTGATACATAGATTTTATGTACTTTTCTTCTTACGGTACAGATAGATGCCAACAACTAGAAGAACTAAGAATAAAAACATAAATATCAGCAACCAGAAAGGAAACTTTGAATTTTGTTGTACTTTTGGTGGTGCGGTGGCAGCATTTTCTATTTTGATTTGTACTTCTGGTGGCAACGGAGGCCAGCTATAAACAGGTGTATGTTTATGTGACTCTTTCATAGCTTGTTGAAAACGTTCTGCCAACATATGAGATACAGTACCTGAAGTAGCTTGTAATGCAGGTTCCCTCGCATGAATACCATTTCTGAAATCCAATACCCATTGCATGAGTTGATCCAATTTCAACGGATGTTGTCTAACCCAAGACTCAACAGCAGCACGTTTACCAAACGGTTCAGGTAAAGCATAGTGCAGGTTCTGAAAAAATTGATGTAAATGTTCGGTTTGTCCGGGTAAAGGATTGGCTGGAAACGCATAAGCAATGAAATGAAGCGCTAACCAAAATTTCGGCCAAAATTCACTTTGTGTGAGAGGTTTGTATTCCTTCACATATTTTTCTACTTCTGCTGGTCTTGGCGTAAATGTAGGTATGGTGGGTAACGGTTCTTTTGGATCTTTACGTCCTAAAAGCACTTGCTCTGTCCACGTTACACGTTGCGTTACTAAATCATGATATTCTATAGACAAACGGAATATATTGGACAATTTGGGAGGCATATGTTCAAGCATATATGCCCAGTGATAGGTACAACCTGGGCATGCTAAGATAGCACCTAAATGTACCCAATATGTTAATTGTTCACGTTTACAGTCAGCGTTTTGTGTATTTTCTTTTTCCATGTAATAAGCAATAGTATGTACGTTTGCCTCCCATGTCGGAGGACCCCATGCGCGTGGAGTAGTCATTTATTTAACAAACAGAGAAATGTAAAACTTATTTATTTATGAACCAATATATTAGACCACCTATACTTAATGTAGAAATAACTCCTCCCCAAAATCCAACTACAGTTGAGTTATAGACATAGTCACGTGTGTACAAATTAGATGTATCTTTATGATAGTCATTTACTGCAGAATCATTAGGAGCAGCATGAACGAAAATTGGCCTAGATATAACCAATGCATGAACCTTTTGTGGTAAAAAATTCATGAAAAAGTATTATATTCAAAAAAGTTTATTTTTTAACAATTAACCATGCAACTACAGTTGTGCTTACCGCTGAAGCCACACCAAGCCAGAAACCAGCATTCAATGTTTGGGTTACATAGCTATGAGTATATAAATCTGCTGTACCGTTAACCCGTAGCGGTTCATCGCGGTTTACACAGTGAATACGAAGTGGCTCTTTAGAAGCATAGGTAAACGTAAACCCAGAAAACCAATACGAAAAATTCATGAAAAGTATTTTATTCAAACTAATCCAATGTACGTAACTGTGTACCCAGGAAGCCGACTATTTACGAAAAAACAACCATGTTAAAAATGCTACCGTGCTCGACACACCTGCTACACCTAATCCAACCTTCAAACCATTAGTAAATGATTGTCGTACAACACCGATTGTGTATAGATTTGAATCATCTACATCTTCATTGATTGTAGCGTGCACATAAGTCGGTTTGTTCATATAATGTGAACAGGTTTTCACGGGCATTACATACGAAAAATTCATGAAAAGTATTTTATTCAAAAACTAAAAACTATGATACATATTTCTGAACATGTACGATATGCACCACTTATTCCTTGTCCTTGGCGACATGATATAAAGTTAAAACCAAACTTTAATACACCAAAAGTGATTGATTTACAAACAGAATTTAATTGCTTAAAAAATATGTGGAATGTAAACTTTCACACAGTTAATCGACATATTTTGTTTGATTTAGATTCATGGTATTTACATGCAGCCGGCTTATTTGATTTTGATTTAACTAAGGATCGAATTAAAACTGAACAAGCGGTACAAAAGCTATTAAACGGCACTTCTTTAACTGCCGAAGAACGCGATGACATTATAGAAGAATATGGCGCCGAGCTAGATATTAAACATGTGGAACAATTAAAATTGGAAAAAACAGGAGAAACATATTGGGATGAATTACGGAATAGTCCGTTTTGCACCCGTTATAATGTGCGGATACCAATAACTACTTCTTTACCAGTAGACTGCACTCAATTTCCTAATCGATATGCTAGAATATGTGCTGAACGAAGGATATACACAAAACTGGAGCTTAGAATACTAAATATCTTAACTAAACTAAATTAAATCTTGTTTATTATTCAAAAGGATGTCGATTGGTTGTGTTGATCCAGTTGGTATTACTGGCCTCGGTGTCATGGGTATTGCTGGCCCAAGTTACATTTACTTCGACAGGCCTAATCAAATTTCCAATCGATATCAATTACGCACTCAACGACGAGCACGATCTTATCGAGCACCACCTCAGCCGACACCAACACGTGTTCCACGGAACAATCGTCAATCTTTTCAAGCACGATGTGCTCGTATTCGTAATATTAAATGTGTTCGATCGTAAATATACTTTTTCATAAATGTGTTAGATCATAATAGAGGAACAAACCGTAATTTGACTTAAAAAAATAAATGCGTCAATGGTTTCTAGTAATCACACTGACACTAATTTTTGTGACTGTCATATCTGCAGTCACAGTAGCTAATATGAAAACAGATAATAACCAATATGGTACTGGTGCTAAAGGCGATACCGGTAGTAAGGGAGACACGGGGCAGAAAGGTGACACGGGTACGCCCGGTAACAAGGGCGATACCGGTGCTGGGGTTCAGGGCGCTACTGGTAAAAAGGGTGATACTGGAAGCAAAGGTGACACGGGCGCTAAGGGTAACACAGGAAGTAAAGGAGACACTGGTGATCTCGGACCTACTGGTGAGATAGGACCGACTGGCATACCAGGTACTTCTTCAAATACAGGAAGTACAGGTACTAAAGGTGACACAGGAAATAATGGTGACACAGGAAGTAAGGGTGATACTGGTACCCAAGGTAATACAGGCACACAGGGTAGTACGGGAAGTAAGGGTGATACTGGAAGTAAAGGTGACACAGGTACGCAAGGTAACACTGGCACGCAGGGAGCACAAGGTAATACTGGTGGCATAGGAAATACGGGAAGTAAAGGTGACACTGGCACGCAAGGTGTGCAAGGTAATACTGGTGTGCAAGGTAATACAGGAAGTACAGGAAGTAAAGGTGATACAGGTGATATTGGTTTAATTGGCGATACAGGCGTGCAAGGTAACACAGGTGCTCAGGGTAATACAGGCGCGCAGGGCAACACAGGTAGTACTGGTGCTCAAGGTAACACAGGTAGTACTGGCGCACAAGGCATACAAGGCAACACAGGTAGTACTGGTGCTCAAGGTAACACAGGTAGTACTGGCGCACAAGGCATACAAGGCAACACAGGTAGTATCGGAGCTCAGGGCGACACAGGAAGTACTGGTACTCAAGGTATACAAGGAAACACAGGTAGTACTGGTGTTCAAGGTGACACAGGTAGTACTGGCGCCCAAGGTATACAGGGAAATACAGGTAACACTGGAGCACAGGGTAACACAGGTAGTACTGGAGGTCAAGGGGATACAGGAAGTACCGGTGTTCAAGGTAACACAGGAAATACCGGTGCTCAGGGTGTACAAGGAAATACTGGAAATGCTGGTAGTACTGGAGATCAGGGCAATACGGGAAGTACTGGTACTCAGGGTGTACAAGGAAATACTGGCGACACTGGTAGTACAGGAGCACAAGGTATACAAGGAAACACAGGAAGTACTGGTACTCAAGGTATACAAGGTGACACAGGCAGTACTGGAGTACAAGGTAACACAGGTTCCACTGGTTTGCAAGGTATACAGGGTAACACAGGTTCCACTGGTTTGCAAGGTAATACTGGCGACACAGGTAGTACTGGTAGTCAAGGTACGCAAGGTGACACAGGAAGCACAGGTGCTCAAGGTACACAAGGAAACACGGGCAGTACTGGAACACAAGGTATACAAGGTACTCAGGGTGATACGGGAAGTACTGGTACACAGGGTATACAAGGAAACACGGGTAGTACCGGAACACAAGGCATACAAGGTAATACGGGAAGTACTGGAGCTCAGGGTATACAAGGTGACACTGGAAGTACTGGAGCTCAAGGTATACAAGGTAATACAGGTAGTACTGGAGTTCAAGGCATACAGGGTAATACGGGAAGTACTGGAGCACAAGGTACTCAAGGAGACACAGGTAGTACCGGAACGCAAGGCACACAAGGTAATACGGGTAGTACTGGTGCACAGGGTAATACAGGAAGTACTGGTATACAAGGTGACACAGGAAGCACTGGTACACAAGGTATACAAGGAAACACGGGCCCCACTGGTGTGCAAGGTATTCAAGGCAATACAGGAAGTACTGGTGCTCAAGGCATACAAGGAAACACAGGTCCCACTGGAGCTCAAGGCATACAAGGTAATACAGGTCCCACTGGTGTGCAAGGCATACAAGGAAATACAGGTCCCACTGGTGCTCAGGGAGACACAGGTGCACAGGGAAATACTGGAAGTGCTGGTCCCACTGGTGCGCAGGGCGCAACTGGTTTTAGCTCAGGCACTCTACAAGGTACCGCCAACCAAGTTATTATACAAACCGGTGCAGGTCCTACTGCAACCTTTTCTACTCCTCAGGACATTAATACTGGCTCGAATCCAACTTTTGCTTCAATGAAGTTAACAAATACTACAAATCAACTAGTCCTAGGTACTACCAAAACAACTACATTCAGTGCGACTGCTCCAGCCGCATCTCGTGTGATTACCTTCAATGATCCTGGAGCAAATGCGTTCGCGGTAATGTCCGAAGGTACGCAAGTCATTGCTGGTGCTATAACCTTCACAAATTCGTCTGGTGTCACCTCGACAAGCACTGGAACTGCACTAACTCTAACCAGTGGTGTTTCCACTGTACAAATATCTAATCTACAAGCTGCTGCAGGTACAACTATGAACATCATTAATATGCGCAGAAGTGGTGTAAACGTAGGTTTTTTTAAACATACAGATACTACAGGTTCAAATCAAGGTCTAGCGTTAGAGAATGGCAATAACGGTATTGTATTTAAACAAGCTACAGGTTCTACGTCGGACACATCATTCTTAACGAACAAGAATATCATCGATGACGGATCAGGTAATATGACACTGGTAGGCGACTTGAAGATGCCCACGAGTGGTGGTACGGCGTCAGCACTGAATTATTATGAAGAATTTTCACAATCTCAGGCATTTACCGCTACAGGTGGTTCAGCAGGTTCTGCCACACTCCGATTTCGGAGGGTTGGTAAGATGTGTACTATTATATGTGAAAACGCTATACAAAATTCAGGTATTTCTGGTATAATAACCTCTGGCGCAGGTGCTGTACCCACACGTTTCCGTCCCGTGGGTGAACTGTTTATGCCAATAACGGTCTCGTCACTTGGGTCAAATCTAACGACTCCAGGTGTCGTACAATTAACCAGTGCAGGTACGATTAATGTTTATAGAGACTATGCTTTTAACGGATTTACTGTAGGTGCAGGTACACAAGGACCACTTGACGGATGGTACGGTTCTTATCCTGTATCATAAATATGCTCACGGTTCTTCGTAAATTCTTGCATATCGTTGTTGTATTTCTGCACCAATCC
>Ga0105242_10000842_pt1 | contig 23903 bp, 22 predicted proteins | sample KBSM24metaG_FD_81521 | JGI IMG/M metagenome (GOLD analysis project Ga0105242, IMG submission 81521) | Miscanthus rhizosphere microbial communities from Kellogg Biological Station, Michigan, USA - KBS M2-4 metaG | ecosystem: Host-associated > Plants > Roots > Rhizosphere > Soil | place...
GCTGACCGACGACGCGAACACGGTCGAGAATCTCGTCGACGCGCTCGAGCCCAGCATCATGCCGGTGGCCGGCAACGACACGGCGCGCGCGATCGAACTGGGCGTCAAGCTCGTGCAGCAGGCTGGCCTGCACGAAGGCGAGATCGTCCTGGTCGCCGATGCAGTCAGCGATGCGGCCGCGGCGGCTGCAGCCAAAGCCCTGGCTTCCGGCGTGCGCGTCTCGGTGCTCGGCATCGGCACGGGACAGGGCGCGCCGATCGCGACGGCTAATGGCGGCTTCCTCAAGGATTCGTCGGGCAATATCGCGATGCCGAAACTGGACTCGGCGGCGCTCGCCGCGGTCGCGACAGCGGGCGGCGGCAGTTACGCCGACTACAGCAGCGACGCGCGCGATCTGGACAGTGTGATCGACGACCTGCGCCCGCACGTTGCCGCGGACACGGCGGCGAGTGGCGCACAGACTGCGCGTTTCCTCGATCGCGGGCCGTGGCTGCTGTTGCTGCTGGTGCCGCTGGCCGCGCTCGGATTCCGGCGCGGCTGGCTGATGTTGTTGCCGTTCGCGCTGCTGATGCAGCCGCAGCACGCCAGTGCGATGAGCTGGGCCGATCTGTGGTCGCGGCCGGATCAGCAAGCACAGGCGGCACTCGACGCCGGTGACGCGAAGGAGGCGCAGGCGCTCGCGCGCGATCCTCAGCTGCGCGGTTCGGCGGCCTATCGAGCCGAGGACTACGCCGGCGCGGCACAGGATTTTGATCGCCCGGGTCGCGCCGATGCGCAGTACAACCTCGGCAATGCGCTGGCGAAGCAGAAGAAGTATGCCGAGGCGATTACCGCCTACGATCGCGCGCTCGAGCAGCAGCCGGAGATGGACGATGCGATCGCCAACCGCAAGGCCATCGAGGATTGGCTCAAACAGCAGAAGCAGGGCAAGAATGGCAAGAGCGGGAACCAAGGCGACAAGAACGACGAGCAGCGCCAGTCGAACGACGATGGCACCAGCGAGAAGTCGGACGACGAACAGCAGCAGCGTGCCGACCGCGAGAACGGTGAGCAGAAGGATGGCGATGATCGCAACGCGCAGAATCGCCAGGGCTCCGGCCAGCAGGACGGCAAGCAGCAGGATAGCCGGCAGGATGAGCAGAGCGCCGGCGAAAGCCAGGGGCAGAAAAACGCATCGTCGGCGAAATCCAACCAGGACAACGACAAGGCAAACAGCGGCAAGGCCGGTGCCCAGCCGGAATCGCAGGCGGCCGAGCAGCAGGCGCAGGAGCAATTCCAGCAAAGCATGGATCAGGCGTTGAAGAACGGTACGGAAAACAAGGAAAAGCGTCCTGTGCGTCTCGGCGCACGCGAGGACGGCGGTACGCACAACGAGAAGCAGCAGGCGGTCGAGCAGTGGTTGCAGCGCGTTCCGGACGATCCGGGCGGCCTGCTGCGGCGCAAGTTCCAGCTCGAAAACCAGCGCCGCCAGCAAGGCGGCGACAGTGGAGATTCGCCATGACCAGCGCAGCGTTGAAACGCTTCGCCGCAGCGTTCGGTTTTGTCGCATTGTGGATTTGTGGAACAGCGGTCGGCGCCGAAGCACGCGCCTGGCTCGATCGCAACAGCATGCACATGGGCGAAACGGTCACCTTGAATGTCGAGGTTTCCGGGGACAGCAGCGCCAGCCAGCCGGATTTCAGCGCCATGGCCGGGGACTTCGGCATGCTCGGCACGCAGAGCTCGTCATCGGTCAGCATCGTCAACGGCCAGACCAGCTCGAAGCTGCTCTGGGCCGTCGGTTTGCAGCCCAAGCACGCCGGCAACCTGACGATTCCAGCGTTCACGGTCGGCAGCGCAAATACGCAAGCGCTGAGCTTGACCGTCCTGCCCGCCGCAACCGGTGCTGTCGGCAAGGCCGGCGACGACCTGTTCGTCGAGGCCGAAGCGACACCGCGCTCGCCGTACGTACAGCAGGAAATCCGCCTGACGGTGAAACTGTACTATGCGCTGAGCCTGATCGACGGCAACCTCGACGATCCCAAGCTCGAAGGCCTGGTGGTGCGCAAGCTCGGCCAGGACAGCAATTACACGGCCGACCTCAACGGCCGCCGCTATCGCGTCGTCGAACGCCACTATGCCGCGAGCGCCGACAACAGCGGCACGCTCGACCTGCCGCCGATCGTATTCCGCGGGCGCGGACTCGATCCCGGCGACATGAACAGCTTCTTCAGCCGCGGTCGCAGCGTGTCGGCGCAGTCCGATCCGATTGCGCTCGACGTACGTGCGCGCCCGCCTGGATCCGGCAGCGACACCTGGCTGCCGGCACAATCGCTGACGCTCGATGTCGAAGGCGCCGAGGCGGACAAGACCGCGCGGGTCGGCGAGCCTCTGACGCTGACCGTGCGGCTCAAGGCGCAGGGACTTGCGTTCGAGCAGTTGCCGGAATTGAAACTGCCGAAGATCGACGGCGCCGATCTGTATCCGGACAAGGAAGCGACGCAGAACCGCGACGACGGCACCTGGATCTACGGCCAGCGCGAGCGCAAGTTCGCGATCGTTTCGTCGCGCCCCGGCCAGCTCGCGCTGCCGGCCGTGAGCATCGCCTGGTGGGACACCGCACACAATCGCGCCGAGGTCAGCACCGTGCCGGCGCAGACGATCGAAGTGCTGCCCGCGCTCGCAGGCTCGACGCCGGAGCCGGCAAGGCCTGTCGCGGCGCAGCCAGCCGAAGCAAAAGCTTCGACATCGGTGCCGCCGGTTGCGACGATCACGGCAACATCCGATGTCGAGGCCAATCGCTGGCGTCTGTTCGCCTATGCGGCATTCGCGTTGTGGCTGTCGACGGTCGCGGTCGCGCTGATCGGCGCGTGGCTGCTGCGGCGCCGCGCCGCGCGTGACACGACAGAGCCGAAGGCCGCGCAGCCCGGCGCCGGCAGTTACGAATTCCGCTCGGCCTGTGCGCGCGGTGATCTCAACTCGGCTGCGCGCGCGCTGCTGCGACGCGCCCAGCGCGACCGTCCGGCATTGCGCAATCTCGGCGAACTCGCACGCGAAGTCAGCGACGCGAACCAGTCTGCCGTGCTGGCCGAACTCGAGCGCGCCCTTTACGGCGGCACGGCGAGCGCCGATCCGGCGCTCGCGCGCCGGCTTGGCGACGCATTCAGCTCGGGCCCGGCGTTTGCTGCGCCGGTGCACGCGGCAGCAGGCGAGGTGCTGCCGGCGCTGTACCCGTTCGATCTAGGACAGGCGCGCACGAGCGAGCGTTGATCCGGCGCGGATGATCGCCGCCAACGTGCGTATGCCATAGGTAATACGCAACCAAACGCAGGTGCCGCGCATCCAAGGCACTGCAAGCCGAGCGCTTTCGACAACGGTTTCCGCGAGGAACGCCGACGGGGGAGGTTTGCCGGGACTTTCCAATCATGGAGAAAAGCATATGCGCGTGATTCTTGCAGCAGTCTTGACCCTGGCGTCGAGCGGCGCCAGCGCGGGCACCGTCTATTACGTTGATCTGGTCAACACGGCGACGAGCGACATCGTATCGCTCGAAGTCGCGTCCACCGGCAGCGATCGCTTCCATGCACTGCGCCGCGGCGCTGCACCACTGCAAGAGGGTGCAGCAGCTACGGTAGCGATCCGCAAAGGCAACGATGGTTGCCTGCGCGATCTGCGCGTCGCGTTCGCCAATGGTCGTGTCGTCACGTATCGCGGCTTCGACGTGTGCGCGCAGCGCAGCGGTGTCGCCAAGGGTGACGAACGCGGATAGCGCAGTCGCACACGCGTCGGTCAGCGCCAGCAGCATCGTATCGGCGGGAGGAAGCGAAAATTAGGAAGCTGCCACCGTGTGCCGGAGCAAGCGACGGCTTCGTGTAACATCGCCGGAGAACTCGAGACCGTAGCGATTTTCCGGAGCCGCCATGACGCTATCCCTGCCCGCGCGCGTATTGATCGGCTTCGTCGGCGGATCGGTCGCCGGCGCCGCCGTTTTCTGGTGGACGCAGCATGGCGGCGATGCCGGGATCGTCTCGGGCTTCGTCGAAACGTTCACGCTGCCGATCGGACAGTTGTTCCTGAAGTTCCTGAAAATGCTCGTGCTGCCGCTGATGTTCTGCGCGCTGGTCGTCGGCGTCACGGAGATCGGCGACATTGCCAGCCTCGGCCGCGTCGGCTGGCGCATGTTGGTGTACACACTGCTGCTGACCAGCATCGCGATTGCGGTCGGCCTGATCGTGATCCATCTCGTGCAACCGGGCGTCGGCTTCGATCCGGCGATCCGCGACGCCCTGCTCACGGCGAACACGCAGGCGGCGCGCGAAATCACCGCTGCCAAACCATCGCTGTCCGGCGTGCAGATCATTCTCGGCATCGTGCCGGACAACCCGTTCAAGGCTGCCGCGAACGGCGATTTCCTCGCCGTGATGTTTTTTGCCGTGATGCTCGGCATCGCCCTCGTCCTCAAGCGCACGCCGGCCGCCGAAGCGTTCAAGACCACCGTGCAGGGGCTGCTCGACCTGGTCATGAAGCTGATGGAGCTGATCATCCGCCTGACGCCGTACGCCGTGGCGGCTTTGATGTTCTCGCTGATTGCGCGATTCGGCACGGGCATTCTCGGTCAGCTGGGGCTCTATGCGTTCTGCGTGATCTTCGCCATCGCCATACACATGTTCGCCGTGCTGCCGCTGTGGGTGCGCTACGTCGGCGGCATGAACGCGTGGCAGTTCTTCAAGGGCAGCGAGGAAGCGATCATCACGGCGTTCTCGACGGCCTCGTCGACCGGCACCTTGCCGACGACGCTCAAGGTCGCCGAAGAGAACCTCAAGCTGCCGCCGCAGATCGCGCGCTTCGTGCTGACGATCGGCGCGAGTGCAAACCATCACGGCACGGCACTGTTCGAGGGCCTGACGACGCTGTTCCTCGCGCAATGCTTCGGCCTCGATCTGGGCTTCGGCCAGCAACTCGCAGTGCTTGGCCTGTGCATCGTCGGTTCGATCGGTACGGCCGGTGTGCCGGCCGGTTCGCTGCCGGTGATCGCCGTGATCCTCGGCTACCTGCATCTGCCGCCCGAAGGCATCGGCATCATCCTCGGTGTCGACCGTTTCCTCGACATGTGCCGCACGGCGCTCAACGTCACCGGCGATCTGGCCACGGCAGTCGTCGTGGCGAAACCCGAGCGCGACGCGGCGATCGCGGCGGCTGGGTGATCGTCAATTCTCGCGAGAGCATCTTTTGACGCGGATCAACGCGGATAAACGCGGATTTGGAGCGAAGGTGGTCACCAGTGACCGTAACTTGATCCGCGTTGTTGCTTCATCCTCGTTGACCCGCGCAATCCGCGTCTAGGCTCTTGCGCTCTCTTCTCGACGCTTCGAAGCACCATGACGGCTGCGCAGCGCGGCACTTCATTCCTTTGGGCTTTACTGGCCGTCACGAGAGCGCCGATCGGCGATTGGTACATGTATACAAGGCGCCGACAAAGCCGGGCGCAATCGCGCCCGGCCGGCCGAATCGGCTTACTTGGCGGTCTTGCCCGACGCTGCCCGAACAGTTAGTTCCGCGGTCATGCTCGGATGGAAGATGCAGTGGTAAGCGATCGCGCCGCTGCCATCCGCGGTCCATTGAAACGACTTGCCGGGCAGGATCGGACCGGAGTCGAATCGATTGTCGGAAGCCGTGACCGAATGCGGGACGGTGTCCGTATTGGTCCAGGTGATGCGCGTTCCGGCAGCGACGGTCGTCTTGGCCGGGACGAAGGATTCCTTTTGCATCTTGATCGCCATGTCGGTTGGCGCGCCGGCATGAATGAAGGCGCTGGCACATAGGCCAGCGCCGAATATTGCGCTACGCAATGCGCCATGCATGTCAGTGCTTATCGAGCGCGGCGAGCGTCTGCTTCGCATGATCCAGGTGCGCCTGGAATGCCGGCTTCACGTCGACGAGCATTTTCTTCAGCTCGGCATTCTGCGCATTGGGAATCAGCACGTCGCTGATCGCGCCGAGCACCTGCTGGTGATATGCGACCTCGTTCTCCAGGTACGCGCGATCGAAGGCAGCACCGCTGAGTCCGCGCAGTTTGGCCTGCTCGGTGTCGGCCTGGCTCTGCAGGCTCTTGCTCGTGTCGCTGGCCTCCGGTTTCACGCCCAGCTTCGTGACCAGCGCGGTTGCGTTGTTGTTGACCGCGGTGTGGTCCTTGATCATCAGGTTGGCGAACTCATCGACGCTCGCGGTCTTGGACTGCTTGATCGCGATCTGGCCGTTGGCGATGTCGATCGAGTTTGCGGTCACGACGATCTGGGCGATCTGTGCATCGGACACGGCGGGTTTCTGAGCGACGGCAACGCTGGCGGCGAGGCCGGCAACTACGGCGAAAGGCAACAAAAGGCGTTTTGTAATCATTGGAATGCTCCCGAAACGGATGGATGGGCGCGGTCCGGTTGGCCGCGTCGCCCTAATATACACCATAATTATGGCGTATATAGTTAATATGCGATAAATGTGCTAACGTCTGCCATCGGCAACGATCTGGACGGTATCGTGGCAACCAATCATTGGCTAAGACGGCTCCTTGCCGGATCGCGTGGGCGTATTGTTGCGGAGCTGCGCGGCGCTCCGGCGACGATCGGCGAACTCACCGGGCGCCTGGCACTGAGTGCGAACGCGGTGCGGTCGCACCTCGCCGCGCTCGAGCGCGACGGTATTGTCGTGCTGGAACAAAGGCAGCGGCAGGGCGTCGGCAAACCGGCACACGTCTATCGCCTGACCGCCGAAGCGCACGCGCTCACGCCGAAGGCGTACGACACGATGCTCGATGTCGTGCTCGACGCCGCGCGCGAGCGCGCCGGCGCGGATGGCTACGCGGAAATCCTCACGGTCGCTGCCGACCGGCTTGCCGGCAAGCCATCCGCCGAAGCGAGCTTCGGCCAGCGACTGGCCGACACGCAGGCGTTGCTCGCGACGATCGGCGCCAACGTCGAGGTCGAGCGTGCCGGCAACAAGGTGCGGCTGCGCGGCACCGATTGTCCGCTCGCCTCGATGGTGGTCGCGCATCCGGAGTTGTGCGGCGTCCTTGCCGGTGTCATCGCGAGGCGCCTCGGCGTCGCGGTCAACGATTGCTGCGATCGTGGCGCGACGTTGCCGCGCTGCTGCTTCGAGGCGCTCGTCGACGAAGTCGCCTGACGGCTTTGAGCGATCGCTAGCTCTTTGCCGCCGCCGCTGTCATGGGCCCGTCGATCCAGCGGCTGATCTTCCATGTGCTGTCCGCCTGACGACGCCAGACTTCGTAGCTGCGAAACGTGGCGACTTTGTCCGAGCCGGAATTCTGGCGCGTCGTCTGCGTCCACGTGTCGCGCACGACGGCGAGCGAGCCGTCGACGATGACTTCGTTGATCGTCAACTCGTAGGTCGTATTGACTGGGCCTGATGGTGCTTTAGCTCCAGCGGCTTCGCGCGCATAGCTGTCGTCCGGCCCGTCGGGACTCCAGCCGATCAGATCGGGTGCCCAGACATCGAGCGCGGCCTTGTGGTCACCGCGATTGGCCGCCTCGACCCAGTGTGCGAGCGCGATGCGGATCTGCTTTTCCGCGGCCGCGTTGTCCGCCGCGGCGTCGGCGCGCGCTGAACCCGCACCGACGAGAAGGATCAGGACAAGGCAAAGTCGAATCATCAGGCAGCTCCATTCATTGGCAGACGCGTCCATACGCGTCCGCGCAATTACAAACGTGCTTGCGCCCGGAATGCGAACACGTTGCGATCAGCCGTGCGATCGTCACGCCCGGACGAATTTGCGACCCGCGTTGCTGGAGTCGGCGGCCGTCCTCACGCCGGCCGCGCGCGCCGCAGTTCGCCAATCAGCTCGTCGAGAATCTTGTCCTGGGCGGCCAGATGCTCCTGGATCTGCATCGCCTCGTGCAGCACCGCTTCGGCATCGTTGTAGGTTTCGAGTGCGCGCTTGTCCGACGCCGCGCCATCGACCTTCTGGCCGACGATGATGATCGAAAGCAGCACGAGTTGCAGGAAGGTCTGCGCGATCCAGGCAATCAGCGTGGCCGTGCCGCCGCGAATCGCATCGGGCAGGCTGAACAGCGCCAGCAGGCCGAACAGATAGGCGCACCACATCGTGCCGACAGCGGCGGTGATCTTGACCGCGAGCCATGAATTGAAGCGCTGAAACGCGTTCGCGCTTGGCAGCATATCGCGGCGCTTGGACGGGCCGTGATGCTTGCGCTCGGCAATGTGCGGATGCGGCACGTGATGGAAGATGACGCGGCTGCCGCATTCGGGGCAGGTGTGGACGCCGGGGCTGACGGCGGCGCCACATTTGGGGCAAGACGACATGAATTCCTCCTGGCGGTTCGTTTTTCGCTGTCTTCCCCGACCTTTTCGACCCCGAGCGTGCACGTGCTTTCCCCGGCGCGATCTTACGCCATCGGCCTTTTGCTGCGTGCGCACTCGCGCCAGCCTCGGGCATACTTCGCGAGCCGATTGCGTACCTGCGTCGCAAGGCCGGAGTCGGCGGCGCAGACTCGAGACTTCGCGGAGAAAACCGGATGCTGGTCGTCGCCCTGCTTGCCGCGCTGGCCGCGCTCGCCCTCGCATTCCTGGTCGACCTGCTCGTCGCAGCGCGCCGGCGCCGGCAGTTGCTGCCGAACGCCGAGGCGATCGCGCTCGGCGCGGTGACTAATTTCTTCGATACGCTCGGCATCGGTTCATTCGCGCCGACCACGGCGTGGCTGAAACTGCGCAAGCTGATTCCGGACAGCTACCTGCCGGCGACATTGAACAGCGGCCACGCGTTGCCGACCATCGCGCAGGCGCTGATCTTCATCAACCTCGTGCGCGTCGATCCGGTCCTGCTGGCCTGCTGTATCGCCGCCGCTGTCGCCGGTGCGACGCTTGGCGCGCCGCTGGTCGTGCGCCTGCCGGTACGCGCCGTGCAGGGTGCCGTCGGCGTAGCGCTGCTGATCGCCGCCGGACTCTACGCGTTGGCGAACCTCGGCCTGCTGCCGGCCGGCGGCGATGCGCTGGCACTGCCGCAGGCGCTGTTCGCGGTCGCCGTCGCCGTGCACTTCGTGCTCGGCGCGCTGATGACGTTCGGCATCGGCTTGTATGCGCCGTCGTTGATCCTGCTGAGCCTGCTCGGGCTCAATCCGACGGCTGCATTCCCTATCATGATGGGCGCCTGCGCGTTCCTCATGCCGGTGTGCGGCATGCGCTTCGTGCGCAGCGAGCGCATCGACCTGCGCGTCGTGCTCGGCCTTGCGCTCGGCGGCATTCCGGCCGTCCTGCTGGCAGCCTATGTCGTCAAGTCGATGCCGCTGACGGTACTGCGCTGGGGTGTCGTGATCGTCGTGCTATATGCTGCGGCGCTGTTGCTGCGCGCGGCAGTGAAACCGGAAGACGCTCCGGCGGCAGCCGCTGAAAGTGTCTGACGGGCGCGACGCGTTCAACTGTGCGCCGTTTGCAACGCGTGGAACGATCGCGCAAGGCGGCCGTTTCAGCCGCTGCGCGTGAAGCGCAGCACATCGCGTCCTTCGCGGCGCGAAACGAAACCGGTGATCTTTCCAGCCGCGTCGCGCTCGAACACGCGGCGCAGGCGCGGCTGCCCCGGCGTGAACAGCACGTCGCGCACTTCGACACGCAACGCGGCGGGTTTGCCGTCGTTGGTCACGCTGACGAGGCCAGCGCCGTCGTCGCGCGTGATCTTGACCGCCAGCCCCGGGCCGGCACTGTACGCGCCGACATACTGATCGAGTTCCGCGGCCGGCAACTGACGCGCCGGCGGATCGTCCGAAGCGGCCAGCGTCTGGCTCGAGATCATCAGCCAGTGCCCCTGTTTCCTGCGCCACACCTCGATCGATCGGAAGCGCCCGTGGTAGGTCTGGCCATAGGCGTTGAACGTGCCGTTGTCGGTGAAGCTGGTCACCGCGACATCGCCTTCGATGTGAATCGTGAAATCGGTCTGCACCAGCGTGTTGTGCACACCCGCAGGCGGCGGCGTGGTGCCGGTGACGATATCGTGCTTTGTCGCGATCTCGCCGCCTTCGTTCATGAAGACGACGGCGTCATCGAGGTATTTTTCCAGGGTCTGCGCATCGCCGCTGGCCGAAGCGTCGGAAAATTCCTTCGACTGGTGCTCGATCACTGCCGCGTCGTCGTCGCGCGGCGGCTGCGCCAGCGAAACCGTCGTGGCGACGAGCAACAGGCAGGGCAGCAACGGGCGCATGGTGCAATTCCATCGGTAATCCGGAAGCGGATCGTTGCGCACACGTCGCGAAGACGGATGTGCCGGACGTAACGCACGCGCAGATGCAGTCGGCCCCGACCTCAAGTTGCTGCGAGCGCCGCAAGCTTCAGCACCGTGTTCCAATTGCGCGCCGTGCCGGCAACGCGCAGCTTGCGCTCGATCAGCGCATTGGTCAGTTTCGAATTGCCCTGGCCTTCGGGATAGATCAGGTACGCCTCGCGCCCGGCGACGTGGATTGTCTCCGGACCTTCGTAGCCATCGCGCAGTGCCTTGATGGCGGCGGCATCCGGCGCGCCCTTGAGCGCCATCAGAATCAGGCGCGCCGGATCGTGCTTTGCCGCATCGGGAAATGGATTGCGCGCGATGATCGCGTCCCACTCATCGGCCGCGCGCAGCATGAACGCGATGGTGAAACCGAAGCGACGCTGCGCTTCGATCTCGAGTTTCTTCTCCAGCGCCGCTGCGGAAGCCTTCGCGTTCAGAGCAAATACCGCGTTGCCGCTTTGCAGGAGCGTGCGCGGATTGGCGCAGCGCAGATCGGTGAGCATCGCGCGCAGGTCGGCCATCGCCAGGTTGCGGCCACCGACATTGACGGCGCGGAGCAAGGCGATGCAGCTGCTGCGGTCAGTGGATATGGCCAAGGCGTACGCCCGCTATTGGCCCGCGGCGGGTCCAAAAAAAGCCTACACCATTCTACCGTCATTCCAGACGCTGCCCGCGGGCCCGCAGATTTTCGCCGGCGGGCTGGTCGGAAGCTCGATCACGATGTCGAGCGATCGTCGCGAAGAATTCCCGCGCCACGGCCGGCACGGCGGACGTCTTACAACTGGCCCGGGACGTTCCTGCCGGGAAACAGCCTGATCATGTCCTGCAACCGCACGACGCTGAGCCTTTCGTCCGATCCGAAGCTCACGCCGCTCGCGCTTCACGGTGGCTCGATGCGCACGCATGGGCTGTCCATCGGAAGCCCGGTGATCGATGCCGGAAGCGCTGGTGGTGTGACGAGCGATGAGCGCGGCAGCGGGTATCCGCGCACAGTCGGATCCGCTGCAGACATCGGTGCATTCGAGCGCCAGGCCGGCGACGACGAGCTGTTCCATTCGGGGTACGAAGGACACGCAGCGGCTCGAGCGCCGCCAAAGCTTGATGCGCGCTTCGCCGGCTACAACGCCGCGTCGATCAGTTTCGCCAGTTGCGCCTTCGACGCCATGCCGACGTGCGTGGCATGCACCGCGCCGTGCTTGAACAGCAACAGCGTCGGCGCCGCGCGCACGCGCCAGGCCATCGCCGTCTTCTGGTTCTTGTCCATCTCGACCTTGACGATCTTCGCGCGCCCGGCGTAGTCGGCCGCGAGCTGGTCGAGCATCGGCGCCATCGCCTTGCACGGCCCGCACCATTCGCCCCAGAAATCGACGAGTACCGGCGTTTCGGATTGCATCACGTGCGTGCCGAAATCAGCGTCGGTGGCGGAAGTGATCAGGGCGTTCATGGCGCGACTCCTTCATTTCCCAGCTGCAAGTATCGGCCTGTCGCCGTCGACTTGCACGCGGCACGGCACAAGACGTGCGGGCTGCGGTCGCAATGCGTCGATGTGCCGTTGTTCAGACCGGACAACGGGCAAAGTGCTCCGCGAGCCAGAGGATGAGTTGCGTAGGATACGGTGAGCGTGAGCGAACCGCATTCTACGGCCTGTCACCGTTCTCCGGTCCAATCCCGGCCGACGTTGCCGAAGGCGGGATCGTCGGCGCCATCCTGCGCGTTGACCGAAAAATGTCAGTGCACTCGCGACGATCAAGGCGGCGCAGCGCGGGAACGATGTGTGCGAACCCATGACGACGGTCCCATCCGGATGACCGCGGAGGGTGTCCCCAGAAGCAAGCCTAACCGCCCCCATCCCTTTTCCCTTCGCGCTGCTGCGCCAGCGCCGTTTCGAATTCGGCGCGCGCAGCGCGGACAAAATCGCGATAGCCCTGCGGATCGATGAACGCGTTCGTGCGGGGATCGGCTTTCATGCGTGCGATCTTGCCCTGTAGCGACCAGGCGCTGCCGTGTTCGGCGAGAAAAACATCGCACGGAAGTGACGCGAGTGTTGCGAACGTCCGCGCGAAATCCTCGGCAATCGTTGGATAGGCGGAATCGTTCACCAGTGGCGTATCGGCTGGCAGCGTCACCTGGCAGGCGAAGACGACGTCGAGCGAGCGCCTGCCATCGCGCACCCTCGTCGTCCATGTCGTGCAACCCGGTGTGTGGCCGGCGGTCAGGTGTGCCGTGAGCGTCGTTTCGCCGAGCCGCACGGTATCGCCGTCGTGCAGCGTTCGATCGACCTTGATCGATTCGAACAACTTGCGCTCGCCACGATAGAACGTGCCGCGTCCCTCGTTTTCGAGCGGCACGACTTCCTGCGCCATGACCTCGAACTTCGCTCCGCTGTCCTGCTTGAGCCGCGCGAGCCCGCCGGCATGATCGGGATGCGCATGGCCGTTGAGGATGATCTTGACATCAGCGAGTCTGAAACCGAGCGCGGCGATGTTCTGTTCGATCTGCGGCGCCGTTTCGGCAAAGCCGCCGTCGATCAGGATCAAGCCGCGCGACGTCGCGACGAGGTACGAGGTCACGTCGGACGCGCCGACGTAATACACGCTCCCGGCGATCCGGAACGGTGCGACCGGTTGATTCTTCGCTTCGGATTCGGCGCTCAACGCGCAAGCGTCGGCCGTCAGCAACAGCAGCAGGCACGCGGCGTATCGGCTCATGCTCGGTTTCGGCCTTCGAAACAGTTAACACTGCTGATCATACCGCTCGAAAAAAACGGGACGGAGCTAATTATTGCGCCTTAATTATCCACGTCCCTTTCTGCATTTTCTTCACGCCCCTTTGATATGACGTCCTGCGAGCATTCCGGGATTCGGGGCACATCAAAGCGGTTCGCGAAAATCAGATACACGTTCTGATGCGCGCCGAGGTAGAAGAAACAGGGCTTCATTTTCCGCCGCGCTTTTCGCCCAAGATTCAAACGCGCGTATGTGAAGCGCGTCGAGCGTCAGGCTATTGTCAGCGGTCTCGGTGTATTGTTCGCGCGCCCTCGGTGGGGAAATCGAAAGGCACCAGTTTCCAATCGCGCAGATCCTGCACGAGCGGAAGGGTGCGCGCGTATGTTTCTCTTCGCTGGCCCGGTCACTCGAGCGGGCTTCCGTGTTTTTCGCGACATCAACCTGGAGTTCTGTTGAATGAAGCTTACTACCGTGAGTCTTGTTTGCGTTGCAGCTTTGATGGGCCTCGGCACTGACTGCGCCAGTGCATCGAATGCAAGCGCCGAAGCGCTCCACACGTGGCATGAGTCTCTGAAGAATTCACCACCGAGCACAGAAGGATGCTTCCACGCGGACTACCCTAGCGTCGCTTGGGTGGAGGAAGCCTGCGAACCGGCAACCAACTATCGCTCCAATCCGCATTTTTCCGGCGTCGATACCGTCGGCAACGGCTACGATTACTCTGCGACGACGTCTGCCCTGACGGCATCGGCGACCGGCAGCTTCCCGAGTGAATCGGGCGTGACGTCTGCCAGCAACGGCGGCTACACGCTCCAGCTCAACACGAACATCGGCAACTCGTCACCGGCATGCGCGAGCTATGGCTATTCGAGCTGCCAGACCTGGCAGCAGTTCATCTACTCGTCGAACTATCCGGGCAATGCCGGCACGGGAATCAGCGGATCGCAGGCTTTCATCCAGAACTGGATGTTCATACCGAAAGGCAAGCGGTGTCCGTCCGGCTGGAGCTCATACAAGACGAGCTCGTATAGCGGCTGTTACAAGAACAGCCTGGGCGTGTCGGCCCCTGCCGTTGCTCTGATGAATTTGTCGAGCGCGCAGCTTTCCGGTGTCGCGGCGTCGAACGGGCTCGACGTCGTCACCTATTCGTACCAGGGAACGGCTCACGCGGTCAGCCAGAACGCCAATACCCTCGCCATCGGCTACACCTGGAATAATTCGGAGTTCAACGTCGTCGGCAACGGCGGCGGCTCTGCTGCCACATTCAACGCCGGATCGTCGCTGACCGTGAAAGTCGCAGTCAACGATGGAACCAGCAACGTGCCGACGTGCACCGGCCCGACCAATGGTGGCACCACCGGAGAGACCAACAACTTGAACCTCCAACCGTGCACCGCCGTGGGCGGGTCGTCGCCATTCATTGAGTTCACGGAATCGAACTGATCCGATTTGAGCAAGGGGACGTGGCAAATCAGCCGAGCGTAATTGGAATTATCTGTTGAAACAGATAATTCCTCCGTCCCCCTTTCTCGACACTACTTCACGTGTATGGGCTCGAAGCGGTTAGGCAGGCTGCCGCACGAGGCGTATCGGGTCGGACACGGTCACCGCCCCGACGGGGCGGTGTCAGCTCCACTTTTCGTCCCATTTTCCGCCGAGATTCAGACAGCGTAAGGGTGGCATCGCGCTTGACGACTTCGCGATCACCCGTTCTGAACGTAAGGTTGATGTAAGTAGATCCAATGTAGGATTCAGCGATTTGGTCCAGGACGACGCAGAATGAATCGGAAAATCTCCCAGCGCTGGTGCGCGCTGCATGCCTCGAACAAGCTTCTTGCTGCGATTGCAGCAGCATTGGGAATCCAGGGGTTGGCCGCCGCCGCGGTCACGAGCTGCGCAGATGACGGCGGCTTCGACACGCTGCGTCATGCCGTAACGGTCGCCAACGACGGCGACACGATCGACCTAAGCGCACTGGCTTGCAGCAAGATCACGCTCGGATCGGCCATTTCCACGGGCCTGTACAATCTGACTCTTGCCGGGCCGGGTGCCGGCCGCCTGACCATCGACGGCAATCAGGCCGATCGCGTCCTTGTCCACACCCCGGCTGGCCCCGGAACCCTCACGATCAGCGACTTGACGATCGCCAACGGAAAGTTTTCTGCCGCGAAAGCCTACGGCGGATGCATCTACTCGAAGGGCAGCGTCGTTTTGAGCAACGCCGTCGTCACATCCTGCACGGTGGTCGGCCAGACGCTCGCCGCCGGCGGAGGCATCGTGGCAGTCGATGCCCTCAAGGTCTACTCGAGCACCATCTCCGGCAATGTGGCGGAAGCGCAGGCAGGCGTCAGCGGGATGACCTCTGTGATTGCGGGCGGCGCTTTCGTCGCCTCCACGGTAAGTGGGGGCATGTACCTCTACGGCAGTCTGATATCGGGAAACACCGCGGAGAGTGCCGTCGGCAGGGCGTATGGCGGCGGTGTCGGCGCCTACCATCTGGTCGCAAAATATTCGACGTTCACGGGAAATCACGCGATCGCCGCAGGCACCGGCGACGACCTCGGCATCGGCGGCGGGTTGGACACGACAAACGACTCCGAACTCTTGAACTGCACACTCGACAACAATGTTGCGGATGGCGGCGGAGGAATGAACATTCAAGGTGTGGCAGGCTATACGGCGGCCATCATCCAAACGACGATTTCGTCGAACACGGCCAACATCGGTGCCGGCGGAATACTCGTGAATGGCAGCCTGCAATTGTTGAACAGTACGATCGCCTTCAACGTGTCCAACGGGCCGTCGCAAGGCGGAGGGTTGTTGATCGGCACGACCATGTCTGCAACCAGCACGATCATCGCGGACAACTCGCCAACCGACGTCGATTCCGGTGGTCCGCCCGTCACGATCGGCGGCGATCATGATCTGATCAAGATCGCCGGCCCCAATGTGACCGTTCCGTCCCTGACGATAACTCTCGATCCCGATCTCGGACCCCTGGCTTTCAACGGGGGCTACGTCAGGACGCATGCGTTGAACGCAGGCAGCATTGCGATCGATGCCGGGTCCAACGACGGGAATCTGGCGAACGACCAGCGCGGGCCTCCGTACAAGCGTGTCGCGGGGTCGAGCGCCGATATCGGCGCATACGAGTTCGATGCCGATCATATTTTCGGCAATGGCTTCAACTTCGGGTCGATTTATCCGTAGCGCTGAAAAGAGGACGTCCCCTTTATTTCTCTCCTAATGTCTCCTGTTTCTTGCCGCAAGACTCGATCAGTCTCGCCAAGCACGGCCAAGACGCTGTTGTTGGAATGCAGGTCAACTGCTGCGTAACTGACATGGCTGCCTCCTGTGATCTTGAAACCTCGGAAATTTCAAGATACCGCCACGCGCGGGAGGCGGCGACATGAGTCGTCAGGTTGATTTTTCAGCGTCGAGAAAATGCACTGATCCCTTTCCGCGAACCAGCCCTGAAACAGTGCTCTGCTCCGTACTCATCAGTCGAGGAGGCGAAAGCCAGGGCGAACCTGAAGCTGCTACGCGAGAGATTACTTCCTGGACACGCAGCGGCCGCCCAGCGAAATAGTCAAGGTCATTTTCAGTGCTGAAGAATGAACCTGCGCCCTTTTTCGATCATCCCAAGAAATAGAAAGCGATGCTGGCCCCGAGTCCGACCACCCACAACGTCGAGCGCAGGGCCGCCAGATCCGCGAGGTAGGCGCCGATGTAGCCGATGCGCGTCGCGACGAACAGCAGCGCCAGGTTGTCGACGCTCGTTTGCGACGCCTGCAATTGCTGGGCGATCAGCACGCCGGCAATGAAGATCGGCAGCGCCTCGAAGCTGTTCTGTTGCGCGGCGTTGGCGCGCGCCTGCCAGCCTTGCAGTTTCCCGAGCCACTGGCGCGGATTGTTGTTGTCAAAGCCGCCCTCGCGGCGCGCTTTGCCGAAACCCGTCGACTTCGCCACGCCGGCGCAGAGTACCGGCAGGAGGCACGAGAGCAAAATGCAGCCGTCGGCTATGGTCATGTATCAGCTCCCCCGGTGTGGCGGGTAGCGTACACCGAAACAACAATGTTCCTGACACCATTATTCTTGGTCTGGGCACTTCGATGTTGCCGAGCGCGCTGTGTCTGGACCCGCGACTGGAACGCATAACAACGGGCGTTCCATCCTGTTTTACGTTCGCGCAAGTGCGCCATTCTCTATCGCCTTGTTCGCTTCCGGCCCGGACGGACATGGATGCTGTTGCGAATGGGTAGAATGGGCCGACCTGCGCGCGCCGGCCATTCTTGTTTTTCAGGGTCCACGGACATGCGGTTTGCAATCGGCATCGTCATCGCCGTTTTCTTGTCCTCGGCTGTCGTTTCGGCCGCGGACAATGGTTCCGACCCGCTGGCAGCGGTCGGACTCGACACGACGCCACCGGTTGCGAAAAGCAAGCCGGTCACCGAATCGCTGTGGGGCGTTACGGTTACTGACCCGTACCGCTACATGGAAGCACTCGATCCAGACACAATCAGCTGGATGAAGAAGCAAGGCGACTACACCCGCGCGGTGTTCGCCGCAATCAAACCGCGAGCCGCGCTGGAACAACGGATCGCGCAGTTCACCGGCAGCTTCGGAATAGCGCGGGGGTATGTTGCCTGTGGCGGCAAGTCGTTTTATCAGGAGCGGGAACCCGGATCGGACAACTTCGACCTGATCGAAAAGGATGCGTCTGGCACCCACAAACTGGTTGACGTCGCGGCGCTGCGATCGGCACAGGGCGGGCAGTCCGTCGCGATCAACTACTTCCTGGTATCACCTGATGGCAGCAAAGTCGCCTTGGGGATTTCCTCGGGCGGTTCGGAAGACGCGTCGCTTTCGGTGATCGATGCAGCGACCCGAGCCACGATAGCCGGACCGATTGATCGCGCCGAATACGCCGCCAGTGCCTGGAGCGACGATGGCGCGACCTTGTATTTCGTTCGCATGAAGCGGCTGGCACCCGGCGACGCCGAGATCGAAAAGTACAAGGATTTGACGCTCTACAGCTGGAATCTCCACGACGAGCCGATTGCGGTCCTCGGCTCCACGGTAAATCACGGTCCCAAATTCTTGCCGACCGACGTTCCGGGACTGCAAGTTTCTCCGGGCGGAACCGTGGCCGCAGCAACACGCGCCGACGGCGTGGAGCGCGAACTGGTCACGTGGCTGGTTTCGGTGGGCGAAATCGGCAATCCCCAGGTCGTCTGGAAGCCGTTCACCGTGCGCTCGGACGAGGTGACAAGTCTCGACATGCGCGGCGATGAGCTTTTCCTGCTGTCTCACAAGAATGCACCGACCTTCAAGATTCTCGTCTTGAAGGCAGGACAAGCGCTTTCTTCCGCGAAAACGCTGCTGGCCGCGCAGCACAACCGCGTGATCGATTCGATTCATGCGGCATCCGACGCACTCTACGTGGTCGCGCAGCAGGGGGCGTATTCGCAGTTGCTGCGCATTCCTGCCGGCAGTGCCAAGACGGAGGAGATCACCCTGCCTTTCAAAGGCCACATCAGCAACGCGGTTTCCGACCCGCGAGTGCCCGGCGTGTCGCTCAGCCTGGAGAGCTGGGTCGTTGCACCGTCACAGTTCACCTATGACCCGGTCACGGGAAAATTCAGCGATCTGGCGTTGACCGCAAAGCCGGCGCTCGATCCGGCGCAATTCGTCGTGCGGGATCTCGAAGCGAAATCCCATGACGGCGTCAGGGTGCCACTTTCGCTGGTTCAGTCGAAAGGCGCCGTGGGGCCACAGATCACCTACCTGTATTCCTACGGGTTTTATGGCAGCTCGCGACTGGCCAGCTTCAATCTTCGAACCGTCGGCTTTCTCAAGGAAGGGGGCACCTACGCTACGTGCCACGTGCGTGGCGGCGGCGAGCTTGGTGAATCCTGGCGGCTGGCCGGAAGGGGCGCCAACAAACCCAACACGTGGCGCGATCTGATTGCCTGCGGGGAAGACTTGATCGCCCGCGGCGTCACCAGCAAGGACAAGCTCTTCATCCAGGGAGCCTCGGGCGGCGGGATTACCGTGGGCATGGCGATGACAGAGCGTCCCGATCTGTTCGCCGGGGTCATTGACGGCGTCCCCGCGGCGAACACGCTGCGCGCCGAGTTCGCCCCGAACGGACCACCGAACATCCCGGAATTCGGTACGGTGACTTCGAAGACCGGTTTCAAGAACCTGTATGCGATGGATACGCTCCAGCACGTCAAAATCGGCACTCGCTATCCGGCAGTGCTGATCACTGTTGGCCTCAATGACGCGCGTGTTGCGCCATGGGAGCCGGCAAAGCTGACAGCACAGCTGCAGGCATCCGGAACACCCAATCCGGTGCTTCTGCGCGTCGATACGGATGCCGGCCACGGCGTCGTCGGTTCGGGCAAATCGCAAACCGATCAGGAAAACGCAGACATTTACAGTTTCATCTTCTGGCGGGCAGGTTTGGCCGATTGGCGGCCCCGGGCGGCCGCACGATAGAACCATCGCCTGCCTTTTATCTCCCCGTTTCACATCTCCAGGCGCAGCAGTTCGCGCTCGATGGCGAAGACATGCGGATCGTCCGCGCCAAGCTGACGCAAGGCATCGGCCAGGTGCAGCAGGTAGTCGCGATTGGCGCCGCTGGGACCGTGCGATCTGGAGATGTGCAGCGCAATTTCGCGCTCGCTGGCGGCGCCGAGGAATGCCGCGTTTGCCGGCGTGGCGATGTAAACCAGTCCGTTCGCATGCCGGCCATCGTCCAGGGTGAGTTCCGCCGCAAGGCGCAGGTAGCCGTTCTTCTCACGCACGTCGAGCGAAGCGAACGTTTCTGGACTGACCAGGTAGGCCACGCCGACGCAGGTAGCATCCGGTTCGGCGATCAAGGTGACGACGCGACCGGGCGCCCTCGACGTTCCACGATGGTCGTGCGAGCCTTGCCAGAAGCGTCGCGCCCAGCCGCGAATGCTGGCGGGTCGGCGCTCGATGTAGGGAAAGTCGGCCTTGTAGATCAGCGAGCCGTAGCCGAACAACCACACCTGCGAGTGGTCGTCGAAGTGCTTCATGCGGCGGTTGATCGCGATGGTGTCGGCGCGCTCGGCAGATGCGTTCATGGGAGGAGAGCGGAAACGGCGATAGAAGTAGCGAAAAAGGGCAGGGAGGTAGCTACGTCTCGGTTATCTGCGCTGAATTGTCTACGTCCCCTTTATCAATTCTTTCGCGCACCAATGGCCGGGATTCCAGGGCAATCAGCACCAGCGCCATCAGCGGAACGAAGGCCGCCGCCGAACCCAGATGCATGATCACGAACATCGCGCCTGCCCTGACGAGCAGCGCCCAAAACTGCATGTCGAACCGTTGCTTCAACTGATCGTTGGCCATGCCTGCGTAGCCGGCGCGCCAGGCGTTCCAGAAATTGCCGATGACGATGGCGACGAAAGTCAACCAAAGGCCCGGTGTCTTATCAAACTGCTTTCCAACGACATCCAGCTGCAGAACGCCAAGATGGGAGTTCAAGAGCAGCCAATAGGGAATCCCGCATATCCCGAAAACGATTCCCATCAACATCAACCACAGCATTGCCACCGCCACGAGCGGCAGATTCCGGCGGCCGGTCGAAGCGGTGAGTCCGCTGAAAAGTACGACGCCGATCAGTGCCGCGAGCGAGCTTGCGCCGTCGAACCAGTAGTTGAACGACGTCAGCGCCAACGACCAGCCAAAGAAACCGACTCCGACGACGGGAATCAGATTGCGCCCCGCAATCAGCCAGGCATCCGGCAGCTGCGCCCAGATCCGAAGGTAGTCGGTGGACTTCAAAGCTTCCCTGGAAGCAGACGCTACTTTGCTCGCCGCGTTCTCTGTCATGGGGAAAGTGTACTGCAAGCCCAGTTGCGAGTAGGGTTGAACGAGGTGAAACCGATCGCAACGATTGTGGCAAAGGCTGTTGGGTATCGCGAGGAAGAACGGAAGTCAAAGTGGTTTACCTGATTTGAAAGGCACCCTGACCCCAAATTGCTGCTTCCTTCCCCTGCAGGCCATTTCGGATATTCTTGATGGAACCGTTCAGGGGAGATTTCCGATGATTCGTTCGTTTTCGCGCACCGCTGCGATGTGGCTACGTGCAGTAGTCACCTTCGTGTTCGTCGTCGCACTCGTTGCGGCGCGTTCCGCGCAGGCGGGCAGCGTGACCGACTGCGGCGACACGCCCGCCGCAACCACGACGCTGCGCGGCGTCATGGCGAGCGCCGCCGACAACGACGTGATCGACGTCTCGCAGTGCTCGGCGATTGTCCTCCTGGGCGAGATTTCGACAGCGCTGAATCTCACTATCCAGGGTCCGCTGGACGGCTCGACGACGATCGACGCCAGCACGAACGGCCGCGCCCTTGTCGACACCGGCGCGCTGAGCATATTGACGCTCGACCATGTCCTGATCGAGCACGGTCGCGCGCCAGGCCTGGATCCGGTCGGCGGCTGTGTCCTGGCGACGTACGAAATCCATCTGCAGAACTCCACGCTGAGCGACTGCGCCGCGACAACGAACGATGGTACCGCGCGCGGCGGCGCCGTGAATGCCGCCATCGTGAACCTCACCTCGAGCGTCGTCGAAGGCAGCACCGCCTCGTCCGCCAACAAGGATGCGCAGGGCGGTGGCGTCTATGCGGGATCGTTCTTTTGCACCAACAGCCTCGTGCGCGACAACGCCGCGGTTGCCGGGGACTTCCTCATCGGACACGCGTACGGCGGTGGCGTCTATTCACCTGGCAGCATGTCGGTAACGGGATGCACGTTTGCAGGCAACCAGGCGAGCGATAGCGGCGGTGGCATCTGGGGCTCCAGCGTTTTCATGATCAACAGCACCGTGTCGGGAAACTCGGCGACCTACAACGTCGGCGGCATCGCGGCGACTTCGGCAACGATCTCCAACAGCACGATTGCGTTCAACCAGGGCGGCACGTGCGGCGGGCTGTTCGCGGGTTCGGCCGGTTACATCAACTCGACGATTCTCGCGAACAACTCCGCGCAGACGCCGAGCGCCTGTCATGACGTCAATGCACCCTTCGGCAGCGGTACGAGCAACATCGTCGGCGTTGCCGACGCCGGCGTCACCCTGCCGGGCGACACGCATGTCGGTGATCCGCAACTGACCCCGCTCGCCTATCATGGCGGTTTGACGCCGACGCACGCGTTGTCGACGACCAGTTACGCCGTCGATCACGGCAACAATGCGAACATGGCCGACACGGACCAGCGTGGCAGCGGCTACGCCCGCGTCGTCAACGGCATCGCCGACGTCGGTGCGTATGAGCGCCAACTCGTCGACGACGAGATCTTCTACAGCGGGATGGAGTAGGGCGGTGGCTGAAAAAAGGGTGCTGTGGGGACGAAAAGGCGACCTAACGAAAGTGTAGTCTGACCCCAGTTTTCGAAGCTACAGCGATCCAACTACGAGCCAGCACGAAACGCTCAATGGTGGGCGTTCGCGTTCGAGGATGCCGTTGCCGGAAGATGGATGGTACTGGTGCCATAGGGTCGCGCATCAAGACGTCCGTCCAGGATGTAGTTGCGCATCATTGCGAAGTAGCCTTCAGGATTTCGTGTGTCGACGCGCTCGCCGTCCGCCGTTGTTTCGTATTCATAGATGCCGTGTTCGGTGTGCGGAAACACCGCGGTCGTGATCGGCTTGCCCTTGCCCTGGAGCTCGAGCAGACGCCGTCCGGTTTCCGCACTCGGCGCATCATGGTCGTCGGCGGCCAATATCCACAATTGCGGCGTGTTGAGACTGCGCAGCACGGGCATGGGGTCGTAATTCGGCGACACGCCAGCCAGCAGCACGGGACCTTGTTCGCGAAGTTTGGCCTCAGGTGTTTGGAGAAGATAGAACGCGATGTCGCCGTGCACGTATTTGAACCACGGTTCCTTGCCGAACTTCGCCTGCACGGCGGCGAGTTGCTCGTATCCGCTGCGGAAATTGCTGACGATAATGGCCGACACGGCGTCTGCGATGTGCATCGCCTTGGCGATCACCTCAGGCCCATACCCGCGGCTGGTCAGGTCGAACGCGATGGCTTGGCGATCCTCGTCCAACGGCGACACTGCCAAGCCGAACCCGACAATCACAAAGTCGACCGGTGCAATCGTCGCGGCCAGCGGGGCAACCCAGCCGCCCTCGCTGCCGCCCTGATATCCGATGCGGCCGGCACGGGTGCCCGCGAGGCGCTTGGCTTCGTTCAGCGCCGCGATCGCGTCTTCGGCCAGCAGGCGAAAGTCTTGCGTATAACTTCCGCCCGATTTTCCCGTGCCGCGCTTGTCGTACACGAACGCGCCGATCCCTTCGGCGGGAAACTGCCGTTGCAGAGAATAGGAATCCACCGCGGAAGAGTGTTCCGAGCCGTGCACCAGGACCACGATCGGCACGCGCGTGGCGTCAGTTGGCATCAGCAGGCGGCCAGCGAGTCGTACTCCAGTTCCTTGAAAGACGGTGTTCGTCACCTCGAGCGGGATTTGCTTGCCTGATACGCCGGCGAAGTTGACCGTGTCTGTCTCACAGTCGAACGAAACACGCTTGCCGTCCGGGCGTCCCGTCCAGCCCGGCGTGCTGGTCCACGCGCTCATGGCGTCACGAGTGAGCAAGCCCGTGGTACCGTCTCCCTTGCGCCAGCGCAGATGATCGTCATCGCTCGCGCCGACATCCAGCTTGCTGCCGTCGCCTAGCAGGTAGATGCCTACAGGACAATCGCCGGAGCGACCTGGCGATGCAATGGCGAAGTTCGTCGACGCTGTCAGCATCAAAAATGCAAGCGCCACCGGCGTCCTATGCATGATGGTGGCGAACAGCGACATGAAACGCATCGGAATACCTGTGAGAGAAATTATGTAAACTGTTACATAATATGAAGCAACGATCA
>Ga0105242_10000848_pt1 | contig 23710 bp, 30 predicted proteins | sample KBSM24metaG_FD_81521 | JGI IMG/M metagenome (GOLD analysis project Ga0105242, IMG submission 81521) | Miscanthus rhizosphere microbial communities from Kellogg Biological Station, Michigan, USA - KBS M2-4 metaG | ecosystem: Host-associated > Plants > Roots > Rhizosphere > Soil | place...
AAGACCGTGCCCACCCAGAGACGGACCCGCCACGTACGGACACCGGTGACGTCCACCCTGATCGTCACGCCGCGCATCGCTGACGCGACCGGATACTTGTAGCGCAGCGTGGCCATCACGTCTCCGGGTCGTAATAGGGCATGGCGCGCATCCGACTCCGTAACTTCTCGCGGCGCGCGAGCGTGAGGAGCGGCGACGTGCCCATCAGCGGCGTGATGACGTAATCGACATAGAGCGAGTGAGCCTCCTGCCAGTTCGTGAAGGGGCTCAGGCCGTCGTGTTCGTACAGCTCGTCGTAGATGACGTACCGCCCCGACGCTAAACGCGGTAGATCCTGTCGATCGGAGAGTCGCTTCCCGTCAGCGCGCGTCGCGAGTGCGTCGTTCATCGCCGATGTTCCACGGTGGCCTTGCCGCCCTCGGTGGCCACGACGTCGAGATCGGTGCGGCCAAAGACGGTCACGTTCACGTTCGAGGACGCGGCCGCGAACTGCTGATCGATCACGCGCTCGTGCGCCGCGATCCGCACCTTCTGGGATTCGATGTACGCCTGCAGGTCGACGGGATCCACGCGCCATTGATTCCCAAAGCGCACCCCGATCAGCTCCCCGCGTCGGATGAGGCGTCGCACCGTCTCCTGACTGCACTTCATCAGGAAGGCCACCTCGTGCACCTCCAGGAGGCGCGGCAGGTGTGGGTGTAAATCCATCGGTCTCGCGATTGTGGGGCCTCTCTCGGTAGTGTACGCGCCCCGTCGACGCTACTTGACACGACTCCGTGCTACTCGGCGCACCAGAGGCGTGTTTTCCCCCTCGGTACGGGCGGACACTTGCAGTTACCGGCGCGGTCCTCCTGGTCGCGCCTCTCGTCCCCGACAACCTTGACAGAAGGGATCCCGCCACCATGCGGAGGGCGTCTCGCACGATCGACTCCCTCTCCCGCCTCGCTACGTACGTGTCCACACGTGTCATGACGTGTACGTACGCAGCCCCGAAGGAATGCCAGAACAACCCGATTGTGATCGGGTCGAAACCAGGGCGCGCATGATTCCTTACACCGACAAGGAGTCAGGCCTTCGAGACTATCGACCCAACGTCGCCAACCATGAGCTGACGTCGTGGCCACGCTGGCCCTGGCTCGTGCTCCTCGCGTTCTTCCTTGGCCTCGCGATTGGATCGCACCGCTGATGGCAACCATCTGCCGCCTCCGCGAATCGATCGACTGGGAGAACGAGCGCCCGCAGCCAGGCGATATGTTCTGGGTCACGTTCGCTGGCGATGGGAAGTGCTCGACGCACGAACCCCCATGCGAGCGACACCTGCACGTCGTGCTCCCCAATGATCACTGGTGGGACATCGACGGCCGCGCGTCAAACTGCACGCTGAAGGACGACAAGGCGCATCGCTGCTGGGTCCGTCACGGGGAACCACCCACCATCACCGTCGACAAGAACGGACTGACGTGTAGCGCAGGGGCAGGATCAATTCAAGCCGACGACTACCACGGCTTTCTTCAGAACGGATCGCTGACCTGATGGCGATGGCCCCGCCTCGTCTCTGCTCACATCCGAAGTGCGGCCGCATCTGTAAGAAGCCCGAGGCCGAAGCCTGGCGCACCCTCGAGCGTCCGCTCGTCACGCGCATCCGCGGCCGCGAGCTCCAACGTCGACGCGCGCGTCTCTTCGCATCGCAGCCGTGGTGTGTCGTGTGCCTGAAGGAGGGACGACACACCAAGCCCACCATCCGCGATCACATCGTGCCGCTCGCGGAAGGTGGGACCGAAGACGAGTCGAACGAACAAGCGCTCTGTCTCGATTGCTCCGACCTCAAGACCGTGACCGAGTCACAGCGTGGTGTGCAGCGATCGGTGATGACACCGACGTTCCGACGCAGCTCACTCCCTCGCGATCAAGCAGGGCAGTTCAAGGTGAGGCGTCGATCGTGATCGGAAACCTGTTGACATCCGCGTCGACCGCGCGACCGGACGGGTGGGGGGGCCTCGCAAGTCCCTGTGGATTGGGGGCCGGGAAACCGCGCCGGGGTTTCCTTCGCGCGTTGGCAGCAAATGAATTTCGCATTTTGGGAGCAGTTTCCATGATCACCACCCGCCGGCGCCGGCCGAAGTTGCGGATGGCGAAGGCCGTCCTTCGACCGAGCGCGCGCTGATGCCGGGGACCTCGAGCTCCGGCGGCCGCAATAAGAAATCCCACCGCGAACACGCGCTCGCCGGCACGGGCCGGAAGGATCGCGGCACCGTGACGACGGCGACGTCGGCCGACGCGCCGGATCCGCCGGTCGGTCGCCCGCCGATCCCGATCGGCCTGAACGGGCCCGCGCTCGAGGAGTGGCGCCGCATGGTCCTCCGCCTCGAGGCGGCGAAGACGTTGTCGAAAGTCGACGACGCCGCGCTCTACCAGTACTGCCAGCTGTTCGCGGAGACGGAAGCGATCGTCGTAACGCATCGGACGAACGTCGCCCTCGTGGCCAAGCTGCAGAAGGCGATCGGCAAACTGCGGGACGGTGAGCAGATCGTCCGCGCGATCGAGTTGATCGTGCAGCTGAAGAAGCTCGAAGTGAAGACGACGGCGCAACTCCGGCAGGGGCACATGGCCGTCCGCCAGTACCTGGTGGAGCTCGGCATGACGCCGGCGGCCCGGTCGCGCGTGAAGGTCGCCGACGCGCCGGCCCCAGACGATCCCTTTGCGGAGTTCGATGAGCCTGCTGCCCAAGCCCATTAAGAAGGCCGCGGCCAGCGTCGTGCTCGCCGTGGGCACGGTGCTCGGCCTGATCCATCCGGTCGATGCCTACGCGCGCCGCGTGGCCGCCGGCCGGATCCCGGCGGGGAAGTATCACCGCCTCGCGTGCGAGCGGCATCTCCGCGATCGGGCGCGCGAAGCGACCGCGGCCTTTCCGTACCGGTTCGTCCCGGCGAAGGCCGATCGGTTCTTCCGGTTCGCCGCGAAGCTCAAACACTACAAGGGCGAGTGGGCGGGATCGTTCATCGTCCTGCAGCCGTGGCAGCAGTTCCGGCTCGGCTCCCTCTTCGGCTGGGTCCACGTCGACACCGGTCTCCGGCGGTTCCGGACCGCCTACAACGAGATCCCCCGGAAGAACGGCAAGACCCTCGAGGCGGCGATCGTCGGGCTCTACGTCACGTTCTACGACGGCGAGCCGGGCGCCGAGGGGTACTGCCTGGCGACGAAGCGCGGCCAGGCGATGTTCGTCTTCAACGACATGAAGAAGCTCGTGCGGTCGAGCGGGCTGAAGACCCGCATCGTCGTTCGAGCGAAGAACCTCCACCGCGTCGACACGTCCTCGAAGCTCGAGCCGCTCGGGAAAGATCCGGAAGACGGGCTGAACCCGAACCTGATCATCGTCGACGAGTTCCACAAGATTAAGCATCGCGACACGATCGACGTGATGGAGACGGCGACCGGCGCCCGCCGGCAGCCGGTCAATTACCAGATCACGACGGCGGGCAATGACCCCGTCTCGCCCTGCGGCGACCAACATTTCTACGCCTGCCAGATTCTCGACCAGGTCCTCGTCGACGAGACGTTCTTCGCGTTCATCGCCCACGCCGATCCCGAGGACGACTGGACGCTCGACGCGACCGCGCGGAAGGCGAATCCGAACTACGGCGTCTCGGTGAAGCCGGACGACCTGGCGGCGCTGGTCGCGAAGGCGCTGGCGATGCCGGGCGCGGCCGCGGCGTACCAACAGAAGCGCCTGAACCTCTGGGTCAACACCGACGCGCCCTGGCTGTCGATCGAGGGGTGGAAGCAGGGGCAGAGCGCCTGGACGATCGAGGAGCTCCGCGGTCAGCCGTGTGTCGCCGCCGTCGACCTCTCGAGCAAGATCGACCTGGCCGCGCTCGCATTCCTCTTCCCCCCGACGGCGACGCGGAGCTCGTGGCGGTACCTGGTGCGGTGCTTCACGCCGGCGGACACGCTCTTGGCCCGGTCGCGTCGGGACAGGGCGCCGTATCTGCAGTGGGCGAAGGAGTTGATCCCGGGCACGCCCTGGCCGGTCCTGACGACGAACCCAGGCAACCGGATCGACCAGGATGTCATCCGCGCCGCCGTGAAGGACGCGAAGGTCCTCTTCGGGGTCGACATCCAGCTCGTCGGGTTCGACCCCTGGAACGCCGGGACGATCGAGAACGACCTCGAGACGGACGGCTTCCCGGTCCTCGAGATCCCCCAAACGATCAAGCACATGACGCTCCCCTCGAAGGACTTCGAGGCAGAGGTCCTCGACGGGCTCGTCGACGCCGGCGGGAACCCGCTCCTGGCGGTGCAGGCGTCGAACGTCGTCGTCTATCGTGACGGGCCCGACAACATCAAACCCGTGAAGAAGCGGAGCAGCGGCCGCATCGACGGCATCGTCGCGATGATCATGGCGCGCAAGCTCGCGGCGCTAGACGTCGGGCCGCCCGAGGATCCGGAGCTCCTCGTCGCATGAAGCGCACGGGGCCGGGCCGGCCGCGCGTGGACGACGACGATACCTCGGTGGAAGTCGGCGTGACGCTGCCGTCGAAACAATACGACGCGTACTCCCGACGGGCGCAGCGGCTCACCCGCACCGAGGGCCGGGACGTCACCGTCCCCGAGATCATCCGGCGCGAGCTCACCCGGCGCGCGGAATAATATCGGGACACCGCAATGGACGAACGAGCCTCCACGCGCCGACTGTGGGTGCTGGAGTACGTGAACGGCCACCAGTTCATTGGCCGTTTTGATGGGCATTGGACGCGGACGCGCGATCTCGACGCGGCCGCGCTCTTTTCGTCCAAGGGCGAGGCGGACAACGCCCGGCAGGCGCTTCTCCAAGAGGCCACGGATCGCATCAGCGCGACGGGCCTGCGCGCGATCGACATGTGGTGGGACTTCGCGGGCGGCCTCGTCGTCATTTCGGAAGTGGAGCAGATCACGCGCCTCGTCGGCCCCGAATAAACATCGACAAATACAGTCCGTGCGTCCGGCCATTCCACACTGCTACGTGTGGCTTCCTCTCACTGATGCTGTCCTGGCTTTGTTTCTGGCGGCCGCCGTGCCTGCTCCGGCGGGTCATTGTGAACTTCAAGCACACGGACTCCGAAGCGATCGAGGGGATCGTCTGGCAACAGCGCGGGCCGTGGTTCATTCTGCGCGACTGTTCAGCGCTGAAGGCCGGCCTGCCGCCCGAGAAGTTGCCCGGCGACGTCCACATTCCGCGCGCCAACATCGCGCACCTGCAGGTGGCCCCGTGATCGTCCGAACCTTCGAGGGTCTGCAGGCGCTCACGAACCCGCCGCCGCGCTGGTCCGGCTCGTCTGGGGGCTCACTAGATCTCTACGACTACCGGCACACCTACGCCGAGATTTACCGCACGCAGCCGAACGTTCGGATCTGCGTCGACTTTCTCGCCCGCAACATCGCGCACGTCGGTCTCCAGGTCTTTCGCCGTGTCTCGGACACCGACCGCGTGCGCCTCGTCGATCACGATCTGGCCCGGTGGCTGGGGAAGCCGAACCCCGCGACGCGACGGTACCGGCTCATCGAAAGCCTGGTCAGCGACCTCGGGATCTACTTCAACGCGTACTGGCTGAAGGTGCGGCACCGTGGCGCGGACGGCCGGCCCGCGATCGGCCTCGTGCGCCTGCCGCCCGAACAGATGGAGGTCAAGGGCGACCTCCTCCCGTCGCATTTTGAACGGACGGTGAACGGTCGCGTCCAGCGCTTCGAGCTCTCGGAGATCGTGTACTTCAACGGGTACAACCCGCTCAACCCGTTGATGGGCCTGTCGCCGCTCGAGACGCTGCGCCGGATCCTCGCGGAAGAAGAAGCCGCCGGAGACCATCGCGAGTCGTTCTGGCGCAACGCGGGCCGCCAAGACGGCCTCATTGAGCAAGCGCTCGACGCGCCCGCGGGCAAGTGGAACACCCAGCAAAAGAAGGACTGGCGCGAACAGTGGCAATCGCGGTTCGCCGGCAGGGCGGGCGCCGGCCAGGTGGCCGTCCTCGAGCCCGGGTGGACCTTCAAGACGAGCTCCTTCAGCGCAAAGGACTCCGAGTACACCGTGGGCGGGAAACTCCGGCGCGAAGTCTGCGCGGCCGAGTATCAGATCCCGCAACCGTTCGTCGGCATCCTCGACCACGCGACGTTCAGCAACATCAAAGAACAGCACAAGAACCTGTACCAGGACTGCCTCGGGCCCTGGTTCGAGCACATCGACCAAGAGATCGAAGGGCAGCTCCTGATCGACTGCGAGGACCAGGTCGATGTGTACACCGAGTTCAACATCGGCGCGAAGCTCGCCGGCAGCTTCGAAGAGCAGTCGAATTCGCTGTCGGTGGCCGTTGGCAAGCCGTACATGAAGGTCAACGAGGCGCGCGCGAAGGTGAACCTGCCGCGCGACGAGGATCCGGCGTCCGATGAGATCGCCCCCCAACAGGGCGGCCCGTCCGACGCGACCGCGCATCCCGGGGACAAACCGGCGCCGATGTTCACCCGGCCGGACGACCCGACGGATCCCGACGCCGCCTCGATCGCGCCGGTCGTGCACGCCGCCCGGCTCCGTCAGCAGGCCCGACTCAGCAAGCTCCCGATCGCCGAGCGGGCGACCACGTTCTACGAGCAGCTCGATCGGTGGCACCGCGAGCTCGCAGCCGACCTGACGCGCGCCGGCCTCGACCCCGAGCGGGCCGCGCTCGTGGCGCAGCGGGCGAACACGGCGACATTGACTCAGCTCCTCGGCCAGGAGGCGGCATGAAAGGTCGCTACGACCACGTCCTGAGCTTCGCGCTCGAGCACCCCTGGAACCTCGAGCGGCCGATGCTGCGCGTCGTCGCCGGGATCCTGGCGCGGCGGATGGCCGGGCAGGACGCCGACGACGCCGCGATCGCGGCGGCGCTGGTCGATCGCAAGAACCTCCCGCAGCCCCGCGCGGGCAGCGTCGCGATCATTCCCGTGTACGGCGTCATTGCCCCGCGGATGAACTTATTCAGCGAGTTCTCAGGGGGGACGACGTTTGAAAGCCTGAGTCGATCGCTTGGCAAGGCGATGGCCAGCGCTGACGTCAAAACGATCCTGCTCGACATCGACTCGCCGGGGGGATCCGTCGCCGGCAACGCGGAATTCGCGGCCGAAGTGATGAAGGCGCGTGTGACGAAGCCGGTCATCGCGCAGATCCAATATCTCGGGGCGTCTGCCGCGTATCAGGTCGCGGCCGCCGCCACGGAGATCGTCGCCGCGCCGTCCGCGCGCATTGGCTCGATCGGGACGTACTGCATCCTCGAGGACCTCTCGGGCATGCTCGAGCAGCTCGGCGTGAAAGAAACCTTTGTCTTCGCCGGCGAGGGCAAGGACGACAACAACGTCGCCGCCGCGCCGAGCGCGGCCCAGATTGCGCGCACGCAGAAAGCGGTCGATCTCGCGTACGGCCAGTTCGTCACGAGCGTCGTGAATGGCCGCGGCAAGGGCATGACGCCCGAGCGCGTCCGCAACAAGTGGAAGGCCTTCGTCTACGGATCGGCCGAGGCGCTGTCGATCGGGATGATCGATTCCGTCGCGACACTGAACGAGACCCTGGCCCGCGTGCTGTCGGCGTCCGCCAATCCGGCGGACCAGCGCGCGGCGCGCCTGTTGGCGTCGGCCGACGACGACACGTGTCCGACCTGCCACGGCTCGGGCCTGAGGGACGAACGCTTCATGTCCGACCCGCAAGGCCAAGAACCCTGCCCGGCCTGTAACGGGACCGGAAAGAAGACGACGACCCCGACCGACGACACGGCTGCAGGAGCCTCACGGCCACCAGCCCAGGATCGCCCGTCGGACCTCACCTGGCAGAACGCCGCCGAGGCGGCGCTCCTTGAACTCGATTTGTAGAAAGCGACCCGAACATGGACAGGATTCCGCTCTATCTCGCCGCGCTGATCGTCGCCATTGCCAGCACCCCGCTCAACATCTTCGACGTGCACGCCCGGAACGTCGGGATCGGGAAATCCGAACCGTGGCGCACGAAGCTCTCGACGTGCCTGACGGCGCCGACGCGGGCGCTCGCCAGCATCGCCGCATTTCTGCGACACAGCGTCTGGGGTGAGCATCGACAGCTTGTCACCGCGTCGGTGATTCTCCTCGTGCTGCTGCTGATGCCGCACACGTCGCAGGCGCACGGCCTGGTGATGGTCGGCATGGCGGGCACACTGAATCTCGCGCAGCTCGAGACCGATGTGAAGGCGAAGCAGACCGCGGCGAAGGACCTGCTCGAGGCCACCATGCGCGCGTGCGCCGATCACGTCGTCGCGAAGGCCACCGACACCACCCCCGAGATCAAGGGCCGGCTGATGACCGCCGACGAGAAAGCCGCCATCCAGGCCATCCTCGACGAGGGCAAGGCCCTCAAAGCGAAGATCGACGGCCTCCAGGGCGACGCCAACTTCCAGGCCGAGATCGCGCGCCTCACCGCCGGGATGCAGGCGGCCGCGCACGAGGGCAACCGTGCCCGCGAACGGCGCTCGATCGGGCAACAGTTCATCGCGGATCCGGCGTACCGCGCGTGGGTCAAGGGCGGCCAGCACAAGCGCTCGGGCTCGTTGTCGCCCGGCGTCGAGATCATGGGCGCGACCTTGACCGAAGACGCGGCCTCCGGCGGGGACCTGATCATCCCCGACACGCGGCCGGGCGTCATCCCGCTGCTCTTCAAGCGCCTCGTCGTGGCGGATCTCATCGCGCCCGGCACGACCGACGGCAACCTGATCCAGTTCATGAAGGAAACGACCTTCACGAACGCGGCCGACGCGGTCGCCGAGGGCGGCCTCAAGCCCGAGTCGACGTTGATCTTCGATGCGGCGACCGCGGCCGTCCGCAAGATCGCGCACTGGATCCCGGTCACCGAAGAGATGCTCGAGGACTTCAGCCAGACCGCCTCGATCATCGACGCTCGGCTGAAGCTGGGCCTCGACCTCAAGGAAGAGGACGAGCTCCTGAACGGCTCCGGCGTGGCGCCGCACATCCTCGGCCTCATGACGCTGCCCGGGCTCACCGCGGCGCAGGCGCGCGGGGCGGACAGCAATATGGACGCGATCTTCAAGCAGATGACCACGATCGCGACCACCGTGTTCGTGCTGGTGGACGGCGTCGTGATCAACCCCGCGAACTGGCAGGCGATCCAGCTCCTGAAGAACGCGGCCGGCAACTACATGGGCAGCGGCCCGTGGGCGGCCGCGCAGACACCGATCCTGTGGGGCGTGCCCGCGGCCGTCACGCCGTCGATCGTCGCCAACACCGCGCTCGTCGGCGCGTTCCGATCCTGTGCGCAGATCTTCCGCAAGGGCGGGGACCGCGTCGAGAGCTCGAACAGCCACGCGAGCTTCTTCGTGAACAACCTCGTCGCGATCCGGGCCGAACGTCGACTCGCGATGGCGGCGTACCGCGAAGCGGCCTTCGGGAAGGTCACCGGGCTCAACTAGAACCCGTCGTTTCCTTAACGTTCGTGGGGGAAAAACTCGGTCGCGTGTTTTTCCCCCTTCCTTTTCGCTCGGTTCTGTGGATCACGAAGGAGACAGCCGATGGGTCAGCCTCGCTACGACGCGGCTCGGAATCAATACGTCTACGGCGCCGGGCCTGACGACGACACCGCGCAACTGATCGACGGCGCGATCACGCACATCGACGGGGTGCACGCGCTCACGAAGGCGAGCGCCGGCGCCTACACCCTGGCGGTGCCGACCGCGGCCGAGGAAGGGATGCGCCTCGTCATCGTCAGCCGGACCGCCTTCGCCCACGTCGTGACCGTCGCGGGCGGGCTCGGGGGCAACGCGGCCGACGACGTCCTGACCTTCGGCAACAAGGTCGGCAACAACATCACGCTGCTCGCCGACAACGGCTTCTGGGTGCCGGACGGCACGGCGTACGGCGTCGTCATCAGCTAGTCGGGACCAGGCGCGTGGACGATGCCCCGATCGTCCGGATCGTGGGGCAGCGCGAAGAGCACCTCGGGGATTGCACGATCGCCGCCTTCGCGATGTGTGTCGGCGTGTCGTACTCGGAAGCGCTGGTCGCGATCGCGCACGTCAGCCCGCGCGTGTTGCGGGAGGGCGCGACGTGGGCCGAGCTCAAGCGCGCGGCCCGGGTGTTCGGCGTCAGGTTCGTCGAGAAGACCGGGTGTGATCTGGACGACCTGGAAGAGAGCGGCGGGATGCTCGGCGTGCAGTTCTCGAACGGGGAGGAGCACGCCGTCTATTTCAAACGCGGGCTGATTTTCGACGGGCGATCACAAGCGGTGTGGGATGCCGACGTCTATCTCGCCGTGAACAAGGTCAAGGTCCTGACGATGCTCGTCCGGACCCGGTAAAGGAGTCGCCGATGGGAATCGTCACCACACACACGGAAGGCCGCGTCGTCACGCACAGCGAGGACGGCCAGCTGCCGGTCGAGGTCGTGCAGTTGCCGTCGCGCGATGGGGCGATCCAGGCGGCGTCAGAGAGCGCGTCAACGAACGCGCCGACATCGGCACAACCCGCGAGCCCTGAACACGTTCCTCCTGCCAAACAGCCGGCCACACCTGCGGTCAAGGCCGCCGTGAAGCAGCAGCGCGCCCGAACGAAGAAGGCCACGAAGAAGGGCTGATGTTTCATCGCCACGATCCCGGGGACTGTCCGATCTGCGGCACCGCGCATTGCGCGTGTGGCGGCGGACCGATCGAAATCGCGCAGCTCCCGGCACGAGACGCCGCGGCGCGGGCGCTGCAGGGTGCACCGCTGGGAACGTCAGCTGCCCCGGTTGACGAGGTGCAGGCTGCGAGCCCCGCGCCGCTCGTGTGTGACGTCGTGCAGGCGGGCTTGTCGCCCGGGTCCTTCACGTCTGGCACGTATCGCGGCCAGAAGAGACGCTGATGGGGGTGACCTGGAACGGCCCTCGCTCGAGCGCGGCACCGCCGCACGCGGTGGCGGTCCTCGTGACGCCGGCGATCGCGATCGTCACGTCGTCGATCGCCGCAGCCACGGTGCTGACCACGCTCGCGCCGCACCACTTGGTTTCGGGCGACACGGCCGCGGTTGCGGACCATGTCGGGTCGACGCCGGCGGTCGACGGCTCCTACGTGGTGACGGTCATCGACTCGTTGCATGTCTCCATTCCGCTCGCGGTGACGGTCGCCGGCGCCGGGGGCACGCTGACCCTCACGACCGCGGTCGAACCCCTGACGCTCACTGAGGGCAAGCAGCTGGCCGGCCTCGACTGGGTTGACGGCGATCCGCGCGATGCCTTGATGCGCCGCTTCCTCACGATGGCGCGGAGCCAGGTGCAGCAAGACACCGGGGTCGTGCCGCGGCTCCGGACCTACGACGTCTTCTTCGATGCGCTGCCCCTCGGCCGCGTGCCGATCGTGTTGCCTTGGCGCCCGGTGCCGTCCATCGTGTCGATCAGCTCGATCGATGCGAGCGACGTCGTGCAGACGCTTGGCGTCGACCAGTACACGCTGGACCCGTCGAGCGAGCAGCCGACGCCGGCGCGTGTGGCGCTCTCGAGTCTCGGCGCCTGGCCGACGGACCTGCGATCGTTTCAGCCGTATGTGCTGCGGATCGTCGCCGGGTATCCGTCGGTCGCGCTGATTCCGCCCTGGTTCACGTTCGCGATGGGGCTTTTGGCGGCGCACTACGCGACCGTCGGCCGCGACCTGACGACGGCGGGGAGCGTCTCGACGACCCCGTACGGCTATGACGAGGCGATTGCGCCGTACCGGCTGGTGACCGTCGCATGATCGCCCCGAAGACGTCCATCTCCGAACGTCCACACCGCGCGACGTTCCAGAATCCTGGACCGGCGGTTCCGGATGGTGATGGCGGAAGCGCTCAAAGCTGGACGGACCTCGTCCCCCCGTCGCTGTCTGTCCGCATCTCGCCGGCGACGGCGGTGGACTTGGAGCGCGTCGCCGCTGGCACGGTGCTGTCGACCAACACCTACATCGTCAAAGGGCCGTATCACCCGCAGGTGACCACGCAGACCCGCATGCTCTATGACGGGCGGATGTTCAGTGTGACGGGCGGCGGGAGTCCGGACGAGCGCAAGGTCGAGATGGAGCTCGTCGCCGTGGAGATCGTGTCGTGAGCGCTTCCGTGACGTGGACCGGGCTCGAGGAACTTCAGGCGGCCCTCCGGGCGCTGCCGGCGGCGCTCGCCGGCGACGGGGCGGACATCATCGAGAACCGCGCCGAAGTCGCGAAGGCCTCGATCATCCAGGGCTATCCGCTGGAAGAGGGCGACCTCCGGAACAAGGTCGAGGTCGAGCACACGCGGAGCGAGTTCGGGGCGCGGTCGGTCGTGCGGAGTACCTCGACGCATGCCGAGGAATTCGAATACGGGACCGAAGCGCGGCACTACACCACCAAGCGCGGCGTCCGCCACCTGACCGGCAAGATGCCACCCGGGCACGTGTTCGTGCCGGCCGTGGTCCGGGAACGGCACCGGATGTATGACGAATTGAAAGATCTATTGGTGAGCCACGGGCTCACGGTGTCCGGCGATGCGTAGCACCGCCATCACGAGCGCGCTGATCAACACGCTCCGGGCCGATGCCGAGCTCACCGCGCTGGCGCCGGACGGCGTGTTCAACAACGTGGCGGGCGCGTCAATGGCCGCGACCGGCGGCACGGCGAAGCGGTTCGTGATCGTGTCATTCATCGTCGGGACGAACGCTCGGGTCTTTCGGCGACGCGCGTATACGGACGCGCTCTACCTGGTCGAGGCCCGGATGCTCTCGACTGCCGGCGGCGATGTGAATGCCGCGGCTGCGCGGATCGACGAGCTCCTGGATCCCCAGCCGCCCGACCCGCCGGCCACGCTGACGATCCCGGGCTTCGCGTTGATGGCGCTGTATCAGGACGAGCCGACGGAGAGTACGGAATTCGACGACGCCGACCGATCGATCCAATGGCACCGCGGCGGCGGGCGGTATCACGTGTGGGCCGCGCCGGCGGCGTAAATCAGTAGGGAGTTCACCATGTCAGTGACCGCAAAAATCAGTCTCTCCGTCACCGGCCAACAGACCGGCACCGCGGATCTCGGCACGCCGGTCGCCCCGTTTGCCGCCAACCTGGTCGTCAACCTGGCCGCCGGCGTGGGCGTCAGCCAGGCCGACAAGGTCTTCTCCGACACGCGAACGCTCATCGCGAGCGCGACGGAAGATCTCGACCTCGCCGGCGTGCTGCTCGATGCCTTCGGCGCGGCGATCACCTTCGCGAAGGTCAAAGCCATCATCATCATGGCCGCCGTCGGCAACACCAACGACATCAATGTCTCGCGGCCGGCGGGCGCGACCGGTGTGCCGTTGTTCCTCGCCATCTCGGACGGATTCAAGCTGCCGCCCGGGTTCGCGTTCGCGTGGTTCGGCGCCGGCCCAGGCGTCGCGGTCACCCCGGCGAGCGGCGACCTCCTCACGATCACCAACGGCGCGGCCGGCACGCCGGTCACCTACACCGTCGTCATCATCGGCACGAGCGCGTAAACCAAGCGCGGGCGGCGCGTCGGAGCCGGACACGCAGCGGACAGAAGGACAACGACTATGGCAGCAGAAGATCGACTCCACGGCAGCGGCGGCGAGGTGCAGATGGATCCGCTCGGCGGCTCCGCGCTCGTGACCGTCGCCTCGCTCAACGCCTGGGACCTGGACATGGCGAAGGACCAGGCCAAGGTGACGTGTTTCCGGGATACGAACCAGGTGTACGTCGAAGGCCTCCCGGACATCAAAGGCTCGTACAAGGGCGTCTATGACCCGGCCGACGGGCTGGTGATCTTCGACGTGATCTTCGGCACCGTGAAGCCGACGCTGCGGTTGCTGCCGTCGTACCTCACGCCGCTCGTGGGGTTCGGGGGCAAGGCCAACATCAGCGGGAAGATCTCGGTCGACGCGAACGGCGCGATCACGATCGGCGGCGGGATCACCGCGGCTGGCCCGTGGACGTTGCCGTCGGCGGCGTAGTCACGAGAAGGGGCCGGCCATGCTGAGTGGCATTGTCGGCCTCATCAAATGGGGCACGCCACCGGCCTGGTACACCTGCGCGCAGATTGAGGGCTATACCGTCACGCGCAACAAAGCCGGGACGGTGTGGTCGCTCACCGCCACGGTCGTCTTGTCGGACGCGTTCAAGATGGCCCAGACGCCGCTGACCTTCGTCGCGAAACATGCGAAAGGGGAGTGGCGCTTTCCGATCGTCTCGCACGAGCTGCGGCGGGACACCTCGCAACTGACCGCGCGGCTCGGGCCGCCCAAGCAGGAGAAGACGTAAATGCCGCGGTGCCGTGTCGTCGTTCCTGAAACCGTGCGGCTGCCGTTGTCGGACGGGGATTTTCTCGATGTCTGGAAAGAACTGAACGCTGGGCAGTATCTCGATTTCATCGTGGCGATGACGGATCGGCGGCCCTTTGCGAAGGTCCAGGCGTATGTGCTCGCGTGGTCGTTCGTGGGCGTCGACGGGACGCCGGTACCGTGGGACCCCGACACGGACGCCGCGACGCGCCTTGGCACCTTGCGGTCGCTCGACAAAGGCACGATGCGCGAAATGATCGCCGCGCTCGACCGGCACGAGGCGGCGGAAGAGGCGGCCCTCGCGGAAAAAAAAAGGACCCCGCCCGTCGCGCCCGCATCGACCGGGACATCCACATCGCCCGACGCTGCGGCTGGACCCTTGAGTACGTCCGCGCTCTAAGCCGGGAAGACGACGACGCGGTCAGGGCGATCTTGATCGCGGAACAGCCAAAGGACTAGATGGCCATCTCGGGCGCATTCGCGGCGGACTTCACCAGTTTCAACGCGGCCGTCGACGGCGCCGTGGTCAAGCTCGCCTCGATGGAGAGCGGCAGCGAGAAGGTGGCCGGACGGCTGTCGCGCATGACTGAGAGCTTCTCGGGGCGGAAGATCATCCAAGAAGCCAAACTCATGGCGGAGGTGTTCGAGCGCGCCGGCAATGGGGCGGGGCTGACGGCGGCGGAACTGCAACGCATGGGTGCGGTCGGCGCGGAGGCGATGGCCAAGCTCCAGGCCACTGGGGCGCCGGTTCCCCCAGGCATCGCCAGGATCGCGGCCGAAGCGCGAACGACAGGCGGCGAACTCGAGCACATGCGCGGCATCGCGGCCTCGCTGGCGGGCGCGTTCGGCGTCTCGTTTTCGCTCGGCGCGGTCGTGGGCTTCGGGAAAGAACTCCTCGCCACGGCCGGTCATCTCGTCAAAGTCTCCAACCAGACCGGTATTTTCATCAGCGACGTGCAGCGTCTGGAATATGTGGCGGGGCAAACCGGCGGTTCCCTCGACACCCTCACCGGCGCCATCGGGAAGATGCAGCTGAACCTAAATGACCCGAAGGCACAACAAGCGTTCCGCGATCTGAATATCAACTTTGCGGAACTCAGCGCAAAGAACCCGTATCAGCAGTTTGAAATGATCGCCACGGCGGTGGGCACGATCGAGAGCCCCGTGAGGCAAGCCGAGGCCGCCGTCGCAATTTTCGGGCGGACGGGGCTCGAGATTCTCCCGCAGTTGAAAGCGAAATTCAAAGAACTGGCATCCGAGGCGACGACCTCCGGGGATGCGCAAGTGCGGGCCGTGAATGCGGCGGGGGACGCGCTCGACCGCCAATGGACGCGGATGAAGAACCAGGCCCTCGGGGGCGCCGGCGGCTTCGCGCAGTTGGTCGAGAAGATGGGACTCGCCGATGCGCTGATGGCCACGCTCAATCCGTCCCGTTATGCGGCCGAGATGGGGAAGATCCAGGTCGAGGTCGATGCGGCGGCAGCGGCGGAAGCGGACCTCGCGGCGGTCCAGGGTGGAGTGGCCGTCGACGCGCAGGACACGTACCGCGCGCATCTCGACGAAGTCCGCGGCGCCGTCGACGCGCTCTCGGTCAGTGACAAAGCGATGATCAAGGACGCCCTCGCGTTGGGCGAGAGCACCACCGAGATCGCCGGCGGGATGAACCTGGCCGCGGGCGCGGTGGAAGTCTACGCCACGGCGTTACAGAAAGCCGAGGCAGCGACCAAACAAGCCGCGGAGAAAGAGAAGACGCTCGTCGGCCAGCAACTCCTCGAACTCACAAAGATCAAAGAGGACGCCCGCGTCCTTGAGGCGGCGCAGACCGGGACCGCCGACGAGCGGGCGATCGTCGCCATCAAGGCACGGTACGCCAAGCAGATCGCCGCGTTGGAAGAGAGCGGCAAAATCACCGCGGCGATCCGGCAGGAGTTGGCGAGAAACGAGCTGAAGGAGATCGACGACGTCGGCGCGCTGATGCAACAGAAGAATCAGAACTCCATCAGCGCGATGCGCGCCCGGGCTGACCACGAGCGCCAGGCGTACATGGACATGGCGAACTCGGGGGACTTTTACCGGGACGAACTCGACAAGCAGCTTGCGCTCGTGAAGTCACTGGAAGCCGCGGCCCGCGGGATGGGCGCGGCGACCGTCAAGGCGTACGCCGAGATGGCGGAGGCGGCCGAGAGTGCCTTCGACCGGACCAACCGCGCGCGCATGTCCTCAGAGAATACGACGAGCGCCTACAGCAATCAGAAGGAGATGGATAAAGCGACGAAGGGCATGACGACTTTCGACCGAACCAACTACGAACGGCAGCACGGCGAGCGAGGCAAAGCGACCGGCGACAACGACTCGTGGATCTCGACGTTCGAGACCGCCGCCGACGTGTGGGCGGCGCACGGACTGACCGGCCCGGTGCGCGACGCCCTCCTGAAAGCGATCGCAGAGCGCGAGTCGAAGCAAACCGTCGCCGCCACCATCGACGGCCGCAGCGCCGAGACCACGGTCGTCAATGTCGACATGAAGGTGAGCGGCGTCCTCGACCCTCGAACGATTCAGGAATTGTCGGCGGGCGTCAGCGCCTACGTCATGCGCAGTCTCAAGGTCTCTCGCCAAATGGGCACGGCATGACGCCATGCCGCTGACCTGGACGCAGCAGTCCACCCCCACCACCTACAACAACGTCTGGCGCGATCTGTGTTACGCGCCGGGGTTCGGTCTGTTCGTGGCGGTCGGATCGCAGAACAGCGGGTCGGACGCGCACCGCGTGATGACGTCGCCGGACGGCGTGACGTGGACGATGCGCGCCGCGGCGTCGGCGACGTCCTGGCGCGCCGTGGCGTGGGCGCCGACCTTGGGCACCTCGGGCCGACTCGTCGCGGTCGGGGCCTCGGCGGTGATGACGTCGGACGACGGCGGCGTGACCTGGACGTCGCGCACGGCCTCGGAAGCGAATCTCTGGTACGACGTCGCGTGGGCGCCGGCGTTGACGCTGTTCGTCGCGGTCGCGGCCGCCGGGACCCATCGCGTCATGACGTCGCCGGACGGGGTCACCTGGACGAATCGGACCGCCGCGGCCGCGCGCGCGTGGGAAAGCGTGGTCTGGGCCGAGGCCCTGGGGCTCTTCGTCGCCGCCTCGGTGACGGGCGGGCACGCGATGACCTCGGCGGACGGCACGAGTTGGACCGAACAGACCGCCGTCTTTGGCGCGCAGAGCGTCACGGAGCGAGGCCTCGCCTGGTCCGAGGATCTCGGCCGACTCGTCGCGATCCAGCAGAACAACGACGATCCGATCTGGACGAGCGACACTGGCACCGCGTGGACACAGCGCACGGTCCCGACGACCGGCGGCAGCCGTCCCGTCTGGAGCGGCGCGGCGTGGGGGGCGGGGCAGTGCGTCGTCGTCGCCGCGGCCGGGGCGACCAACACCAACCAGATCGCGGTCTCCGCGGACGGGGTGACGTGGACGGAATCGGATCCCGCCGTCGCCACCGTCGAACCGTGGCATCAAGTCGCCTGGGGTGCCGACCGGTTCGTCGCACTCGCGAACAACACGAACAACGACGGCCTCTCCGTGATGACCTCGCCGGCGCCGGCGCTGACGGTCACGGCGATCGATCCCGCCGACGGGCTGTCCCTCGGCGGCACCGCGGTCACGATCACGGGCACCGGCTTCGTCGACGGGGCGGAAGTGAATTTCGACCATCTCGCGGCGACCGACGTCGTCGTGGTCAGCCCGACGTCCATCACCTGCGTCACGCCCGCGCACGTCGCCGGCGTCGTCGATGTCACCGTCACGCTCCTGCCGAGCGGCGGCTACGGGACGCTCGTCGACGCCTTCGAGTACTTGGCGTACGGGATCGCGAGCGTCACGCCGGACCACGGGCCGGTGACGGGCGACACGGCGGTCACGATCGCGGGGCTCGGGTTCACGGTCGACGCCGACATTACTTTCGGCGGGATCGCGGCCACCGACATCGTCTTCGTTGACGAGACCGCATACACCTGCGTCACCCCCGCGCACACCGTCGGGCCGGTGACGGTCGTCGTGGGCGACAGCGAGTTCGCCGAAGCGTTCACGTTCGAAGCGCTCGACGTGGAGGGGCCCGCGCTGCCGGAGGACGACGAGACGTGGACGGGGCTGGTGCGGACCGACCCGGCGCCGAGCCTGTCCTCGAGCCATCACGGTATCAGCACGCTGACGTTTACCACCCGCGAATCCGGCGAGGTGCCGGCGGGCCAGATCATCGGGTTGGACTTCGGCGACGGGCCGGTGTTTCGCGGACCCGTCGTGTCGACGGACCTCACGTTCGTCCTCACGGATGCCGAACTGGCGCAGCAGCATCACGCGGTCGATTTCGCGTGGGACCTGAACGCCATTCGGCCGTTCGGCACCTGGACCGACGTGTCGGTCTCGACGATCGTCGCCGAGATGCTGGCTGAGTCTGCGCCCGACTTCACCGGCAGCGGCGTCGCGGCCGGCTTACCCGAGGTCACGATCCTCTTCGACGGGTCCGCCCAATTCACCGAGTGCCTGACCGCGCTGTGTGAGGCGATGGGCGGTGGCGCGTTCTATCTCGACGAGCGGGATCTCCATCTCTTCCAGGATCCCGAAGCGGGGACCGACCCCGACGTCATCACCGCCGACACGGCGAGTTTCCTGCACGACGCGCCGGTCACCCTGACCGAGGACCTCACGCAACTGCGCACCCGCATCCATGGGAAAGGGGCGGGCTCGTCGACGCGCGCGCTCGCCTTGGCCGGCGATACCACCCTCGAAGTCGGCAGCCTGGAGAACTTTGAGTCCGCCGGCGGCTCCGTGCTCGTCGGCTCGCAAGTCGTGACGTACACCGGCACGGCGAAAGTCGCGGAGGCGGCTCGACGCGCGGCGACGGCGCCGACCGGACCCGGCGGCGGGATGACGCTGTTGCCGAGCCTGACGGGCAGCGCGCCGTACGACAACGGCAATATCCGCAACCTCGTCGCCTACAAGCTGTCGTTCGTGGATGAACGCGGCCGCGAATCGGCGCTGAGTGAGGCCCAGGCGATTACCTGGTCCCCGCAGGTCGCGCCGGTTGGCGGGGGCGCCGCCGTTGCCACGACCGGCGGGTTCATGGACTTCGGCCACTACAGCTATGTGATCTCCTACGCGACCGCGGAGGGGGAGACCAACGGCGCCGTCTGGATGTCGCCGTACGGCATCACGGGAAACGCGAACGGGGCCGTCGTCTTTACGGACCTCGTCACGAATGACGACCCGCGCGTGCTGACGATCCGGATCTACCGGACGAAGCGCGGGGCTTTCTCGCCCTACTATCTCGTCGGCGAGATCCCCAACACCCTACCGAACACGTTCACCGACGTCTTGAACGACGCGTCGCTGACGACTCCGAATTTCAATATCGCGCCGCGGACGATCAACACGACCGGCGGCACGGTGTACCTCTCGAACATTCCGCCGTGTCCCGATCCGGTCGCCGGCGGCGCGGTCCAACCCAGTTTCGGCCCGGTCGCCGGCGGCACGTCGATCACGGTCACCGGGCGCGGCTTCATCGCCGGCCTGAACGTGTACGTCGGCGGCACGCTCGCGACCGCGATCACCTTTATCGACGAGACGCAGTACACCTGTACCGTGCCCGCGGGCACCGGCATTGTCGACGTGACGGTCGGCACGGCGGGAGACGAGGCGAGCTATCTCCGGGTGCCGGACGCGTACGCCTACACCGACACCGACGTGCGCGCGAAGCGGATCTATCGCGCGGAATACGACGCGGTGTTCGGGCACTGGCGCAACCTCTTTACCGCGATTGCCACCCTGACGCCCAGCGAGACCACGCACGTCGACGACGCGGCGACGCAGCCCCCCGGGCTCAACGATTCGCCCCTCACCCTCACGGAGGACGCCGGGACGCCGGTCACGGACGCGACCGGAAAAACGCCACCGACGTGGCACTACCTGCTGACCGGGATCCCCGGCAGCGGTGAGGGGGCGATCGTGGCGCCCGTCCTCGTGAACACGGCCGTCAATGTCTGGATCCAACGCGACGACGTCGAGGCCCAGGCGGCCTTCGCGCTGCGGCACGGCGGCACCGGGGTCCGGGAAGGGCGCGTCACCGATACGACCCTCCGGACGGCGGCGCTCATCCGCCGCGTCGAGGCCGAGCTCGCGCTGTGGAAGGACCCGATCCGGACCGTCAAATTCCCCTCGCGCGACCCGAAGCTCACGGTCGGGGGCACGGTCACGTTCGCGCTGGTCCGACCGCCGATCGCGGGCAGTTTCCTGATTCAAACGGTCGGCGCCTCACTCTCGCCGAACCTCACCACGGATCCGATTCTGTCGGTGACGGCGTCGAGTGTGCGGTTTACGCTCGAGGATCTGCTCCGGCGCGTCGTGCTGAAGGACGAGGACCGAGGCGGCGGGGGATCCGGCAGCGGCACCGGCGCGTCGTCGAGCAGCAGCGACGGTCCCGACCCGGCGGTCTGGGGCGATCTCGGCGGCACGCTGAGCGACCAAACCGATCTCGTCGCGGCCCTCGCCGTGAAGGCCTCGACGACGCACGCGGCGACCCATGCCCTCGCGGGGAGCGATCCGCTGTCGGTCCTCGATCTCGACGGCTTCCCCGGCGGCACCACAGACTTCCTGCGGGCGGATGGATCGTTTGCGACCCCGGCAGGCGGCGGCGGGGCGTGGTCTATGGCGCGCCTGCTCGCGGGCAACAGTGTCGACGGGTCCGCGGACGTCGCCTTCGCGAACAAGTTCCTCGCGCAGGGCGTCGCGGATGCCGGCCTCACGGGCGCGCAATTCCTCGGCGCGCTGGCGACGGGCATCGTCAAGAACACGACGACGACCGGCGTGCTGTCGATCGCTGTCGCCGGCGACTTCCCGACGCTGAATCAGAGCACGAGCGGCAACGCCTTGACGGCCACGTTGGCGGTGGCGGCGACCGTGCTCGCCACGCCCCGCGCCATCAACGGCGTCAGCTTCGACGGCTCGGCCCCGATCACCGTCACGGCGGCGGCCGGCACGCTGACCGGCGCGACGCTCGCGGCGACTGTCCTGGCGTCTTCCTTGACGAGTGTCGGCGTGCTGGCGACCCTCACAGTGACGGCGCCGATCGCGGGGAGCGTCACGGGGTCGTCCGGGTCGACGACGGGGAATGCCGCGACGGCGACCAGCGCGGGGAAGTGGACCACCGCGCGGAACCTGGCCGGGAACAGCGTTGATGGCTCGGCGACGGTCGCGTTCGCGAACAAGTTCGTCGTGCAAGGCACCGCGGACGCCGGCCTGTCGGCGGCGCAGTTCCTGGGCGCGCTCGGCACCGGCATCGTCAAGAACACCACGACGACCGGCGTGCTGTCGATCGCCGTCGCCGGCGACTTCCCGACGCTCAACCAGAACACCACGGGCAGCGCGGCGAGTCTGAGCGCGACGCTGGTCGCGACCTCCGGCGGGACGGGGCAAAGTGTGTTCGCCGTCGGCGACCTGCTCTATGCGGACACGACGACGACGCTCGCCCGGCGCGCGGCCGTGGCGGCCGGATCGTATCTCCGGGCGGCCGGCGTCACCACGGCGCCCGTGTGGTCGACGCTGATCCTGCCGAACGCGATCACCGCGAACCAGGTGGTGTACGGCTCGGCGACGAACACCTACGGTAGCAGCGCGAGCCTGACGTTTGACGGGACGACCCTCGCGATCGCCGGCAACCTCACGGTCACGTCGACCGCCGGCCCGGGCCTCGTCATCAGTAAGGGCAACAACCAGCCGGTCGCGTTCCAGGTGCTGGGCACGGCGGGGAATAGCCAATCGCTGAGCATGATCGCGGACGTCCTCACCTATACCCAAAATGACGGCCTGACGGTCAACATCTCGATCACGCAATTAGGCGCCGTCACGATCCCGGGCACGCTCGCCGTCGGGGCCGTGACCGGGAGCAACAAGATCGTCTCGACGCATGCGACGGCCGGCCTCGGCTACGCGACCGGCGCCGGCGGGACCGTCACGCAGATCACGAGCCGGACGACGACCATCATCCTCAATAAAGCGACGGGGAAGATCACGCTGTTCTCGGTGTCGCAGGCCGCGGACACCACGGTGGTGTTCACCTTGACCAACTCCGCGATCGCGGCGACGGACCTCTTGGCGTTCAGCCAGATCGCGGGCGCGATCGGGTCGTACAACATCACGGCCGTGTGTGGGGCCGGCACGGCCCAAGTCAGTATTCGCAACGTGACGCCGGCGGCGATCAGCGAAGCGCCGGCCTTCCGGTTCGTGGTGATCAAATCGGTCGATGCCTAGAGAGGAACCCTGAATGGCTGAACAGCTCGATCTGACCACGCCGCTCGTCGTCCCGGATAAGACCTTTTACCGGGTGACGAAGCTCATCTTGGAATGGGATCTTCAGACCATCGGGATCGTCCTGGTTGGAAGCGATGGCGTCGTCACGACGGCGGGGTACAGCGGCGCCCAGGCGATCGCGTTGATGACCGTCCTGAATACGGCCGACCTCTCGGTGAAGTCGCTGCAGAAGCGCGTCCTCGAGAAACTCGTCACCGACGGCAAGTTGACGGCGGGGGCCGTGACGGGGACGCCGACATGATCGCCACCACCCTCGGCGCGCTCGTCACCGCGGAACCGGCGCTCGAACGCCTGGCGACGGAACGGCTCTCGGTGAAAGCGGCGTACCACGTCGCGAAACTGGCGCGCCTGGTGCGTCTGGAGACCGCGCTCTTTCACGAGGCCCGGCAAAAGGCGCTGCTCGAATTCGGGGAGGAGCGGGACGCGGCGACCCCCGAAGAACGGGCGCGGCTCGGGCCACGGGTCATCACCGTGACGCCCGAGCATGCGGCCGCGTTCACCGCGCGGCTCGCGGACCTGACCGCGCTGCCGGTGGAGCTCGCCTGGACGCCGCTCGACCTGGAGGCCCTCGGCGACCTCCGCATCACGCCGGCCGATCTCCTGGCGCTGGGCCCGTTGATCGCGGACCCGAAAGAAGAAGGACATGAGTGAATTCATCGAGCGGGCGTACATCAACGCGTGGGCGATCTCCGTGCTGTCGAGCCGCACGATGTGGTGGAACGCCGCGAACCTCTTCGTCGCCGTCCTGTCGCTGACGGAGGTCCTGGCGCTGATTCCGTTGCGGTTCGTGCCGCTCCAGGTCGCCGTCGTGGCGATGGTCAACCTCGCGCTGCGGATGAGGACCACGCGGCCGGTGGCGTTCGTGGCGCCCGGCAACACGCTGGTGATTCAGGTCCCGAAGATTGACCCGCCGGCGCCGCCGTTGGTGGGGGACTGAGCCATGACCGCAGACGAATCGATTGCCGCGTTGAAGGAGCTGCTCCTCGCCGAGATTCGGGGCACCCGCACGCTCATCGAGGAAAAGGACAACCGGTACCGGGACCTGGTCGAGACGAAGACCAAGGGGATTCT